>Ga0307408_100003782_pt1 | contig 10311 bp, 10 predicted proteins | sample 322Cmetagenome_FD_202116 | JGI IMG/M metagenome (GOLD analysis project Ga0307408, IMG submission 202116) | Maize rhizosphere microbial communities from greenhouse at UC Davis, California, United States - 322HYB-C-3 | ecosystem: Host-associated > Plants > Roots > Rhizosphere > Soil | place... | reverse complement strand
ACCGCATACACGGGGGGGTGCCCCGAGGCCTGTATTACCAAACCCGTCCTGCTGCGGCAGTACGGGCGGCCAGAAACACTTACCTGACACGCTTACACCATGCGGCATCGATGTTTGTTGAACCCCAATGATCGGAAGGAGGACTTTGCCATGCACGACTTGAACCACCAGCTCAAGCAACTGTGTCAACGCAACCGGGACGGCAGCTATGTGACGCAGGCCGACCGCGAGCGATTATAGAACCTGTGCGCGAACGACCTGGCCGCACGCGGCTTCCAGCATCTGAATGCCGACAGCTTGAAGCCAAAGCATGTGGCGGCGCTGCTCGATAAATGGAAGCAGGACGGCATCAGCACAGGGACCGTTAAAAACCGCATGAGCGCCTTGCGGTGGTGGGCCGAGAAGATCGGCAAGGAAAACGTCATTGCGCGCTCCAATGGCGATTACGGGGTCGCCAAGCGGGTGTTTGTCACCAACATCTCGAAGGCGAAAGTACTGGGCGACGACATGCTGGCCCGCGTGACCGATCCTTATACGCGGATGTCCTTGCTGTTGCAGGCGGCGTTTGGATTGCGGCGGGAGGAAAGCATCAAGATCAAGCCGGGATGGGCCGATTGCGGCAGCTTCTTGCGGTTACAGCAGAGCTGGGCCAAAGGGGGCAAGTATCGGGAGGTGCCGGTGACGACCGCGCAGCAGCGCGCCGTGCTGGATGAGGCCAAGGCGATGGCGGGGAAAGGCAGCTTGATTCCGGCGCAGTTGCGGTATCGGGACCAGTTGAACCGTTTTCGGGCGCAGTGCGATAAGGCGGGCATCCATGGCGTGCATGGGCTGCGGCATGAGTATGCGCAGCGGCGCTATGCGGAGTTGACTGGCTGGCCGTGTCCTGCAAGCGGCGGAATCACGTCGAAGCAGCTCACAGCTGCGGACAAGCCGGCCGATCAAGATGCGCGGCTCAAGTTATCGAAGGAGATGGGGCATTTTCGTGAGCAGGTAACCTCGATCTACTTAGGCAGGTGACCATCATTCCAAGCACCTACTTTTTCCTTGTCATTTTATTTTCAAGATCACAGGAGCAATCATGACCACGACCAAAAAATTCCTCCGCTTGCCTGCGGTGATCGAAGCCACCGGATGGTCTCGCGCAACAATATGGCGTAAGGTGAAGGCAGGCATCTTTCCAGCGCCGATTCCCATCGGGCCTAAGTCAATCGTTTGGGACGCTGAGGAAATCGCACATTGGCAACAGCGCTGCATAGACGCCAGCCGCCATGTCGGATGATATTTTAGTCAGTTTTCTTATGCTGAAGGCAAAGCTACGAAACCGTACAGCTTGGAGGAAATCAAACCAGACTCCTCCCCCGCATCGGATCATCGCAAGCTTCGTCTTTCCGAATTGACCAGACTTTTACCGTATTACCATATAGTCAAAAAATCCAATACATAAGCTACACCCAACATCACATCCAGTTGGAAGAGTTTTATTTACTTGCTACACTTGTAAAGACGAAACACTTTATTCATAGAGGCAAATGTGCTCAATCAGTCCAACGAAATCCTGTCCAACGCCGCTATTCCAGGCTTACCAAACGGTTTCTTTCTAGGTTGCTTCGAGCGACGTGTTACATTTTACGCTCAGCAAGTTCGAGCATTGAACTTGGCGGCGGCACTACTCCATGACAACATCGTTCGCCACAATGGTAGGGTAGCAATCGTAGGCGGGGGAATAGCTGGTGTCACCTTGGCAGTAGCGATGGCGCGAGCTGCGCCTAATCTAAAAGTTGAACTATTTGAACGCAATGCTGAACTCCTCCGTTTGCAACGTGGCGCACGAGATAGATACGTCCATCCCCACATTTTCGATTGGCCTGATGCTGATTTGATTCCGCAAAGCGCTGGATTACCTTTAATGAATTGGAGTGCCGGGACAGCAAAGAGCGTTGTCGATTCTTTAGATGCTCAATACCAGGAAGCACGAAAGTCAGGTAATATTTCAGAAAGATTAAACAGCACAGTTAATGAAATAATTCCATTTTGCAGCGGTGCTGTAGGCATAGCCTTAACTACTTCCGGCATGGGAAACGAACGCTATGATGCAGTAATTCTTAGCATTGGCTTTGGTCTTGAGAAATTTCTAGATCACCAGCGAAATCCATCTTATTGGCAGTCCTCTCAATTGTCCGATCCTTTACCATTCGACATACAAAAGCCAAAAATATTTATTTCTGGAAATGGTGATGGGGCACTCGCAGACTTTTCATTAGCATCATTTAACTACCTATCGCATGGCGATATTATTCGACTCGTTTTGACCCATGATGGAATTGATGAATTAAAAAAAATTCTGCAAGAAATTGATGACATAGCGTGGGAAAACGACAATTTTGACATATACGAAGAGTATCATACTCGGCTACCAGAACTATTTCCAAGACACTTAATAAGCAACATTGCAGACAAACTTCGCCCCGACGCCACAATCATACTGCATACAATCGAAAATAAGTTATTTCGAAGAGAAACAGCCATCTTAAATCGTTTTATTGCATTCCTTATCCTTTGGACTGATAAGAAATTGCAGCTTGGGCGCGTGGAAGTTCATGTTAACAAGAAACTATTGTCAGAACCAGATGCGGATAAGATTGCAATCGAAGGCATCACCCCATTCAAACCGGAAGTTAGTTTCCTCCGCTTTGGCCCTGACACAGAAAGGCTGATGCAACCTTTTGCGGCATTGGCAAACTCATACCGCAACAGTCATCCAAAATCGAATACTAGTAGACCGAAAACACCAGTCCTAACCTCCCAAGCTTTACAACTCTTCGCTAAATTTACAGAGGTATATGAAGAGCCGGAACAACCTGCAAATTCCCAGCAATCCAATTCAGGTTCCAATGGATCAAGAAAAACTCCGCCAGTCAAGCCACCTTTTTTCACAGCAACGGCAATGAGTGGACAAGTTACCCAATTCTGCGAAAATTACCTTTATTCCAATGATCGCCCAGTCGTTTTCGGGGGACGTAAAAATCAAATATCTGAATTGAATACTTGGTTGGCATCAGAGAGCGAATCAGGAAGGATGCTACTAACCGGTCCAACAGGTAGAGGAAAAAGTGCATTGCTCGTGCGTTGGATTGCACAGTTAGATGATTGCGTGGAACTAACCTCATGGAAAATAGTATTTGTACCTATCAGCGTACGATTTGGCACTTCTCGTTCATCTGTCTTCTATAGGCTTCTAGTAAATCAACTTTCCAATCTACTAAACCATCCAGTAATACCTCCATCCTCGGATTTAGAGGAATTCTACATTGGAACAGCAAGCACATTACTGAGGAGAGCGAACGAATCAGATATTAAAATAGCAATTGTTATTGATGGACTAGATGAGGCCATCGGTGATGCATTCAATTCTTCAATATTCCCCGGATTACTTCAAGCCAATCTCAAAATACTGGTAAGTGCACGGCAAATTGCTGGCGATATCGGTGCAGAAGGATGGCGTACTCGCTTGGATTGGAAAAATTCCAAAACTAGTAAAGCAATCATTTTATCAGAACTCGATCGAGATGGAGTTCAGGATGTTCTCATCAGCAGTGGCCACGACATAACAGCTCTTCCTACAGGCCTACCAGATCGCCTGCTTGAACTTTCACAAGGAGACCCACTTCTTATTCAGCTTTACGTGGAAGATATTAATGAATTAATTTCAAAAAATTGTGGCCTTCGATTGGATCAGCTAAGCGATATCGAACCAGGATATGGTCCCTATATATTACGTTGGCTAGATCAACAACAGCAGATTTGGAGTGCAACAGGAGAAAGCATTGGACGCCGCACTATCGAAGCAACACTAGCTGTATTAAGCTGCGCATTCGCTCCTCTTTCAGAGCAAGACCTGATACACCTTGTGGCAACCCTGCTTAATGAAGTAGAACCATTATCAGCCAAAGAATATATTAGCCCGGTCTCACGATTCGTAATCGGGAGTGGGACAAAATTAAATGGTTACATTTTAAGCCACCCTAAGTTAGGACAATACCTGCGTGAAGAATATTTCCCTCCTGAGAAAGTAAAAATTGTCCATAAATATTTCGTCAACTGGGGAGATGGCTTTCTATTACCCCTCAACAACAGCAACAATAACGCCATCCCTAGTCTTTCGTCTTACATCATTCAGCACTATACCAGCCACTCGGAAATTATTGGACTTTCACTACAACGCTGCACCGCGCTATTAAGTATTGGATGGGCAAAAACTTGGGAAAATTTTGAAGGAGGATTTAAAGGATACTCCTCAGATATTCGAAAAGTTCTAAAATTCGCAGAATCAATAAGCGACAATAGTGTCAAATCTGAATTTGAAGCAATTAAGTTACGAGCATGCCTAATTCAGGCAAGCATTAGATCCATAGGAACCAATATCCCGGCAGAACTAGTTTATTTAGGATTGAAGCACGAGATTTTAACATGGCGCCAAGCGGCGCATTACATCGAGCTTCAAGCGGAAGATAATAAACCCGGTTTCCTTTCCGAAGTATTCCCGGCCATTCCTAGCGATGAACGAAGCCATGCATTGAGTTTTATTTTCAGAACAAAAGATGTTGCTAGCAGAGTTCAGCTTTTAACTAAAATATTAGGCGTTTACTCTCAACAAGAAAGGGATGAGATCGGTCGATCAGCCATAAGCTTATTAGCCAAAATTGAAGATTCAATGCAAAGATCTATTCGCACAATGGAACTTGCTCGCTGGTACCCAGAACTGCTATCTGATCTAACGAAGGATGCACTAGTAGCAACCATTCCATCAGAACACTTACTAACTTATTCTCATGAATACGCACGCCTTGCTGCCGCGCTAGGACCTTCAACATCATCTGGCGCGCGAGCGCTTTCAATTAGCATTGAATTCATCAATCAAATTAATAGTCCAATAGAAAAGCTGATTGGAGCCTGGAATTTATCTATAAGTTGCGGGACCCCACAAATTATTGAATTTGCAATTGGTTTGGCAATTTCAGCCAAGCCATACGCTGAAAATTTAGTTGCAACCCTGCCAGACTCGAATGGATCTACACTTATGCTTATCAGAGCTAGTCAAGCATATTCAACGCTCGCCAAACAAAAATTACTAGCTGCCACTAAGTTTGACGAATCGTCATACACTAAAGAAATTGAAAAAATATTAGATCTATTAAGTAAAATAGAATACTTCGATCAACCTCGAGAAGTAACTAACCTTTTACCGTTAATACGTAAATCGCACTTCACTCTGGTTTCTGAAAGAGCATATGATTTAGCAAAAAACCTACCCACGGGAAACAATAGGACACATGCCCTTTTAGAATTAGCCAGAAATATAGATTCACCTAAACAAAAAGACTTAGTTCTTGAGGCAATCAAGAACTCAAAACTAATAGAGGACAAGCACACTCAAATTAGTGCCCGCATTAATTTTTACGAAAAAGCTTCTCACCAAGAAAGAGATTCAACTCTCCCCGAATTGATAAATGAGATAAATTCCATCCCATATGTTGTAGATAAAGCAAAACTATTTATTAAACTATCTTTCCTTGAGAATGAACCACTAAAAACACAGCTACAAGAAGTAGCTTACCATTTTATACGTTTAGCATTTGATATTGATACAAAAATTCATGAAACCATAAATTTATTTTCGAACGCTTCAACTCCATTGCGGAACAAAGCATTTTCTGATTGCTGGCTTCTAATAAATGGAAGGGGATTTTCCGGGCACATAGGAATCTCCATAAGACAACTTGCTGATAAATTTGGGGATTTATGGTCCAATTTCGAATTAGACAAGGCGTTGAGCTGTCTTTCTCCGGATACATGGGAGTATAGAACTGTCATACCGTCGCTAATCCCTATCGCTTATCGACTTAATGCTATGCATGTAATCACCATGGCGCAAGAGATTGCCAACAACTCTCCAGATCCAATTGGTCGCTGCCATGCGTTGACGGAACTTGCACCATACTACGGCAATTCTTCATGGTATATACTTCAACTTAACAATGCTTGGGCTTATGCTGAGTTGTCAGAAAATTCTCAAAAAATTGGAGCATGGATTAAGCTTGCACCTTTATTTGAGGCTCGTGGAATTAAAAAACGACAGAAACTAATAGAATTGATATTAACTTTACCAGAAAACTGGAATTGGCTTCTGCAATTAGCCAAACAAGTACAAGACAATTTTGAACGGGATGAAATATGCAAGCTTGTCCTAGCCTCTGTCATGGACGAAAAGCCTGATACAGTATTTTCCACGGCCTCACAGGTTGTAAAAATTACGACCTGTAAAGAAATTTCGCTTAGCGCATTTAAATTAATCACGAAGAAAACAGGAGTTCCCCGTACGACATTCATAACCTCGCTAGAAAACTTCTCCGATCTAATCAGTGAAGTTGGCGGACATGAACTCATCCAGAAAGTTAATCATGACATTATGGAAGTCTGTAATAATTGGCACTAGCATTAACGCTGGTCAACAGTAGTTAAAAAATAGAACAGGGTAAGCTTTGGGGTATGAGATCTAAAAAATTTAACAGGATTTATAATTTTCCCAGGGGGCGTCATACAATATGAATCCCCCTCTCGATGACGCCCCGGAAAAAAAATTCAACGTGCCTGCACGCGGAAAATTGAGCAAGCTGGATTGCAAGAACTTATATCGTTAACTGGAAAGCATCGCCATAGCATTTGCCGAAAGCCATTTACGCAATGGAATGAGCGCAGAGGAATAGCCACTCCAATTAAAGATCGCCGGAAACAAATATGCCGCGCCCTTGATTCAACTGACGCGAAACCACAGCGCATAGGTAGATGATAAAGTTTTGCAATGCTGCCCGCCCGCTGATTCGCCACGGATCAGCATTTAATCTGACTGGTCTCGTTCCACCATGGACCACTTCAGCTTTGAAACAAAGTCATAAGCGTCGCGCCTATTGATTGTAAGCAGCCGCATAAAATCCACCGCATCGAATTCAGCCTCTATTCGCTCCATCCAGGCTTGGGAAAGCGTGTACTCGAGCGGCGGATCGAACTTGGCATTCGGAGAGCATTCAATATTGACAACACCGAAGTACATTCTGGACGCATTCTGGCGCGCCTCTACCCAGAACTTGAATCCACTAAAATTATGATCATTGCAAGCAATGTCAACATCATGTTGAAAAGTCATTTCCCGCCTCCGCGCTAGCAGTGAATTTTACATCCTTCCAATCGCGCAGTCATGTTGGAACGCGGCGAGTGGCGCAGTCATCACATCATTGCTGCCAGATGGCGGCCAACAATCACTGGCGACGGATGGCTCCAACATTTCCCTCAATGTAATAAAGCTTATCCCTGCCGCGCCCAATTCTCAAGAGATATCCACCCTTGAAATTCTGAAATGACCCGCTTCGCCCTATGCCATCGAAGTTGAAATTTACGCATAAATAGGCTCCGCTGGCATCTCTCACTCTATTCCATGATGCCAATGCCGGACTGAATTCAGAGGGCTTACTATGAGGCATTGAAATAACCTTCGCATGCTCGATAGGATAAATTTTCCCTGCATATATAACACCACCTTTTCCCGATTTTTCACCGTATCCAATCTCGGTTTTCCCGTCTAAAAAATAATAAACCGCGTCATACCCGTCAGCATAGTTTTCTTGTTCAGAAATTAAATTTCTCGCCAACTCAACGACATTTACCGCAGTGGATGTCGCTTCACCCACCAGACAACTGGACTGCACTGCTTTCGACGGGACCGCAGAAAAAGAGAGCGGAGCAGCACAAAAAAAACCCACAACCGAGAATGCGCGCAGAACGGTAGTTTTCATCTGTACTCCTTTGCTTTCATTACAAGCAAATACTGAGGCGAAATTCGCCAGAAGATCGTCCCTCCGTGGGCGGCGGTCGACTCATAAACATGATCGAACCGACCAATTTCCTCTACGGTTGATGTTTTCTTTCCGGTAACAGTATCCTTCCTCACCACAGTCTTTGTTTTGATTACCAGATTAGTTGACTCAGCTATCTTATATATATTATGCGACGGATCGGAGAACCGTATTCCAACTTTGACCTTTGCATGCCTTTTGTAATTTGTTTTGATATCGGCTCCATCCCAAAAATATGCGCCATTGGAATGATCAGGACCACCAGCCATTGCGTTCAAGGCCGCCTCCACAGCGCAATGCATTCCAGCATCCTGCTGAATTGCTGCATCACTTGCTTCCATCAGCTTTTTATAACGCTTATTTCCATCTCTGACCACAAAAGAGAAGGTCTTGTCACGAATAGAAAACATTACAATATCCGCATAGCCACGAGCGATGCGCTGGCGCTCCAGAACGCTGGCAATCGCATATATCTCGTCCGGGTTATTTTCTGGCGACGACTCTCCATAAGCCATGGCCGCCAATTTCCGGATCTGCCTATCTATCGGCGTGATTACCTGCGGCCTGGAATCAGGCATGATTACCTCCTTCTTCGTTCGAAATCCAAGCCACCAACTCTAAATCACCTCCGCCGCCTACGCTGGCAGTTCGACCATTTGCGAATGGTAACGATTTGGTATGCAGCCGCCCTTCGTAATAGAGGTCGTAACGGAATCCATCAACCGGCTCACCCGCCTCATTGACCAGAGAATAGTACTGCTCAATTACTTCTTCCTTATTCAGCGGTTTAACTGAAGCAAAAATTGGAGATTTGGAGACTACAGGGTCTTCGTTTTTGCCGATTGTCTGGTAACGCACATTTTGCCGAGCAATCAGTTTAGGAGGCGTACTGCATCTACATGCGCAAAGATCATTTTCCAACGCAACCTGTTTCCCGTTCCAGCGCTCGGGAATCCGTGGAGCCACGCATACAATCTTGCCCTCCGATTTACATGACGGACAAAAAATTCGATCTCCTTCAAGGGCAATTTTCTGACCATTAATGCTTCCATTTGCACTTGCGGAAATAACCTTCCCGCCAGCAGTAGTCGAAGCGCCCAGTGTAATGGTGTAACGCCGCACATCATTCTCCTTCGCAATATCGACATGGTGAATGCGAGCGTAGCAAAAGTTTCCCTCATGAAATTGATTGTAATCAAGGGACTGCACACTGAGTGCCGTATATCGCAGGAAACGGAAAGTGAGCATGCCCCAAAACAACCTCGCCATGCCGCGGCCAGACATTTGAAAACCGACACGGCCAGCATAGTATGAGCCACCATGTGGGAATCGCTCCCACGAGGCCAGGCGTCGAGCATGGCCCTATGCTGCGGCGTGACTTGGCAAGGACACGCTCCATGCATAAATTGGCCCGCACGCTCCTCGTGGTTCGCGGGCAGCACCAAACCCTGCGTTGCATTCCGCGCGACTGGCCAGCACCTCCGGCAGCACCATCGCTGGACGCCAGCACTTCGCGCATGAACCGCCAACGCAGGCGCTTCCGATTCGCCGCGACCGTCGCACACCGTGCGATAGCTGCGTTATCCAGAGCAGTTGTCACGGATGCGAGCCAGCGCGTCGTTACTGGCGACGTGCTGTCAGTGACGACGCGTCTCCAGCGGCATAAACGCTGGCGGCAAGCGGCATTCTTCCGCGTGATGGTAGTGGGTCAAATTTCAACCGGCGTTGACAGCGCGGCGGCAAACCACACAGTCCATGGCATTGATTGACGATTCTGGCATGACGGAAGGAGATCGCATGGGCTAACGCCGCCTGCGTGGACCAGCAACGCACGAATCCCGGTGTTCTGCGACACGGCAATGGCACGGTTCACCGCATCCTGCAGCATGGCCGCCCCCAGCTTGATGCCCTGCGGAGATTCAAGCTCATCCCTGGCTGTCATCCCACGGCGCCTTGACCGCCATTAACCGCTCAAGTCCCCGATTAACAGTCGGCGGCGCGTCGAGCATGGCGGTGAACTGCCTGTGGTCGAGCAACACCGATTGCGCACGCTCGCAGGCAGCCTCCAGCATGAAGTCCGAACGGTTTTTGCCTAACAGGCTGGCGGCTTGATCGATGAGATCACGCTGCTCGGGCAAGGCGCGTAGATTGATGGCTGCTGCACGCATGGCGCCCCCTTTTGTGGATACAGTGGATATACAAACAGTAGGGAGGTGTATCGCTGTTGTCAACACATGACTGGTTGCCCATTCCACTGATCTGTGTGTGCCAACGTCATCGCGCCGGCCTTTCAAGGGAACGAAAAGGCCAGAATAATGAACCCGCCACAACCATCACCTTCGCCCCTCCTCCAAAATCACCACACCCCACGCCCCCACCCCGACACTGGCGCCCGCACCGATCC
>Ga0307408_100003780_pt1 | contig 10313 bp, 11 predicted proteins | sample 322Cmetagenome_FD_202116 | JGI IMG/M metagenome (GOLD analysis project Ga0307408, IMG submission 202116) | Maize rhizosphere microbial communities from greenhouse at UC Davis, California, United States - 322HYB-C-3 | ecosystem: Host-associated > Plants > Roots > Rhizosphere > Soil | place... | reverse complement strand
CCCCATTCGGAGCGCCAATGCGCCGCCTGCTGCGCTGGCTTGGGTTCGCCGCTGCCGGACTTGCGGCCGTCGCGATCGTCGCCGCGCTCGTCCTCTACGGCCTCTCGGAGCGTGCGCTCCGGCGGAACTTCGCCCTCCCATCGGCCGCAGCGGCGCGCACGTTCACCGCGGCGCTCCCCACGGACTCGGCCTCGCTCGCTGAGGGCAGGCGCCTCGCGACGATTCGAGGCTGCTACGACGGGTGCCACGGGATGGGGATCTCCGGAGGCGTCTTTATCGACGAGCCCATCCTGGCGCGGCTCGTCGCGCCCGACCTCACCGCGGCGGCTCGGCGCTACTCGAACGCGGAGCTCGAGCGGATCATCCGCTGGGGCGTGAGACCCAATGGGCGGAGCGTGGTAGGCATGCCGAGCGAGATGTACCACGGCCTGAGCGACGCGGACCTGGCTCGGATCCTCGCCCTCATCCGCAGCACTCCGCCCGCGAACGGCCCCGGGCCGTCGGTCATGGTCGGCCCCTTGGGGCGGCTCGGCCTCGTGCTGGGCAAGTACCACCCCGCGGCGGTGCTCGCGCTGCGAATCACAGCGGCCGCTCCGCTCGAGGCGCCCGCGGCCGAGGACTCCCTCGCGCTCGGGCGCTACCTGGCGCAGACGAGCTGCACGGAGTGCCACGGGCTCGACTTGCGGGGCGGCGACGGGACGCCCGCCCTCGCCATCGCTGCCGCCTACGGCCCGGAGGAGTTCCGACACTTCTTCCGGACGGGGCAGGCGAAGGGCGGCCGCGAGCTCGCGCTCATGAGCAAGGTGGCCCGGAGCCGCTTCTCTTACTTCATGGACGGGGAGGTGCGCGCGCTCCACGCCTATCTCCGCACCCTCCCCCGCCAGAGCGCGGCGTCAGGCGCGCAACAGTAGCTCGGCCGCCGCAGGCCAGCGAGCACACCAGCAGCCGGCACATGTGGCGGTTCCATATGCCGCACTTTTTCTGGCGATGTACTTAGCGTGCCCACGCAACCACGGCCGACACGCGCCTATGTGCTGCGCGGCCGTCAGCCGCCGGCGGCGAGCCGCTCGAACCGCGGGTTGCCGCGCAGTGGGGCGAAGTCGGGGTCGATGCGCAGCCAGGCCGGCGAGAGGTAGTACGGGACCTTCATCAGTGACTCCAGCCGGTCCAGCGCCTTCTCCCGCTCGCCGGCCAGCAGGTAAATGCGCGCGAGCTGGTGCACCAAGTACGGACCCTGGTACCCGTCGGCGCTCACCGGCCGGAGCGCGACGCCGCGCTCGCCCGCGGCGATGGCCTCCTGAAACCGCCCGGCGTAGGCGAGCGCGAGTCCGCGGACGACCTGCCGCTGCGGGTCGTCCGGCAGGTCGCGGAGCTGGGCGGCGAAGTAGCGCTCGGCCGTGTCCCCCCACGCGCGGCTCTGCGCGCTGCCGCCGCGCCAGCCGTAGAGCTGGGCGCGGACGATGCCCAGTATCGCGCGGTCGCCGTCGAACGACTCCGGGCTCAGGGAGAGCGCGAGGCGCTGCCCGGCGTCATCCAGCGCCCAGCCCAAGTCCCAGTAGATGGCCATGTAGGCGGCCAGGTCCTCCGGCGGCACCTCGGTCGCCGCCCGGAGCACCCGCCGCGCCCCCGCCAGGTCCCCCTCGGCGAGCGACACCATGGCGCGGCGCTCGACGAAGACCGGGTTGGCCGGCGCCAGGGCCAGGGCGCGATCGGCCGTAGGGCGCGCCTCCGCCGGGCGTCGGAGCCAGAGGTACATCTGCGCGACCGCGGCGGGCCGGCCCGCGGTGCGCGGGTCGAGGGCATAGGCGGCCTGCGCGTGCCGCAGCGCCTCCTCCCACCGCCCTTTGCCGCGCAGCGCTGCGACGAGCTCCGCGACGACCGCGGCGTCGCCCGGCGAGCGGCGGTAGGCGGCCTCCGCCTCGGCCAGCGACCGGTCGTTGTCGCCCTCGACGAAGCTGTAGTAGGTGCGCAGGGCGCGGTGCCCCGCCGCGCCGTCCGGGTCGAGCGCGGCGGCGCGCTCGGCGGCCGCCTTGACGCGGCGGGCCAAGTCGGGCGTCGGCGTGCTGTTGCTGTAGAGCAGGGCCGCCGCGCGCGCGAGGCCCCCCCACGCGGCGGCGAAGGTGGAGTCGAGCGCCACCGCCCGCTCGTACTGCGCGAGCGCCTGCCGGAGCGCCACCGGCGCGGTGTTGTCGCCCGCGCTCCACGCCGCCTCGGCGCGCAGGAAGGCGTCGTAGGCGGCCGGGTCGGCGGTCGGCGCCTCGGCGAGCCGCGTGCGCTGCGCGGTGTCCAGCGCCACCCGCAGCGCCTGCGCCACTTGGCCGGCGATCTCGCCCTGCACCTTGAACACGTCGGTGAGCGACGCGTCGAACGGCTGCTCCCAACGCGTGGTGGGCGGGCCGCCCGAGAGCTGCACCAGCTCCGGGCGTACCTGCACGCGGCTCACCCCGCCGGCTCCGGCCTTCTGCCAGCGCACGGTGGCGGTGAGCAGGTACTGCACCCCGAGCTCGGCGCCGATCTGGTGCGGCGTCTTCGGCGACACACGGTACTGGTTGGAGCTGGCGCGGGCGATCACCCGCACGCCGGGGAGCTCGCTCAGCTTCCCCCGCACGGCGTCGGTGACGCCGTCGGCGAAGTAGGCGTCGGCCGAGTCGCCCAGATTCTCGAAGGGGAGCACGGCGATCGTGGGCGGCCCGTCCGCCGCGGCGCCGGCCGGCTGGCTCCGGCGCCAGGCGAAGAGGACGCCCGCGCCGAGGGCGAACCCGAGCACCAGCGTCGTGAAGAGCGGCCGCCGCGCGAGGGCCGACAGGGCGCCGAGCGGGCCCGCCTGCGAGGCGGCGCCGGCGCCGGTCGCAGCGGCGGTGCCCGCCGGCACGCTCACCACACCCACCGGCGGGGCAGTGACCGCCGGCGCCGCGCCCGAGCGCGTCGGGAGCGGCGCCGCGACCGATGGCGCGGCGGCGAGCGCGCGGGCGAAGTCGGCTGCGGTGGCGAACCGGTCGGCGGCCGTGCGGGCGAGCGCCGTCTGCACCGCGCGGTCGACCGCCTCCGGCACCGACTCCCGGAGCTGCCGCACCGGCCGCGGCGCCTCGGTGAACCGTCGCGCGAGCGTCGCCTGCGGCGTCGCGGCGGCGAACGGCGTCTCGCCGGCCAGCATCTCGTACAGCACGCACGCGAGCGAGTACACGTCGCTCCTGGCGTCCACCTCGCGCTCGCCGGCCGCCTGCTCGGGGCTCATGTACGCGGCCGTGCCGACCGAGAGCCCGGTCGCCGTCAGCTGCTCGCCGCCCGGCACGAGTGACCGCGCGATCCCGAAGTCGGCGACGAGCGTGTTGCCGTCCTCGGTCAGCAGGAGGTTCTCGGGTTTGACGTCCCGGTGGACCACCCCGTGCCGGTGCGCGTACTCGAGGCCCTGCGCCGCCTCGCGCGCGATGCGGACGGCGTCGTCCACCGGCAGCTGCCGCTCGCGATTCAACCGGTCGCGGAGCGATTCACCCTCGACGAACGGCATGGTGAACCAGAGCCGGCCGGCGTCCTCGCCCGAGTCGTGGACCGTGAGGATGTGCGGGTGCTGGAGCCGCGCGGCGAGCCGGATCTCGCGCTGGAAGCGCTCGGGCCCCAGGGCGGTGGCGAGCTCCGGGTGCAGCACCTTGAGGGCGACCGGGCGGTCGTGTCTCAGGTCCTGCGCGAGGTAGACGGTGGCCATGCCGCCGCGCCCGAGCTCGCGCCTGAGCGTGTAACGGCCGGCCAGCGCCGCGGCGAGCCGCGCCCGCCCCTGAGAGTCCTGCGAGTCCTGCGAGTCCGCCGCCGTCACCGCACGCCCACCTCGTCCCGGGACGGCATCAACATACGAGCCCGCCTCAAGCCCGGCCAGCGCCCCGGCCGCTTGCGGCAGCGCCATGTCTCCATTGCACACAACCTTCCACGCGGAACGAAAATCATTCGACATCGATTGATCTCGCACCACGGCTCCGCTAGTATCCGTGGGCGTCCTCGCGATGTGATCCTTTCGTACATCCAGACACACGGGAGTGAGACCTATGGCGAAGGAAACCCAGCAGCGCAGAGACCGCCTCGTGCTCGTCACCGGGGCGACCGGTCACCAGGGCGGCGCGGTCGCGCGGCACCTGCTCGAGCGGGGCTTCCAGGTCCGCGCCGTGACGCGCGACCCGACGAAGCCCGCCGCGCGGGCGCTCGCCGAGCGCGGCGCCGAGGTCGTACGCGGCGACCTGGACGACCCCAAGTCGCTCGAGCCCGCGCTGCGGGATGCGGCCGGCGTCTTCTCGGTGCAGAACTTCTGGGAGACCGGCTTCGACCGGGAGGTCCGCCAGGGGATCGCCCTCGCCGACCTGGCGAAGGGGGCCGGCACCCAGCACTTCGTCTACTCGTCCGTCGGGAGCGCCCACCGCAACACCGGGCTCTCGCACTTCGAGAGCAAGTGGCAGATCGAGGAGCACGTCCGCGCGCTGGGGCTCCCGCACACCGTGCTGCGCCCGGTCTTCTTCATGGACAACTGGGAGTTCCCGATGCTGCGCGACATGGTCCTGAGCGGCGCACTGGCCCAGCCCTTGAGCCCCGACCGGCCCTTCCAGCAGGTCGCCGTCGACGACGTCGGCGCGTTCGCGGCGATGGTCTTCGAGAATCGCGACGAGTGGCTCGGCCGCGACATCGACCTGGCGGGTGACGACCGCAGCATCAGCGAGGTCGCCGACACGTTCGGCCGCGTGATCGGCCGCCCGGTGCGCTACGTGCAGCTCCCCTGGGACCAGTACCGCGAGGCGGCGGGCGAGGAGTACGCGCAGATGTACCGGTGGTTCGAGGACGTGGGCTACGAGGCCGACGTCCCCGCCCTGCGCCGCCTGGCCCCGCAGCTCACGTCGTTCGAGGAGTACCTGCGCGCCCACGACTGGGCGAACGCGGGGCAACTCGCAGGGCGCTGAAGAACGGCGGCGCTCGGCTTTCCGCTCTCGGCTCTCGGCTGGGGCGGAACGCCGTAGCCGAGAGCCGAGAGCCGAGAGCCGAGAGCCGAGAGCCGAGAGCCGAGAGCCGAGAGCCGCCGTTAGTCGAGAGCCGCCGTTCTTACGGCACCAGTGGAATCACGCGCACTTCGCTCGCGTCGTAGCCGCCCGCGCCGTTAGGCAGGACGTGCCACCAGCGGACCTCGAGGGCTCGCGCCTCCGGCGGCTGCTCGGTGCCGGGCGGCGGGTTCCAGCCGTGGAACTGACTCTCCGGGACCACGACGCTCTGCCCGGGCGCGAGTCGTATGCAGGGCGGGCCCGGGTCCTCGCACACGGCCATCAGGCCGAGCCACTTGGGGTTCCACACGGCGTAGGCGATGCCGCGGCTCGTGCCGTTGACGAGTGTGACGCCGTCCGCGCCGAGGCTCGCCGTGACGTCCCCCGATGCGGCGTCGCGCGCCACGTCGGCGGGCGGCGCGGCCGGACTCCGACTGCAGGCGGCCGCCGCCGACAGTAAGCCGACGAGTAGACAGAGGGTGGATCTGCGCATGGATCACTCCTCTCGTTCGAGAGCCACCCGGCGTGCATGGTGCTGCGTCGTGGTCGCCGGTCTGCTCGTGCAGACCTCTCGTGACACACTGCGGTCACGCGCGCCCGGGCGCGCTCGATCGTTCGCTGCCCATTCCCTTCCGCCCGAGTCGCCGAAGCGGAAGGGGGCGGCCACGTCTGGAGAACCGGAGGGCTCAGAAGCCTGCTCGCCGCAAGAGCGCGAGGTCCGCCTCCCGGGTCTCGCACGCCGGCCCGATGCAGAACAGGTCGGGGTCCGACCGCCAGTCGCCGCGGCGGCACTGCTCGAGCGCCCGCGACGCGACCAGCTCGAACCCGAGGCACCGTAGGAGTTGACTGGAGCGCTGATCGGCCTCCCGCCCGTGGACGGCGATCAGCAGCCGCGCGCTCCGGGGCAGCACGCCGAGCGCGCCGACGAGCGCGTCAGCCTCGGCCCCCTCCACGTCGAGCTTCATGAAGGTCGGCGGCGGGCAGATCCCCTGCGCCACGAGCGTGGCCGCCGTCCGGACCGGGACGGTCTCCGAGCCGCCGCCGAAGGCGTACGACTTCGAGCTCCTCGTCCCGCCGAACGAGGCCTCCCCGTCGTAGTCGCTGAGCGCGAACGGGTGCACGGTGACGTTCCGGAGGCGGTTCCAGCGCACGTGGCGCCGGAGCACGGCGCGGTTCCGCGCCGACGGCTCGAAGGCGTGGACCGCGCCTGCCGGACCGACCCGACGCGCCGCGCAGAGAGTGACGAAGCCGTGGTGGGCCCCGACATCCCACACGACGTCCCCGGGTCGCACGAGCTCTGCGAAGAGCTCCATCTGCGCGCTGGCCCGGCGCCCGGTCCCGTACCCGGCCCCCGCGCTGACGAGGCTCCACCATTGCCCTCGATTGACGCCGGAGAGTACCGGAACGCGCACGCCCTCCAGCAGCGGGTCGGTCACACGGCGAACGAACTCGGGTACTCGCGTCGGTAGTCGCATCGGCCCCTGCCATTGAAATGCACCACGTCATCCGATGCCAGGACTGCGCCGCTACGCCGCGCCGCCTCGGAAACGCGTCTTCGGTTGTCATGCGGCCCCTGCCCTCGCGCTCGCCGCCCCGCCGGTGCACTGTATGTCCTCATGTCCTCCACTCTGCACTTCGACATGACTTCGACATGACCGCCACCCCCGCTGGCTCGCGCCCTCGCCACACCGCCATCCGCATCGGCCTGGCAGTGATCGCCGTCGCCATCCTGGCGATCGCCCTCTCCGGTCTCGGCGCCCGCTCCGGGTGGTGGCACTTCCGCACCGGCTTCACGGTGCTCCGTTGGGGCGCCTACGCCGCGCTCGCCGGCGCGGTGTGGACGGCTATCGCCGCGGCGCGGGCCTGGGCCGCCAGCCGTCGGCAGGGCGGCGCGGACCGGGGCCTGGCGCTCGTTGGTCTCGTCGGCGTGCTGGTGGCGGTCGCGGTGGTCACGATCCCGTGGCAGTGGCGACGCCGGGCGGCCGCGGTGCCGCCGATCCACGACATCACCACCGACGTGACCGACCCGCCGGCGTTCGTCGCCGTGCTGCCGCGCCGGGCGGGGACGGGCGCCACGAACCCCGCCGAGTACGGCGGCCCCGACGTCGCGCGGCAGCAGCGGGAGGCCTACGCCGACATCGAGCCGCTCACGCTCCCCGTTCCCCCCTCGGAGGCCTTCGACCGGGCACTCGCGGCCGCGCGCGACCTGGGCTGGGAGATCGTCGCCGCGGACAAGAGCGCCGGCCGCATCGAGGCCACCGACCGCACGTTCTGGTTCGGGTTCTACGACGACGTCGTCATCCGCGTGCGGCCGAGCGGCACGGGCGCGCGCGTCGACGTGCGGTCGCTGTCGCGCGTCGGCGGAAGCGACGTCGGCACCAACGCCCGCCGCGTCCGCCGCTACCTCGAGCGCCTCCGCGAGATGGGTTGAAGCGGGCCGCGTATGACCGCGGCCCGCTTTACCTGCGGTGCGCGAAGAGTCGCTCCAGTACGCCGACCAGCCGCCGCCCCGCGGCCCCGGTCGGGTCGAGGTCGGGGTCGTAGATGGTGACCTCGGCACCGACGATCGCGCCCGAGTCGAGCAGCGGTGCCACGAGCGTCTCGAGCTCCGCCGGCGTCAGCCCGTCCGGCTGCGGCGAGTCGACGGCGGGCATGATCGCGTCGTCGAGCACGTCCACGTCGAGGTGCAGCCACGCGCCGGCCAACTCGGGCCGCGCGACTCGCCCCGCAATGTGCTCGGCCGCTGCGGCCATGCCCGCGTCGCGGAGCGCGGCAAGGCCGTAGCGCGTCACCGCGGCGCGCGCGGGCTCCACGTCCGGGTGGTCGTAGGGCTCGCCCTCGTCGCGGAAGCCGGCCACGACGATGTCCTCGGGGTGCACGAGCGGGCGCAGGCCGTCGAGCGCGGCGAGTTCGTCCGGCCCGCACCCCGCGGCCAGCGCCAGGTCCATCCCCGCGGCGCCACCCGAGGGCGACCGCGCCGGCGTGAGGAAGTCCTCGTGACCGTCCACGTACACGAGGCCGTACCGCCCGCGGCGGCGCAGCGCGAGCGCGCTGCCGAGCAGCACGCTGCAGTCGCCGCCCACCACGAGAGGAAAGCACCCCCCGTCGAGCGCGGCTTCGACGGCGTGCGCGAGGTCCGCGCTGTACGCCGCGATCGCGCGTGCGTTGCGCACGCCCGTCGGCGGCTCGCGCTCGGGGCGGTACGGCGGCGCTTCCACCCGCTCGACCGACTCCGCGCCGAGCGCCTCGTGCAGCCCGAGCGCGCGCAACGCGTCGGGCATGCGGCGGACGCCCGGCTCGCGCCCTTCCGCCGGAGGCTTGAGGCCGAGGTTCGTCGGAGCTTCGATGAGCGCGATCGGACGTCGCGGATGCGGCGAGTGCCTGGCGCGCCGGGGCGACATACCGTGACCGCTCCGCTCACCCGCCGTTCTTCGGCGGCAGATACGCGGTGAGCTTGCGCGCCAGCGCCTCGAGGCGCTCGCCGGCGCCGTCGCGGGCCGGTTCGGCCGGCACCGCGCCGGGCGGGCTCGCGGACGCGTCGGACGACGCACTGGACCGGGCCGCCGCCTGCAGGAGCTCCACGTCGGCCCGTAGGAGGACGTGCTGGAGCGCGGCCCCCCGCTCCGCGCCCGGCAGGTCGATCGCCGGCGCGAGCCGGTCGGCGAGGGCGGCGAGCTGCTCCCGGTGCTCCGACGACAGGCCGGAGCGCGCGCTGCTCGCGACCGCCAGCAGCGCGAGGTCGTCTGTGTTCAGGGGCTCGGCTTCGCTCATGCTCCCTCCGGTGACCGCGCGAGATAGCTCGCCATAGCTCATCGCGCGGCCACCGCCGCCCGCCTCACCGCGGGAGCGGCTGCACCGCGCTCGTGACGTCGAAGAATACGGCCGCGTCGAACTGCCGCGATAGCGGTGCCGTGAAGTATTGGCGCGTCGCCGCTTACTTCGGCTTCGTCGGGCGCGTCAGCGGCCCGATGGTGCGCCCGTGCGCGGAGTCGTGGATGAGCGTGGCGAGTCGCTTCCGCTTCGTCTCCTCCTTCTTTGCGCTCACGACCCACCAGAGGGCGGTCTGCCGGTACCCGGGCGGCTGGGCCTGGAAGAACTCCCAGGCTTTCTTGTTGGAGCGGAACGTCTTCTCGGCCGCGGCATCGAGCTCGGCGGTCTTTCGCTGCTCGTAGGAGTAGATGCCGACCCGCGCCGGTGCGCGCCGCTCGAACGCCTGCAAGCCAGCGGGCTGCATCCGGCCGAGTCGGGTGAGCTCCGCGACGCGGGCGATGTTGACGGCGCTCCAGTTACTGCGCGGCTTCCGGGGCGTGAACCGATTGGCGTAGCTGACGTCGTCGATGCGCTTGCGCACCCCGTCGATCCACCCGACGCACAGCGCCTCGTCCACCGCCTCCGGCCAGGTGATGCTCGGTACGCCCGAGCCCTTCTTGTAGAACCCGACCCAGAGCTCCCGGCTCGTGTTGTGATGCGCCGCCAGCCAGGCGCGGAACTCGGCCGCGGTCGCGAAGAACGTAGGCTGCACGGAGCTCGTGCTACTCACTTTCGGAACCGGTCGGCGGCGGGGCAGTTCTCGAAGTGCGAGACGCCGCGCCCGTCCTGGGCCTCGGACACGACGAGCTCGGTACCCGTGCGCGTGTCCCGCTCGACGACCTCGCGCTCGGGCGCGCGGCACCCCCGGCAGGCGACCGACACCGGGTGCGGTCGCCGGGTGCGGGCGTCGGTGACGAAGTAAATTTCCTCGCGGCAGCCGCGGCAGGGTGAGGGCAGCGTGTGCCAGGGGATGGCGATGAAGTGGCCGGCCATGCCGGCGAGGCACAAGCAGGTTGCGCGCCGGGTACGACGTGGAGCCGGCCGCAGTACGACGACGGGCCGCCACACGTGGAGACGCCGATGCGCGAGCCGACGCACGACATCACGCCAGACGGCACGTACGTCTTCGAGGTCCAGCTCGACGACGGGGCGCGCGCCGTCGTCGAGATCCTCCCCGAGGAGGTCGACGAGGTGGCCGGCCCGCTCTCGTCGCCGCAGCCAACCGCCGAGGAGCGCCAGCGCCGGTACCGCGTGGCGCGGCTGCTGGCCGAACCCGAATTGCGGCGCCAACTCGACGACACCGCCAAGGGAGCGCCCGGCGGGTCGGCTCAGCCGGCCGGGCGACCGGCGTCGTCCGACGGCAAGAGCTCGCGGTAGCGGAAGCAGTCGACGGTGTGGTCGTTGACCAGCCCGACGGCCTGCATGAACGCGTAGCACGTCGTCGGGCCCACGAACCGGAACCCGCGCCGCAACAGGTCCTTGCTCAGCGCG
>Ga0307408_100003778_pt1 | contig 10313 bp, 9 predicted proteins | sample 322Cmetagenome_FD_202116 | JGI IMG/M metagenome (GOLD analysis project Ga0307408, IMG submission 202116) | Maize rhizosphere microbial communities from greenhouse at UC Davis, California, United States - 322HYB-C-3 | ecosystem: Host-associated > Plants > Roots > Rhizosphere > Soil | place: USA... | reverse complement strand
GTGTGCATCGGCGACGTGGTGCGCCTCGGCGAGGCGCTGGTGCAGGTGTCGCAGGGCCGGCAGCCCTGCTGGAAACTCGACCTGCGCTTCGGCGAGCGCGGCATGGCGCGCGAGATGCAGGCGCGCGGCCGCACGGGCTGGTACTACCGCACGCTCGAACCCGGCTGGGTGCGGGCCGGCGCGCAGGCCGTGCTGGTGGAGCGACCGCACCCGGACTGGCCCTTGTCGCGTCTCATTGCGTTGCTGTTCACCCGGGACGCGCACGCGGCGCCCGAATGGGAGCGTGCCGCCGAATTGCCGTCGCTCGCCGAACGCTGGCGCCAGACCTTCCGAAAGCGCGCGGCCTCGGGGCATGTCGAAGACTGGGAGCCGCGTCTGCGGTTGCCGCCGGACGGCGCATGATCCCGCGAGGTCTGGTAGAAGCACGGCATGACCGTCTCGCTCGCGGCCTCCCTCATCGAACTCGCACTCGGATCGGAACTCGGGGCTTCCGGCGATGCCGGGCGCAACCGCTGCACCCTCGATGGCGTGACGTGGCAATCCCTGCCCGGCGGCGCCGTCGAGCTCCGGGTCCGGCGGTTCGAGGCGATGGCGTTGCGGCTTGCGTGGGATCCCTTCGTCCTTGAAATCGGCCGCATCGACGTGCATGAGCTGGTGGCCCGGCTGCGCACCGAGGCCGGCGTGCCGCGCCTGGTTGCCGTCCAGGCGGACAAGGCCGAGTGCTCGGGATTGAAGCTGCATGGCCCGCTGGTGCTGCCGCCGCAGATCCAGAAGCTCCGCGAGGCGAGCCAGGCCGCGGACGCAGCGGCTGCAGTGCCCGGCGGCGCAGGCGGCCATGCGGCGGCCGATGCGTGGCATCTTGCACCCCTGGGCGAGGCCGAAGGCACCATCCGCGGCCGGATCACCGACGCGCACCTGCTGTTCGATGCCGACGTCACGGTGCCCATTCAGCGTGGGCAGGTCGACTTCAACGATGCGACGGTCGAGCATGTCGGGCCCGACTCGCGCATGGGCGTGAGCCGGATGGGCATCTACGTCGACGCGCCCAACGGACGCAGCTACCTCTACCAGTTCGCCGCGGCGCCGCTCGCGGGCGTGGTGTTCGAGCACCGCGGGGCCTTGCTGGGGCCCTGGGTTTCCGAGCGCGGCAAGTTGCAGCTGCAGGCCTTTGCCGAATCGATGCTGCGCCAGGGCCACAGGGGCCCGGGCCATGGGCTGACACAGCAGGCGCGACTGTTGCTGGGCCGCACGTCGCTCTCGGGCGAACTGCGGCTAGGCGAGGGGCTGGTTGCCGTGCCGGGCCTGCAAATGCATCTGGAAGGGCGCCATGCGATCGGACTGCATTCCCAGTCCGTCGGCCGCGGCCTCAAGGTGGAGATGGCTTCACTCGCGGCCCGCGATGCCGCGGCGGCCTGGCAGGGCGCGCAGATGGGGTTCGACGAGGCAACGGCGAAGCTGGAGATCGAGATGCTGGTCGAAGGCCCGGCAATGCGCTTCGCGCTCCATGTCGAGAATGGCACGGCCTCGGGGCTGCGCTTGGATCTTCGGCAAAAGAGGCCGGACGGCAGCGAAGGGACCTGAGGCGAGAGGCGTCGTTCGTCCGGCCAGGGCCGCCCTGCCAAGAAACGGAAATGAACGATCCGCATCGGATTTTTCATTGCGCTCTCTGGCGGCATGCCGATCGCACGAGACCACGAACACCATCATGCAATACCTTGATTCTGTCGGCTCATCACGACGGTCACCAACATGTCGCGCTCCGAGCGGAACCGGCGCATGCGGCGCGCATCCTCGCCGATCCGGAGATTGCGGGTGTCGAGCGACTTGACGAAAGCGCCGTGGTGTTGCGCTGTCGTTTCAAGGTGGCGCCCCTGCAGCAATGGGCGGTGCGCCGCGAGTTCCTGCGCCGCCTCAAACTCGAACGAACCCGCACTGACAGCCGGCGAGGCCGCCTCCTGAGCGGGCTGGCGCTTCCCGCGGGCGCAGCACCCTCTATTTCACGCCGTTGCCCAATGCCTGTGCGGCGCTGCGGGAAAGCGACCGGAGGTGCGCATCTATCGAGGCGGCGACAGGCGCGAACTCTGCATTGCTCAGCCGCTTGAAGTCTCGGGGTTCTTGAAAATTGTCCAGTTGCCGGACACGGCGCGCCTGCATGGTCTTCATCGGTTCATAGGCCATGAGGTCCATCGGAGGATCCATGACGAAGACCTTTGCCTCAACGGCAGGCACTGCGAAGTACCTCGTCATTCCCAGCATGCTGCGCGTGAAAAGACCCGAGTTCGCCATGTAGCTCTCGGCGCAAGGGCCCCCGGTGCACTCGAGCCGCGCGAGCGTTCGTTTTCCTTCGACCAGGACGACCGCCGAGATCTGCTCCTCCCGGAGCTTTCGGGCCGCCCACTCCTGCTTTGGATTCGCGATCCATCGACCGTCCGTTGAAACGGCCAGGGCGTCGATGGTGCTCGTTGCAAAGCTCGAGAGTCTCACGACCTGAAAGCCCGCTTTCTCGAGGTCCGACGCGAAGACCTCGTAGGTCCTGGAAGCGGGTGCCCAGGGGAACTGATAGTTCGTCGAGAAGTTGTTGAAGACGGTGGTGCCCACGTGCAGGTGCTGCGCCGGCGAAGGCATGTAGACGAGCAGTCCGACCTTGGAGCCTTTCGCGAGCTTCCCTGCGTTGGGTGGAACCGAGGGGGCCGTGGCAGCGCATCCGGCCAGTACGATCGCAATGAAAAAAGCAAGCAGTCGGCTGCGCATGGTCTTCTCCTCTTGTATGTATGGGGCGGACAGATTGTGCCCGCGTCGGATGGGGACGCTGTGCCCCGCCCGGCCGGGAAATCTTCAGGGCTTTGGGTCCAAGGCTGCCTGCAGCTTCGCCGCGAGCTGCCGTGCTTGCGGCGCCGAGGCGACATTGGTGAAGCCGATCAGCAGCCCCGCGTCGCGGAAACTTGCCGTGCCCCGCGCGGACAGCGGCTGGCAGTTCAGCCCGGCACGCTGTGCCCGGCGTGCCAGTTCCTCGTCGCCTTCGCGCCGCCGGTCGAAGCGCGCGATCAGGTGCATGCCGCCGGCCTGCAGATCGATGCGCACGTTCGCGCCGAAGGCCCTCAGCAGTGCGGCCGCGAGCATGTGGCGGCGGCGCGCATAGAGCAGCCGCATCTTCTTGAGGTGGCGCGAGAAATGGCCTTCGCGCATGAAATCGGCAACCACTGCCTGCGTGAGCTGCGGGCATCCGTTGGACCCTGTCCGCGCGGCCTCGCCGAAGGCACCGCGCAGCGCATCGGGCACCACCACATAGCCCAGTGCCAGTCCGGGGTACAGCACCTTCGAGAAGCTGCCGGCGTAGAGCACGCGGTCGTGGCGGTCGAGGCTCTTGAGCGCAGGCAGCGGCGGGCCGGTATAGCGGTATTCGCCGTCGTAGTCGTCCTCGACGATCCAGGCCTTCGCCTGCGAGGCCCAGTCGAGCAGCTGCAGCCGGCGTGCGAGCGACATCGAGACGCCCAGCGGCGCCTGGTGCGAGGGCGTGACGACGGCCATCTTCGCCTCCGCTGCCTTGCGCATGCCGCGCGCAACGATCAGGCCCTCCGCGTCCACCGGCACCGGCACCGTGCGCTGGCCGGCGCTGCGCAGCACCTCCTGCGTCGGCGGATAGCCCGGGTCTTCCACCCACACGCGGTCGCCGTTGGCCAGCAGCGCGTGCGAGATGAGCGCGAGCGATGCGCGGTAGCCGCCGGTCACGAAGACCTGCGACGGATGGCACGCGACGCCGCGCGACACCCGCAGGTAGGCGGCAATGGCCGTGCGCAGCGGCGGATGGCCCGCGGGATCGCCATAGAACATGTCGGCCGCGGTCGTCGCCCTGGCGCGGCGCGACACCAGCCGCGCCCAGAGCTTGCGCGGGAAGGCATCGAGCGCCGGAATGCCCAGCTGCAGGGGCGGTGGCGGCGCGGGTTCGGCCAGGTCCTGCTCCACGGCCCGTGCCTCGGCCTGCCGGGACGTGCGGCGCGCCGAGCGCGGGGAGGGCAGCGAAGGCGAGACCACCGTGCCCGCCTGGCCCCGCGGCAAGAAATAGCCTTCGCCCGCGAGCTGGTTGTAGGCCGCCTCGACGGTGCCGCGCGCCACGCCCAGTTCGCTGGCCAGGCTGCGCGCCGAGGCCACGCGGTCGCCCGGGCGGAGCAGGCCCTGCTCGATGGCCGTGCGGAAGCGCTCGTAGATCTGCCGGTGCAGCGGCGTGGACGCTGCGCGGTCGATCGCGAGGAGGGCGGCGGGAGCTTTCTTCTCTTGCGTCATGGCCCATTCATTTTGACGAATCTTGGCTCTTTGGAATGGGGCATCGAGAACCTAAGCTCCGAACATCGAATGGAAAGAGGACACGCGATGAGCGAGAAGATATTCGTGGCAGGTGCGGCCGGGGCCATCGGCAGCGTCCTCGTGCCCTTGTTGGTCGACGCGGGTTACGCCGTGTACGGCAGCACGCGGCGCGCCGAGCGCGCGCAGGAGCTGGAGGCGCGCGGCGCGGTGCCTGTCGTCGTCGACGTGTTCGACGCGCCAGCGCTGCGCGCGGCGCTGATGCGCATCGCGCCGGCCATCGTGATCCACCAGCTCACCGACCTGCCGCGGGATCTCGATCCCAGGCTGATGGCCGATGCAGCCCATCGCAATGCGCGCGTGCGCACCGAGGGCACGCGCAACCTCGTGGCCGCCGCGGTGGCGGCCGGCAGCCGCCGTCTGGTGGCACAGAGCATCGCCTGGCTCTATGCGCCCGGCGCGACCCCGCACGTCGAGGATGATCCGCTCGATCTCGCGGCCGAGGGCACGCGCGGTGTCAGCGTGGACGGCGTGGCGGCGCTGGAGCGCAGCGTGCTGGGGACGGCGGGCCTCGTAGGCACGGTGCTGCGCTACGGGCAGTTCTACGGTCCCGGCACGTCGAGCGCCGGGCCCAGGGGCGCGTGCCCGGTCCATGTGGAGGCCGCGGCCTGGGCGGCGGTGCTGGCGCTGCGGCATGCAGGCGGCGGTGTCTTCAACATCGCCGAGGACAACCCCGAAGTCAGCAGCGAGAAAGCCAGGCGCGAGCTGGGCTGGCAGGCATCGCTGCGGCTGCGCCAGCGGCAGGGAGTCGCCTCGTGAAGGCGGTCAGGCTTCGTCGCGGCCCGCTCGGCGCGGGCATTGCGGCGCTCTCCCTGGTGCTGGCCGCCGGCTGGGCGCTGATGCCGCACGGCAACCGGCAGGAGGCGGCGCAATGGTTCGCCGATGTGTGCAGCAGCGTGGCGCGGCCGATGTTCTCGTCGGCCCCGGCGCCCGCGGGTTCGGGCGCCGATGCGAGGCCCGCGACCTCGGTCAAGGTGCTCTCGTGCGAGGCATTGCCGAACGTGCCGGGCAAGGCGGTGACCACCGTGCTCGTCGACTTTCCGCCGCTCGCCTATTCGCCGGCCCATCGGCACCCGGGTTCGGTGACCGCGGTGATTCTCGAAGGCACGATCCGCTCGCAGCTCGGCGGCGGGCCGGTGGGCACCTACAAGAGCGGCGAGACCTTCTTCGAGCCGCCGCGCACGCTGCATCTCTTTGCGGAGAACCCCGATCCGGTGCGCCCTGCGAAGCTGCTGGCGGTGTTCGTTGCCGACGAGAACTGCGGCCCGCTGGTGCTGCCGCCGGATGCCGATTGAGCGGGGCGCATCGAAGTGCCAACGGCGTCAGATGTCCCTCGCCGTTCCGAAGCCGGGCAGCGTCCGAAGCACCGTTGTCATCGACTTTGCGGCCAGCGCCGGTACGTCCGCGGCGTCCACCCACCTGAACTGGTCCACCTCGGGCGTCATCACGCCTGAAGCGTGGTGAGGAAAGAAGCTCGTGCACTTGCAGGCCGCAATGTCGCAGTCGCGCGTGTGCACGAAGGCGCGGAACAGGTGCAGGTCCTTGCCGGGACGGTAGGGCATGCGCCCGAGCTCTTCCATCGACTCCGCGGCCAGCTCGATGCCCGTCTCTTCCCGAACCTCGCGGATGGCCGCTTCGCGCGCGGACTCGCCGACTTCCCCGCCGCCCTTGGGGATGTCCCAGTGCTTCTGGCCCGTCGCGTGCGCCATGAGAAGCTGGCCTTGCTCATTGACGATGAGCACGCCGTAGGAGATGGTTTTCATGGTCGAACGATTGTCGCCAGGCGGAGGCGGCTGCGCTATCTCCGCCGCGCCCGCGTCGACAGCGGCACGATCGCTTATGCTGGACCGATCTTCCAGACGAGGTAAGCGCTTGGACAGCCGCATCATCGTGTCGCTCGACTTCGCCGCCGCTGCATCGGCCACGGGCCTCGTGCGGCAACTGGGCGCCGAAGCGACGTTCTACAAGGTCGGCCTGCAGTTGCTGACAGCGGCCGGGCCTTCGGTCGTGCGCGAGCTCGTGGAGGGCGGCAAGCGCGTGTTCCTGGACCTCAAGCTGCTGGAGATTCCGAGTTCGGTCGCCGCGGCGGTGACCGCGGCGGGGCAGATCGGCGCCTCGATGGTGACGGTCCATGCCTCGGGCGGTTCGGCGGTGCTTCGGTCCGCGGTCGAGGCCGCGCGCCGCTTTCCCGAGCTGAAGGTACTCGCGCTCACGGTCATCACCAGCATGGACGACGAAGCCCTGCACGAAGTGGGCGTCGGCTCGACGGTGACCGAGCAGGTGCTGCGCCTTGCACGGCTTGCCGCGGCCTCGGGATGCCATGGCGTCGTCGCCTCGCCGCTGGAGGTGCGGCTGCTTCGCGAGACCCTGCCGCCGGGCATGCTGATCGTCACGCCCGGCATTCAACTGGCTGGCGGCTCGGAGAAGAACGACCATGCGCGCTCCGCCACGGCGGCGCAGGCCTTCGAGGCGGGCGCGACGCATGTGGTCGTCGGCCGGCCAATATCGCGCGCACCGGATCCCGCGCTTGCCTTTGCTGCGATGCGCGCGGAGCTGCCGGCGCTGCGGTGACGGGGCGTGCCTCGATGCGTGCTCAGGCCGCCTGCCGCCACGCGACAAGCCCCGCTGTTCGCGCCCGCACCTGCGGCGTCGCCAGGCAGGTGACGACGGCTTCGTAGCCCGGGGCGCCGGGGCAGGGTGCGACCAGGCTCGGCGGGCTGTGGTTCGCGGGGCACAGGATGATCGCCTCGTCCGGCCCGACGGCCGCCAGGTCGAGGATCGCGCAGGAGCGCGTGAGCATGAAAATCGGCCGCGCGTGGGGGCCGCGGCGGCGCAGCCGGGCGATCAGCGCCTCCTGGGTGGCCTGGTCCAGGTCGTGTTCGATCAGGTCCACGACCACGGCATCGGGCCCCTCCGCTTCCAGCCCGGCCAGCAGCGCAATCAGCGCGTCCGATGGCGTCGCGCCGTCCTCCACGAGCCAGGCCAGCGCGCGCTCGACCCGAGGCTCGGACGCAGCGGCACTGTTCTCCGCCCGCCGCTCCAGCCCGAGCCAGGCCGCATTGGGCAGCGCTTCGGCAATGCGCTGCGCCAGCCGGGTCTTGCCGCTGCCGAGCGGGCCGACGATGTAGTTGAGCGGCCGTATGTCGCGAAGCTCGAAGCGCTCCCCGCCCCAGGGCCACGGCAGGTCGAAGGCAAGGCGGACTTCGCAGGCGGGTGCCAGCAGGCCCGTGAGTTCGCCGATGGTCGGTGTCCGGCCTTGCGCCATGCCGCTTCGCAGGCCGCGGACCTTCTCGATGGTGTGCGCGAGCTGGCGAAGCTGCGCTTCCAGCGCCGTCTGGTGCGCGGCCAGCGCCTGCTCCAGGCCCTCGGGGTTGCCCGCGAGCACCCGTGCCACCTGGGCCAGGCTGAAGCCGAGCGCGCGCAGCGCGACGATCTCGCCTGCACGCGCCATCTCGGCCGGGCCGTAGGTCCGCCATCCCGCCGCGGTCCGGCCGGGCTCGACCAGGCCGCGCTGCTCGTACAGCCGCAGGGCCTTGGCCGAGACGCCGAGCCGCCGCGCGGCTTCGGAGGGATTCAGGTGCGGGGCGGAAGATCGCATGAAGTGTTCCTTTCGGTGGATCTTCCCCTTTTAGAGGATGCCCCTGGGGCCGGGTCAAGCCCGAATGCCGAAACGGCGCGGTCGCCGCCTCAAAGCCCGCCCTGGCACAGGTACTTGGTGTGCATGTAGTCGTCGAGCCCGTGCACCGAGCCTTCGCGTCCGTAGCCCGATTCCTTCACGCCGCCGAAGGGCGCGGCCTCGGCGGCCAGTGCACCTTCGTTGATGCCGACGATGCCGGATTCCAGCGCCTCGGCCACGCGCCAGATGCGGCGCACGTCGGTCGAGTAGAAGTAGGCGGCCAGGCCGAAGGGCGTGTCGTTGGCGGCCGCGATCACCTCGGCCTCGGTATCGAAGCGCGTGACCGGCACCACGGGACCGAAAGTCTCTTCGCAGCTGCAATCCATGCCCGCATCGGCGTTCACGAGCACGGTCGGCGCGTAGTAGTTGGGGCCGTCGCAGCGCGCGGAGCGCAGCCGTTCGCCGCCGACCACGATGCGCGCGCCCCGGGCCACGGCGTCGCGCACGTGGCGCTCGATCTTGTCGACCGCGCGCGCGTTGATCATCGGGCCGATCTGCGAGTCGGGCTCCGTCGCCGGGCCGACCTGGAGTGCGCCGACGCGCGCCGCCAGCTTGTCGACGAAGGCGTCGTGCACCCGGGCCTGCACGAACACGCGGTTCGGGCAGACGCAGGTCTGGCCGCCGTTGCGGAACTTGGCGGCCATCAGGCCTTCCACCGCGGCATCGATGTCGGCATCCTCGAACACGATGAACGGTGCATTGCCGCCGAGCTCGAGCGACAGCTTCTTGAGCGTGTCGGCCGAGGCGCGCGCAAGGTGCTTGCCGACCGGCGTGGAGCCGGTGAAGCTGATCTTGCGCACCCGCGCATCGGCCAGCCACACGTCGACCACTTCGGGCGTGCGCTCGCGCGAGGCGGTCACGATGTTGAGCACGCCCGCCGGCACGCCGGCTTCCTGCGCGAGCCTGACGAGCGCGAGCGAGGTCAGCGGCGTGTCCTCGGCCGGCTTGCACACCACGGTGCAGCCTGCGGCCAGTGCGGGCGCGATCTTGCGCGCGATCATCGCGGCCGGAAAGTTCCACGGCGTGATGGCGGCGACCACGCCCACGGGCTCCTTCAGCGCGAGCATGCGGCGGCCGGTCACGGGGGCCGGAATCACGTCGCCGTTGGCGCGCGTGGCTTCTTCGCCGAACCATTCGACGTAGCTCGCCGCATAGGCCACTTCGCCGCGGCCCTCGGCCAGCGGCTTGCCCTGTTCGCGCGAAATGAGGCGGCCCAGGTCCTCCTGGTGCGCGAGCATCAGGTCGTTCCAGCGCTTGAGGATCTGCGCGCGCTGCTTGGCCGGCACGGCGCGCCAGGCGGGGAAGGCCGCATGCGCCGCATTCACTGCGGCGCGTGCATCGGCGGCGGTGCCGTCGGGCACGCTCGCGAAGAGGCCGTCGGTGGCGGGATCGGTCACGTCGAGGCGGCGGCCGTCGCTGGCTTCGCGCCAGTCGGCGCCGATGAGCTGTTGGCCGGGCATCAGGTCCTGGCGTTCAAGTGTCAGTGTCATGGTCGAAAAGGTCCTGGATGAATGGGGAGGTCAGGCGGCCGCCACGCGTTCGGCAATGGCCATTCCAATGTCGGTGGTCGAGGCCGTGCCGCCCAGGTCGCGCGTGCGCGGCCCGTCGCGCAGCACCGCTTCGATGGCGCCGAGGATCGCGTCGTGCGCGGCGCGGCCTGCGCCCTGGCCTTGCGTGAGGAAGTCCAGCATCAGCGCGCCCGACCAGATCATCGCGATCGGGTTGGCGATGTTCTGGCCGTAGATGTCGGGCGCCGAGCCGTGCACCGGCTCGAACAGCGACGGGAACTTGCGCTCCGGGTTGAGGTTGGCCGAGGGCGCAAGGCCGATGGTGCCGGTGGTGGCCGGGCCCAGGTCCGAGAGGATGTCGCCGAACAGGTTGCTCGCCACCACCACGTCGAAGCGCTGGGGCTGCAGCACGAAGCGCGCCGAGAGGATGTCGATGTGCTGCTTGTCGATGGCCACGTCCGGATAGTCGCGGCCGATGGCATCGGCGCGGCCGTCCCACCAGGGCATGCTGATCGCGATGCCGTTGCTCTTGGTGGCCACCGTGAGGTGCTTCCTCTTGCGCGACCGGGCGAGTTCGTAGGCGTACCTGAGCACGCGGTCAGTGCCATGGCGCGAGAACACCGATTCCTGGATCACGATCTCGCGCTCGGTGCCCTCGTACATCACGCCGCCGAGCGAGGTGTATTCGCCCTCGGTGTTTTCGCGCACCACCAGGTAGTCGATGTCGCCGGGCTTGCGTCCGGCCAGCGGGCAGGGCACGCCTTCGAACA
>Ga0307408_100003776_pt1 | contig 10316 bp, 9 predicted proteins | sample 322Cmetagenome_FD_202116 | JGI IMG/M metagenome (GOLD analysis project Ga0307408, IMG submission 202116) | Maize rhizosphere microbial communities from greenhouse at UC Davis, California, United States - 322HYB-C-3 | ecosystem: Host-associated > Plants > Roots > Rhizosphere > Soil | place: USA... | reverse complement strand
CGAGATCCTGGTCGACTTGCCGCTGCCGGTCGATGAACCGACCGGCGCCCATTGCGGCCAGTGCACGGCCTGCATCGACGTCTGCCCGACCCAGGCCATCCTCGGCCCGGGCAAGCTCGATGCGCGGCGCTGCATCTCCTACCTGACCATCGAACTCAAAGGCGCCATTCCGGAAGACTTGCGCCCCTTGCTGGGCAACCGCGTCTACGGCTGCGACGATTGCCAGACCGTCTGCCCCTGGAACAAGTTCGCCCAGCGCGCCACGCTGCCGGACTTCGACGAGCGCCATGCCTTGGGCAGCGCCGGCATGATCGAGCTGTTTGCGTGGACCGAAGAGGAATTCAACCGCCGCATGGAGGGCAGCCCGATCCGCCGCATCGGCCATGAGCGCTGGCTGCGCAATATCGCGGTCGGACTGGGCAACGCGGCGCGCATGGGCGCCAAGGGCGAGCCGGCGATCGTCGCCGCGTTGCGGGCGCGCCGCGACCATCCGTCGGAACTGGTGCGGGAGCACGTGGAATGGGCGCTCAAGCAGCACCACTAAAGCAGCACTAGGGCATAATTGACCTGTCCTGGTCAAAAATCCCGAGTGACGAATTGTCTCCTTTTGCGGAAGCGGTACAGAGTTATCGAGAATTGTCGCCGCTGAACGTCTGGCGGCATGGCAGTGCGGCAGAACAGCGCGCCATTTTCGGCGGCTGGCTGCTGTTGCTGCTGCTTTGCGCGGCGCTGGGTGTGGCGACCGTCAAATGGAACTGGTCCGGCCTGCCCGTCGACATGGGCGGGGTTACCGCCTACGTTACCGTCTATCCCCCGCTGCCCATCTGCCTGCTGCTGACGCTGACCCTGGGCTGGTGGTGGGGTGCGATTCCGGCCTATTGTTCGACCCTGGTGCTGGCGCTGTATGCCGGCATGCCCCTGCATTGGGCGCTGCTGTTTGCCTGCGCCAATCCGCTTGGCTTCAGCATCCTGGCGATCGGCTACCGCGCCATGGTGATGCGGCGCGATCTGCGGCATCCGACTTCGCTGCTGTTCTACATCCAGCTGTGTTTTGTGGCCAGCATTTTCGGCTCGTCCGGAGCCCTGATCTGGAGCTATACCAACCATATCGCGCCCGGGGCGCAGTTGCCGGTATGGCAGGGCTGGTGGCTGGGCTCCTTCCTGCAAAGCGTGTTGATTGGCGGGCCGGCAATGGCGATCCTGTGGCCGCGCGTGGACCGCTGGCAGTTGCTGAACCAGAAGTTGATGCGCAAGCGGCGCGGCGGCTCGCGCCGTTCCGTGCTGCGCATGCTGGCCACGGTGGCGGCTGGCGTGCTGCTTTACGGCTTCGTCACGATCCGCCTGGCCGAAGCCGATGCCGTTCACGCGCCGGAAGTGTTCCGCGAAACCGTGTGGATCTTCTACTGGGTGTTCGCGGCGATCATCATTTTCATCGCCATTTTCGGGTACCAGCTGTTCTCGCACTGGCAGGATTCGACCGACGGCCTGTTGAACGAAATGCAGCGCATGAATATCGACCTGGAGCGCCTGGCTACCACGGACGCCTTGACCGGCCTGCTGAACCGCCGGGCCGCCGACCGCCACCTCGATGCGGAGTGGCACCGGGCGCGCCGTTCCGGTCATGTCTCGTCCCTGGTGCTGCTCGATATCGACCATTTCAAGCAGGTCAACGACAAGTATGGCCATCCGGGCGGCGACGCCGCGCTGCGCATGCTGGCATCCTGTATCCGCTCGGTGATGCGCGAGGTGGACGTGGGAGCGCGCTATGGCGGCGAGGAATTCCTGATCGTGCTGCCGGAAACCGGGCGCGAAGGAGCTTTCGTTTTTGCCGAGCGCCTGCGCGAGCGCGTGGCAGGCTGCGAGATCAGCCACGATGTCCATCTGTTCCGCTGCCACGTCAGCCTGGGCATCGCGGTGAGCGACAAGCACGAGGCGAGCTACGAGCAGTGGGTGCGGCGTGCCGACGACGCGCTGTACCGGGCCAAGCAGGCGGGCCGCAACCAGGCCGTCATGGGCGCTTAGCGCTGCGCAGCATCCATGCTGCTGCGACACCCCAAACCACCAGCGCAGCCAGCGATCCTTCCACGCCGTAGGCTCCGCCGCTGAGCCATTCCGGGCCGGACATCTGTACTTGCAGCCAGCCGCACGAAGCATGGCCGGAAACCGGCACGCCGAGCACGCCGTCGAACAGGTAATTCCAGGCGAAGTGCACGCCGACCGGCAGCCACAGGCTGCGCGTGAGCAGCCACGCGGCGCACAGCGCGAGGCCCGCGGCGCCCGATGCCAAGGCCCCGCAGCAGGCCGGGCGCCGCGCCGTGCAGCGCGGCTTCGATCGCTTCGCGCTGCTCGAAGCGCCGCACGTAAAAGCGGTATCCGGCCAGGCACAGCGTGGCGGCCAGCAGGTGGTGCCAGGCGATGCGCATTTCCTTTGGCACCAGCGCCTGCACCAGCATCATGCTTGCGACCAGGGGCAGGGCTACGCAAGCGATGCCGGCGAGGATCCGTACCACGGGATTGCGGGCCAGGCGGCTACGCAAGGGCAAGCGCTGGCGCAGCGGGGAGGGATTGCTTGTTGCGTCGCTATTCCTTCGCTTTGCGAATACGTTCATCAAAAGAGCGCAGCTCGAGTGCGGCGATGGCGCCCGCCAGTGTTTCAGACAGGGGATAGGGCAAGTCTGCATCGAGCGAAGCGGCTGCCGCTGCCGTGGCGCGCCAGCATGCCTGTATCTCTGGCAGCAGGCGCTCGCCCTGCGGGCTGAGACGCAGCAGCTTCTGGCGCGCATCGGTGGGGCTGGCTTGCGCCACCAGCCAGCCTTCTTTCAGCATCAGGGCCACTGTCTGGGTGGCTGCGGGCTGGGTGATGCCGGCGCTTTCGGCAACCTGGCTGACGGTGCATGGCTGGCCGCCGGCCAGGGCGCGCATGACGGGCGTGTAGCGCGGCCGGTAATCAAGGCCGGCATCAACATATGACTGCTGCACGGCGCCGTCCAGCAGTTCGATCAAATGGCGCAATTGGGTTCCGAGTCCTTGTTTCATGGACCCATGCTACCACAATGCATAAGTGCTTATGTATTATTTTTTTGCTAGCCTGGTGTCATTTCAGCAGTCCCGCCAGTTCGACGGCGGTCTTGACCTGCATCTTGTCGAAAATGTGGGCGCGATGCACTTCGACGGTGCGCATCGAGATGCCGAGTTCGTCGGCCACCACCTTGTTCATCTTGCCGGCCAGGATCAGGTCCAGCACCTCGCGTTCGCGGGTCGATAGCGTGGCGAGGCGCGCTTGCACGGCTGCCTTGCCGCTGGCCAGGCGCGAAGCGGCCAGGCCTTCCTGCACGCGGTCCATCAACTGGTTGTCGTTGAAGGGTTTTTCGAAGAAGTCGAAGGCGCCGCGCTTGAGCGTATCGACCGCCATCGGCACGTCGCCGTGGCCGGTCAGGAAGATGACGGGCAGGCGTGCCGTGAGCCCGCGCGCCGCCAGCTGGTCGAAGGCGGCCACGCCGCTGATCTCGGGCATGCGCACGTCGAGCAGGACGCAGTCGCCTTCCGGATCGAACGCGCCGCTTTGCGCAAAGGCCAGGAAGGCGGCAGCGCTTTCGTAAGTCGTGGCGGAGATGCCGCGCGAGGAAGCGAGCCAGGACAGGGCATCGCGCACCACGGCTTCATCGTCAACGATATGTAGCATACTGGGTCTCCCGAATTTACTCTATTAAGCTTTGCCTGCGACCGGCAGCGTAAAAGTGAATATGGTACCGCCTTGCGGGTTGTCGCGGTGGGTCAATGTGCCGCCGTGGAACTCGATCGCGGTGCGGCAGATGTTGAGGCCCATGCCCATGCCTTCCGCCTTGGTCGAGAAGAAGGGCGAGAACAGGCGCTCGGCCACGTCCTGCGGAATGCCGTGGCCGTTGTCGATCACCTGCACCACCGCCATGCCCGCCAGCGGATCGCTTGCCGCCACCACGCGCAGCACGCGTTTCAGGGGCTGCACGTCGGCCATGGCCTCGATGCCGTTGCGCGTCAGGTTCAGCAGCACCTGTTCGATCAGCAGGCGGTCGGCGCGCACCAGCGGCAGCGATTCCGGGAGCTCGATCTGCAGCGATACATGGTGCTGGCGTGCCTGCAGCTCGATCAGCACCAGGATGGAGTCCAGCATCGATTGCAGCGCCACGTCCTGCCGCTCCGATTCGCGGTTTTTCACGAATTCGTGCACGCTGCGGATGATCTGGCCGGCGCGCTGGGCCTGGGCGCCGGCTTGCTCCAGCGCGGGTTTCAGCATGGCCGTGTCGCCGCCGCGCGCCAGGATATTCAGCGCCCCGGTGGTGTAGCTCGAAATGGCGGCCAGCGGCTGGTTCAGCTCATGCGCGAGCATGGAAGCGATTTCGCCCATGGTGGCCAGGCGGGCGCTGGCCTGCAGCTTTTCCTGGTGCTGGCGGTTCAGTTCCTCCATGCGCTTGCGGTCGGAGATGTCGAGGATGGAGCCCATGTAGCCCGTATGGTTTCCGGCCTGGTCCACCAGCGGCGCCTCGAACACCAGCACCGGTATGCGGGTGCCGTCCGGGCGCTGGAACAGGGTTTCGAATTCGGGGGTAATGGAGCCGGCCAGCACGCTGGCCAGGCGGTGCTGGTATTCCTCCATGACGTCAGGCGCCCAGTAGGGCATGGGCGGCGAGCGCCCGATCAATTCCTCGGCCGGGTAGCCCACCATCTGGCAGAAGGCGGGATTGACGTAAGTGATGCGGCCTTCCAGGTCGCGCGCGCGCAAGCCGGTCACCAGCGAATTCTCCATCGCCGTGCGGAACGACATCTGCTGCCGCAATTCGCCTTCTGCCGCCAGCCGGCGCGAGATGTGGCCCCACAGCGCGAACAGGCTCCATAGCAGGGCCAGCGAGAGCGCGATGACCGAGCCGACCAGCAGGTTGGGCAGCAGCTTTGGTTCGCTCTTTACGCTGTCGGTCATCAGGGTGATGGTGGCGCCCGGCAGGTCGAGGGCGCGCTTGTGGGTGTAGACGCCGTGGCCCGGACCGGCCGAACTGCGGCGCGCCAAGACCTTGTCGTCGCGGTCGAGCAGGGAGATCTGGTTGTCCTGGGCGAACCACCACGGCACCATTTCATCGAGCAGGCTACCGAGCTCAAAGGTGGCCACCAGGCTGCCGATCCACTGGTCGCCGCGATAGATCGGGAACAGCAGGTCCATTTTCAACGCGCCGGGCTGGGCGTCGCCGCCGATCGGTTCGGGCTCGGCGTAGACTGGGGAGTGCGTGCGGCGCGCACGATCCTGCGCTGCCAGCGCGGCCGGGCCAAGCACGGCGCCGCCGGCCGGGCCTACCGGTGCACCTTCGCTGGCCACCACGATGCGGCCCTGCGGATCGACCTCGATCACGCTTTTGAGCTCGGCGCCATTTCTCATCATGCGGCCCATGCGCTGCTGGACATCGGCCGGCGCCGGGTGGCCGGTGGCGATTTCATTGGCCAGCCCGCGCAGGCTTTCTTCGTGGCGCCCAAGCTGGAAGCGGATCGACTGTTCAACCCATAGCGTGTCGGCGATCAGCTGCTCCTGCCGCTCATTGCTTTCAAGCTGGCGCGCCTGCCAGGGCAGCCAGAACACGATGGCGACGAACAGCAGCACGAGTACCACCGGCAGCAGCCAGCGCACGGAAGAGGGCAGGGATATGCGTTTTAACATGCGCCGAGGGTATCGAATCCAGATGCTGCTTGTATTGTGGGTTTCCACAGTTGTGTGCCACCATTCCGGTGAACACAATGTAAAGTGAGAATAATAATGCACCAAAATCGCCGGGAGACATTATGCATTTGAAGCCCCTGCTGGCCGCCTTCGGCGCGGCCGCGCTTGTCACGTCCCAGGCGTTCGCGCAGGCGCCCATCGTCATCAAATTCAGCCATGTCGTCGCGCCGGACACGCCGAAAGGGCAGGCGGCGGAGCGCTTCAAGCAGCTGGCGGAAAAGGCTACCGGCGGGCGCGTCAGGGTCCAGGTCTACCCGAACAGCCAGCTGTACAAGGACAAGGAAGAACTGGAAGCCCTGCAACTGGGGGCGGTGCAGATGCTGGCCCCTTCGCTGGCCAAATTCGGCCCGCTGGGGGTGAAGGAATTCGAGGTCTTCGACCTGCCGTACATCTTCCCCAACAAGACCGCGCTGTACAACGTGACGGAAGGGCCGATCGGCAAGTCGCTGCTGAAGAAGCTCGAGACCAAGGGCATTACCGGCCTGGCCTATTGGGACAACGGCTTCAAGGTCATGTCGGCCAACCGCCAGTTGCGCGTGCCGGCCGACTTCAAGGGCCTGAAGATGCGGATCCAGTCGTCCAAGGTGCTGGACATCCAGATGCGCGCGCTGGGCGCAATCCCGCAGTCGCTGGCCTTCTCCGAAGCGTACATGGCGCTGCAGACCGGCGTGGTGGATGGCACCGAAAATCCGCCGTCCAATATGTACACGCAAAAGATGCACGAGGTGCAGAAGCACCTGACCATTTCCAATCACGGCTACCTGGGCTACGCGGTCATCGTCAACAAGAAGTTCTGGGACGGGCTGCCTTCCGATATCCGCAATAAGCTGGAAGGCGCAATGAAGGAAGCTACCACTTACGAAAAAGCCATCGCCCAGCGCGACAACGACATGGCGCTGGAGGCGATCCGCAAGTCCGGCAAGACCCAGATCTACAACCTGAGCGCCCAGGAACAGGCCCTGTGGCGCAACGCCCTGCTGCCCGTTCAGAAGCAGATGGAGGAGCGTATCGGCAAGGACCTGATCCAGGCGATTAACCGCGAAACAGCAAAATGAAGTCCTGTCAAGTTGCTCAAAATAAATAACGAAATTCGGAAAAAGATCGGTTACTATGGCGTCGCCCCCGAACGGTGCAACTTGCACCATGATGGTAACGGGCACAGGATTTAGTGGGGAGTGAAGAAGAAGACACGCGGCCAGCTCGCGGATACATAGAGGAGACACGCTGCCTGACAGTATGCTGTTGGCCGCCGCCACAAGCGGGGTTAAATGGCCGGGGCGGTGAAAAAAAAGATTCAAAACGCACCTGCGGGTGCGTTTTTTTTTGCCCTATCCTGGCGCGCTGGTGTAGCATGATTGCCACAGTTTTATTGGAGTAAGCGTGACCGAAAAACAACATGTTGGCAGGGGTTTCAGCGCCATCGTCCACCTTCCGTTCGGCGCCATGGGCGTCGGCACGGCCGGCGCGGTGGTAACGGAAATGTTCTACCTGCCCGGCGGCACGCCGGAACTGGCGCCGGCCAGTGCGCTCGCCGAAAAAGCCGTGCAGCAGTTGCTGGCTTATTGCGATGATGCCGACTTCGTCTTCGACCTGCCGCTGGCGATACGCGGCAGCGAATTCCAGCGCCGTGTGTGGCAATCGCTGCGCGAAATCCCGCGCGGCCAGGTGCGCACTTACGGCGAACTGGCCAGGCATCTCGATTCGGTGGCGCGTGCAGTGGGCCAGGCATGCCGTACCAATCCTTTCCCGCCGCTGGTGCCGTGCCACCGCGTGATGGGCGCCAACAGCCTGGGCGGCTTCGCCGGTAGCGACGACCAGAACGGCTTCACCCTTGGCGTCAAGCGCTGGCTGCTGGCGCACGAGGGACATAAAGAGTATCAATGGCAGCAGGCAACCTTGCTCTGATCGACGAGTTCTGCGACAGCCTGTGGCTGGAAGACGGACTGTCCAGGAATTCCCTCGATGCCTACCGGCGCGACCTGACCGCCTTTGCCAAGTGGCTGGAAACGGCGCGGCCTTCGGTCGGCAGCCTGCACGCTGCCGGCACCGCCGACCTGCAAGCCTATTTCGCGGCGCGCCATGAAGACACCAAGGCCAGTTCGGCCAACCGCCGCCTGTCGGCCCTGAAGCGCTTTTACCAGCTGGCGCTGCGCCAGCGCTACATTTCGGAAGACCCGTGCCTGCGCATGGCCTCGGCCAAGCAGCCGCTGCGTTTCGTGCACACCCTGAGCGAAGGGCAGGTGGAAGCGCTGCTGGCCGCGCCCGACCTGCGCACGCCGCTGGGGATCCGCGACCGCACCATGCTGGAGCTGATGTACGCCAGCGGCCTGCGGGTATCCGAGCTGGTCGCCCTGAAGACGCTCGAACTGAGCATGAACGATGGCGTGCTGCGTATTACCGGCAAAGGCGCCAAGACGCGCCTGGTGCCATTCGGCGAACAGGCGCGCTTGTGGATCGAGCGTTACCTGCGCGAGGCGCGCGGCGTCATCCTGAATGGCCAGCAGGACGATGCCTTGTTCGTCACCGGCCGCGGCGGCCCGATGACGCGGCAAATGTTCTGGGTGGTGGTCAAGAAGCATGCGCTGAAGGCCGGCATCACCGCGCCGTTGTCGCCGCACACCCTGCGGCACGCCTTCGCCACCCATTTGCTGAACCATGGCGCCGACCTGCGCGTCGTGCAGTTGCTTTTAGGCCACTCCGACATTTCCACCACACAGATCTATACCCACGTTGCCCGGGAGCGTTTGAAGCAGATTCATGCGCTACATCATCCGCGCGGATAATTTCGTTTGCGCAGCGCCGGCAATCGGCCTAATGTAGGCTTTCAGGAGGAGTTTCCATGGCAAAGACGAATTTCGCATTCGAGAAACGCCAGCGCGAGCTGGAAAAGAAGCGCAAGGCTGAGGAAAAGGCGCAGAAAAAACTTGCATCCAAGAATCGGCCGGCCGACGAGCAGGATGCCGATGAGGCCGGCTACGAGAACGAAGAAACCGACACCACCACCCCCGAATAGCCGAGCCCGTGTCACACCGTGGGGCCTGGCCCCATGGTGTGACACGGGCTCTACTGATTGGGACGCCGTCACGTCCCCGCCACTGCAGGGACTGTTCAGGCGAAACTGCTTTACGCGGCTTCGGCCACGCCGGGTTTGTCGGCTGCCGGGGCGTCGTCGTGGTGGCCGCGGCGCAGCCAGTGCTTGGCGCGCTTGCCGAAGTTGTCGAGGTAGGTGTAGGCCACCGGCACCACCACCAGGGTCAGCAGGGTGGAAGTGATCACGCCGCCAATCACGGCGCGTCCCATCGGCGCCTGGGTTTCCCCGCCTTCGCCAAGGCCGATGGCCATCGGCAGCATGCCGAAGATCATGGCGAGGGTGGTCATCAGGATGGGACGCAGGCGCACCTGGCCGGCTGCCATGATGGCCTCGTGCTGGCTCATGCCGTCGCGCTGGCCGTGGTTGGTGAAGTCCACCAGCAGGATTGCGTTCTTGGTCACCAGGCCCATCAACATGATCACGCCGATCACTGAGAACACGTTCAGCGTGGAACCGGTCGCCAGCAGTGCCACCAGCACACCGATCAGCGACATCGGCAGCGATACCATGATCGCAATCGGCTGCAGGAAGCTGCCGAACTGCGAGGCCAGCACGATGTAGATGAACACCACCGCAATGCCCAGCGCCGTGATGGCGCCGTTCATGGTTTCCGCCATCTGCTGCGCATTGCCGGCCACGTCGAAGCGCACGCCGTCGGGCAGCGTCATCGAGTCCATGGCTTTCTTCACATCGGCGTCGACGTCGCCGGCCGGCCGGCCTTCGGTGGCAGCGTAGATCGCCACGCGGCGCTGCAGGGCCTGGCGCTTCAGCACTTGCGGGCTGAAGCCGGGCACGAAGTCCACCACCTGGCGCAGCGGCACCATCAGCGGATTGCCGTCCGGGCCGATCTTGCTGGAGGTGAGCGACAGGTCGGCCAGGTCGGCGATGCGCTGGCGGCCCGATTTCGGCAGCTGCACATTGACCTCATAGTTCTGGCCATCGGCGGCCAGCCAGTAGCTGGCCGTATCGCCGGCCACGAAGGGGCGCATGGCGCTGCCGATCTGCTGCACGCTCAGCCCCAGGTCGCTGGCCAGTTCGTTGTTGATCTTGATCAGCGTCGACGGGTTGGCGCCTTCCTGGCTGTATTCCAGGTCGGCCACGCCCTTGATCTTGCGCATCTTGGCCATCAGGGTCTGGGCCGTCTGTTCCAGCTTGGCTTCGTCGGTGCCGAGGATGGCGATGAAGATCGGCTTCTGGCCCACCGACAGGGTAATGCCGGGAATGCGCTCGATGCGTTTGCGGATCGCGCCCTCCAGCTTTTGCTGCGACTGGCGGTGGGTCTGCTTGACGTCGGTCAGCTTGATGCGCAGGAAGGAGACGTGGCGGCCGGCAGCATCGCCGACGTTGGCCGTGATGGCGTCGATCTCGGGAAACTCCTTCAGCGCGGCTTCCACCTGCTTTACCTTGGCGTCGTTGTACTCCAGGCTGGAGCCGACCGGCACCTTGAGCTGCAACACGATCTGGCCCTGGTCGGTTTCCGGGAAC
>Ga0307408_100003773_pt1 | contig 10319 bp, 7 predicted proteins | sample 322Cmetagenome_FD_202116 | JGI IMG/M metagenome (GOLD analysis project Ga0307408, IMG submission 202116) | Maize rhizosphere microbial communities from greenhouse at UC Davis, California, United States - 322HYB-C-3 | ecosystem: Host-associated > Plants > Roots > Rhizosphere > Soil | place: USA... | reverse complement strand
GCAGATGCGAATGGGCCGAGGCCAGTGGATGACGGTCGGGGCGACCGAGATGGAGATGCCAGTGGGCCGCGGTTTCGTTGCCATGTCGGTGTGAATGCCCGTAGAGACGTCCCACGAGCACGCCCCAGACTCCGACGGCTCCAAGCACGATCAACAGGGCGCCACCGATCATCTCGCTGGCGCGTTCGAACACCAGCGGCAGCGACCAGCCGAGCACCAGCAACGCGCCGGCTCCCACCGCCAGCAGTACTGCATGTCCGCACGCGAACCGGAGCGCGACCGAGAGCGCACGCGTCCGCTGGACGGCGGCAGTCTCGGTGGTGGTGCCAACCGACAGCGCCGCAATCGCCATCAGATGGTCGGCGCCGAGACCGTGGAGGAAGCCGAGGAAGAGAGCGGAAGCGACGAGAACCACGTTTGGTGATTGTATCGCGGGCTCGCGGTCCGCGAGCGGCCGCGGACCGCAGGCGACGGGCTGCGGCTGAAAGCAAAAGCCCCGCAGGCCGAAGCCCGCGGGGCTCAAAAATCAAACCCGCTGCCGAATCAGAACAGGAACCGCAGACCGAGCGTGATCGTGCGCCCTGTCTGGTACGACAACGGCATCTTGTAGATCGGGTTGTAGGCCGGCGATGCTCCATTGGCCGGGTTGACGAGCCGCGTCACGTCGCCGATCGTGCCGGCGTACAGGTCGTTCACAAATGAACCCGGAATACTGCCATTGCGGTTGTACCGGGTGGTGACATTGGTGACCGCGTCCTGATCGAACAGGTTGAACACATACGCCTCCAGCGCCAGTCTGCTGGACCCGCGGACGTGGAACCCGTGTCGAAGCAGCAGGTCCGTCTGTGTGTAGGTGTCCGTCCGACCGAGATCGCCACGGCCGTTATAAAGAACCGGGACGATGAAGGTCACCTCCGAGCTCAGAGGCGTGCCGCTATAAGCGAGCTGAGTCACGCCCACGCTCGTCGTTCCGAGCGCCCAGTCGTGGGTGTAGTTGCCGAACAGCTTGAGCGTATGTGGCCGGTCCGTTGCCAGGCGGCCGTAGACGTTGTGACCCGTTGCGTCGAAGTTGCCGGGGGACAAGTCGAATGCGCGGCTCACATTCGGGTCCGACCGGCCGTTCTCGTCAGAGTTCGCCAGTCCCGCCCAGTTGCCATACAGCCGGCTCAACGTGTACGACGCGTTGTAGGCGAAGCGCCGGCTGTTGCCGTCGATCCGGATTTCGAAGCCGTCGTAGTCGCGCTGCGCCTTCGGCACCAGCGAGCCACCGGCTGCGGTTTTCTCCGCGTCCGAGGTGGAATGGTAGCCGGGATTGCCGGTCGTGTAGACCTCGCTCTCGTCCGCATTGAGGACGCCGATGTCCTCGATCGCCCGACGAAGATGCTTGTGCGAATAGCGCATCGTGAGACGCATCGTCGACCGCAGCAGGAACTCCGTCGAGACATCGTATGCGTCGTGCGACATCGGATCGATGTCGGGATCGATGCCCTCGAGCTGGCCCTGGGCGTTGATCGGCACCGTCCGGTTGTCGATTTCGATGATCTTCGTGCCCAGCGCGCCGGGGCTCGACAGCGAGAGGCGGCTCAGATCCGGGCTATCGAGCGTGTAGACGTGATCGTGCCAGTAATCACCGCCGAAGGAGCCGCGCGCGAGCTCGTACTTCAACACATCGTTGACGCGTACCCAGCTCGATGCAATCTTCCACTTCCCGTCGCCACGAACGTCCCAGGCGCCGCCGACTCGGGGTGCTATCTTGTCACCCCAGCCGAAGCTGATCGGATTAGCGATCTTGACTCCGTCCTGCTCCGCCCGGAACGGCGGCAGAAATTCGTCCTCGAAGCGGACGCCGGCGTTGATGGTGAGCCGGGGATGAAGCTGCCAGGCATCCTGCAGATAGAAGCCCTGATTGCGGCTGTTGACCGCGGAGTTCAGGCGCACGCCGTCCTGCCACGTGTAATACCCGTACGTGCCCCGACGGTTGACAATGGAACCACGGGTGAATCCTTCGCCCCAGTTGATATTGAACCGGCCCTGTTGGTAATCGCTCAACACGTCGTTGGCCACCCGGTTCAGCGCGTACCCGACCTTCACCGTGTGATTCTGGCCGCCGAGGGCGCCGAAGAACGTGCCGTCGAGATACACGTTGTGGCGTGTGAGCAGATCATGCTGAATCGTGAACGTGCTTGCGACGTTCGTATAACCTGCGGCACCCGCGTACTGAGGCGGAACCCCGACGAGGCCGCCATTGGTGGACGCCGTGTTGTACACGAGATACGGTACGTAGTCCTTGCCGTAGGTGTTGCCCTTGTCATTCAGGTACTTGTAGCCGTAGCGAGCGCTGATGAGGAATCGCGAGCTGGCCATGAAATTCACGCCCAGATTCGTGGCGTTCGACTGCGTGTAGCCGCCCTGAATGCTCAGGTCGGTCGTCGGCGGTAATACCTTCGGGTCGGGCTGACCGGCCGTGTTGCCCATGAGCAAACCCGTCGTCTTGACAGGATTCCAGAAATACGACGCGTTGATTTGCAGGCTCTGAAGCGGGACGTAATCGAGCCGCCCGTTCCCACGATGCCGGAGCACTTTGGATGAGGAATCACGGGTTCCGAAGGGACCTGTCGCCGTCACGAAATCGATCGATCGGTCGGTGTTGTACACCTCGGGGATGTAGCCGCCGAAAAAGCGCAGCTTGTCCTTGACCAGCGGACCGCCAATCGTGATCCCCGAGAATTGCTGGGTGTAGTCGTCTTCGACGGGCTGGAAGAACTCGGCCTTCGTCACGTCGAAGGGGTCGCGCCGGAAGGTGCCGCGGGGGCCGGTGTTCAAGCTGCTGCCGGAAAACTGATAGACGGCTTCACCATGGAACTTGTCGGTTCCGGATTTGCTCACGACGTTGACGACACCGCCGAGCGCGCCGCCGAACTCCGCTTCGAAGCCGCCGCTCTTGACCTGCACTTCCTGCAGGAACTCGAACGGAATCGCATCGGACGTGCCGAGCGAGGCATTCCTGATATTGGAGACATCGACGCCATCGACGATGAACACGTTTTCGGAACCGCTCGCGCCGTCGAACTGGTAGCCGCCGACGCCGGCCGTACCTGCCTTGGGCTCCGCCCGGACACCGGGCGCCACCTGCAACAGCGTGTTGAAGGTGCGGCCGCGCGGAAGCTGCTCCATCAGTTTCGCGGAAATCGTCGTGGTGGTTCTCGCCGACGCGACGTCGAGGACGCTTTGACTGGCGTTTACCTCGACCTGCTCGGAAACCCCGGCCAGCGCCAACGTGAGATCGGCCTTCAGCAACTGCCCAACTGAGAGCGAAATCACCTGCGACTTCGCCTCCTGAAATCCGGGCAGCTTCGCAGTGATCAGATAGTCGCCGGGCGGCAGCGCCGGAAACCGGTACAACCCGGTCGAATCGGTCGCCACCGCTCGTACGCCGATAAGGGCTGCGCTGCGGGCTTCAACCGTGACACCCGGCAGAACTGCGCCCTGTGCGTCACGAATCGTCCCCTCGAGCGAACCTCTCTGCTCCTGGGCCCACGCAGGCCCGCTGAGCGACAACAATAGCGCGACCAAGCCCAACAGGCCGGCACTTCGCTTCATTTCTCCTCCTCCGTTGATCCGTCTGTTCTTCACCAAAACGAGCAAAAAAGACGAGTTAGGGAGGATTGTAGCGAGGGACAGTATTGGGGTCAAACGCCGTTTTTACGTGACGAATAGCAGAAATTGATGTTAATCACTGGGTCGAAGCGAGGGACGAAGCGAACTGGCGCCGCAGCGGGTGGACAGGCAAAGGGGCGTCCCGAACGGCCGGGACGCCCCTTCAAACCAATCGAACGATTTTGTTACTTGCGGCGGGTCACCTGGTCCCAGATGGTCGCGCCGCCGCCGGCGATGGCCGCGCCGATCAGGGCCCCCTTCTTGCCGCCGGCCGCCGCCCCGACCCCCGCGCCGATGCCGGCCGAGGAGCCGATGATGATCGCGCTCTTGGCCACCGAGCGGCTCTTCTTCACCGGGCGCTCGTCGTAGAGCACCTGATTGGTCCGAACCGGGCGCACCGTCTGCGTGCTCACCGGCACCACCTGCGCGTCAGGGATGTCGGAGTAGACCGGCTGCTGCACGACGCGACGCGGCGCGGCCTGCTGATAGCTCACCGGCACCGGCGCGAACGCCTGCGGCTGCGCGGCGGTTGCAGCCACGCCTTCGGCCGCGACGCATTCGACCTGCGAGATTGCGGCGCCGTTCACGACGACCGGTCGCACCAGCGTGCGCTGATGCGGCTCGCAGCTCACCACGACCGGCGTGCCGGCCTGGTTCGTTGCCGGCGCCGCTGCCTGCGCGAAGGGCTGCGCGGCACTGGACGCCTGCGGGGCGGTATTACAAGCGGCCGTAAATGCCAGCGTGGTCAAACCTAGCGCCGCAACAGCCGGGCGTGTCCATCGTCTCGAGAAGTCCATGGCGATCATTGCGTCCCCCTTGCGCACGCCGTGCTGGGTGCGTCACGGTCGGCGTGCCAGTCACCATTCCAAGGGGGATGCCATACTCAAAACCAGTCGATTTATTGGGAATTTTGGAGAAGTTACAAAAGGGTCGAACCGCTGTTGTCCTCTAAATGGCTCAACCATAGGGCTTCGAAATGACACGTCAAACTCCCAACGATCCAACGATCCAATGATCCAAGGGAAACCGATCGACGAATGAGGTGAAAAGCCTCCAACCAGCCTGAGTGAGCGCCTTTCACCCACTTGTTCGAGTGGGTTTCCCTTGGATCGTTGGATCGTTGGATCGTTGGATCGTTGGATCGTTGGATCGTTGGATCGTTGGGAGTTGATGTTGTTGGCAATGTTGGCAATGTTGGCAATGATGAATAAGTGATCATCCAGCAACAGAAGGACCGACTGCTCTTGATCACCCAGCACGATCACGCCGCGCTGGCCGGCCGTATCATGCGTGCATGGAAGCTGGGAGGCTTGCCGGAGCATCCGCGGCGCGACGAGATCCTTGCGGCGACGGACCATCATGACAACGGCTGGCAGGAGGAAGACGCGGAGCTGCACGTGAACGAATCGGGCGATCCGCTCGATTTCGTTGCCGTTCCGTCTCACGTGAAGCAGCGTATCTGGCCCCGGGCCGCGGCGCGATGGGCTGCGCGGTCCCCATACGTGGCGGCGCTGATCGCGCAGCACGCGCTGACGGTGCACGCGCCGCTCGCGCAGGATCCATCGTGGGGCAGTTTCTTCCGGGTGATGACCCGCACGCGTGACGAGCTCCTTGCACAATCGGGCGTCGCCGCCGAGAATCTTGCGGCCGATTATCCGTTCGTCCGAACCGGCGATCAGCTGTCGCTCATCTTCTGCAACGGCTGGACGGCTCCGCTGACCGGGATCGGATACAAGGCTATACTCAGCGGCATCACGCTCCAGATCACTCCCAACCCCTTCACTGGAGTACGCGTCCCGCTCGAGGTGACCGCGCGCGCGCTCCCGGCCGCACGGTACGGGTCCGCCGCCGATCTGCGCGCAGCGCTCGCCGACGCTTCCGCCGTCACGCTCGCGGGGGAAGCGGTCGGCCTCTGAGCCTCCATGTCGCAGATTCTCGTCGTCGAAGATGATGCGGATATCGCGCAGCTGATCGGTCACTATCTCGAAAAGTCCGGCCACCGCGTCGAGTTCCTGGCGTCGGGCAAGGCCGTGATGCCGAGGGTCCGTCGTGATCCTCCGGATCTGGTGGTGCTCGATCTGATGCTGCCCGAGCTCGACGGGCTGATGATCTGTCAGGCGATGCGGACGGATCCGCAGACGGCGGCAATCCCGATCATCATGGTGACGGCGCGGGGGGATGAAGCGGACCGGATCACCGGTCTGGAGCTCGGCGCCGACGACTACGTCACCAAGCCGTTCAGTCCCAAGGAGCTCGCAGCCAGGGTGACGGCCCTCCTCCGCCGCGCCGCGCGTCCCTCCACGGCAGGCGGACTCCTCCGCTATGGTCCCATCACCATCGACGCCGATCGCCATGCCGTGACCGTCTCGGGCGAAGAGGTCCGATTGACGGCAAAGGAGTTCCTGCTGCTCCAGTATCTGCTCCAGCATCGCGGCCGCGTACTCTCGCGGGATCTGCTGCTCACTGACGTGTGGGGGTATCAGTACACGGGCGGGACTCGAACGGTGGACGTCCACATCCGGCGCCTGCGGGAAAAGATGCCGGTGCTCGCCGACGCCATCGAGACGGTCAAACAGTTCGGGTACAAGCTGGTTGAAGAGTGAGGAGGGGAGGAGAGAGGGGGAGAGCGGGAGAGCCGGAGAGCGGGAGAGAGAGAGAGAGAGAGAGAGAGAGAGCGCAGGCTTGCTCTGGAGCCAACGGATCTCAAAAACGGAGCAACGGAGCCAACGAAGGACGCGGAGGGCTCGCCGGTCCGGTCCGTCGGGCGGGCCGCTGGGGCGAGCCTGTGCCCCTTCGACTTCAGCGATCCGTTAACTCCGTTGGCTCCGTTGCTCCGTTTTTGAGATCCGTTATCTCGATCCCCTCCGCCTTCTCTCGCCTCCCTCCGTCTCTCTGATCTCTCCGATCTCTCTGCTCTCTTTGATCTCTCTACCAAAGTCCACTTCCTATGACTTTCCGGACTCGCGCATTCATCACCGCGCTGGCGACCGCGGCGGTCACCCTCGCCGTGACGGTCACCCTGGTGTCGTGGAGCGTGCGGCGGACGGTCGGCAATCGGATCGAACAGGACCTCGTCAAGGAGGCGCGGCTGGCGGCCGAAACGCTGTCTCACCGGCAGCCTGCGACGCCCGCCGAGCTCGATGCCGAAGCCGATGCGCTCGGGCAGCTGGTGTCGGCCCGGGTCACGTTCGTGGCCCCCGACGGCCGGGTGGTGGGCGATTCCGACGTCTCGGCCGACGGCCTGCCCACGCTCGAGAATCACACGGACAGGCCGGAAATCCAGCAGGCGCGCAAGGCCGGACTCGGGGTGGCCCGGCGATACAGCGCGACGCTGGACATCGACATGCTGTATGTCGCAGTACCGGTCCGGAACCCGGCAGCACCAAGCCTCAGCGAAGTCCGCCTCGCGCTTCCACTGGTCGAGATTCGCGATCAGCTCGCGGCCCTGTGGCGCACGGCATTCATCGCCGCCGCCGCAGGTCTCCTGTCGGCACTGCTGCTTGCCTGGGGAGCATCCGCGCTCCTCAGTCGCCGGGTTCGAGCAATCGCCGACGTCGCAGGGCGGTACGCCGCCGGCGACTTTTCCCGGCCGGCGCGGGACTACGGCAGCGACGAGATTGGCACCGTCGCGCGGTCGCTCGACGGCGCGATCCGGGAGATCGGCCGAAGGGCCGACGAGCTGGCCACCGATCGAGCACGCATGGAGGCGATTCTCGGCGGCATGGCTGAGGGGGTCGTGGTCGTCAACGTCGAAGGACAGGTGCAGCTGGCGAACGCCGCGGCGCGGCGCATGCTGCGGCTGCACGCGGGCGCCCAAGGACGGCACTATCTCGAGATCGTGCGCGACCCGGATATCGCCGCACAAGTGAGCGCGGCGCTCGCCGGCCGCGAGGGGGAAAGCATCGAACTGCCGCTACCGCAGGGCATGATCGTCACGGTCCGCACGGCGCCGGTCGCGGCGGAGCGCACGACCGGCGCGGTGCTCGTGCTGCACGACATCACGGATCTCAGGCGCGCGGATCGCGTCCGCCGCGACTTCGTGGCCAACGTCTCGCATGAACTGCGGACGCCGTTGACCGCAGTGAAGGGTTATGTCGAAGCCCTGCTCGACGGGGGTGCCGAAGGTCCCTCCGGGCGCAAGTTCCTCGAGATCATTTCGCGGCACACGTTGCGGATGGAGCGGCTGGTCAGGGACCTGCTGCGCCTCGCGCGGCTCGACGCCGGCCAGGAGCAACGGGAGCACGTGGCGTGCCTCGTATCGAGCCTGTTTGCCGGCGTGGAAGCCGACCTCATGCCCGTGCTCGAATCGCGCTCCGTCCACGTGCAGCACGACATCGGGCCCGGCGCCGAAACCGTCTACGGCGATCCCGCCGCGCTCCACGACGTGTTTCGCAACCTGCTCGAGAACGCCGTGAACTACTCGCCGGAGCGAGGAACGGTCGTGATGGGGGCGAGACGCGAGGGTACGACCATGCTTCTCACCGTCGCCGACCAGGGACGCGGGATTCCCGAAGCCGACCTCCTCCGCATCTTCGAGCGATTCTACCGGGTCGACAAGGCCCGCTCACGCGGCGAGCGCGATCCCGGCGGAACGGGGCTCGGCCTCGCGATCGTCAAGCACCTGGTCGAGCTGCACGGCGGGAACGTCAAAGCCGCGAACGCGCGTGAGAAGGGTGGCGCAGTCTTTACCGTCGAATTGCCGGCATGATCTTCCGGCTAACGCGGAAGCGACCCGAAGGGCAGAGCCTGTCTCGACGAAGCGCGCAGCGCGAAGTCGGATGGCTTCCGCCTTAGGCGGAAGGTCCTCAGGGCGCGACGGTGTGCGCCACAACCCAGTAGGTGATCGCCGCGATCAGCGCGGCGGCGGGAATCGTCAGAATCCACGCCCAGACGATCCGGCCCGCGATGCCCCAGCGCACCGCCGACAAACGCTTGATCGATCCGACCCCGATGATGGCGCCGGTAATCGTGTGCGTGGTGCTGACCGGCACGCCGAGGTGGGTCGCCGTGAAGAGCGAAATCGCGCCCGCCGTTTCCGCCGCGAAACCGCCCACCGGCTGCAGCTTCGTAATCCGCGACCCCATCGTGTGAATGATGCGCCAGCCGCCCGACAGCGTGCCGAGCGCGATCGCGGCGTGGGCGGCCATGATGACCCAGAACGGAATCGGCAGATGGCCGTCGACGAGGTCGAGATAGCCGCCCGCCACCAGGGCGCCGGCAATGATGCCCATGGTCTTCTGGGCGTCGTTGCCGCCGTGGCCCAGACTGTAGGCCGCGGCGGAGAGCAGCTGCAGCCGCCGGAACCAGTGATCGACTCGTCCGGGCGACGTCCCCGAGAACGTCCAGAGAATCGCCACCATCAGCAGGAAGCCGAGACTCATGCCGATGAGCGGCGCGAGCACGATGAACACGAGGGTCTTCGTCCAGCCGGACGCGATGATCGCTCCCCACCCCGCCTTCATCACCGCCGCGCCGGCATACCCGCCAATCAGGGCGTGCGAGGAACTGGTCGGCAGACCGTAGTACCACGTGATCAGATCCCAGACGATGGCGCCAATCAGGCCGGCGAATATCACCGCGAAGGTCACGACGCTGATGTCGACGAGGCCCGATCCGACCGTCTTGGCCACCGCCGTCCCGAACGTGAAGGCGGCGACGAAATTGAAGAAGGCGGCCCAGATGACCGCCTTGCCCGGCGTGAGCACGCGGGTCGAGACGACGGTCGCGATCGAATTCGCCGCGTCGTGAAAACCGTTGATGTAATCGAAGACGAGGGCGACAACGACGAGCGTCGCCACCGCCAGCAGGTTGGTGTCCATCCGATCAGGCGTGCTTGACGACGATGCCTTCGACGGCGTTGGCGACGTCCTCGCACCGGTCGGTGGATTCCTCGAGGAAGTCGAGAATCTCCTTCCACTTCATGATGGTGATCGGATCGCGTTCTTCCTCGAACAGTCGTCGGACCGCGGCCTGGTGAACCCGGTCGGCCTCGTTTTCGAGCCGGTTGATCTCGACGGCCGGCTCGGCCACACCCTGCTTTCTTTCGAGCGCCTTCAGCGCCTTCACCATCTCGTCAGTTGACGCCTTGATGATGCGCACGAGCTCGCGGGCGTCGGGCCGGACCCGTTCGATGCTGTAAAGACGAACCACCGCCGCCGACGCGTCAATGGCATCCATGACGTCGTCCAGGGATCGGGCCAGCTCATGAATGTCTTCACGATCGAGTGGTGTGACGAAGGTGCGGTGGAGGCGCTGAATGATCTCGTGGGTCAGGAAGTCGCACTTGTGCTCGACTTCCTTGATCTGATCGGCCTTGTCCCAAATGGGCTTGTCCGGCGCCAGCATTTCCTCGAGCATCGCGGCGCCCAGCCGGATTTGTTCCGCCATCGCCACGAAGTCGTCGAAGAACCGCGCTTCGCGCGGAATCAGTCTGAACGCCACTCACCCCTCCGGCCAGAAATCTTAGCAGATCACCTTCAGAGTTCACGGATTCGACACGTGGCGGTTGCACGGCCGTCACTCGAACCGTTGCCAGCCGGGAATTAACCCTCCCGTAACAGACGTGTAGCACCCGGATCACAGGCCCTCGGTACCTTCCCCCGATATTCGTACCCCCCACCGAATTCTGACAATCACCAGGGAGAGTGAAAGTGCCGAGAAGA
>Ga0307408_100003772_pt1 | contig 10320 bp, 5 predicted proteins | sample 322Cmetagenome_FD_202116 | JGI IMG/M metagenome (GOLD analysis project Ga0307408, IMG submission 202116) | Maize rhizosphere microbial communities from greenhouse at UC Davis, California, United States - 322HYB-C-3 | ecosystem: Host-associated > Plants > Roots > Rhizosphere > Soil | place: USA... | reverse complement strand
GGTGCAGATTGCAGTGATCGATGACTGGCAGGACGTGGCCCGCGACGCGGTCGACTGGTCAGTCCTTGAGGGCATCGGTGAAGTGACGTTCATGCATGACTACCCGGCGGACAACGCCACCCTGGCCGAACGTCTGGGCCGCTATCAGGTGATCTGCGTGATGCGCGAGCGCACGCGTTTCGACGAGGACCTGCTCAAGCGCTTGCCGGCGCTCAAGCTATTGGTCACCGGCGGCATGCGCAATGCAGCGCTGGACATGCCGGCGGCAGCGAAACTCGGGATCAAGGTCTGCGGTACTGACAGTTACAAGCACGCCGCGCCCGAGTTGACCTGGGCGCTGATCATGGCCACCACGCGCAATCTGCTCAACGAAGCCAACGCCTTGCGCAACGGCCAGTGGCAGCAAGGCCTGGGCGGCGACCTGCATGGCAAGACCCTGGGCATACTCGGTCTGGGCAGCATCGGCCAGCGCGTGGCGCAGTTCGGTCAGGTGTTCGGCATGCGCGTGATTGCCTGGAGCGAAAACCTCACCGCCGAGCGGGCCGAACTGGTTGGCGTGACCTGCGTCAGCAAGCAGGAGTTGTTCGAGCAGGCCGATGTGCTCTCGGTGCACCTGGTGCTCAGCGAGCGCAGCCGCGGCTTGGTCGACGCGCAGGCGCTGGGCTGGATGAAACCCACTGCGTTGCTGGTCAACACCGCGCGCGGACCGATCGTCGACGAAGCGGCACTGATCAAGGCTTTGCAGAAACAGCACATTGCCGGGGCAGCACTGGATGTCTTCGACGAGGAACCGCTGCCGGCCCTGCACCCGTTTCGCACACTCGATAACGTGCTGGCGACGCCGCATGTGGGGTATGTCAGTCGGCAGAACTATGCGCAGTTCTTTACGCAGATGATCGAGGATATTCAGGCCTGGGCTGCTGGGGAGCCGGTTCGCCTGCTTAATTGAATCAGGTCGAAATGCGAGGGTGAGCCAGCCATCGCCATCGCTAGCAGGGCTAGCTCCCACAGGACCGCGCCCGACGCAAATCCTCTGTGGGAGCTAGCCTGCTAGCGATGGGGCCCTTGCAGCCATTACCACCTCCCGCACCACAACAGTGCAAGCGCCCTCCCCACTAGCACAAAATCGTGACCGCCCGGTCACCGTTTTGGCCCTCCGTCGCAGAAAAACCTGCCCTTCGTCGGTGCGCTTGCTCTGATCCAGCAATATTTTCTTACGCACAAACCGATTGTCGAACAATTTACCCATTTGCTCTGGCCCGCTCTAGGATCTGGCCTAGACTCATTTTCGCAGGGTGAAACCGCCCGGTCACATCGCCGAAAAAAACTCGAAACTTTTGCATCCAGCGTCGGGTCATCAAGAAGACAGAGCCAAAACGACTGGTGCAATCCTTGCAATGGCTTCACCACCCATTCTGCTTGCGCGTGTTGGGTAGCGTTTGCTCACCGATGCGTGGCGCGTTTGCGCCCGGTCACAGGACGTGGCTCTGAACTTCGTTTGTACGAGACAAGAACAGATCAACACTACGGGAGATACATATGATCAGTGCGGCATTGGATATTCAGGGAGAGCGTGCTCACCAGGTGATTGGCGACTCGAGCACCGTCAGCGTTCCCGGCAGCCGATCGATCAACGTTCCCGGCACCAAGACGCTGACTCCGGTCGCGAGCAAGAACCCCAACAAGAAAAAAGTCCTGTTCGTCACCTCGGAAATTGCCGATCTGGTGAAGACTGGTGGCCTGGGCGACGTTTCCGCCGCCCTGCCGCGCGCCATGGCACATCTTCACGATGTGCGCGTGCTGATTCCCGGTTATCCGCAAGTGATGCACAGCGAGAACCCGATTCACATCATCGGTGAACTCGGTGGCCATGCGGCGCTGCCACCGTGCAAGATCGGGCGCATGGACATGCCCGACGGTCTGGTGATCTACGTGTTGATCTGCCCCGAACTGTACGAGCGTGAAGGTGGCCCTTACGGCGCCAACAACGGCCGTGACTGGCCGGACAACCATATCCGTTTCGCCCGCCTGGGGCTGGCCGCTGCCGATATCGCCGCCAACCTCGCGCAGATCCACTGGTGCCCGGACCTCGTCCACGCCCACGACTGGCCAGCGGGCCTTGCCCCAGCTTATATGCATTGGCGCGGCCAGCGTACGCCGACGCTGTTCACCATTCACAATCTCGCCTACCAGGGCGTGACCAGCCTCGGTTCCTGCCCGGAGCTTGGGATTCCCGCCCACGCCCTGCAGCAGGAAGGCATGGAATTCTACGGCAAGATGTCGTTCCTCAAGGCCGGCATGGCTTATTCCAGCCATATCACCACGGTCAGCGCCACGTACGCGCAGGAAATCACCACCCCGGATTTCGGCTGCGGCCTCGACGGTTTCCTCGCCGCCAAGACCCAGCAAGGCTTGCTCAGCGGCATCCCCAACGGCATTGATGAGAGCTGGGACTCGGCTACCGATCCGCATCTGTTCGCGCCGTTTGCCATTGGTGACTGGGAAGGCAAAGCGGTCAACGCCGCCCATGTTCGTGAGCTGTTCGGTTTGAATGACTCCACAGGTCCGCTGTTTGCCGTGGTGTCGCGTCTGGTCTATCAGAAAGGCCTGGACCTGACTGAAGCGGTCTCCGAGTTCATCGTGCAGAACGGTGGCCAGATCGCGATCATCGGCCGTGGCGAGCCGGAAGAAGAACAGGCCATGCGTGAGCTGGCTCTCCGCTTCCCAGGTCAGATTGGCGTACGCATCGGCTTCAACGAGACGGATGCGCGGCGCATGTTCGCCGGCAGCGATTTCCTCTTGATGCCCTCGCGTTACGAGCCTTGCGGCCTGAGCCAGATGTACGCGCAGCGCTTCGGCTCGTTGCCGGTTGCGCGCAATACCGGCGGTCTGGCTGACACCATCGAAAACGGCGTGACCGGTTTCCTCTTCGATGAATCCACCGTCGACAGCTACAAGGAAGCCCTTAGCCGCGCGTTCAAGGTGTTCGCTTTCCCTGAACTGCTCAATGCCATGCGTTGCCGGGCAATGGCCGCGCCATTCAACTGGAGCAAAGCGGTCGAACCGTACGCCGAGCTTTACGAAAAACTGGTGGCCAAGGCACTGGGTAAAGCCAGCCACAAATAATCAGGGAGGTTTCAAAGATGCCGTCAAGGACCCAAGAAACCTGGCCCCACGGCGCGATCGTGCTGGACGCCGAACACACGCAATTTGCTCTGTGGGCTCCCGATGCGTTTTACGTCAGTGTCGAACTGGCCGATGGTCAATCACTGCCCATGCTGCCGCAGGGTGATGGATGGTTTGTGATCAAGGCCCGCTGTCCAGCGGGCAGTCGCTACCGCTACTGTATCGATGGCGAACTGGAGGTGCCGGACCCGGCCTCCAGGGCGCAGGATGGCGACCTCGACCGCCACAGCATGGTGGTCGATCCGCATGCCTACACCTGGCGACACAGCGCCTGGACCGGTCGGCCGTGGAACGAAGCGGTGATCTACGAGTTGCACGTCGGTGCGCTCGGTGGTTTTGCCGAAGTCGAGCAGCATCTGGCGCGACTCACCGCAATGGGCGTCACCGCGATTGAATTGATGCCGCTGGCGCAATTTCCTGGTGATCGCAACTGGGGTTACGACGGCGTTCTGCCCTACGCCCCGCAAGCCTCTTATGGCACGCCCGAACAACTTAAACACCTGATCGACACCGCCCACGGCCATGGTCTGGCGGTGATTCTCGACGTGGTCTACAACCACTTCGGCCCCGACGGCAATTACCTGCACCGCTACGCCAAAAGCTTTTTCCGCGAGGACCAGCACACGCCTTGGGGCGCGGCGATCGATTTCCGCCGCCCGGAAGTGCGCGAATTCTTCATCGAGAACGCACTGATGTGGGTGCTCGAATATCGCTTCGACGGCCTGCGTCTGGACGCCGTGCATGCGATTGGCGATTCAGACTTCCTGCATGAACTGGCGCAACGCGTGCGCCAGCAGATCGACCCGGCTCGTCACGTCTGGCTGACCGTCGAGAACGAGCTCAATCAGGCCACCCTGCTCGAACACGATTACAACGCTCAGTGGAACGACGACGGCCATAACGCCCTACACGTTTTGCTGACCGGTGAAACCGATGCCTATTACGCTGACTATGCCGAGCAGCCCACCGAACAATTGGTGCGCTGCCTGAGTCAGGGTTTTGTCTTCCAGGGGCACGTCAACCGCCACGGCGAACGGCGCGGCGAACCGAGCGAGCATCTGCCCTCCACTGCGTTTGTGCTGTTTTTGCAGAACCACGACCAGATCGGTAATCGCGCATTCGGCGAGCGTCTGCATCAACTCGCCGACCCGCGCGCGTTGCAGGCAGCCACGGTATTGCTGCTGCTGTCGCCGATGATTCCGCTGATGTTCATGGGCGACGAGTTCGCCGCCGAGCAACCGTTTCTGTTCTTCACCAGCCATCACGGCGAACTGGCCGAACTGGTGCGTGAGGGCCGGCGCAATGAATTCGCCGCGTTCAGCGCTTTTGCGGATCCGCACAAACGTGAGCAGATTCCTGACCCGAACGCCGAACAGACCTTCCACGCCTCGCAGCCTCGGCAAGACATTGGCAGCGAGCAGCAACAGCAAACCCTTGAGTTGTACCGGCAGCTCCTGCATTTGCGCCACCAGCACATCATTCCGCATCTGCCCGGCACCCAGGCACTGGGCGCGCAAAAACTCGGTCACGGCGCGGTCAGTGCGCGCTGGCGGCTGGGCGATGGCAGTGAGCTGCGAATTGACCTGAACCTCAGCAACGCGCCAGTGGTCAACCCTCCACACACCGACGCCGTCTGGCTGTTTCAACAGCCTGCCGGCGTCACCCCGGATTCGGGCGAACTGCCCGCGTATTGCGCGCTTGTCAGCCTCACGGCCGCAACCCCTTTGCTACCTCTGGATGGAGAGCGCCTATGAGCGATGCGCAACTGGAAATACTCGCCAGCCGAGCCGGCCTCGCCGTCGACTGGATCGACGCCAACGGGCGTCAGCAAAAAGTCGCTCCTGCGGTACTCCGCAATGTATTGAACGGCCTCGGCCACCCCGCCGGCACGGCGCAGGAAATCGATGCCAGCCTGCTGGAATTGCAAGCGGCGCAGCAGGACCACCATCTCCCGCCGCTGTTGACCTGCGATGTCGGCGCACCGGTGGACCTGACCCGTTATTTTGCCCCGGAAACGCCCTGCGAAATTCACCTCGAAGACGGCTCACGCCTGGATCTCAAGCTCGATTCGCAAGCGATGTTGCCCGGCCTGATCCCGGTCGGTTATCAGCAAGTGCATATCGGCGATCAGTATTTCACCCTGGCGGTGGCACCGGAACGCTGCTTCAGCGTGGCCGACGCCGTGGACAATCCGATCCCCCGCGCCTGGGGCCTGAGCGCACAGTTGTACGCTTTGCGTCGTCCCGGCGATGGTGGCTTCGGCGACACCCTCGCCCTTGAAGAGCTGGTGCGCGTGGCCGGTGAGCGCGGCGCCGACGCCGTGGCGATCAGCCCGATGCACGCGATGTTCAGCGCCGACACCAGCCGCTACAGCCCGTATTCGCCTTCGAGCCGGCTGTTCCTCAATTCACTGTATGCCGCGCCCGGTGCGATTCTCGGAGAGCGGGCATTACGCGATGCGATCGACGCTACCGGTCTCGGCAACCAGTTCGCGCAACTTGAAGACCTGACCCTGATCGACTGGCCGGCTGCGGCCGAGGCCAAGCAGAAATTGCTGCAAGTCTTGTACGACGGTTTTGTCGCCGGCGATCACCCGCTGCACCCGGACTTCGCCAGTTTCCGCCACAGCGGCGGAGAAGCACTGGAAAACCATTGCCGTTTCGAAGCGATCCAGGAAATGCGCGCCTCCCGTGGCGAAAGCCTCGACTGGCGCGAATGGCCGGAACACTGGCGTGACCCGCGCGGCGCGGCGCTGGAAGCTTTCGCCGAAGAATACGCCGAGCGCATTGGCTACTTCGCCTTTTGCCAATGGCTGATCCACCGCTGCCTGGAACGCGCACAGACTGTTGCGCGCAGTGCCGGCATGAGCATTGGCCTGATCGCCGATCTGGCGGTGGGTGCCGATGGCGCCGGCAGCCAGGCGTGGAGTTTTCAGGATGAATTGCTGGCCTCGCTGACGGTCGGCGCACCGCCGGACATTCTCAACCGTTCCGGCCAAGGCTGGGGCATTTCCGCGTTTTCGCCTGAAGGTCTGGTGCGCAACGGCTTCCGTGCCTTCATCGACATGCTTCGGGCCAATTTCGCCCACGCCGGTGGCTTGCGCATCGACCACGTCATGGGCCTGCAACGCCTGTGGGTGATCCCCAACGGCGCCGATCCCGCCGATGGCGCCTACCTCTATTACCCGTTCGACGACATGCTGCGTTTACTGACGCTGGAGTCCCACCGTCATCAGGCCATCGTGCTCGGCGAGGATCTGGGCACGGTGCCCGAAGGCTTGCGTGAAAAGCTTGCCGCGCGCTCGATGCTGGGCATGCGCGTGCTGCTGTTCGAGCAGGACAATACGCACTTCAAGCCGATTCTCGACTGGCCGGATAACGCGCTGGCGACCACCAGCACTCACGACCTGCCCACACTCAACGGTTGGTGGCACGGTCGGGATATCGACTGGAACGCGCGCCTTGGGCTGGTCGACGCCAACGGCGAAATCGACTGGCGCCATCACCGCCAGCGTGAGCGGGAAGGCCTGCGCAACGCGTTGAGCCAGGACCCGCAAAACTTCCGCGAGGAATCCCACGAGGCCGATCAAGTGGTCGATGCCAGTGTGCGGTTCCTCGGCCACACCCGTGCGCCGCTGGTGCTTTTGCCGCTCGAAGATGCCCTCGGCATCAACGAGCAGGCGAATCTGCCGGGCACCACGGATACCCACCCGAACTGGTCGCGGCGCTTGCCGGGCACCAGCGAAACGCTGCTCGATACTGACGATGCCGCGCGACGTCTGGAATTGCTCGCCTGTGCCCGACTCCAGGCTGCCGAGCGTGACCAATGAACCAAACGCTTATCCAGCCGCTGCGCGCCACTCTACGGCTGCAATTTCATAAAGGTTTCACTCTTGAACAAGCGGTGCCACTGGTGCCGTACTTCGCCCGATTGGGCATCAGCCATGTTTACGCCTCGCCACTGCTCGCAGCGCGCGCCGGCTCGATGCACGGTTACGACGTGGTCGACCCGACCCAGGTCAACCCGGAACTGGGCGGCGAAGCGGCGCTGCGGCGTCTGGTCAGCACCCTGCGCGAGCACAACATGGGGCTGATCCTCGACATCGTCTCCAACCACATGGCCGTGGGCGGCAGCGACAACCCGTGGTGGCTCGACCTGCTCGAATGGGGCCGACTCAGCCCCTACGGCGAATTCTTCGACATTCAGTGGCATTCTCCGGACCCGCTGATGGAAGGCCAGTTGTTGCTGCCGTTCCTTGGCAGCGATTACGGTGTGGCGTTGCAGGAAGGCACGCTGAAGCTGCAATTCAACGCGCAGACCGGCGGTTTCCATGTCGAGCATTACGACCATCACTTCCCGATCTGCCCCAACGATTACGGCGAATTGCTCAAGGGCGATGAAGCGCTGAAGTCCCTGGCCGACCGGTTCAGCGCGCTGAGCTATCAGACCGATGCGCATTCGCTGTCGATTCCGTTGAAACAGGAACTGCAGCAACTGGCCAGCGACCCGCAGATCCTCGAAGCGATCCAGCGCAACCTGCAGCACTACGATTCGACCACGGCGGAAGGCTTCGACAAACTGCATCAATTGCTTGAACGTCAGAGCTACCGCCTCGCCAGCTGGCGCACCGCCGCGGATGACATCAACTGGCGGCGTTTTTTCGATATCAACGAACTCGGTGGTTTGCGCGTCGAACGCCCGGCGGTGTTCGAAGCCACCCACGGCAAGATCTTCCAGTTGATTGAAGAAGGTCTGGTCGACGGCCTGCGCATCGACCACATCGATGGCCTCGCCGATCCGCGGGGTTACTGCCGCAAACTGCGTCGGCGTCTCGACAGTCTCGCGCCGGGGCGGCACTTGCCGATCTACGTCGAGAAAATTCTCGGCGCCGGTGAAACCCTGCGCCGTGACTGGGCGGTGGACGGCACCACCGGTTACGAATTCATGAATCAGCTGTCGCTGTTGCAGCACGATCCGGACGGTGAACATGTCCTCGGTGAACTCTGGCAGCGCCGCACCGAACGCCCCGCCGCGTTTATCGAAGAAGCGCAACTGGCGCGTCAGCAGATTCTCAATGGCTCGCTGGCCAGCGATTGCGAAAGCGTCGCCCAGGCGTTGCTGCAAGTGGCTCGCGACGACCTGATGACCCGCGACCTGACGCTCGGCGCGATCCGCCGGGTGTTGCAGGCGCTGATCGTGCATTTCCCGGTGTACCGCACCTATGTCAGCGCGATGGGTCGCTCGGAGCAGGACGAAGTGTTCTTTCAGAAAGCCATGGACGGTGCCCGGCAAACTCTCAGCGAAGCCGACTGGCCGGTGCTGGAGTGCGTCGCCGGCTGGCTCGGTGGCACGCCGTGGCGGCGCAAACCGCGCGGGCGCTCGCGCAAGATTCTCAAGCACGCCTGCGTACGGTTCCAGCAACTGACCTCACCCGCCGCCGCCAAAGCCGTGGAAGACACCGCGCTGTATCGCTCGGCGGTGCTGCTGTCGCGCAACGACGTCGGCTACGACACCGAGCAGTTCAGCGCGCCGCTGAGTGACTTCCACGCCGTCAACCAACAGCGACTGAACGAATTCCCGGACAATTTGCTGGCCACGGCGACCCACGACCACAAACGTGGCGAGGACACCCGCGCACGGCTGGCGGTGCTCAGCGAACGCAGCCACTGGTATGCCGAGCAGGTCGAATTGTGGCGCGCCCTCGCCCGCCCGGTACGCAGTGACGAACAGATGCCGTCGAATGGCGATGAACTGATCCTCTATCAAGCCTTGCTCGGCAGTTGGCCGCTGGACCTGCGCGATGACGATCAGGCCGGTTTCGCCGACTACGCCAAGCGCATCTGGCAGTGGCAACAGAAAGCCTTGCGTGAAGCCAAGCTGCAAAGCAGCTGGAGCGCGCCCAACGAAGCCTACGAAAACGCTGCCCAGGCGTTCACCGAAAAACTCCTGACCAGCGCTGAAGGCGAACTGTTGCGCGCGGCGTTGAGCAAGACCGTCAACAGCATCGCCGCTGCCGGCGCCCTCAATGGCCTGGCGCAAACCTTGCTGCGCATGACCGTGCCGGGGGTGCCGGATCTGTATCAGGGCAACGAGTTCTGGGACTTCAGCCTGGTCGATCCGGACAATCGCCGGCCCGTGGATTACCCCGCGCGCGCGCAGGCTTTGCAGGCGCAATCGGCACCCGCCGAGTTGCTGGCCAAGTGGCGCGACGGGCGCATCAAGCAGGCGTTGATCGCCGAGGTGCTGAACCTGCGTGCCGAGCATGCCGAGCTGTTCCGTCGCGGCACCTATCAGGCACTGGAAGTGCTCGGCAGTCAGGCCCATAACGTCCTCGCGTTTGCTCGCGAACACGAGGGCAAACAGGCCGTCGTGATCGTGCCGGTGCGTTGCGCGAACCTGCTGGAAAACAGTGCCCTGCCACAAGTGGATGCGCTGCGCTGGGGCGATACACGGGTGGTTTTACCGTTCGCCGCTTCCGAGACAAACCTGAAGGGACTTTTTGCCAGCGCAGCAGTCACAAAACACAGGGAGCTGAATGTCAGCGACGCGCTGGGGGATGTCCCGGTCAATCTCTTTATCCAACACTTAACGTAAGCAAGAGTTCAGTTCAGGAGTATTGCGATGAGCACCGACGATAAACGCATTCGCGAATTCGCCTATCAGATATGGGAATCGGAAGGTAAACCCGAAGGCCATGAGGAGCGCCACTGGGAGATGGCGCGCAAGCTGGCCGAGGCTGAAGCGCTGGCACCGAAGAAGCCGCCAAAAGCCACGGGCAGTAAAACCGCCGGCAAGACTGCGGCGAGCAAGGGCGCTGACAGCAAGCCCGCTGAGAGCAAACTCGCCAATGCCAAGGCACCGGCCGCGGCAAAAGCCAAACCGGCAGCGAAAGCCAAGCCTGCGAGCACACCGAAAGTCGTGCCACCGGGCGAAAAAGCCGCCGAGAAAAAACCGCGCGCGCCGAGAAAGCCCCCAGCGATCTGACGCCACCCGATTATTGAACTGAACGAACGTGTGGCGGGCTTGCTCGCCATAGAGGGCTAGCTCGCCCTCAAGAAACACACAACTACCCTGTGGGAGCGCGCCAGCGCGCGGAAGCGGGGGGGCCGCCCCAAAGATGTCGGCGGTTCCGGC
>Ga0307408_100003769_pt1 | contig 10324 bp, 10 predicted proteins | sample 322Cmetagenome_FD_202116 | JGI IMG/M metagenome (GOLD analysis project Ga0307408, IMG submission 202116) | Maize rhizosphere microbial communities from greenhouse at UC Davis, California, United States - 322HYB-C-3 | ecosystem: Host-associated > Plants > Roots > Rhizosphere > Soil | place... | reverse complement strand
TGGTCCTTCTGGTGAGAAGAGCATCCCGAGGGTTCCCGCTGTTAACCCGCTTCCCGTCTCCCGTCTCCCGTCTCCCGCTTCCCGCTAAACTCCGAGATGGTTCACGGCTTCCGGCGGGCATCCCTCCCACTTCGCCTGCGGGACGTTGCCCGTGTAGCGAAGGTCCTGCACGCCCATCTTGCTCGAGAAGAAACCGGCCGCGGTCATGTCTCGCATGCGGTTGAAAAATGTCACGCCGTGACTGAGCTCGGGCTTCGCTTTCGCCGGCCAGGCGATGTCGTCGAGCACCTGACGGCGCTGGGCGTCGGTCGAGGTGAGGAACGTTTTGCCCGTACCGAAGCGATTCGCGCATTCGCGGTCGAGCCACGCCAGCCCGCCACGCATGTTCACCTGTGCGGGCGTTGGCGCCACGTAGAAGCGGCGCGTGGGATTCGGCGGACCCGGCGGCGGTGTCTGATCGGACAACACGAAGTCGATGTACTGCGGAGCGCCGGCGTCGGTGGCCGATCCGGAGCGCTCATCGCGCGGGATGATGTAATCCGCGAGCACGCGAACGGTCTGGTACTCGTGCGCCGTGAAGAACTTCGGCGTGTACGCCGTGCCCTGCATCTCCGCGAGGACCGCCGATTCCGCTGCCTCCCGCGCACGAAGCAGATGCTCCTCACTCGTCTCGAACGTGCCTAACACCGGCACCGCGGCTGCTGCCGCCATCGCTTTGATAGCGCCGCGCCGAGTAACCTGATCGGTCACCGACGCACTGTTCCCATCTGCCCAGCTTCGCTGGGCTCCCGCCGGTTCCCCGTTCCCGCTCGTCGATTCCCTATTCCCGCTTCCCGCTTCCCGGCTCATAAAGCCCCCGCCTTACGCTGCTGCGCGATATAGTCGCTGGTTCGCATGGACAGTGCGAGAATGGTCCACGTCGGGTTCTTGTCCGCCTGAGACACGAACGGCGCGCCGTCGGCGATGAAGAGGTTCTTCACGTCGTGCGCCTGGCAGTTCGCATTCACGACCGATGTCGTCGGGTCTTTGCCCATCCGCGCGCCGCCCAGCTCATGGATGATCGAGCCGCCATTCGCGATTCCGTAGCCCTCGTCTTTCGTCGGCATCGGCGAGAACACCTGGCCTCCCATCTCGGCGATGATCGCGCGGAAAGTCTCCTGCATGTGCTTCACCTGGTTGTACTCGTGGTCCGTCCACTTCCAGTTGAAGCGCAGCACCGGGATGCCGTACTGGTCGACGACAGTGGGGTCGATCTCGCAGTAGCAATCATCATTCGGAATCTGCTCCCCGCGGCCGCTGAATCCGATCGACGCGCCGTAGTAGCGGCGGTAGTCGTCCTTGAGCGACGCGCCGTACCCGCCACCCTTCGGGTAGCGGTGAATGCCGCCCATGAAGCCCGCGCTCGGCACGCCACGCCCGCCATACGTCTCGATGTGATAACCACGCGGGAAGTCGAGCTTCGAGTTGTCGAGCCACCACGGCATGTAGATGTGCATCCCACCCACGCCGTCCTCGTTATGCGGCGGCATGTCCACCATCTTCGGGATGAACCCGGACACGTCGGTGCCCGTGGTGTCGGTGAGGTACTTGCCGACGGTGCCGCTCGAGTTCGCGAGGCCGTTCGGGAACTGCGACGACTTCGAGTTGAGGAGCAGTCTCGCGGTCTCGCACGCGCTGGCCGCGAGCACGACGATCCTGGCCGAGATGTGCTTGTCGGTCCCGGTCTTCTTGTCGATGTAGCTCACGCCGTTCGCGAGCCCGTCCTTCCCGACGGTCACCTCGCGGGCCATCGCGTCGGTGATCAGCGTCAGGCGGCCGGTCTTCTGCGCCGGCGGAATGAGGACGTTCGTCGAGGAGAAGTTGGAGGCCGTCATGCAGCCACGGTTGCACTGCCCGCAGTAGTGGCACGGCGCCCGGCCGTTGTGCGGCTTCGTGATGATCGAGAGCCGCGATGGGATGACGGTGACCCCCAGCTTCCTGGCCGCCTTCGTCGCGAGCTGCTCGTAACAGCGCGGCGTCGGCGGGGGATGGAAGATGCCATCCGGCTCGTTAGGCAGGTTCTCGGCGCTGCCGAAGATGCCGATGAGCTTGTCCACCTCGTCGTACCACGGCTTCACGTCGTCGTACGTGATCGGCCAGTCGTCGCCGAGTCCGTCGCGGCTCTTGCGATTGAAGTCGTACGGGCCGAAGCGGAGCGAGATACGCCCCCAGTGATTGGTGCGCCCGCCGAGCATGCGGGCGCGCCACCAATCGAACTTCGTGCCGGGTGCCGTGGTGTACGGCTCGCCGTCGATCTGCCAGCCGCCAATGCAGCCGTCGAACTCACCGAACGGGCGCTCGCGCGTGGAGGCGCCGCGCCGCGGTGAGTCGTACGGCCATTTGAGCATCGTGCCGTTCTTCACCGGGTCCCACATCTGGCCGGCCTCGAGCAGCGCGACGCGGGCGCCCGCCTTCGTGAGGGTGTGGGCGGCCATGCCGCCGCCTGCACCCGACCCGATTACACAGACATCGTACGTGTCCGAACGAGACTGACTCTGCATTCCCGGTCTCCTTGTCGCACGAACAGAGCGGTATTGGACCGGGTCAATTCTACCGGCCAACGCGGGCGCGCGCGAACCCGGAGAGAGAGGCGTTGTCGACTGATGACCGAAAACCAATGACCCACGACCGATCAGTCATCGGTCGTGGGTGATGAGTCCTTGGTTTTCGGTCATCAGTCAGGCGGCTACTTCTTCGACGCCGTGTCCTTGGCTGCCTTGAGCTCGTTGTCCTTGATGGCCTGCGCTTTCGTTAGGTGCTCCTGCACCTTGCCGGTTGCCTTCTCCAACGCAGCGCGCACGTCCGCGTCGGTCGTGTTCTTGGCCGCGTCCTGGAACTTGTCGAGGACGTCCTTGTGGTCCTTGATCTGGTTGTCGATGTATTGCTCGTCCCAGTCATGCCCGGCCTTCTTGTCGGTGAGGTCCTTGATGTCATCGGCCGAGTGCTTGACGGCATCCCGGACGTCATCGTCGGCGGTATCCGGTTTCACGTTCAGCTTTGTCGCGAGCGCCTTGAGCTCGCTCGCCATCGCGCGATGGTCGGCGGCCACCTGACGCGCGAAGGACTTCACGGCGGGCGTTGTCGCTTTGCGAGCCGCCAGCTCGCTCTCACGAATCTCGCCGGCGCCCGCGGCGGCGGCAAAGCCGATGGTATTTGCGCTCGTCCATCCACCGCGCTTCATGAGGCTTCCGGCCGCGGAATCGACGCGGCGCGCCGCGGTGTCGACCGCCGCCCCCACGCGACTCACGGCGGTGTCGAGTCGTGCCGCCGTGGTGTCGGCCGCGTCACCCGCTCGCCCCTTGCATGCGCCCAACGCGAGCAACGCTGCGAGCGCGGAGCTCACTGTCACCTGGATCTTCATGAACCCTCCGAGTTGCGTGGGCCGTGCGAGCCACGCGCTCGCCGGCAACCCCAACGGGTGCAAGAGGCGTTCTTGCGACTCATGTCGTGGCCGGTAGCACCGCACGGTCGAGGCAGCGTTGATTATAAACGGCCATTCACTTATGCTGCGTTTCCCCCACACGGGAGCAAAGCTTTGGGCAGGCTCGAGAATCGAGTCGCGATGGTCGCTGGGGCCACGCGCGGGGCTGGACGTGGGATAGCCATCGCGCTGGGCGAACAGGGCGCGACCGTGTACTGCACGGGCCGGTCGGTTCGTGGCCAGCTCGCGAGCGGCGCGGATCGACCCGAAACGATCGACGAGACCGCCGAGCTTGTGAGCTCCGCCGGCGGGCACGGAATTCCCGTGCGCTGCGACCACACCGTCGACGAGGACGTGCGAGCGCTCGTCGATCGCGTGCGGCGCGATCACGCTCGGCTCGATGTGCTCGTAAACGACGTTTGGGGTGGTGACGCGCTCACGGAGTTTGGAAAGACGTTCTGGCAGGTGAACCTCGCCAACGGCCGTCGGATGATCGACCAGGCGATCTGGTCGCACATCCTAACGAGTCATTACGCGGTGCCGCTCATGTTCGACCGCGGCGACCGCGGGACCGGGCTGGTCGTCGAGATCACCGACGGCGACTTCTACGGCTATCGCGGCAACATCTTCTACGACCTCGTGAAGTCCACGGTGATCCGGCTCGCGTTCATCCAGGCGAGGGAGCTGCGCAAGCACGACATCTCGGCTGTCGCCGTCACGCCCGGCTTCCTGCGGTCGGAGTTCATGCTCGAGCGCTTCGGCGTCACGGCGGACACGTGGCGCGATGGCGCGAAGAAGGACCCGAACTTCATCGCGTCGGAGTCACCACTCTACGTCGGACGCGGAATTTCCGCGCTGGCGGCGGACCCCACGGTGAAGGCGAAGTCCGGCAAGGTGTTCGCGTCGTGGACGCTCGCGAACGAGTATGGTTTCACCGATGCCGACGGGTCGCGGCCCGATTGGGGCGCGCACTTCGCGCAGGCGTACGGTGCGCGCTACCGAACGTTCGACGACGACATGTACGCGGCGTTCAATGGGCCGGGCGAGGTGATTTTCGCCGACTGGCCCTGACGCAGCCTCGAAGGCCACCGTTGCGCATGCGGGCAATGCTCCTCCGCGAGCCGTCGCGAATGGCCGACGGCGTCTCGCCCCTGTATGCCGATGACGTGGCCGTACCCGTACCGGGTGAAGGCGACGTACTCGTGCGCGTCTCGGTCTGTGGCGTATGTCGAACAGATCTCGACATCGTCGAGGGCCGCCTAACGGCGCCGCGATATCCGGTCATCCCTGGTCATCAGGTTGTCGGACGCGTCGAGGGCGTTGGCGATGAGGTCCATGACTTCCGCGTCGGTGATCGCGTTGGCGTCGCGTGGATTCACTCAGCGTGCGGACGCTGCGCCTGGTGTCGCAGCTGGCGCGAGAACCTGTGTCCGTATTTCCGGTCCACCGGTTGCGACGAGAACGGCGGGTACGCGGAATACGTCGTGGTGCCGGCGGCCTTCGCGCACGTGATCCCAGCGGATCTGCCTGACGCGAGCGCCGCACCACTCTTGTGTGCCGGCGCGATCGGCTTGCGGTCATTGCGCCTCACCGAGCTCGCGGATGGCGAGCCGCTCGGCCTCACCGGCTTTGGTGCATCCGCGCATCTCGTGCTGCAGCTCGCGCGGTATCGCTTTCCGGCATCGCCGGTGTACGTCTTCGCGCGGAATGCTCGCGAGCGCGAGTTCGCGCGCGAGCTGGGCGCGGCATGGGCGGGCGACACAGGGGATCCGGTGCCCGAGCGCATGGCGGCGATCATCGACACGACGCCGGCGTGGAAGCCCGTCGTGAGCGCGCTGGAGCGTCTACTCCCCGGCGGCCGTCTCGTCATCAACGCGATTCGAAAGTCCCGCGCCGATCAGGCTGAGCTCGAATCGCTGGATTACGCGCGGCACCTCTGGATGGAGCGCGAGATCAAGAGCGTGGCGAACGTCACGCGCGCGGACGTGCGGGAAATGCTCGCCGAGGCTGCGTTGATGCGGTTGAAGCCCTCGGTTGAGGAGCTACCACTCTCGGAGGCAAACACGGCGCTCGTGAGGGTAGCGCGCGGAGAGGGAGTTCGGGGCGCGCTCGTGCTTAACGTAGGGAATCGGGAATAGCGGGAACCGGGAACTGGGAACCGGGAACAGTGACTCCGCGTGGAGCCTCGGTTTCCGATTCCCTATTCCCGATTCCCTTTCTCATTGGCCCGTCGGCAACACCACCAGCATCTTCTGATCGATCGGGAGCCGAACCTCCAGACGGTCGCCGGGGTGAATGGGGATCGGGCCGCTCGACGGCCTGCTCGAACGCGCGAGCAGGCGCGCGACGACGTTCACGTTCTCGCCGCGCGAAGAGATCTCGGGCGGTACGGTCAACGTGTCGGTCCGACCCGCGGCCACCGTCCCAATGCGTATGGGCTGGTTCCCGGACAACACGGCATAGACGTCTGCCTGGTCCAGCGACTCGTTGGTGAAATAGAGATAGGCGGGCGGTGGGCCCTGACCCTTATGGAATGGACCGCAGGCCGCCGCACCGATCGCGGCGGCCGCGAATATGACCAGGCGAACCCGATTCGTGATTGTGTGATTGCGTGTCATAAGGTTCCTCGTGAGCCACGGAGGTGTCGAACGAACCAGTCTCTCGAGAGCCGGGCCACCTCCTCGAGCGTTCCGGGCTCCTCGAACAGGTGGGTCGCGCGGCGAACGATCACCAGCTCGACCGGAGCCGTCATCTGCGCTCTGGCGTGCTCGTTCAATTCGATAACCGGCTCGTCCCGCGAGCCGACGATCAGCAGCGTTGGAGCGTGCACGTTAGGCAGCTCGGCGCCGGCCAGATCGGGGCGACCACCGCGTGATACTACCCCGCTGACACGCCCGGGTTCGCGCGCGGCCGCGACGAGCGCCGCGCCCGCGCCTGTGCTCGCGCCAAAGAGCCCGAGGGGCAGCGCGCGCGTGGCGTTCTCAGCCGACAGCCACCGCATGGCGGCCAGGAGTCGCTCGGCCAGAAACGCGATGTCGAAGCGCAGCTCACGCGTCTCTTCATCGATGGCTTCCTCCGCCGGGGTCAGCAGGTCGAGCAGCAGCGTTCCAAACCCGGCAAGCCGCAACTCCTCCGCGACATAGCGATTCCGCGGGCTATGACGGCTGCTGCCGCTCCCATGCGCGAACAGGATGACCCCGTCCGCGCTGTCGGGGACCGCGAGCGTTCCTTCGAGCGTCACCGACCCGGCCGGAACGGTGACGCTCGTCTCGCGAGTGGTCAGTGCTCGTGGCGTCGTCGCGTTCGCCATCCCTTCTTCGCCGCTTTGCTGCGCGTAGATGAGCTCACACTGTGGCCGCCGATGCGCCCGCCCTTGCGAGCAGACTCGTGGTTTTCGCTGCGTCCGCGACCCGAGCCCGATTTCTTGCCGCCATGCGTCATCGAGTTCACGGTTGCCCAGGCCCGGCGCTCCGCTTCGCGCTCCGGTACGCCGCGGTCTTCGTAGCCTTCCTCGATATGCTCGGCCTGGCGCTTCTGCTTGTCCGTGTAGGCGCTCTTGTCTCCTCGTGGCATCTCCATCCTCCAGCATGACTGCTCTCTGGCACAGCGATCGCTTCGTGACGTGCGTACCCTCTGCGCCGATCGCTCCGAATTGGTGTCGAATCAATCGAGCAACGCGTGTGCCGGTGGATGCGTGATGGCCGGTTTTCAACTTTCACGCGCGCCGAGTCTTTCGGCGCCATGAACAGCGAGGTCAAGCGATGCCTCTCATCATCAAGTCGACCGCGTTCGCGCCGAACGGCGCCATACCCATCAAGTTCACGTGCGAGGATGATGACGTGTCGCCCGCGCTCGAGTGGTCGGGAGTTCCGCAGGGAGCGAAGAGTCTCGCGCTCATCGTCGATGATCCCGACGCACCCGATCCCAAGGCGCCAAAGATGGTCTACGTGCACTGGGTGCTATACGACATTCCGCCGTCCGCGACCGGGCTGGCCGAGGGGATGAAGGCGGGCGGTTTGCCGAAGGGCACGCGAGAAGGCCGGAACGACTGGAATAACCTGGGCTACGGCGGTCCGTGTCCGCCGATCGGGCGGCATCGCTACTTCTTCAAGCTCTACGCGCTCGACACGACCCTCGGCGATCTCGGGTCAGGGGCGAAGAAGGCCGATGTGGAGAAGGCCATGAAGGGCCACATCCTCGAGCAGGCGGAGCTCATCGGCACGTACCAGGGCGCGCACGGGCCGGCGAAGGCTCGTCGTTAGGCGCCAAGCCTAACGACGAGTGGCGGCGGTCGTGATGCGCCAGCGGACCTTGCCGCCGAGTGGGTCACCCGCCAGCGCGTAGGACCCCGCGGCAGGCCCTAGCTCGAGCTGATGGAGTGCGCCATCCGGCAGGGCGAACAGACCGGTGATGGGACCTGCGGTTCCCCCGGATACGGCGAACACGCGCAGCTCGACCTCGCTCCAGTTCATCGCGGCGGTGTGCTGGGCGACTGGAATATGCGGGATCGCCACGTTCTGCCTGACGAGCAGCACGATCGGGATCTGGCCCGACCGGATGTCGTGCCACGCAGCCCCCGGGTACGCGCGTCCGGTCTGGTAATCGGTCCATGTCCCCGGGGGCAGATACACCCGGCGATGGTCGGTGTCGTCGAAGAGCGGCGCGACCAGCAGGTCCGAGCCGAAGAAGTACTCGTCCTCGATGAGCCACGACGTCGGGTCATCGGGGTACTCGAAGAAGAGCGTCCGCATCATGGGAAATCCCTTCTCCGACGACGCTTTCGCCTGGGCGTAGATGTACGGCATGAGTGCGTACTTGAGCTCCATGGCGCGCCGGAAATCGACGACGAAGGCCGAGTCGTACTCCCACGGCTCACGTGGCGGGGCGCCGTGCGTGCGCGTGTGCGACGAGAGCGCCCCGAAGGGTGCCCAGCGACGGTAGAGCTCCCGCGGCGACCGGTTGACGAATCCGCCGATGTCGTGGCTCCAGTAGGTGAACCCGGACAGGCCTAACGAAAGTCCGCCGCGCAGTGTTGCCGCCATCGCCGAGTTCGTGTTCTCGGCGTCGCCGCCCCAGTGCACCGGGTAGCGCTGGCTCCCGGCCCACGCGCTCCGCCCCCAGATGATGCCCGACCCCGTCACACGCTTTGTGACCTCCCAGGCGGCCCTGTTGTAGCGAACGGGATAGAGGTTGTGCTCGTACCATCCGGTGCGTCCGGAGGCGTACAGGCCGGTGAGCGGCGCGCCCTCGCCGAAGTCCGCCTTGATGACCCCGACGCCCATACCGAGGAGGCTCTGGAGCTTGCCCTCGTACCACTGCACGGCGGCGGGGTTGCTGAAGTCGAGCGTCGCATCCTCTTCACCGATCACACCGGCTTCGTTTCGAACGGCGAAGCCGCCGCGAAAGAGCTCGTCCCAGATCTTGTTCCGGCGCGTGAAGTAGGTGTACTGCCAAAGGCTCACGTGAAAACCATTTCGCGCGAGGTCCGCGATCATGGAGCGCGGGTTCGTGAAGCGCGTGGTCGAGAACTCGTAGTTGCTCTGCCAGTCCGTCTCGAACCAGCCGGTATCGAGGTGGAGCACGTCACTCGGGATACGGTATTGGCGAAGCTTCGCCGCGACGTCCCGCACCTCCGCTTCCGTCTTGTAGGTGATCCGGCTCATCCAGAGCCCGAACGACCAGAGCGGCGGCACGGGGCTGCGTCCCGTGAGCGCGGTGTACTCGGTGAGGATGTCCTTGGGCTGGCCGAGGAACACGAATAGGTCCAGCACGTGGTCGCCTGTGTAGATCACCGTGTGCTGGTCGAAGTCGTGACCGAAATCGAACGTGACAGGCGCGCTCGTGTGCACGAACATGCCGTAGCCGTTGCTGCTCAGGAAAAACGGGATTGCCTTGTACTGACGGTAGTTCTGCACGCCCTGACCGTCGCGCAGATACAGGACCATCTTCTGGCCGCGCTTGTTGAGCCGCGTGAACGACTCACCGGTCCCGAAGATCTGTTCGTCGTGCTGCAGCTCGAACGTGGCGGCCGTGCTCCGGCCGAGGTCGCGTGCTCGACGGACGAACGAGAACGGCGTGTACGGCTGGAACGACGCCGGGTCGCCTAACGTTTGCGTCCTGGTGAGCAGCTTCCCGGTCGTGTCGTACAGCTCGATGTGCCATGGATTCCGGATGAGCCGAAGCTCGCCGAATGGGCCGCGATAGCGCACGACGCTGTCCCCGGCCTCGGCGCGCCACGAGCGGTCGGCTGGCACCGGACCCGCGAGCATGAGCGAATCGGTGTCGCGGCGCGCGTCGGGTGGCAGATCACGCGTGAAGAACCGCAGGCGCACCGTGCGCGGGCTGACGAAGGCGATCTCGAAGGGCAGGGCGGGGTCGCGGTCGTACTCGGTGCCCGGAAACTCGGTGGCCTCCGCGCGCGAGTAGCCCACGTCCATCTTGTTGAACGAGTAGCTCGGTTGGCGGGTGTAGCGTTCCCATTGGAGGAGACCGGTGCCGGTGGACGGATCGAACCGTGTGACGCGGCGGCCGACGAAGTGGAGCTGGTCGGGCTTCTCGAAGTCTTCGCTGACGTCGACGAGGTCGCCGACGATCTGAGGCTGAACGGCCGCGTGGGGTGCGGTCTGGGCGAGCGAACCGACGGGCCTAACGACGATTCCGACTGTCGAGACGATCGTAACCGCGACGCGGAAAGCGCGAGCGCTCATCGGTTGCCTCTCTGTGATGTTTGCATCACGGCTCGTTGCGCAGAAATGCGACTTAGCGGGCAACGCTCTTACGGTTTCTCGAGATCCCTGATCCAGATGTTGCGATACCGAACCTTCGTCCCGTGATCCTGTAATGATATCGGCAGTCTGTCCTCAT
>Ga0307408_100003768_pt1 | contig 10326 bp, 9 predicted proteins | sample 322Cmetagenome_FD_202116 | JGI IMG/M metagenome (GOLD analysis project Ga0307408, IMG submission 202116) | Maize rhizosphere microbial communities from greenhouse at UC Davis, California, United States - 322HYB-C-3 | ecosystem: Host-associated > Plants > Roots > Rhizosphere > Soil | place: USA... | reverse complement strand
ATCGGTGCTCGGGCCCACGTTAGTCGTCTGACCGGTCTTCCGGTTATAGAGCGTAACGTTCGTGCGCGCGCTGCCGAACACCATGTCGGGATCCTTCGGGTCAGGCGCGGCGATACCGTACTCCTGGATGTTCACCGGATGCCAGTCGTGGAAGGTGATCTCGCCGTCCATCGATCGGCTGGCAACGCAGCCGGACCCGGAGTCCTGTTGGCCGCCGCACACCCGGTACGGGAACGCGTTGTCCGTCGTCACGTGGTACATCGCCGCCGTGGGCTGATTGTACCAGTTGCTCCAGGATGCGCCCCGGTTGGCCGAGATCACGGCGCCCTGATCGGCCACCGCGAAGATGATCTTCGGGTCGCTGGGGTTGATCCAGATCTTTTGATAGTCGTCACCGCCTGGCGCCCCGCGCACCGCGGACCAGTTCGTCCCGCCGTCCTCACTGCGCCACATGACCGTTGACGCCGTGTACACCACCTGTTCGTTCTTCGGATCGACGGCGACCGTGGGCAGGTCGCCGCCGCCGATGCGCGCCAGCGGCCGCGGATCGACCTTCACGTTCGTCCCGCCTGGCGCGGCGTTCACCACGATCGTCCAGTGGTCCCCGCCATCGGTCGACGTGTAGAACCCGACGATGCCCGTGGTCGTGGCCGGGCCGCGGCCACCGTTAGGCATCCCGGCGATCGTCGCATACAGCCGCCGCGGATTGCTCGGCGCCAGCGCAATGTTCGCCTGAATGATGCTCGGCAGCCCTTCCGTGAGCTGCTTCCAGGTCGTTCCCCCGTCGGTGGACTTGAAGATGCCGTTCCCCGCCCCACCAAACCCCTGCCCCTCGATGAAGCTTTGCTGCTGCTGCCAGAGCGTGGCGTAGACGGTGTTCGGGTCGCTCGGGTCGATGCGAACGTCGTTGCCGCTCGTGTACTCATCCTTGAACAGCACTTTCTGGAACGACTGCCCGCCGTCGGTGGATCGGAAGATCCCGCGCTCCGCGTTAGGTCCATAGGGGTGACCAAGCGCCGCGACGAACAGGCGGTTCGGATCCCGCGGGTCCACGTCGATCATCGCAATCATCTGCGTGTCGCGAAGCCCGAGGTGCGTCCACGTCTTGCCGCCGTCCGTGGACTTGTACACGCCGTCGCCCGTTGCGAGGTCGGGCCGGATGATGCCCGCGCCCGAGCCGACGTAGACGATGTTCGGGTCCGAGGGCGCGACCGCGATCGCGCCGATCGAGCCGGTCGGCTGATCATCGAAGATGGGCACCCACACCGAGCCGTAGTCGGTGGATCGCCAGACGCCGCCGTTGTCGAAGCCGGCGTAGAACACATTCGGCTGGCTCGGCACGCCCGAGAGCGCACGGGCGCGACCCGCACGGACGGGACCGATCTGACGCCAGTGCAGCGCGCGTGAGTTGTCGGGCTGCTGCGCGGCGACAAGTGACGGTGCAGACGCAGCGGCAAGGAGCGCGAGCGCCACACGGCCAAGCGGGGACGACTTCATCCTGGGTGACTCGTCTGGAGGTTGGCTGGCTAACCTATCCGCCCGCCAATGACCGAGCCAGCAGAACCGGGTCAGCCCCACATTACTCGCCGTTGTGTCGTTCCAGCCGAAGTCGCAGATGCCGCCGGACGTCCGGCCATTCCGTCTGCAGAACGCTGTACATGTAGGAATCGCGCACGGTACCGTCGCGCCGCGCCTGATGATGACGCAGGATGCCGTCGCGTTTCGCGCCCAGCCGCTCGATCGCCCGCTGCGACGCCAGGTTGAAGTTGTCGGTCCGCAAGCCAACCACCTTGCAGCCGAGCGCGTCGAACCCGTGCTCGAAAAGCAGCAGCTTGCAGGCGGTGTTTACGTGCGTACGCTGCCAGCGCTTCGCGTACCAGGTGTAGCCGATCTCGACACGGTCGATCTCGGCCACGATGTCGTGATAGCGTGTCGTGCCCGCGATGGTGTCGGTCTCGAGCTCCCGAACCACCCACGGGAGCATGTGCCCCTTCGCCTGGCCATCGAGGGCCGTCGCGATGTAGGCCGCGACCTTGTCCGGCTCGGGCACCGACGTGAACCACAGCTCCCAGAGGTTTCCGTCGGTGGCGGCTGTCTTGAGTGCATCGTGGTGGCCGGGTGCGAGCGGCTCGAGCCGCATGCCGTACCCCTCGAGCGTCGTTGGTTGGACGTGGATCACGATCTGCCTCGATTTGACGGTGGCACTGCTCGATCACGCGCCTAACGTGCAACGACGACGCGGACGTCGCCGGTCCGAGCCGTGCGGATTTTACGAGGGCCACCCGACCATTGCCAGCAGTCCGAGAGGAGAACAACGCGGGAATGAGCGCCGCGCATATGAGCGATGCTACAAGTCCTGGGACAAAACGGCGAATCTACCTCGACGATTCCGTGTACCACCTCCCATATTGGACAGATAGCCATGCGGTACGGTGCAAATTCCGTCCTCGAGCGTACGGGAGCAGGTTTTCAGACGGAGCCGGTTTCATGCAGCACCTGAAAGCGCGCGTCACATTTGCGCTGCTCGGCGCCATCGCGTCGACGGTGTCAGCACAAGGACGCTCGAGTGACCCGCGGTCGGCCCGAGTCACTGGCCGTGTCGCGGACGCCGTCGGCACCGCAATCGTGAAGGCCGAGGTCCGCGTCACCAACATGAGCTTTCGCGCCGAAACCGGGGACGACGGGAGATTCGATCTCACCGGTCTGCCGTCCGGGCCGGTCGAGGTGGTCGTGCGACGCCTCGGGTTCGCGCCCGCGAAGATCGCCCTGGAGCTGGGTGAGGGGGAGCTCCGCGACATTCGCGTCCTGCTCGCGCCGGTCGCGATGACGCTGGATTCGGTCGCCGTGACGGCGGAGCCCGCGCCCACGGTCGAGAAGGCGTACGGAGGTTTCGAGATGCGCAAGTCCCGCGGGTTCGGGACGTTCATCACGCGCGAGCAGATCGAGAAGAAGAACCCGCGTGTGACGACTGACCTCTTCCGCTCCGTTTCCGGCGTGAAGCTGTTGCGGGAAAACGGGTCGCCAACCGTCGTGTCGGCGCGGCTGGGCACCCTGGCCTACTGCCCGGTGCGGTACTACGTCGACGGCGCGAGCTACCCGCTGTACGGACAGTCGATCGACGTCATGGTACAGGTCGTGGACATCGGCGCGATCGAAGTGTACCCCGGTGGCGCGACCGTGCCGCCGCAATTCGGTGGTCGCGAGAGCGCCTGCGGTGTCATCGCGATCTGGACGCGTCAGGGAACGAAAAAGCAGTAGTATTTCCTCGCCTGGACTGTCGCGCGACGCCTGGCGCGGCGGGTCGATCCTCATCGAAGCATCACCCTGGAGAATCCGATGATGCCCATCACGGTCGCTCGTTTCGCGGTGTCCGCGCTCGTCGTGCTCGCGCCCGGCGCGCGACTCGTCGCCCAGACCGGCGGCATGCCTCCGCAATCCATCATGGTGGCGGACTGGGAGCGTCAAAAGAAGAACGTGCTCGCCTATATCGATGCAATGCCCGACTCCGCGATCACCTTCGCGCCCACGCCGGGCGTCCGGAACTTCGCACAGCAGATCCAGCACTTCGTCGGGACGAACGCGGAGGTCGCGGCCCTCACGCTGAAAGGGCTCAAGGCGCCGCCCTCGTTAGGTGATACCGCCGCCTATCTGCACAAGAAGCCCGCGCTCCGCGACTATACCGTGAAGTCGTACGATTACCTGCTGGATGCGCTCAAGTCGGCGACGCCGGCGCAGCTGTCGAAGACCTACGCGCTCTACAATCAGCCCGCGTCGCCAGCGTGGCGGTGGCTCGATCTCTCCAAGGAGCACGCGGCGTGGACATTCGGGCAACTGATTCCGTACCTGCGACTCAACAAGGTCACGCCACCAGCGTACGATATGCCGTTCTGACGCGCGGAACGCGCGTCAGAGCCATCAGCCATCAGCCATCAGCCATCAGCTACGAATGAACCGCGCGCTTCTCTTGCTGGCGCTTCCTGTCAGCCTTGCTGCGCAACAACAGCAACCGGCGGATCTCATCGTCACCAACGCGCGCATCTACACCGTCGATGAGGCGCATCCGCTCGCCGACGCGATGGCGGTGCGGGGCGGGAAGGTGCAGTTCGTCGGCTCGTCCGGCGCCGTCATGGCGCTCAAGGGCGCGGCCACGCGGGTCATCGACCTCGGCGGCAAGACCGTGATCCCGGGCATGGTCGATGCCCACGGGCACGTCGACAACCTCGGGCTGGCGCTCCGCATCGTGGATCTCACGGGGACCACGTCGTACGACGACGTCATCGCGCGCGTGGTCGAGCGCGCGAAGAAGACGCCGGCGGGCCAGTGGATCATCGGTCGCGGATGGGATCAGAACGACTGGGGCGACACACGCTTCCCGACGCACGAGAAGCTCACCGCGGCGGTGCCGAACAACCCGGTGTACCTCACGCGAGTAGACGGCCACGCAGGACTTGCCAACGCGGCCGCACTCAAGGCCGCGGGCATGACCACCCAGACGAAAGACCCCGACGGCGGACACATCGAGCGCGCGGCCGACGGCTCTCCGGCGGGAGTATTCGTCGACAACGCCCAAGGCCTCGTGGAGCGGGTGGTGCCCCAGCCCACGCGTGCCGAGGTGAAGTCGGACGTCCAGGCCGCGATCGCCGAAGCGCAGAAGTGGGGGCTGACGGGCGTCCACGACGCCGGCGCATCGGCGCAAACTCTCGAGATCTACGAAGAGCTCGGAAAGGCGCACGCCCTCAACTTCCGTCTGTACGCGATGATCTCCGACGACTCGGCGACGATCGCGAAATGGTTCGCGCGCGGCCCGCTCGTCGCCGGATACGATAGCACGCTCTGGATCCGCAGCGTGAAGCTCTACGCCGACGGAGCGCTGGGCTCGCGCGGCGCGGCGCTGCTCGACCCGTACAGCGACAACCCGAGCACCACGGGGCTTCTCGTCTCGAAACCCGAGCATCTCGAGGCCGTTGCCGAGCGCGCGCTCAAGGCCGGGTTCCAGGTGAATACGCATGCGATCGGTGACCGCGGGAACCGCATCGTCCTCGACGCCTACGAGCAGGCGCTCAAGGCGGTGCCCGTGGCGGACCATCGCTTCCGGATCGAGCACGCGCAGATCATCAACCCCGACGACATTCCACGATTCGCGTCACTCGGCGTGATCCCGTCGATGCAGGCGAGCCATCAGACGAGCGACATGTACTGGGCGGGCAACCGGTTGGGGTCGACGCGACTGTTGGGCGCGTACGCCTGGCGGTCGCTCCTCGACAACGGGGCCATCATCCCGAACGGCAGCGATTTCCCGGTCGAGGAGGTGAATCCCCTCATCTCGTTCCACGCCGCCTTCTCACGCCAGGATGCGCACAACTGGCCGCCTAACGGCTGGTATCCCGAGCAGAAGATGACGCGCGATGAAGCGCTGCGCTCCATCACGCTCTGGCCGGCGTACGCCGCATTCCAGGAGCGCATCATGGGCTCGCTGACGCCAGGCAAGCTCGCGGATTTCGTCGTGCTCGATCAGGACATCATGCGCGTCGCGCCCGAGCAGGTGCTGCGCACCCAGGTGCTCGCGACCTACGTCGGCGGCAAGGCTGTCTACGAGCGGAAGCCGGTCGTTCCATGATGGCACAGGCCGCGACACGCACGCTCGGCCTGATTCGCATCGCGCTCCTCGTCGGCGTCTTGGCGCTCGGTGGCATCGTCTGGCATCTCCGTCGGTCGGGAGATACCGGCTACCTCGTGAATCCGAGGGCCCTGCGGGTTGCCGGCCAGGCCGTCTGGGGCACCATGACGCTGGGAACGCTCGCACTGTTCCTCGTCGCGGGGCGCGCGAGGCCCGAACGACGCGGCTCGCTCAGCGTGCTCGCCTGGGCGCTCGGCGAGGCGACCGCGATCTACGGCGGCCTCTTCTGGCTGCTCCTCGGCGACTCGCAGTGGTACCTGTACGGGGTCGCGTGCCTCCTGCTGACGTATTTCATCTTTCCCATTCGCCCCATGCGTTAGGCGTGCGCGTCGTCTCCTTCCTCCCATCCGCCACCGAGATCGTGGCAGCGCTCGGGCAACTCGACGCGATCGTCGGCGTCTCGCACGAGTGCGATTATCCGCCCGACGTTCGGTCGCGCGACGTGGTGACCTCGAGCTCGATCGACTCCGCGGCGGCGCCGGGCGAGATCGATGTGCAGGTGCGGGATTTCGTGGACACGGGCCGCGCGCTCTACGACGTGCGCGAGGACCGCGTTCGCGCGCTGGCGCCTGACCTCATGGTCACTCAGGTGGTGTGCGACGTCTGTGCGGTGAGCGAAGACGACGTGCGCGCCCTCGCGACCCGGCTCGCGCCGCGCCCGGAGGTCGTGACGCTGGGCGCGACGACGCTGGACGGGATCTTCGACGACATCCAGCGGGTGGCCGAGGCGTTAGGCGTGAGCGAGCGTGGCGCGGAGCTGGTCGAGCGCTCGCGGTCTCGCCTGCGCGCGGTGCACGAGCGACTCAAGGCAGCGCGCGCGCCACGGCCACGTGTCGCCGTCATCGAGTGGACCGACCCGATTTTCGCGGCGGGCCATTGGGTCCCGGAGATGGTCCGTCGCGCCGGCGGAGTCGACGTGCTCGCCGAACCCGGGGAACACTCGACCACGCGGACATTGGTCCAGGTCCGCGACGCGAGCCCGGATATCATTCTCGTCGCCCCGTGCGGATTCGACCTGGAACGGGCCTCAGCCGACGCGGACCGTCTGCTCGCGAATGCCGATTGGGCCTGGGCGCGTGAGACAAAGGTTTGGGCCCTCGACGCAAACTCGTTCCTGAGCCGCCCGGGACCGAGGGTGGTCGACGGCATCGAGCTATTGGCGCAGGTGCTGCACGCGACGTTGTTCGGCGCGCCGTCGTCATCCGCTGCCCGCCGCCTGGCCTAACGTGGATTCGACGTCCACACCCGAATGGCGACGAGCACGAGGAAGACCGCGAACCCGCGGCGGAGCTGGACGGCCGTGAGGATGTGCGCGATCTTCGCGCCGAAAAAAGCGCCGAAGAACAGCCCGATTGCGATCACCAGCGCTGCCCGCAGGTCGAGATTGCCGGTCCGGTAATATTCCCACGCGCCGAGTGCGCCGACTGGCAGCAGCAGCGCGCCCAGCGATGTCCCAGTCGCCGTGTGCTGCGACATCCGCGCGAAGTACAGTAACGCCGGGACGATCAGGACTCCGCCGCCGATCCCGAACAGGCCCGCCAGCACACCGGCGCCGAGCCCGATTATGATGTAGAGCATTGTCATCCCACCAATGTACTGACGCATGCTCTCCGAATCCTCCATCGCGTTTCTGAAGCGACTGCTCGACACGCCGGGACCGTCCGGCTTCGAATCCGCACCCGCGCGGGTCTGGCGCGACGAGGCGCGCGCGTTCGCCGACGTGACGAACGACGTCGCCGGCAACAGCATGGCCGTCGTGAACGCGAACGGCACGCCGACCATCATGTTGGCCGGCCACATCGACGAGATTGGCGTGATCGTCACCTACATCGACGACGAGGGCTACCTGTATATCTCCGGCATCGGCGGCTGGGATCCGCAGGTGCTCGTCGCCCAACGGATCCGCATCATGGGGCGGAACGGCGACGTATATGGCGTGATTGGCAAGAAACCGATTCACGTCATCAAACCCGAGGACCGCAAGAAAGCCTCGGAGATGACGGACCTCTGGATCGACATCGGCGCGACGTCGCGCGAGGACGCCGAGAAGCTGGTGTCGGTCGGCGACCCGGGCGTCATCGATTCACGCACGATCGATTTTCCGAACGGCTGCATCGTGTCGCGGTCCATCGACGACCGCATCGGCGCGTTCATCGTCCTCGAGGCGTTGCACCGGTACTCCGAGCAGCCCGGCAGCGCGCGGGTCGTCGCCGTCGCGACCACGCAGGAGGAGATCGCCTTCCACGGCGGCGGCGCGCGCGTGAGCGCGACACGCATCGGACCGCAGATGGCCATCGTCGTGGACGTCACCCACGCGACCGACTACCCGACGGCCGAGAAAAAGGAGCATGGCCATCACAAGATCGGGGGCGGCCCCGTGCTCACGCGCGGCTCGATCGTGTCACCGGTGGCGTACACCCTGCTGCGCGACGCGGCGGCGCGGCTCTCGATTCCGTACACCATTCACGCGGCCGGGCGCGAGTCCTGGACCGACGCCGATGCCATTCACGTCGCGCGTGAGGGGATCGCGACGGCGCTGCTCTCGATCCCCAATCGCTACATGCACTCACCTAACGAGATGGTGAGCCTGGACGACCTGGATCGCGCGGCGGCCGTCATTGCGGAAGCGTGTCGCGCCGTCAATGGCGAGACGGATTTTACTGCCAGATAGATCGGGAGACGGGAGACGGGAGACGGGTAAGATGCGGAAAACCCTCGGGATGCTGAGCTCGTGTTGAGCGGCATCCCGAGGGTTCTACGTCTCCCGTCTCCCGGCCGTTCCCGTCTCCCCCTTCCCGTTAGTTCTCGGCCTTGGGTCTCAACGCTCGCCCAGCTGCGACTCTGACCTCACGCTCACGGTCGTCGGCGAACCGCCGCAGCGCCGCCAGCGCCGCCGGCGTGTTCGCCTCGGCAAGCGCCTCCACGGCCGCCAGCCGAAGCGCGGTCGGCTTTCGCTTGAAGAGGCGGCCATCCGGCTCCGCGGCCTTCGTTAGGCGCGCGACCGCCTCGTCCGTGGCCTGGCGCCCCAGTGCAGCAAGGATGACGGCCTGCACTTCCGGATCGGTTTCATGATCCAGCGCGCGCCCGAGCACGCTCACGGCGCGCGGCGACTTCACGCTCCCAAGCCCTTGCACCGCGTGAGTACGAACTTCGGGCACGGCGTCCGTCGCCATCTTCTCGACGGCCTGAAGCGATCGCGCCGTGCCGAGGCGCGCCAGCGCCGTCGCGGCCGACCGGCGAACCCGCTCCTCGCGGTGCGTCACGACGTCGAGGAGCGCGTTTTCCGCTTCGGCCGCGCGCATCTCACCAAGCAGATCGATCGCGTTCCGCACCACGTACCACCGGTTGTCGCCGAGGAGATGAATCAACGTCGGCACCGCATCCCGAATCTTCACCAGAGTGGCGAGATACGCGCGCCGGTCGGTCAGCGAATCGGACGACGTCAGCAGGTCGATGAGCGCCTCGGCGCCGTCGGCGCCGAGGCGCAGCAACACGGCGTTCAGCGGATCGCGCAACTCCGGACGGCGAGGGAGCAGACCGGCAATGCCGCGGATCACCGTCGGCTTCGTGAGACGACGTACGGCGATCGTGTACGCCCGCCGCAGCTCGGCATCCTTCGCCGAGACCTCACGGTGGACGAACGCCTCGAACACGCGCGCGACGACCTCCCATCGGCCTTCGCCCGCCCGCGCTTCGGCCACCGTCGCGACCTCGTCGAGCACTCGCATGACATTCTGTGGCGTCACGCCGGTGCGAAGGCGCTCGATCAGCTCGTCGTCGGACATCGACGCGAGCGACTTCGTCTTGATCGCCCCCTCGATCATCCGGATCGACTCGTCCCGAATGGTCGGAGCGCCGACGGGCGGGGTCGTGCGGCGCGCCACGACGCCCGCGGGAATCTCGGCGCCGAGCGTCAGCTCCCCGCCACGGGGTGTCCCGCGGTGACCATTGACCGGTGGCACGGAAGCCGGGGTGTGGGCGGATGATCCGTTGACCCGCGGCGATGCGCCCGGCGTAAGATGTCCCGTGCGCACGAAGCCGTTCCGACCGAGGTGGACCTCGACATGTGTGATGCCGACCTTGATCAGCTCGTCGTCGAAGGCGGCACCATCGTCGTTAGGTCGAGCCGCCGCAGCCAGGATCCGGGCGACGCCCAAGATTTCCTCGCCCGGTGTGTCCACGAGGAAGTCGATCTGATGCGCGGAATGCGCGGACATGCGCATCACGAGCTCGTGCAAGCGCATGCCCTCCGCTGATTGCCCCTCGTCGAGCAGGTCCACGTTGAGCTGTGATGTCGTCAGCGACGTGTCGCCTGCCGTACTGGCTGCGACCACATCGCTCAACACCCGCTCGTGCTCGAATGACGCATCCGGCTCGTGTGCCAGCAGATATACCAGCTCGGCAAACCGCGCCCGGAACGTCGCTGCGCTCGTTGACATGCGCCTTGAAACCCGTCCTCGAAAGATGTGAGGTCTCCAACACAAGGACGCATGAGATGGCCACATGGAAACGTCCGACGCGTGGGTTCGATCGGCCTTCTTTCCCAGGAGACCCGCTCGCAGATTTCCGTCCCGACTCAAGGACGTTCGACACGTCATGATCAGACTTATCCGTTACATACCGCGCCCGCTGACGACGCTGGCGTTGGT
>Ga0307408_100003767_pt1 | contig 10326 bp, 9 predicted proteins | sample 322Cmetagenome_FD_202116 | JGI IMG/M metagenome (GOLD analysis project Ga0307408, IMG submission 202116) | Maize rhizosphere microbial communities from greenhouse at UC Davis, California, United States - 322HYB-C-3 | ecosystem: Host-associated > Plants > Roots > Rhizosphere > Soil | place: USA... | reverse complement strand
ACTCCGCTGAATGCGGACATGGCCGTGCGCATGGTCGTGCCGCCCGATCCGGTCGACGTCGATCTGTTGTACTGGAGCATCAACGTACTGATCGGCGCCATGCTGCTCGGCTGCCTGCTGCTCTGGTTGCGCCCGCACTGGCGCGATCTTGAACGTCTGAAAGGCACCGCCGAACGCTTCGGCAAGGGGCATTTGAGCGAGCGAACCAGAATCGCCCCGAGTTCGAACATCGGCAGCCTCGCCAACGTGTTCGACACCATGGCCGGCGATATCGAGAACCTGCTCAACCAGCAGCGTGATCTGCTTAACGCTGTTTCCCATGAACTGCGTACGCCGTTGACGCGTCTGGATTTCGGCCTGGCATTGGCCTTGTCGGAAGACTTGCCCGCCGCCAGCCGCGAGCGCCTGCAGAGTTTGGTCGCGCATATTCGTGAGCTGGATGAATTGGTGCTGGAGTTGCTTTCCTACAGCCGTTTGCAGAATCCGGCGCAATCGCCCGAGCGCATCGAGGTGTCGCTGGATGAGTTCATCGACAGCATTCTTGGCAGCGTCGATGAGGAGCTGGAGTCGCCGGAAATCGTGATTGACGTTCTGTTGCACGGCCAGCTCGAACGCTTCGCGCTGGATCCGCGCCTGACCGCTCGGGCCATCCAGAACCTGTTGCGCAATGCCATGCGCTATTGCGAAAAGCGTATTCAGATTGGCGTGCAGGTGATTGCCGGCGGATGTGAGATATGGGTTGACGACGATGGCATCGGCATTCCCGACGACGAGCGCGAGCGGATCTTTGAACCGTTCTATCGGCTCGACCGCAGCCGTGATCGCGCGACGGGTGGATTCGGCCTCGGTTTGGCGATCAGCCGCCGCGCACTGGAAGCGCAGGGCGGCACACTAACCGTTGAGAGTTCGCCGCTGGGTGGGGCGCGATTCAGGCTGTGGTTGCCGGCCATGGCCTGAACCGGATGACGAATATCAGGGCTGCGTTGTGGCGCTGGTCTGCAACACGCATTGCTGGGTTTTACTGTCCCAGACCTGGCCTTTCGGGCATTCGGGTTTCTTGACGGCGTCGCTTTCATCGACAGCAAAAACAGCAGGGCTGGACAGGGCGGCGACCAGCAGCGGGACGGCGAACAGCGCTTGGCGGATATTCATGGTCAATCTCCACTTTTATCAGCTTGGGAAGTTGTTGTTCTCCTTTGCAGTGACTGTGCAGTTCTGCGGATGATTCAATGTTCTGCAGCGGGCCATTGACTTGTCATCCGCCGGCAGGCTAATTTCCAGCCCATGACTTTCACCGTATCGCGCTGCCAGCCAAGCATTATTACCGCCATTCCTCATTTGGCGGGCTAGCTCACGACTGCAGCACCCAACCCGCCCTAGAGGCGGGTTTTTACTTTCTGTCTCCGGGGTTCTGAAAACTGTCAGGAGACGACCATGCCGCACAGCCCCGACCAGCAATCCCTGCTTGAGCATTACGTGAAAAAGATCCTGGCCGCACCGGTGTACGACATTGCGGTGCGCACGCCATTGCAGCTTGCGCCAGCGATGTCTCAAGCATTGGGCAATCGGGTCCTGCTCAAGCGCGAAGATCTCCAACCGACGTTCTCTTTCAAGATCCGTGGTGCTTACAACAAACTCGTGCAGCTGAGCGATGAGCAGCGAGCGCGGGGAGTGATCACTGCATCGGCGGGTAATCATGCGCAAGGCGTAGCGCTGGCGGCACGGGAGTTGGGCATCTGCGCGACGATCGTCATGCCGTCTACCACCCCTGAGCTCAAAGTGCTCGGCGTGCGCAGTCGCGGTGCCGACGCATTGCTGCACGGTGATAGTTTCCCCTTTGCTTTGGCCCATGCGCTGCACTTGGCCGAAAAGACCGGATGCACGTTCGTTTCACCGTTCGATGATCCTGACGTGATCGCCGGCCAAGGCACCGTGGCGATGGAAATCCTGCGCCAGCATCAAGGCGCGCTGGATGCGATCTTTATCCCGGTCGGCGGCGGAGGTTTGATCGCCGGTATCGCGGCCTACGTCAAATACCTGCGCCCGGAGGTGCGGATCATCGGCGTCGAATCCGAACATTCGGCGTGCCTGCAAGCGGCTTTAAGTGCGGACGAGCGGGTGGTTCTGCCGAGCGTCGGCACCTTCGCCGACGGCGTAGCGGTGGCGCAGATTGGCGCGTATGGCTTTGAGGTTTGCCGCTTCTGCGTAGATGAAGTGATCACGGTCAGCAATGACGAGCTCTGCGCCGCGATCAAGAATATCTACGACGATACACGTTCGATCACTGAACCTTCAGGTGCGCTGGCTGTTGCGGGGATCAAGCAGTACGTGGCGCGCAGTGGGGTTCGCGATCAGACATTCGTCGCCATCGACTCCGGGGCCAACATCAACTTCGACAGCCTGCGCCATGTCGCCGAGCGCGCCGCTGCTTGCGGCGTGCCGGCGTAACAAGCGCTCGGGTTATTCCTGCAGGGCGGTGCCGACTTTGTCCGACGCCGACCAGATGCGATAACGCACTTCGACGTCCGACGGCGCGTACACCACAACCGGCAATTTGCTGTTGTATCGCAACATGAAGCCGTCACCGACGACCGGAACGAAAGCACGTTTTTTCTGACTGCCGGGCGGGCAGGCCATCATCGTGCTCATCGGACCGATGACCTTTTCCAGGCGATAGAACGGATAGCCCCAGCCTTGCAGGTTCTTTTCATCGAGCACACCGCCCAGCCGTTGACGGTTGCAATCCACTTCCAGAGTTTTGCCGGCGAGAATTTCAACCTGGAAATTCTCTTCCTGCTCTTGCTTGGGCAGATGGATGACTTGTCGGGTAAACCCGGCTTCGGCTTTGGGGTACGGCGCGACGTCTTCGAGCTTGGCGGCGTGGGCTAGAGTGGAAAGGTTGGCGATCAACAGGCCGGTGATCGCGCAAACGCTTAAAGAATTCATGGAGGCCTCCGTGCGGGTTGAATTGCAATGGGAGACATTCTTGCCGTCATAGTCTACGAAAGCAAATTTGCCCGGAGATTGCAGATTGCAGTGGACGGGTGGTCGATTCATGCAATTTGCAAATAGCAGGATACTGGCCACATTTCCAAGTGCTTGATTTTGAAGGGAGCAAAACGAACCGATCAAAGGCACGTTTTATGCGTTCTTTTGGTGAGGCGCACAGGATTTGGGCGCCTACACTCCAATGGGCATTTCGCAGTACCACCACTTGCCGCACCAGGGAAACAGCGGGGGCACACCCGTGAAGGCGCAGCAGAGGGTCAGCGTGAATACTTGATTGGCAATCGCACAGAAAGGAGTGGGTTCGCCATGTTTTTATCTGCCTTGGAATTACGCAACATCATTGAAAGCAGCTTCTTGCCGAAACGCTGCCAGTGCACGTTGACACCAGACTTGTCGATGTCCGTCAAAGTATTTGGCGACCATCGAACCGACCAAGCCGATCTCTACGTCAGTGGAATCGACGCCAGCCGCCTGAACAGCTGCCGTGAAATCAACAACCTGGTCGCTGGCCTGCGTTCCGACCTCGCGCAACAAACCACGACATATCAAACCAGCGCTCGTTCTCGAGCCGTTTAACTCACCGTTTCACCCAGTTCGACCGTCACGCGCCGGGCCTGCACGAAACCCAGGCCCAGCGCGAACTCGACCAGCACCGCGAGCAAAATCCCGGGGCCGGCATGGCCATTGAGCCATTCGCCAAAACCCAATGCCGCCAAACCGAAACAGCCGACGATAAAACCAGTGCTCAGTGCACTGCGTGACGTTGACGGCGGAGCATTGCGCAGCAAGTAAAACATCACCCCCAACGCCGCAAACAGCACCGCGCTGCGCCTTGCGACTACGCCAGTGCCTTCCGAATAGCCAATACTCCAGATCGCCAGCAACACCTCCGGAAAAAATCCCCAGACCAGTGCCAGCAGAACACACAGGATTGAAGTGAAGCTCGACAACGTGCGGAACGACAACTGCATGGCCAATCCTTGCGGCAGTAGGGAAGGCCCCGAGCATAACCGCCGAAGCCACCCAACGCCTATGGCCAACCGGAAAATCAGAAGCGTCTGTCAGTTCTGCCGACTGCATGCGTCAGATAATTTCCTGTAACTGATTTGTGCGGGCTTGCCGGTGTTGTCTATGTATTTCATGTCGGCGGTGATGACTTTGCATTCCAGGGTCGGCGGCTCGGTTAGCGAAAGCACCTTCGCCACGTGTAGTGGCATGCCGTATTGGTAGGGTGTTTGATTCGATGTGGCGGAGGTGTCGTTGGCTTGGGCCAATGCGGCGTATGAGCAGCAGGCGAGGGTGGCGGTGAGCAGGAAGGGACGAATGTTCATGAGAGGACTCCAGCGTTGCGGGTAGGCGCCCGGCACGAAGCCGGGCGAGCCTGCCGCACTGGGCGTCAGCGGGGGAGAGCTGAGGGTGTGCGGTGATATGGAGTCTCTGACTGCGGCGTTAAGGCTGAGTTAACCCGAGGTGAATATGAGCTGCGCTATTCACGGTTGCTTTTTCCTTGCCTCGGGCATTTGTCGGTTGCGATATGAATCATTAGGGTACGAGCTTTGACATGCTCAATAAAAGATCAAAGATAAGGCTGTACTGCAAAATTTCAGTACCCTAACTTATCTGGAAAGAACGAGAGCGGCGGGTGGGTGGCCTTCCACGTTTTTGCGAGTTCTTTTGCTTTTTCTAATTGCTCTTTTGACAGGTTTTTTTCTATGTCAGGTAATGTGTCGTTGACATCTCGTATTACGTTACCTCCGCCATTAAGCTCCAGCAGATTTGAAAGTAAAGCATACGACTTTACTGGGTCGAACGTGAAACCGTACTTGGAGTTTTCTTCACCTATGTAAGATGCATATCCAAATACACCTTCTACATAGCTTGAGTCGGCGGCTTTCTCGTTCCAGAATCTGAACGAGGCTAAATCATTTTTTTTTATCATGATCGCGGCTAACCCCATCATTGCGAGTGGATAACCATTTTCAGCGGATGCCTTCATCCATCGTTCGATAGCTTGGTTGCGCCTTGAGGGTAGTAAAAATGAGCCATTCCCTTCTTGGTACTTCGTCGCCAGACGGAACTGAGCAAATGCGAATCCATTCTCTGCGGATTTCTCCAGCCATTCCTCGTTGCCCGTCATTTCATATAGCAGGTACATCGACTCGCTATCGCCCTGCTTTGCTCGCTCCACTGCAAGGCTTTTAGCATTAATTACCCAGCTACTGGCAGAGTCTTCACCTGGAGGACAGTTATTCATGGTCGTACACAAATCTTCTCCAATCCTTCCAAGGCGAATCATGGCGTAGATGTTCCCCTTTTTTGCGGAGCTTTCGTATGCTTTTTTAGCCTCCGGAGTCATGTGACGGTTGTTTTTTCTTAGCGCTTCACCGAGATAATAAAGTGCTTCATCGTCACCGCCTTCGGCTGCTATTTGTAATGTTTCAATTGCGGAGATGGCTTTGTGTTGATTGTATAGTTCAATGCCCTTGGTTTTTGCCTGAGATTGTTCGTTCGTAAGCGCGTTTGACTGGGCTGATACTAGGCTTAAAAATGTTAACGCAGTGGCCAGCAGTTTCATTGAAATCTTTGCCTAATCATGTGGAGTCGTTCATCAAGGGCAAGGGCGATAATTCATCGGGATGAAATCTCGGGTGCGGACCACCTAAAAATACACTCAATTACTCAGCTTGTCGGGGAAGAAAGACAGCGGTGGGTGAGTGGTTTTCCATTGTTCAGCGACGGCTCTTGAGCTTTCTATTTGTTCAACTGTCATTTTGCTTGCAATTTCTTCAAGTGTGTCGTGTACAAAGTCTTGAATAGCGCCCCCACCATCCAGCTCTTTCAGCAGGCTAATCAGTGCATAACCTTTAACTAGGTCCAGTGGGTAGCCCACTTGGTCAGGTGCGTGTGCGATAAAAGAGCCATAACTGCTAATGGCTTTCTGATCCCCCGTTTCAGCTGCTGCCTGAAGCCAATGGCGGACACCCTCAAGATCGCCCTTTTTATAGAGAATCTCAATGTAGTCCATCATTGCTTTGGGATTGCCTCCTTCAGAGGCAGCTTTCAACCATTTACTGATGGCCTCATCACGTTTTCCAGGTACAAGAAAAAAACCCTCACCTTGTCGATCACCGACGGCCATCCAATATTGAGCGAGAGCATAACCTGCGTCTGCAGATTTTTCTAACCAAGTACGATCAAAAGTTATTTCATACATTAAGTATAGGGACTCAGGGTTGCCTGTGCCTGCGTCCTTCATAGCTTGATGTTTTGCTTGATCCAACCATTTGGAGCTCGATCTCTTGCTGGCGGGGCAATTATCCATTTTTTTACAAAGATCATCATTTTGACGACCTAATTGAATCATTGCGTATATGGATCCATTGTTAGCGGCTGTTTCATACCAGAAGTGCGCTTCGGGCGTCATATATCGATTGCGCTTTCGAAGAGCTTCACCTAAGTAATATTGTGATTCTATATCTCCGGCTTCGGCTTCCTTTTTTAATTGCGGAATGGCATGGTCGATTTTTAGTTGGTTGTAAAGGACGATTCCAAGGGGTTGTTTTGTGCCTCCCTGATTTTGCAAGATGGAGGCGTGCGTTTCCGCAGCCAAAGTCGGAGAGCAAATGAAGGTCAGGATAAGCAGGGCGCGAAATGCCTGGAGGATAGTCATTTTTTTTGCTGTACCATTAGTAATTGTTTAAAAGCGGTGTTGCGCCGCTGCTGGAGTAATTTGGGAGGGGGATAAAGTTTTTTTGGCAATAATCTGAAAGGTTTGCGCCAAGCAGTTTTACATGGTTTTTGTAGCGGCTCCGCGCGCTGTTGCTTTGTTTGTCCAGCAAATTCTGAGCGCCTTCTGCCATAAAGCTATCTAGAGCAAATCTATTCTTACAGTAATCCTGTTCAGAGTCGGTAGATTTGATACCGAACTCATTCATCGACATACACGCCAGTTCAAATTGGCTTTGTGCTTTGTCAATAGTGTTGTTTTTTTGCGCGTTTTTTACGATCCAACCTAGAATCTGTTCAATCGCCTTCTGCTGGAGTGCATGAGCCTCCGATTGTGAATATGTCCGTTTAGCACCTTCACTGTTGATAGAGAAGAGTTCAGGGGGACTGATTAGCGTCCTAAGCAGAGGGCCTAGTGCGCTAGGGATTGCGTTTACAAACCAATCCTCTAGTTCATTCTGGTTACCGTATTCCACAATCGCGTCAGCTATAGGACCCCCTTTACCGCTACGAGTCAAAGCCTCATAAAGACCCATCACAACATCCCAACGCATCATGTACGCCATTGCTACATTCAATCCAGCAGCGCCCAAAGCGTTAAGTGCTGAAGCATATTCACTCGCTTCAGGATCCATCCACTCAACTTTACGGCCTTTGGTTTTATGCAGCTCTTTGCGATACAAGTTAATTAGATCAACCACCGCCTCATAACCGACTTCAAATTTGAAACTACCACTAGCACCCGGTCCAAGCACTACCGCTGCCTTTAAGTTAAGAATGAACCGGCCTTTATCCAGAGAGATCTGAGCGTTCCCTTGGAATCCTGCGCCTAATGCGACTCCGACGGAGCCGCTCAATTTCGCGAGTGTCAGCCAAGGGTTAGCGCTTTTTGCATCTTTTGCGCTGCCCATTCCCATTGATGGGGCCGTGCGTAAGGCGACGAGTTCTTTCGGCGGCGCCCAGTTTAGTGCTCCAGTGAGCTCAATAGCGGCTTGCAAACCTCCGAATACGTTGAAGCTTGCCTTCGCGCCATTTTCGATTTGAACATTGGCGAGGCGACCAGTCGACATTTGACCTGTGCTCAGGGTGCCCGCAGCGGTGGGGGCTTTTGATTGATGGACGAGATCTGGAGTAGGACTATCGTCGCCGCTGTCGGCTTTTGCTTGCTTGGCGGCTGCGTGATCGGCGCGCTCCTGTTTGGCTGAGGCATCTTCACGCTGTGCGCGTTTGACCGGGCTCAGTGAGGCACCGTACTTGACGTTACCGAAGATAGGGCTCAGCTCGACGCTGCCGGCAAGCAGCAGGGACGCTCCAGCATAGCCCCACGCCTTCACGCCAAAGTGGAAGGAGAATCGCCCAAAATTCATTTTTTGGGGGTTACCGTCCAGCAAATAGTCGAGTGTGATTTCTGGTGCGCTTGCCTGGGAGGGCATGTCCACCTTCATCAGCTGCACTTCGCCTCGGGCCAAGTCCAGACTTAGCCCCACTGCCGCCGAAACCTGCCAGCCTTCGGCAGCGGAAATTTTCGGACCTTCGAGTTTGACATCCCCGTGAATGTTTGGTTGAGGAGGTGTCAAGCAGCGGACGAATTGTGCTTGCGGACTATTGTCGAAAAGCCTGACCTTGCCGCGAACACTGTTTTTGAAAACAAGTTGCTGGAGATGCTCGCCCCAATTGGTTAGCGCGGCATCATCCTCCAGATCCTTGACTTCATAGCCCTGTTTTTTGATATAGGCGTAGAAATCCTTAGCGATAAACCAGCCTTTTTTATCGAAGCAGTCGCCGACTTGATCACTGAATTTTACCGCGCCCTGAGCCAACAGCCATTGGCGGAACGAACTGAATTCACTGTTTTTATCAGACCCTTCCGTGGCATTTGCGGGGGGGCTCTTAAATGCCTTGGTTACAGAGCCGGGGACTTTTTTGAAGTCCTCTGCCATTATTTTTTTTGCATCTTTCAGGTTCGACATACTGAACCAGCCCAAGGGAGTGCCCTTGGTGTCCGAAAGACTGACTTCGCGCAGAGGAAAGCCCGGTTTAACCATACGATCTACTGGCTTGGGCTGGAACGCTTCCGGTTCCCAAATCAAATAGCGGCCAGGTTTCGCTGCATTGACATTGTTCTGGGCAGTTCTCTGGAGGTCATCCTTGATTTGTTGCAGACGATCCCATTCTGCACGCTCCGCATCCACCAAGCCTGCGGGTGCCTGCGCATTCTGGCCAGTCGCTTCGATCCAGCGTTTGTATTTATCCTGAAGCCGTGCGGTAACTTCCGACTGTTTTTTTTCTGTATCTAGATACAGTTTGAATTGCTCGATGCCTGATGCGAGTCCGTCGTTTATCAGGGCGAATTCAGGAAGCGCGATTCCATAATCTGACGCTTTCATTATGGATTCTGTGTATGCATGGTAGTCAAGCGCATCGGCGTTTTTGTGTAGCGTGTAAGCGTACCCAACAAGGTCGGCTGTACAATCATTCATTCCGCTGCACAGACTGTCATAACTTTTTTTCTGCTCGGCTAAAGCCTTGGCAACCTCCTCAGCCGATACAGGCTTGAAGTCTTTGCTGTTCAGAAATTTGGTGCGTGCCTCAAGGTATGCCTGAACACGGGCGCGGGCTTCGATGGCTTCCTTGGAATACAACGACCCACTTTCGTAGGTATAGCCTTGCAGTTTTGCAGCCGCTATTGCGTCTTTTTTAAGCGCCTTGAACTCAGCCCGACGGTTGTGGAAATCGACAAACTGCTGGCGAACGCTCTCGCGAGCGTCATTATCGGCTGTCATTTGATCCATACGGGATCGAGCAGTGTCCTCCTGTAAAAGGGAGGACGGAGCAGCCGCCGCGCTTTTCAGACCATCTTCATCCTGTCTTTGCTTAGCCGTAGCAGGGTCAATGTCGATTTCATCCCCTAACGCTTCAAGCTCCTCCATGCGCGTACGCTGCGGACCCGTGAGAAAGTTGCTCAACTTTGGCTCAAGGAAAGACTCAAGCAAGCCTGACTCCTGAAGTCCGTTCAGGCGTTCATCACGAGGCTTGTTCGGCGCGATCATCTTCTCCAATGCGAACATCGATTCCTTGATGGACGACACGGCGCGCTCAGGGAGCAGCCAAAATTCTTGCTCTTCGGTGGCATAAATCGCACTGGCAAACTTTTTCGAGCAGGGAGGCGCGTGCGGTTTGAAAGTCTTTGAGCTCTGATCTGGGGTGTCTTTGACAGGCTCCAGTTCAACCAGATCCTCCGCAGAGCACTGAGTTGCGGCTTCCGGGGTCGTTTGCGCGGGCGGTTGAGCTGCGGCAGGTGTCTGAGCGGCAGGCACAGCAGGCGATTGAGCGGCTTTTGGAACGCTCAGGTTCCATCCGACTTTGATATTATCCGGGTTGGTGATGAAGGGGTTCATCTGACGAAGTTGCGCCACAGTAGTGTTGTAGCGCGTAGCAATCTGGCCCAGAGTTTCGCCGGGCATTACGGCGTGATTTGTAATTTCCATGGTGATTCCGTTCTGTTGTCGCGTCGCCTTAGTGTTGGGCAACGGCGGCTGATTCCAGGAGCCGATCTACTTTGATAAACGACTCGTCCTTTGATTGCAGGAT
>Ga0307408_100003765_pt1 | contig 10328 bp, 4 predicted proteins | sample 322Cmetagenome_FD_202116 | JGI IMG/M metagenome (GOLD analysis project Ga0307408, IMG submission 202116) | Maize rhizosphere microbial communities from greenhouse at UC Davis, California, United States - 322HYB-C-3 | ecosystem: Host-associated > Plants > Roots > Rhizosphere > Soil | place: USA... | reverse complement strand
TGTGCCGGTGGAAATGCTGGGCGGCGTGGCCTTCCCGCCCATAGGCCAGCTGACCTACCTGCTGACGCTGCCGCCCTACGGCTTCAACTGGTTCGTGCTGGCCAGCAACAGCAACATGCCCTCCTGGCACACGCCCGCGCCCGAGCCGCTGCCCGAGTTCGCCACCCTGGTGCTGCGCGGCGGCATCGAGGAACTGCTGGTGGGCCGTTCGCGCGCGGTGCTCGAGAACGAGGCGCTGCCGCAATACCTGGCCAAGCGCCGCTGGTATGCCGCCAAACAGTACGGCCCGCCCGCCGTGCGCATAGACACCGTCAGCCGCATGCCCGAACCGGCCGATGCGCAGCCCGGCCACGTGCTGGTGCTGGCGGAAGTGCTGGCCACGGCGGCCGGCGAGCAGAGCCGTTACCTGATCCCGGTGGGCTTTGTGGGTGAGGACGACCCGGTGGCCGGCCTGCAGCAGCAGCTGGCGCTGGCGCGCGTGCGGCGCGGCAAGGAGGTAGGCTTCATCACCGACGCCTTCGCGCTGGACCGCTTTGCCCTGCAGATGGTGGCGCTGATGCACAGCCAGGCCCGCGTCCCGGCGCTGGACGGCGAGGTGCGCTTTGATCCCACGCCGGCGCTGGCCGAGGCCGCACTGCCGGCGGCGCCCGAGATACGCCGCATCTCGGCCGACCAGTCCAACAGCTCGGTGGTCATCGGCGACACCATTGTGCTCAAGGTCATCCGCAAGGTTGCGGGCGGCCTGCACCCCGAGGCCGAGATGGGGCGCTTCCTCACGCTCAACGGCTTTGCCAACACGCCCGCGATGCTGGGCGAGGTCTCGCGCCAGGGCGGCGACGGCCGGCATTACACGCTGATGCTGATGCAGCGCTTCCTGCACAACCAGGGTGACGGCTGGCAATGGACGCTGAGCATCCTGGAGCGCGCCGCCCAGCACGGCAGCAGCCTGCCGGTGCTGGACGCCTCCGGCACGGTCACGCCCATGCATGAGTTCGAAGCTTTCGTCAGCACGCTGGGCCGGCGGCTTGGCGAGATGCACAGCGTGCTGGCCCGGCCCGGCAGCGACGCGGCCTTTGCCCCCGAAACCGCCGATGCGGCCATGCTGGCGCGCTGGTGCAAGGGCGCCGTGGCGCAGCTGGACGCGGCCTTCAAGGTGCTGCAGGACACGCACGACTTCGGCGCCGAGTCCGCCGCGCGGGCCGCCATGCTGCTCGAGCATCGCAAGGCCCTGCGCGAAGGCGTGAAGCGCCTGGCCTCTAGCGCCAGCGGCGCCCTGGCCATCCGCATCCACGGCGACTTCCACCTGGGCCAGGTGCTGGTGTCCTCCGGTGACGCCTGGATCGTGGACTTCGAGGGCGAGCCCAGCAAACCGCTGGAAGAGCGCCGCGCCAAGGCCAGCCCCTGGCGCGACGTCGCCGGCCTGCTGCGCTCCTTCGACTACGCGGCCGCCTTCTCGGTGCGCGGCAAGGAAGGCGCCACCGCGCCGGACGAGCGCCTGCTGGGCGAGTACCGCGCGATCTCGTCGCGGGCCTTCCTGGATGCCTACCGCGAGCACGCGCCGGCCGGCGCCGAGCCCGGCGGCGAAGCCCTGCTCAAGCTTTTCATGCTGGAAAAAGCCGCTTACGAGCTGTGCTACGAAGCCGCCAACCGCCCGGCCTGGCTTGAAGTGCCGCTGCAGGGCCTGGCCGGCCTGGCCGAGGCGCTGCTGGCCGATTTGCCCGAGGAGCCGGCATGAAAAACGACATCACGGCTGCCCTCACGCCCGAGCTGGGCGAACTCGACCTGCACCTGATCGCCGAAGGCCGGCACCGCGAACTCGGCCGCGTGCTGGGCGCCCAACCGCTGCAGGCCGACGGGCGCGGCGGCACGCGCTTCGCGGTGTGGGCGCCGAATGCGCGCCAGGTGTCGGTGATCGGCGAGTTCAACGGCTGGGATGCGGGCAAGCATCCCATGCACCCGCGCGGTGTGAGCGGCGTCTGGGAAACCTTTGTGCCCGAGGCGCACGTCGGCCAGCTCTACAAGTTCGCGATCTGGGGCGCGGACGGCCTGCGCCTGCCCGACAAGGCCGACCCGGTGGCACGCGCGACCGAGCGCCCGCCCGGGACAGCATCGCGCATCGCGCCTTCGCGGCCTTTCAGCTGGCATGACGCGGACTGGATGGCCGCGCGCGCGGCGCGGCACGGCGCCGGCGCGCCGATTTCGGTGTACGAGGTGCACGCCGGCTCCTGGCTGCGCGTGCTCGAAGACGGTGGGCGCAGCCTGGACTGGCGCGAGCTGGCCGAGCGGCTGATCCCGTATGCCACGCAGATGGGTTTTACCCACCTGGAGCTGCTGCCCATCATGGAGCACCCTTTCGGCGGCTCCTGGGGTTACCAGCCGCTGTCGCAGTTCGCGCCCAGCGCCCGCTTTGGCGCACCCGGGGATTTCGCCGCCTTTGTGGACCGCTGCCACGCGGCCGGGCTGGGCGTGATCCTGGACTGGGTGCCGGCGCATTTCCCTTCCGATGAACACGGCCTGGCGCGCTTTGACGGCACGCCGCTCTACGAGCATGCCGACCCGCGCGAAGGCTTTCACCGGGACTGGAACACGCTGATCTACAACTTCGGCCGCCACGAGGTGCGCGGCTTCCTCATCGCCAGCGCACTCGAATGGCTGGAGCGCTACCACGTGGACGGCCTGCGCGTGGACGCGGTGGCCTCCATGCTCTACCGCGACTACAGCCGCAATGCCGGCGACTGGGTGCCCAACATCCACGGCGGCCGCGAAAACCTCGAAGCGGTGGCCTTCCTGCGCGAACTCAACGGCATCGTCGCCGAGCGTTGCCCCGGCGCGATGGTGATCGCCGAAGAGTCCACCGCTTGGCCGGGCGTGACCGCGCCGGTGGGGCAAGGCGGGCTGGGCTTCAGCTACAAGTGGAACATGGGCTGGATGCACGACAGCCTGCAGTACATGGCGCGCGACCCGATACACCGGCGCTTTCACCACCACGAGATGACCTTCGGCCTGGTCTACGCGTTCTCCGAGCGCTTCGTGCTGCCGATCTCGCACGACGAGGTGGTGCACGGCAAGGGTTCGCTGCTTGGCAAGATGCCGGGCGATGCCTGGCAGAAGCTGGCCAACCTGCGCGCCTACCTGGGCTGGATGTGGGCCCACCCCGGCAAGAAGCTGCTCTTCATGGGCTGCGAGTTCGGCCAGCCGACCGAATGGAACCACGATGCCTCGCCGGCCTGGGACCTGCTGGACCACCCGCAGCACCGCGGCGTGCAGCGCCTGGTGCGCGACCTCAACCGCGCCTACAACTCTCAGCCCGCGCTGCACCGGCTGGATGCGGCGCCCGAGGGTTTCGGCTGGGTCATAGGCGACGACGCGGGCAACAGCGTGTTCGCCCTGCTGCGGCGTACCGGGGACGGTGACGAGGCGCTGGTGGTCTGCAACCTCACGCCCACGCCGCGCCACCACTACCGCATCGGCGTGCCCGGCCCGGCGCGGGCCTGGCGCGAACTCATCAACACCGACGCCGGAGCTTATGGCGGCTCGGGCGCGGGCAACGGCGGCCGCGTGGCGGCCCAGGCCGAACCCAGCCATGGCCATGCGCACTCATTGCTGCTGACCCTGCCGCCGCTGGCCACATTGATCCTGGTGCCGGACGCCCCTGAGACCGCGGGTGTGGCGCAAGCGCCAGCCGGCTCTTCTTATTGATTCCCGCAAGGAGACACGCCCTCTATGTTGTTTGCCCGTCCCGAACGATTGCTGCCCGGCGCGCCGTACCCGCTGGGCGCCACCCCCGACGGCCTGGGAGTGAATTTCGCGGTGTTTTCCGCCAATGCCACGCGCGTGGAGCTGTGCCTGTTTGACGACGGCGGCCGAAAAGAAATTGCCCGCCTGCCGCTGCCCGAATGCACCAACGAGGTCTGGCACGGCTACCTGCCCGACGCCGGGCCCGGCCTGCACTACGGCTACCGCGCCCATGGGCCGTATGCACCCGAGCGCGGCCAGCGCTTCAACCCGCATAAGCTGCTGCTGGACCCTTACGCCCGCGCCCTGTCGGGGCCCCTGCGCTGGAGCGATGCGCTGTTCGGCTACCGGCTCAACGCGCCGCGCTCCGACCTGAGTTTTGACCGCCGTGACAGCGCGCCGGCCATGCCGCGCGCCATCGTGACCGAAGACCGTTTCAACTGGGCCGGCGACGTGCGGCCCAGGGTGCCCTGGTCGCGCACGGTGATTTACGAAACCCATGTGCGCGGCGTCAGCATACGGCGCCAGGACATACGGCCGCACCAGCGCGGCACCTTCAGCGCGCTGTCCGACCCGCAGTTCATCGCCCACCTCAAGGAACTCGGCGTCACGACGCTGGAGCTGCTGCCCATCCACGCCTTTGTGCAGGACCGCTTCCTGCTGGAGCGCGGCCTGCGCAACTACTGGGGTTACAGCACGCTGTCCTTCTTCGCGCCCGAGCCCTCCTACCTCTCCAGCCAGCCGGGCCACAGCGGAGACACCGGCGACGAGGTGCGCAACGCCGTGCGCCGGCTGCACGCCGCGGGTATAGAGGTCATCCTCGACGTGGTGTTCAACCACACCGCCGGCGGCAACGAGCTGGGTCCGACCATCTCGCTGCGCGGCCTGGACAACGCCAGCTACTTCCGCCTGCTGCCGGGCCAGGAGCGCTACTACATCAACGACACGGGCTGCGGCAACACGCTCAACGTCTCGCACCCGCGCGTGCTGCAGCTGGTGCTGGACTCGCTGCGCTACTGGGCCACCTCCTACCGCGTGGATGGTTTCCGCTTCGACCTGGGCGTGACCCTGGGCCGCGAAGGCACGGGCTTTGATCCGGGCTCGGGCTTCTTCGACGCCATCCTGCAGGACCCGCTGCTGTCGCAGCTCAAGCTGATCTCCGAGCCCTGGGACCTGGGCCCCGGCGGCTACCAGCTCGGCAAGCACCCGCCGCCCTTCGCCGAATGGAACGACCAGTTCCGGGACGACGTGCGCCGCTTCTGGCGCGGCGACGTGGCCCAGCGCAGCGCGCTGGCCGCGCGGCTGTCGGGATCGGCCGAACTCTTCAACCACCGCTGGCGCAAGCCCTGGGCCTCCATCAATTTCGTGGCTTCGCATGACGGCTTTACCCTGAACGACATCGTGAGCTACGCCGAAAAGCACAACGAAGCCAACAAGGAAAACGGCAACGACGGCCACTCTGAAAACTACAGCGCCAACTGGGGTGTTGAGGGGCCGACCGACGACCCGGAAATCAACGCCGTGCGCGGCAAGGTCAGCCGCGCCATGCTGGGCACGCTGTTTCTTGCGCAGGGCACGCCCATGATGCTGGGCGGTGATGAGTTCGGCCGCACCCAGCTCGGCAACAACAACGCCTATTGCCAGGACAACGAAATCTCCTGGCTGGACTGGAAGCTGCTGGAAACACCGCAAGGCCAGGAGCTGTGCGATTTTGTGCGGCACCTTTCGCGCGTGCGCCGCGATTTCGTGACGCTGCAGGCCGGCCGCTTCCTCAACGGCGACACCGAGGTGCTGGAGGGTGTGCACGAAGTGGACTGGTTTGACGAGCGCGGCCAGCCCTTGATGCCCGACGACTGGCAAAACCCGGAGGGCCGCGCCCTTGTCATGCGGCGCGCGCGCCGGCTGGAGGCCCGGGGCGGGACCGAAGGCGGCCAGGGTGTGGAACTGGAGCAGGCGCAGGAGGCGGAAATCACCCTGCTCTTCCTGAACGGCGACCTCAACCCCATCAGCTGCAAACTGCCGCCGCCGGCCGCCGACTGGCACTGCCTGCTCGACAGCGCCAGGCCCGGCCAGGCCTGCAGGCCGGTCGACGGCGACGAGCTGGTGGTCGAAGGAAAAAGCCTGGTGCTGTTTGCCAACCGGGCATTACACGCCTCAGGGGCGCCAGGAGCCCGGCATGGCTGACACAGTTTTCACCATGCCCTGGGGCGCGCAGTGGCTGGGCAAGGGGCGCGCTGCTTTTCACCTGTGGGCGCCTGCGGCATCGGCTGCCGGCGTGCTGCTGGACGGCTCGCGCCGCGTCGCCATGAAAGGACCGGATGATGGCCGCTGGCACGTGGAAGCGGACTGTGAGCCCGGCACGCCTTATCGCTTCGAATTGACACTGGCGGATGGCCGGACGCTGTCGGTGGCCGACCCGGCTTCGCGCGCGCAGCAGGGCGACGTGGACAGCGACAGCCTGGTGGTCGATCCCGGCGAATACCGCTGGCAACACCCCGAATGGAAGGGCCGGCCCTGGCATGAGGCCGTCGTCTATGAACTGCATGTGGGCGCGCTGGGCGGCTTCGATGCGGTGGCCGCGAAGCTGCCGGCGCTGGCCGCGCTGGGCATCACCGCGGTCGAGCTGATGCCGGTGGCGGACTTTCCCGGCCCGCGCAATTGGGGTTACGACGGCGTGCTGCCCTTCGCGCCCGACAGCGCCTATGGCACGCCGGCTGAGCTCAAACGGCTGGTAGACACCGCCCATGGGCTGGGCCTGATGGTGCTGCTGGACGTGGTCTACAACCATTTCGGCCCCGACGGCAACTACCTGCACGACTACGCGCCCGGCTTTTTCAAGCAGGGCGAGGCGACCGCCTGGGGCGGCGCCATTGATTTCGCCCAGCCCGAGGTGCGCAGCTTTTTCACCAGCAATGCGCGCTACTGGCTGGAGGAATACCGCTTCGACGGCCTGCGCATAGACGCGGCCCACGCCATCGCCGAGCAGGGCTGGCTCGCCGAGATGGCCTCGGCCGTGCGCAGCCATGCACCCGCCGGCCGCCATGTGCACCTGGTGCTCGAACACGACGGCAACGCCGCCGGCCTGCTGCGGCGCGGCTTCAACGCGCAGTGGAACGACGACGCCCACCACGCGCTGCACGTGCTGCTGACCGGCGAGAAAAACGGCTACTACGGCGACTACGCCGACGCTCCCGCCGCGCAGCTCGCGCGCTGCCTGGCCGAGGGCTTTGCCTACCAGGGCGAGGCTTCGGCGCACCGCGGCGGCGTGGCGCGCGGCGAGCCCAGCGCCGGCTTGCCGCCCACCGCGTTTGTGCTCTTCCTGCAAAACCATGACCAGACCGGCAACCGCGCGCACGGCGAGAGGCTGACCACGCTGGCCGCACCGGCCGCGCTGGAGGCCGCGCAGGCCCTGCAACTGCTGGCGCCGCAGATCCCGCTGCTTTTCATGGGCGAGGAATGCGGCTGCGGCGACCCCTTTCTGTACTTCACCAGCCACCGCACGCCCGAGCTGGCCGAGGCGGTGCGCAAAGGCCGGCGCGCAGAGTTCGCGGCCTTCGCCGCCGCAGGCGCCGAAAGCGGCCTGCCGATTCCCGACCCCAACGAGGAAGCCACCTTCGAACGCTCCATCCCGCCCCACATCGGCGAGCAAGGCCACCCGTCCACGGCCAGGGTGCGGGAACTGCTGGCGCTGCGCCGGCGCCACATCGTGCCGCAGTTGCCGCACTGCCATGCGCTGGGCGCACAGGCCCTGGGGCCGGCGGCCGTGGCCGCGCGCTGGCAGCTCGGCCCGCGCGTGCTGGTGCTGGTGTGCAACCTCTCGCCCCAGCCGGTGCAGGCGCCGGCGCTGGCCCTGCACCGCCAAGCCGACACCTTGTTCGACAGCGGCGGCGTGCGCGAAGCCCTGGCCGGCGGCAGCGTGCCGGGCCATGGGTTTGTCGCCCTGCTGGAGCCCGCATGAGCGGCGACGCCCTGCGCACGCTGGCGGCGCAAGCCGGCATTGCCGTGCAATGGACCGACGCCTTCGACAAGGCGCAGCAGGTGGGAGACGATACCCTGCGCGCCATGCTCGCAGCGCTCCAACTTCCCGCCGCCAACACCCGGCAATGCGAGGAAAGCCTGGACATGCTGCGCGCCCAGGATGGCGGCCCGCAGTGGCCGCCCCTGCTGACCGCCACCGTGGGCCAGCCGGTCACACTCCCTGGCGTAGCCGCCGGCACGCGCTACCAGCTGCGGCTGGAAAGCGGCATCGTGATGGAAGGCCGGCTGGAAGCCGGCGACGGCGCGGTGCTGCCGGCCCAGCGGCATCCCGGTTACCACACGCTGGAAGCCGGGGGCAAGCGCTGCGTGCTCGCCATCGCACCCCGGCGCTGCTTCAGCGTGGCAGATGCCATGGACCACCAACTGCCGCCGCCGGCCGGACTGCCCTGGGGCCTGGCCGCGCAGGTCTACAGCCTGCGCCGCGCGGGCGACGGCGGCCTGGCGGATTTCAGCGCGGTCGAGTCGCTCGCGCAGGCCGCCGCACGGCAAGGCGCGTCGGCGCTGGCGCTCAGCCCGCTGCACGCGATGTTCTCCGCGTCGCCGGAGCGCTTCAGCCCTTACGCGCCTTCGAGCCGCCTGTTTGCCAACGTGCTGCACATCGACCCGGCGCAGGTGCTGGGCGAGGCGGCCCTGCGGCAAGCCATCGCGGAACTGCCGGGCTGCGCCCAGGCCCTGGAAAAACTCGAGGCAGCGGAGCTCGTGGATTGGCCCCAGGCCGCCGCCTGGCGGCTGCGCCTGCTGCGCGCCCTGTTTGACCGGTGGTGCGACACACCCGCGACAAGGCATGAAGGACTCAGGTATTTTTGCGCCCAGGGCGGGCAGGACCTGCTCGACCATGCCTGCTTCGAGGCCCTGGATGCATGGTTGCGCGAACAGCAGCCGGGCAACAGCGGCAGCACCAGCAGCGACTGGCGGCAATGGCCCCAGGAACTGCAGGACCCGCGCGGCCAGGCCGTGCGCGATTTCGCCCGCGACCACGCCGGGGCCGTGGACTTTCACCGCTTCCTGCAGTGGCAGGCCTGCCTGGGCCGCGAGCGTGTGCAGCGCGAAGCGCGCGATGCCGGCATGGCCCTGGGCGTCATCGCCGACCTCGCGGTGGGCGCAGATCCGGGCGGCAGCCAGGCCTGGGGCCTGCAGCCGGCCATGCTGCGCGGCCTGACGGTGGGCGCACCGCCCGACCTGCTGGCGCCCCAGGGCCAGGACTGGGGCCTGGGCGCGCTGTCGCCGCGCGCATTGCGCTTGCAGGGCTTCGCCCCCTGGCTGGCCATGCTGCGCGCCAACATGGCGCACAGCGGCGGCATACGCATAGACCATGTGCTCGGGCTGCGGCGGTTGTGGCTGGTGCCCCAGGGCGCGCCCTCTTCCGCCGGCGCCTATCTGCAGTTTCCCTTGCGGGACCTGCTGCGCTTGACGGCACTGGAAAGCCTGCGCCACCAGGCCATCGTGATCGGCGAGGACCTGGGCACCGTGCCGCCGGGTTTTTCTGAGCAACTGGCCGAGGCCGGTGTGCTGGGCATCCGCGCGCTGTGGTTCCAGCGCGAGGGCACGGCTTTCATGCCGCCGCGGGCCTGGCCCGCATCGGCCATGGCCACCACCTCCACCCACGACCTGTGCACCGTCGCCGGCTGGTGGGCAGGCCGCGACATAGACCGGCGCGAGGACCTCGGCCTGCTGGGCCCGCAGGCTGATGCGGCGGCGATTGCGCGCGAGGAACGCGAGGCCGGCAAGGCCGCGCTTCAGGATGCCTTGCAGGAGGCCGCCCTGACCGGCAGCCCCACCGAAGGCCCACCGCTGGGCGCGGTGCTGGCGTATGTGGGCAGCACACCCGCGCCGCTGGTGCTGGCGCCGCTGGAAGACGTGCTCGGCATCGTCGAGCAACCCAACCTGCCGGGCACGGTGGAAGGCCACCCCAACTGGCGCCAGCGCCTGCCGCAGGATGCAGCCACGCTGCTGGACGCGCCCGAGGCCAGGCAGCGGCTCGCGCGGCTGGCCGAGGCGCGGCACGAAGCCGCCATCCACGCCCACCACGAAAGGGCCGCATGAGCACGCCGCGCGCCACGGTGCGGCTGCAGCTGCACAGCGGCTTCGGCTTTGATGCCGCGGCGGCCTGCGTGGCCTATTACGCGCAGCTCGGCATCAGCCACTACTACCTCTCGCCCATCTGGGCGGCCAGGCCCGGGTCGCTGCACGGCTATGACGTGGTCGATCCCGCCCGCATCAACCCGGAGCTGGGCGGTGAAGAAGGCCTGGTGAAGCTCACCGCCGCCCTGCGCGAGGCCGGCATGGGCCTGGTGGTCGACCTGGTGCCCAACCACATGGGCATTGCGGGCGGCGCGAATCGCTACTGGGAAAGCGTGCTGGCCTGGGGCCGCCGCAGCCCCTGGGCCGGCTGGTTCGACATCGACTGGGACGTGCCCGACCCACGGCTGCGCGGCAAGCTGCTGTGGCCCGTGCTGGGCGAGCCCTGCGACGAGGCGCTTGCAGCGGGCCACCTCGCGCTGCGCCTGGGCGGCGAGACCGGGGGTTTGGTGCTGGCCTACTGCGATGGATTGCAG
>Ga0307408_100003764_pt1 | contig 10328 bp, 3 predicted proteins | sample 322Cmetagenome_FD_202116 | JGI IMG/M metagenome (GOLD analysis project Ga0307408, IMG submission 202116) | Maize rhizosphere microbial communities from greenhouse at UC Davis, California, United States - 322HYB-C-3 | ecosystem: Host-associated > Plants > Roots > Rhizosphere > Soil | place: USA... | reverse complement strand
TATTCCCTGATACCAAGAAAGGTGTAGCCAATAACCCCAAATAAGATCAACATCAGGTTGATTACAATGGTAAATACCGGCCTCTTTATACTGGTGGTTGATAAACTCATGTTTACTTCTATCTATTTTTCTTACCCGTATTCACTTTAACCGGAACTCCATTTTTTAAGGACATTACCCCGGTGGTAAGCACAGTATCCCCAGCCTTTAACCCCGAAGCAATCAAAATTTCTTTTTCGGTACGGGTTGATGTTTCCACAATCACTTCTTTAGCTTTTCCGCTATCGGTTACAAATACCTTCTTGCCCTCCTGCACCGGCACGATAGCTTCAGTTGGTATTAAAATAGCGTCGGTTATAGTGGATAGAGGCAATTGTATATTTACAAAGGAGCCTGGAATCAGCACGCCGCCCGGGTTTTCTGCCTTTGCCCTTAATTGTAGAGTACGAGTGCTTGCGTCGATATTGGGCTCAATAGCATATACTTTTGCCTGGAATTTTGCTGATGAGCCAGCAATGGCAAATGACACCAGGGTATTTACCTTCACTCTGCTGGAGTATTTCTCGGGCACCGAAAATGTTATTTTAACCTGACTGATACTAACCAGGTTAGCTACAGCTGTTGTTGGCGTTAAATACTCACCAACGGAAATGGACCTTAATCCGATTTTACCACTAAACGGGGCTGAAACCACCGTTTTAGCCAATTGTGCCCGGATAAGCTGGGTTTGTGACCTTGCTGTTCTGAAATCGGCAGATGCAATATCATATTCTTCTTTACTGATCGCTTCCTTTTGTAATAGCAATTTGGCCCTGCGCTCATTTTCGCCTGCTAAATTTTCTTTCGTTATTGCCTGCGCCAGCTGCGCTCTTAGCTCCGAATCATCTATCTTAAGCAACATCTGGCCTTTTTTCACATAGCTACCTTCTTTAAAAAATATCCCTCTCACCAGGCCAGAAACCTCAGAACGAATTTGTACTTGTTCATTCGGATCGATTGAGCCGGTGATATTGAGTGTATTTTCGAAATTGCTGGTTTTTACTACAATTCCATTAACTCGGACAGGACCTTTTCCGGGACCACCCCCAGCGCGGTTTCCACCCGCTCCTGCCTGGCCGGAATCGTCTTTTTTCTTATTTTTTACAATACGGTAAACAATCAGTGAGCCAAATGCTATAATTAATATAGCATAAATGCCGTGTTTCAATTTCATATATGAGTTTAAGCGCTTTCGTGTGTGTTTTGTTTAGCTTTTAAACCAGGCTAATCCTCTATAGGACAGGCGAATCAGCCCAAAAAAAATCGACAACTCTAAAAAGAAGCTCTTCTTAATTTAGAATTTCAATTTTGCAACATTACATGTTTAAACCGATTTTTCAACGAAGCGCATGTCTTTTTCTGATTAAAATTTGAGCCGTGGGTTTATTACGTTATATAAATGTTACAAAGCAAGAATAACACAAAGAACTCCCTACTAACATGCTAGAGATTATGAATATAAAAAAAGCATAAACTTAATTGCTTAACTATTATTTTATTCCCTATAAAACCATTTGCTATAAAAATTATTTTTGAACCATGTTTAACACACACTTCCTTTTAATTAACTTTTTCTGTAGTATTTTTTTTATGGCCATAAATTCCGGGGAAACACTAGCAAAAACTTCTATCACGTATCATATTAGCTTCTCAGAGCCGCAAGCTCACTACATTGATGTGCAGATGGATGTATCGGCTCAATCAAAAGATTATATAGACCTAAAAATGCCGGTTTGGGCGCCAGGCTCCTATCTGGTAAGAGAATTTGCAAAAAATGTGGAAGCCTTCTCAGCAAAGACTCCAAATTCAATTTTACCTTTTACTAAAATTAATAAAAACACCTGGCGAATAACTAAAACACGAGGCGCCGACGTGCAAGTTAATTATCGCATCTATGCTTTTGAGCTTTCTGTTCGAACGAGCTTTGTTGACGCCTCGCATGCTTTTTTATCCCCCAGCGGGATATTTATGTATGTGGATGGGCAGATAGATAACCCTGCAACGGTTAAAATTGAGCCAATTAAAGGATGGCATAAAATCTCGACAGGTTTGGAGCCGGTACGAGCGAAAGAGAATACATTTTTTGCGCCAGATTTCGACACTTTATATGATTGCCCTATCGAAGTTGGCAATCAGGATGTATTTGAATTTACGGCTGCCGGTGTTAAGCACGAGTTTGCAATGTATGGAGGCGGGAATTATGATAAAGCAAAGCTGATTAATGACGTCAGCAAAATAATAGAACAAGAAACTGCAATTTTTGGCGAAAACCCCAACAAGCGTTACGTATTTATTGTCCACCACACAATGGCTGGCGGCGGCGGCCTGGAGCATCTAAATTCCACTGTTCTTGGCGCCAAACGTTTTGGCTATTCGGATGAGACTTCTTATAAGAGCTTTTTAGGCCTTGTAGCCCATGAGTATTTTCATTTATGGAATGTTAAGCGCCTGCGGCCAAAAGCTTTAGGCCCTTTTAATTACGACGAAGAAAACTACACTACTGACTTGTGGATTTCTGAAGGATTTACAGCCTATTATGATAATCTGATTTTAAGAAGGGCAGGAATCTATTCGCCCGAAAAATACTTCGAAATACTTAATACAGATATAAATACGGTTGAAAATCAGCCAGGAAACAGTATACAACCGGTGAGCGAAGCGAGTTTTGATGCCTGGATTAAATATTACCGACCAACCGAAAACTCAAAAAACTCTACCATTTCCTACTATGATAAGGGTGCTTTATTAGCCATGATTATTGACCTAGAAATTTTAGGGGCAACTCAGGGCGCCAAAGGGCTTGATGACGTAATGAAGGACATGTACGATGAGTACTATAAAAAGAAAAAACGTGGCTTTACTGATGCTGAGTTTAAAGCAACCGCCGAACGTTTTGCAGGAAAGCCTTTGGATGATATTTATTCAAGATATGTAAATGGCACCGAACCAATTAAGTATAACAACTATTTAGTGCATGCAGGGGTGTATTTGCATAATGAAAATACAGGCAAACTCACCCCCTACCTTGGTATAAGCACTGCAGTAAAAGATGGCAAACTGGTTATTACCAACGTGGCGAGAAAAAGTTCAGCATGGGATGATGGCTTAAATGTTAATGATGAAATTATCGCTATTGACAACTTCCGTATTACCGGCGCTGTTGACGCAACGACCAAAAATAGCGACTTAGAAAGAAGTGTAAATTCGCGCAAGGTTGGCGACTCACTTGAATTCCTAGTCTCCAGAGATGGCGTTCTTCAAAAATTAAAGCTTACATTAAAGGCTAATCCTTCGGGAAAATTTAAGCTGGAGCTGGATAAAGATGCTACACCGGAGCAGCTAAGCGTACGAAAAAGATGGCTGGCTTTGTGAGGTGAATGCTTCCAGGTTTGAAAGACACAAGAGGTTACAGGAATCGAAAGACACAAGAAGGCGGAAAATTTTCCGCCTTTTTTTATGCCGTTCTCCCTGAGAGAAAATTTCCCACCATACACATCTTAAGGCAGATTCCGCTTTATCGCCAAACCATTTTTATTAATCATTGGTTAATAAAATTCATATTCCTAAAATCATCTCCTTCTAAACCACCTTCCTATGAGCAAACACCTACCTCTTTTCATTTTTCTATGTATTAGCGCATTAGCAAGCGCCCAAACTCCAGAACGCATTGCTATTTCCTCAATTACGCCAAGTGAATACACGGGACAAGATTACTCTCCGTGGTTAAATGACGACCTAAATAGCTTGGTACAGTTTACCTGGGGCAACAATGACCCTAATAAGAAATATGTTGACGTAAATCTTCGCCTGGCTACAAAAATCAGGTTGTCAAAAGTCTCTTTATACGACCATCAGGGCGTTTTCCCCGAAGGGCAATACACCTATATTTTCGCCGTAAATGGAACAGACACAACTTCCATTGGCACGTTCAATGGCTCTTCCTACATGGCCTTTATTGATTATCCAACCGACACCTCTGTGGTTGCTGAGTCTATTGTTATCAGAAAATATGCCAACGATATACCTCAAAAAGTGAGGATATATGGTTATCCTCTACCCGAAACAGAGGAACGTATCGGCGTTACATCGATCACTCCAAGTGAGCCAGGGGTCCAGGATTTTACTCCCTGGATCACAGACGATTTGAACAGTTTTGTCCAGCCCACCTGGGGCAACAACGACCCTTACAATAAATACATCGATGTTAATCTGAAACTGGCCAAGCACATCAGGCTTTCAAGAGTCTCCTTATATGATTATCAAGGAACTATCCCAGCCGGTCAAATCACTTACATCTATGCGCTGAACGGAAACGACACAACAGCTTTAGGTACCTTTGATGGCTCTTCTTACATGGCCTTTGTTAACTTAAAGCCCGATTCTACTACCTATGCGGATGCCATTATAGTACGAAAATTCAGGAATGACATGCCACATAAAGTTTGGATCTATGGTTACCCCACAGGCATCACAACAGCTAAGCAGGCATCTGTTATAACGTTTAACCCTATCCCGGATAAAACAACGGCAGATGCTCCATTTACGCTTCAGGCCAACAGCACAAACACGCAAACGCCAATAAGTTTTCAGTCATCCAATCCTTCAATTATATCAGTATCCAACGTTTCGGGCGTCTGGAAGGCCAGCATTCTGGCTGAAGGCACAGCCACGATTATCGCCAGCCAAGCCGGGAATCAGAACTACCTAGATGCCGTGAATGTGTCCCGGCCGGTTGTGATACATAAGGCTTCAGGTGTAATAACCAGTCAAAAAATACCGATGGATTGGAAACGCTGGTATCATATAAACAGCAATAACATCCATTTTGATATGCTTACAGATGGAATTGCAAGCAATGAAATAAGCACACTACGCGAAGGCAAAATTTTACAAGTTTACGATTCATATTATCCATTACGCCAGGGCGAAAGCATGTCGATCGATGCCATACGCTTTTATGACGGATTTGGAATGGATACTAACCATCCTTTTAAGTTATCGGTAATAACAGACACCTGGCAAAGGATTCACATTGCAACATTCACCGGCGAGCATTATTTAAGCTGGGTGGGCCCTTATCCCGGCAGGCCAAATGAATTTCTTTTAGACACCGTAATTAGCAACGCAAAATATCTGGTAATTACAGCCGATGGGCTATTCCCTACCGAGATGGAGCTATATGGCAATTATACACCTGGCACAACGCCCTCTCAAGCGGTGAAGAAACCAGTGAAACTTCGTGATATGTTTGCTGTGAACGCTTTTGAATGGGATTTTGAGAACCTCGCCATAGAGATCGACACAGCAAAACTGAAAGCAGCTAAAAGCTTTACCGGTATAAGGCATTATATGGACTGGGAGAAGCTTGAGAGCGAAGAGGGCAAGTACACCTTTAATCCAACCCGTAGCGGCGGCTGGGATTACGACAGCATGTACGAAACTTGCAAAGCCGAAGGAATTGAGGTGCTTGCATGTATTAAAACAATACCTGCCTGGCTACAGGCAAGTTACCCAGCCGAAATCCGAGACGCAGAAAACGTTCCGGCAAGGTATGGCTCAGATTTGCTAAATCCCGCCTCGTACATAGAGCAGGCAAAATGCGCATTTCAATTCGCTGCAAGGTATGGAAGTAATAAAAACATAAGCCCGGCGCTGCTGAGTGTAAATTCTACACCCCGCTGGAATTTCGACCCTGTAAATGTGGTAAAAGTAGGCTTAAACCTTGTTAAATACTTTGAGTGCGATAATGAACGGGACAAATCCTGGAAAGGGCGCCAAGGTTACCAAACCGGCCGTGAATATGCAGCCAACCTTTCAGCATTTTACGATGGGCATAAAAATACGATGGGGCCAGGTGTAGGGGTAAAAAACGCCGATCCTAACATGAAAGTGGTGATGTGCGGAATTGCCTCGGTTCAAACGGATTATGTAGAAGCCATGGTTGACTGGTGCCGGGAGTTCAGGGGCTATAATCCAGATGGCACGGTAAATATTTGCTGGGATGTAGTGAATTATCATGCGTATTCAAACGATGCTCAATCCTCTCAGGACGGGCGAAATACAAGAGGGGCTGCGCCAGAAGTTGGAGGCCTGGCTAAAGTGGCTGATGAGTTTGTGCAGATGTCGCACGAGATTTCGAACAATGTAGAAGTTTGGGTTACCGAAACGGGATACGACATTAATCAGGGAAGCACATTAAAAGCGATTCCTATTGGCGATAAAACTGCCGAAGAGGTGCAGGCAGAATGGATACTGCGCACCTCACTGCTTTACTCAAGGCATGGCGTAACCCGCTGTTTCTTCTACCAAATGTATGATGGGAATGTAAATTATGACATCGTATTCCAATCGTCGGGATTGATAAGAGGGCACGATTTATCCCGCAAGCCCGCCGCGGACTATCTCTATCAAACCAATAAACTTTTTGGAGAATATGTTTATAAAGAAACTTTAAGTACCGATCCGATAGTAGCCCGCTATGAATTAAATGGCAAGTCCATGTATTCGCTTTTTGTCCCCGATGAAAAAGGAAGAACAGCAAATTACACCTTAAGCCTCGGCTCTGCCGATTCTGCCTATATCTATAAACCACAAATTGGCAGCGATAATATGAGCCTTGAAAAAGTGAAATTAGAAAGCGGACAGCTTCCCTTACTGGTAACTGAAACGCCAGTGTTTGTGATGGGAATAACTACCAGGCAAAATAATTCATATACATGGACAGGCACAATAAGTACCGAAACCGATAAACCAGCCAACTGGGTAAACACAATTACAGGATCTGCAACTGAAGTTCCTGATGAAAAAAGCACAATATTAATTCCTGGAGGGCTGAGCCGGTACCCAATTCTATCATCGGTACTTTCTGCCAAAAACATTACCATTGCAGCCGGGGCCAATCTCAACCTAAATGGCTACGAACTAACACTTTCTGGCGATTTGACAAACAAAGGCAACCTGCTTTCAGCCAGCAAAGCTACTTCCACTCTAATCTTCAACCGAACTGATTCTATTCAGATATTTAGGGGAAACACATACAGTAGTAGCAGCACAGGCCGGCTAATTTTAAATAACCCTAACGGGATGTTATTGCAAGACGGGCAGCTGGATGTGTATGACTATGTAAAAATTGATAAAGGCAACTTAAATGCAAATGGGAATCTCACTCTAAAAGCAACGGCAGAAAGTTTCGCAAGTATCGCCAGCTTGCCTAATGGCTCTTCGGTTTTAGGCGATGTCACGGTAGAAGCTTACTTCAGTGGTGGTAGTATAGAAAACCGAAGCCTCCGGATGATTTCTTCCCCAATAAATGACAACCTAATTGCAGGTGCAAAAAGCCTTGAGCAACTAAAAAAACATATCATTATCACAGGGCCGGGCGGGGCAGCTAATGGCTTTGATATAGGTAGCAGCTCTCAGCCATATCTTCCTACTTTAACTCGTTATTATGAGCCAGCAAGCCCAGCAGCCTCACAATTTACCAATGTGAATGCAATCAACGAGGCATTTACACAAGGTAGCGGTATGCTCTTATTTTATCGAGGCGACAGATCTGGTTATACGCCAGAAACCGCAGCAACGTCCTTGAAACTCAATCCACCCTATGCTTTACCGGAGAATACAATTGTAAAATATACTGGCCCGATTAATCAGGGCAATGTCAGTACTAACCTTTCTTATACTTACCATGAAGGAGATCCGAAAAACGGCTACAATCTTTTGGGTAACCCCTATCCATGCGCAATATCCTGGAAAAAAATCACCAAAAATGAGGTAGCCGACCAATATATGATTCTTAAGCCTGATGGCAGTTTTGCAACCTACTCACAGGGAGTAACCAGCAACGCCGGGCAGATTGATATGCGCTTTATTCAACCGGGGCAAGGCTTTTACATACAGGCATACAGCAATCCTAACCGGTCTTTAACCTTTACCGAAGCTTGCAAAGTTTTTGGCAAAGTTTTTACAGGCAGGTTAGCCAGCACTAATCAGGATGATCTAACTGCTTTCCAGCTGATAAATAAGAGTTCTGATTTGGCGGATAAAAAATCACTACTACGAATTCTTTTAGTAGATGAGAAATTTTCTGAAGAAACCGTAGTTGCCTTTGAAGCCGGTAAACAAACCGCCTTTAAAGCAGAAGATGGGGATGCCCGCTACTTTGGGACTGGAAGGCTAAGCCTAAGTTCCTTAACTGAAGAAGGAGATAATGCAACGATTAACTTTATGCCTGAAATAAGCTCTGTTAAATCCGTTAGGCTAAATATTTCTTCAGCACAGTCGGCAACGGCAGTTCTTCGCTTCACTGAAATTTCCAACTTTGAAAATCATCAACTTTGGCTAAAAGACAATTTGCTAAATAAAAGCACCTTGATCACAAAAGGCACTGAATATCAGTTTTCGATCGATAGATCCAACCCAGCAACTTACGGTTCCAACCGTTTTCTGATTTTATCAGGCCCTGCAAAAAATGATCCCAAAGCCACCAGCAATGTAAAAATCTATCCTAATCCCGCTGAAAGCAGTTTATACATTGAGCTGGATGAACGTTTTACGGCAGCCTCAATTTCGATATATGATACTTCGGGCAGGCTTGTTAAATCGCAAATAGCTAATTCTACGCTTACATTGATTGATATAAAGGATATGCCATCTAATACTTATATGGTTTTAGCGAGAGACATTAAAACCAAAGAGATTATTAGCAAAGCCAAGTTTATTAAGAGATAAGAAGCTATGGAGCCTTACCTCTGGATTGTAAGTTGGTTAAGTGTCTGACACTTATAGGCGCCGTAACGATGTGTTTTGGCGTCATTAAAGCAAGTCCCTATCAAAGCAATGTTTTACGGGGAACATTGTTGAATGCTATCATATTTATCATAAAAAAGCGTTAAAACCATCAACCTTTAGCGCTTTTTTCCACATAACCAACTCCATACGTTTAAAAATCGATAAATTCGCCCCTATGACAAAATTTGCCGAAGATTTCCTGGAAGCCTCTGAAACAAAAGCATTTGATTTGGGGCACCGGCGTATCATCAATTTCAATATGGGCAGATACCACACTGCCGTTGAACGTGGCTTGTCAAAACTTGCAAATCTTGATGCCTCAAAAAAGAAAGCTCACAACATTAAGTGGCGGGTTATGGAAAACCTCGATAAATTTCTACCGGAGTTTGAAGCTAACTTCCAAAAAAGAGGAGGAAAAGTAATCTGGGCAAACGATGCAGAAGAAGCCCAGCGGGAGATATTAAATATCCTGAGGAAGGCAAAAGCAAAGAGTGTCATTAAGTCAAAATCAATGTCTACTGAAGAAATTCATCTTAATGAATTTCTGGAAGAACATCATATTGAAACTCTCGAGAGTGATCTGGGTGAGTACATAGTCCAGCTACTTGGGCAAAAACCGTATCACATTGTTACCCCGGCAATGCACCTCAGCAAAGAGGATATAGCCAAACTATTTCATGAAAAATTTGGCACTCCGCCAGATGCTACACCCGACCAGCTGACGGCGAAAGCCCGTGAAATTCTTAGAGAAAAATATACAACAGCAGATGTTGGTATCACTGGTGCGAATTTCTTAATAGCCGACACCGGAAGCATCGCACTAACAGAGAATGAAGGCAATGCGAGGCTGTCAACAACCTTTCCTAAAATTCATATCACCATTGCGGGAATCGAAAAAATCATTCCTTCAATGAATGACCTGGATCTGTTTTGGCCCCTATTAGCAACCCATGGAACAGGCCAAAATCTTACCGTTTATAATAGCATTTTAAGCGGCCCCCGCCAAGAGTGGGAGACTGATGGCCCTGAAGAAATGTATGTTATCTTACTGGACAATGGGCGGACCAACCTGCTGGCGCAAAAAGAGCAACGCCAGGGACTTTATTGCATTCGCTGCGGAGCTTGCCTAAACGCATGCCCTATTTATAAAAATATCGGGGGGCACACTTATGAAACTACTTACAGCGGCCCAATTGGCTCTGTAATCACACCGCACATGAAAGGCATGGAAGATTTTAAACATCTTAGCTATGCTTCCAGCCTATGCGGAAAATGTTCTGAAGTATGCCCTGCAAAAATAGATATTCATAAAATGCTTCTTCTAAACCGGCGCGATGCCGTAAAGGATGGTATTGTAACAAAATCTGAAAAACTAGGCTGGAAGGCCTGGAAAAAAGGAATGCTGAAACGTAAATGGATGGATTTTTTTGGAGGACAGTGGAAGAACTTCTTCATGAAAAAATTCTTCAGGAAAGCATGGGGCAAACATCGTGACTTGC
>Ga0307408_100003760_pt1 | contig 10329 bp, 11 predicted proteins | sample 322Cmetagenome_FD_202116 | JGI IMG/M metagenome (GOLD analysis project Ga0307408, IMG submission 202116) | Maize rhizosphere microbial communities from greenhouse at UC Davis, California, United States - 322HYB-C-3 | ecosystem: Host-associated > Plants > Roots > Rhizosphere > Soil | place... | reverse complement strand
CTTCCGCAGCGAGTCCAGGTATTCCGGGAACTTCTTAGAGGTCTCTTCTAGCGAGACACCCTTTTCCTTGGCCGCGTCAGCGATGGACTTGAAGCCCTTAGCCGCGAGGTCCATGTCGCCGGAACTGACAGCCGACGCAATGGCCTGATCCGCCTTAGTGACGCCGTCAGCGAGCTTCGACATGCCGTTATCAATGCCGAGAACCGATGCGCCGAACGACTCGACCGCGCTACTGAAGTCCTGATTCACGAGCTTGCTTATCGCGTCGCCAGCGGTCGAGATTTCCCCGCTAAATTCCTTGGCGCCGATATCCTTGAAGATCCCGTCGAGCGCATCCTTATTCTGGCCGACGCCAACAAGAGCCTGGGTGAACTTCTCCAGTGATGCCGTGGGCGCCTGCATTGAGTTATGCAGACCCTTGATGACCTCGAAGCCGATAATTGCCGCGGTCGCCGTACCCGCTGCCTTGCTCACGCCAAGGATGGCGCCGCGAGCCCTGCCGCCGGCCGGGGCAAGCTTGTCAAACGCCTGCATCGAATCAAGAATCTTAGGCGTCAGCGTGAGGAACGCGCCCGCACCAAGAGCCGCAACACCAGCCACGCCGCCGAGGACGGTTAGCGCGCCCTGCACCGGGGCCGGGATGGACCCGAACACCTGAGCGATACCCGCCGCACCCTCAGCCACGCCCGCGATGATCGGGAGCAGTACAGCGCCCGCCTCGATAGCTGCGTCCTTGATGTTATTCCAAGCAACCTTGACCTTGGATTCGGTCGTCTCGTACCGCTTAGCGGCCTCCTCGGCCAGTGCCGAGTTTGACTGCCACGCCGAGTCGCCCAGCTTCAGAGAGTCCGTCAGCAGATCCCCGGCGCCCGCAAGACGCAGGATAACACCGGTCTCTTCCGTGCCCTTGATGCCAAGATCGGACATCGTTGAAATGACGTCGCCACCCGAAGCCTTGACGTTATTCAGGCCCTTCACAACAGCGTCAACAGCGCGCACCGGGTCAGTCTCGAAAGCGGTTGCGAACTCCTTAGACGAAACACCAGCAACCTTCGCCAGGTTATCCAAGCCCTCGCCGCCCGCTTTCACATCCCCGTACATGCGCTGCATGACTCGGGAAATAACGCCGCCACCGAGTTCCGCCTCGATACCCACGGAAGCCATAGCGTTCGACAGAGCCAGTACGTCAGACTCGGAAGCGCCGACAAGCTTAGCCGCGCCCGCGATCCGCTTAGCCATACTCAGGATCTCAGCCTCAGTCGAAGCGCCCGCGTTACCAAGGGCAACAAGGGTAGCGCCGAAACGCTCCACACCCTTAGACCCGTCGCGCTCCATCGTGCCCATAACGTTGCTGATCTGAGCGATAGCCGTTGCAGCCTCATCGGCGGAAAGGTTCGTCGTCTCGCCAAGGTCGATCATCGTCTTTGTGAACCCGACGACATCCTCGCGCTTCACACCGAGTTGGCCCGCCGCCTCAGCAACCGCCGCGATTTCCTCATGAGTTGATGGGAGAGTCTTAGCCAGCCCACGCAAGGATGCTTCAAGCTCATCCATCTGAGCCGGCGAACCGTCAACCGTCTTAGTGACGCCAGCCCACGCAGACTCCCAATCCATCGCAGCCTTGCCAGCGAGGGCGAGCCCACCGACAGCGGCCGTACCGAACCCCAGCATCGTAGTTCCAGCGGTGTCCCACGCCTCGCGGTTCTTGTTCGCAGACTGAACCAGCTTGCCAAGGTACGTGTCCGCCGCAGTCGAGGACTCTTCCGCCGCCTTCTGAGTTTTCTTCGTGGCAGCCGCAGCCTCGGCCATCGCCTGCTTGAAGCCCTGGATTTCCGCGCTGAATATGACCTTGACACGGCGATCAGCCACGATACCTCCACTGTTTAATTTTGCTGGGATGCCGTACACTCGCGGGCATGACTACTTCGGGGGATACACGCAAGAAGCGTGACTACGCATGGATGCTCAAGATCACGGGCGCCATAATCGGCCTACTCGGGGCGTTCCTACTGCTACCGTCCTTTATGTCAGGCCGGTCAGGCGCGCCGCTCTCGTGGGGAATGGTGATCGTCGGCGGCCTACTGTTCGGCGCGTCCTACATTCTCGCCAAACGTCCTGCGGGTGATTAGTTCCTCGTCTATCTCTGTCGCGTAGAACCTTTGGCCCGGATCGGGCTTGAAGTCCTTCTGCCCGGTGCGTTCCTCGACGGCGGCTTGAGCGTGGCAGGTAACGTCCGCGGCCTCGTACAGGCCCGCGTTGGCGTCGTTGCGGCACTCAAACTTCGGCCGCCCACAATCACACATGCCTTCGACGTAGAGCGTGTAAGCGAACTCCAGTAGCCGATCCTTCGACTCAGGCAACGGTCCAAGGTATGCCGATGGCGGGCGTTGGAACCGTTCGGCCGTCTTTAGCGCCGCAACTACTCGCCACCATCGTCCGGAGTAGAGCGCTTCGGCAAAAAATCGGCGCTCACAACAGGGATCTCAGTGGACGCCTGGTGGTATGCGACGGGGATCTGGCTGAACTGCGCCTCGCCGATCTTGCCCGCGAGACGCTTGAGCTGCGCGGCTGTGATCTTCGGGGAAGTGATCGCATCGGCAATGACGATGTAACCAAGTTCGGTCGGGGTCAGGCCGGGGTTGTCGTCAGCGATCTTCCGCTTCTCGGCCTCATCGTGACCCTGCACCCGGAACGTCAGCGCCGAATCGTGGAACTGCTGGGCGAGCTTTGCGTACTGGGCGCGGAGACTACCGCCGCCCATGCTCGGGCCGTCAACCTCTTCCTCATCCTCGTTGCCGATCTGCTCAGCCAAACGGTCAAGGTCAGCGATCAGGCCCGCCTTCTGATAAACCGTTACCGAATGCGCCGGCCGTTCCGCATCATCCAGCCAGGCATCAAAATCAAAATCTTGGGGGGTGCTCATAGGGCTTCAGGCTCCTTTGAATATGGGATCAGGCTCGGGAAAGGTGGTGCGGCTGGCCCCCGGAGCCTGAAATCACAGGGGCCAGCCAGTAGAAGGGGGGTTATGCGCCCGCGGCAACCTCGATGAACGGGAAGCCGCGCTGGACCTCTGCGCCCACCCTATACTTGATAAATCCGCTGCCGTCAGTGCGCTGCGGGGTGTCCGTGATGAACTCAGCACCGAGATAAATCTCGTCAGCGGCAGCCCAAACAGCCGTCGCTTCCTTGTCCATCTGCCGGGCGTAACCGTAAAGGGTCGCGCCCTTTTCCTTCAGCGCAGCCCAACCGGTTTCGTTGGCGTCATCGAACCCGCCGGCCGTGAGGAACTTCCGCCACAGGGTCAGCCCTGCCGCGTAGTTGCTTGCGCCGATCGCGTTGGCGTTGCCCTCATCGCAGAGGGCCTTCTCGGCGACACGGTCGGAATCCGTGGCGCCCCAGGTGAAGTCGCTTGACAGGATGTCGCACGACAGGTCGATGCCGGCGTTCAACTCGGTCGCCGTAGGGGCGGCCGGGTTAGCCGGGGCAGTGGTCAGGATCGTAAATTTCGTTTTGCCATCGGCAAGCACGCGAGCCATTTAGGCCTCCTTCGTTTCCGGCGAGGCCGGCTTGGTGGTTTCGGCCTTAGCCGCTTCCCGCGCCTTCTGGCTGGGAGTCTTTGTGAGATCGTTGAACGGGGCGTCCTTGCGGTCCAGCCATGCGGCAGGCACCGTCTGCTTAGCCCCGGTCGTCTTGGAGTAGGCATCAATGAACTCAGTCATCGGGCTTCCTTTCAGGTTCGTTCGGATGTCAGCGCGAACTCATCCACCGCGAACAATGGGTGAGTGCCGCTGCCTGGTATGGTCACGTCGCGGTCAACTTGGACGTCCATGAGGGTTGATTGCCGGAGAGGGTTAGTGCGCCAGCCGGTCACGGTAGGAGTTTTACGGTTCAGATCCGCCCGAGTATTCCGGCATGCGATCAGCACAGAATCCCCAGTCAGACCTGCGTATGTCGCCCGGATCCGCAAATCCAGGACATCAGGCACATCCTCCAGAGAGTCGCCATCCGGGCCGCCGCTCGACTCATTGCCGAGGTCGCCCCAGATACACACGTACGGATATTTGGGCGCATCCGGTACGGTCCACATGTAAACCTGGGTCCCGGGTCGCACCAGTGCCTTGACGGCGTCGTAGTGCTCCCGGATCACAGCAGCCCCTCCGTCGCCTTGAATGCGTACTCGTAGAAGTTCGGAGCCTCTTCCAACATCGCGTCCTCAGGGTTACGAACAGTGCCGCCGCCAGGCTTCGACGTACCGAAATACGCGATGCCTGCGAGGGAAGCAGCGGAACCTCCGTTATTGGAGCCGCCGCCGTCAGCACCGCCGAAGCCGCCAGAGTTGCTAGGCCCGATTTCCGCCTCAATCACGCCGTCACCAAAGAACTCCATGACCCGCAAGTCGTAGGAGATCGTCCGAGCCAACTGCTTGAAGTGCCGCGACTTCCGCGCATCCTTCTGCATGATCTTCTTGGTGTTGATCGCGGACTTAGCCACAACGCCGCGCATCTTCGGGACCATTAGTGCGGGAATCTTGCGTAGGTCACGAGCGAGCCCGTCAAGGTCGGAAGTATCCGCGCTCATAGGATCTTCACCGGCAATCGGGCGGCAGTGTCGAAGCTGTCAGGCTCAAACCCATCCACCCTGTAGACCTTGCCGACCGTGAATGAGTTCAACAGTGACGCCGTGATTGTCACCACGTCATCGTTCCGCACGTCCGCAGCATTGACCGGGATGTGCACCTGCCGCGAAACAACAGTGAACGTTGCGCCGCCAGCCTCGGGGGAAGATATAGCCGAGTCCTTCGACTGGACCTTGCACTTACCCTCATAGACCGTCACCGGCTCGTTGGTCACGGCGCCCGTATCAGGATCCGTCACCGGCTCACCGGGGCGCGTGATTATGCACTCGTCGATCATTAGGGACTCGGCGGCTTTACGCCTGCGCTTCAGTAGAACCTCAGCACGCATCGGAGCCTCCTAATACCAGGGAAATTCAACTCCGGGCGTCGGCGTCGGAACCCAGCCATTGGAAGCCGGGACGCTATCCTCACGGGTAGTCGCCACAACCCCAAGGCCGCGCCAAGAGGACGCCTTGAACTGAGACAGCATCCGCTTCTCAGACTCGGTCAGGTAGGCGCCGGCCTCGTCAACTTTCCAGCCTTCGCGGGAGTCGTCGATAGCGCCCATCGTCTGCGCGTTCCGGTTGTCGTAGACGCGGGAAGCGCAGTAAAGCGTGACCATAACCGCATCGTCAGGGACGGGGTCAATCACGTTGCCGAGGTCATCCGCCCACGTCTGCCCTGCTTCCTTTCGGACCAGGGCAGACGCGATGCGAAGGCATAGCTGGGCACGCCGCTCGTCAGCCGAACCGGCGACGATAGGTTCACCCAGCCAATCGGCTAGTTCAGTGACCCCGGCCAGTGTGACCGGGGCAGCCACTAAACGCCTGCTGCGAGGGTGACGGACACGGCGCGGTTGGCGTCCAGTGTTGCGGCACCATAGAAGGTGTCCACAACGGACTGATCCTCAAGCTGCAGCGGGTTGTAGTGCTGGATCCAGCGGAGCGCGAAACCATCCTGCGCGACGGTCGCCGACTTGGCGGCGCCCTCGGGCTGGCGCGACGGGCGGGTGACGTGGGCGAAAGCGTCCTTGTGGTACGCGATACCGAAGTCATCCGGGAGCGCCGGATCGGCAACGATGGTAAAGCCGAACAGACGGCCGATGACAGCGTTACGCAGAACCTCGGACGTGCCCGACTCGTTGACCTTCTGGAGCTGCGGCAGCGACAGGATCGCGGCCTCAATGTCAGCACCAACGGCGAACGTGCGGCCATCGGTGGGGATGTGGCGCTGGTTCAGGACACGGCGTGCAGCGATCAGCACGGCGATGACGTTAGAGCCGTCCACGGCAACTGCGGGGATCGAGGCGTCAGTTGCGATGGCAACCATTTCCGCGATCAGCGGGGCGGCCAGCTCATCCACGACAGACTCAGCCTGCGGCTTCAGGACCTGGCGGGTGAGGTCCGTCAGGGTGAAAGTGGCGAAGTCATCAGGCAGGCGGACAGCGTTGTAGAGCTGGTTTTCCAGAGTCACTGGGAACCAGGTCTGCGTGATGTCGTTGAACTGGATTGCATCACGGGCGGTTCGGTTGGCTGGGGTGTAAACCTTGGCCTCGCCTGCGCTGATAGGACCCAGAACGTTGACGGTCTGACCGCGGCCGGCAACGAACTCGGCAGAGAAGTCCTGACGCACGGTGCGCGGCAGGGCGGTCAGCCAGCGGAGGGAAGCGAGGGTAGCGCGAGCTGCCTGCTCGGGGGTGTAAAGAGTGATAGCCACGATGGGCCTCCTTGAAGGTTAGGGATTGGTTTGCACCACCGTGGCAGTGCGTTAGTTGCGGAACATCTTCTCGGCGAACTTGTCCAGATCGCCCAACTCGTCCGCGGATTCAGTCGGGTCCGTACCACCGCGGAGTGATTCCTTGGGGCGGTTCGTCGGTGGCTTCTTGGAACCAAACAGCTCCATGAGTTCCTCGGCGTCCTTGAGGATTTCCTCCTCAGTGGTGCCGGAGAGCCGCTTGATAAGCGCCTCAGGCAGGCCGTGTTTGACGCCGACACGAAGGCGCAGGTTTTCCGCTTCCAGAGCGGTCAGCCGTGAGTCCTTCTCTTCGGAGCCCTTAGCCTTTTCCTCGGCAGCCTTGGTGCGTTCGCGGAGTTTGCGGGCCTCTGAGTTGATCTTGCGGATCTTCTCGCGGGCCTTCTCTGCGTCGAAACCCTCTTCGTCCTCGGTTTCGTCCGGTTCGGTGTCAGCCTCCGGGGCCTCTACTTCTTCGGTTTCGACGTCGGGGGCTTCAAGTTCCTGCTCTGACATGTGCCCTCCTGGGGCCGTGTTGGTGCCGCCACCGGGGCAGCTATCTACCCGACGCCTTTATGGCGCCGGAAACTTACTTGTTGCGGGTTAGGGGAGAGTCGCGGAACACGCCGTTTTCGCGCATCCGCCAGAGGACCGTTTTCTCGGTGCGCTGCTGGCCTTCCGCTTCGGCCTGTTTCGCCGCCTTCTCGTATTCCTCTTGGTAGAGGCGCTCCGAGTCGTTGGGCTCCCACTCGCCGTAGACAATCTCCGCTGTGCAGCCGCAGTGACCGTGGTAGCGGAGTCCAGAGCCGCCCTCGCGTAGTGGGCGCATCACGTCACCTTGCGCAGTCCTAGCGCTGTAGACCGGCCCGCGACTGGCGAGCATGGCGCAGAACGTGCACGGGTTTCCGTCAGTGACGCGGCGCCAACCGACAGCGCGTGAATCCGCGCCGGTCGTTGCGTCAACCATCTTGCGGCCACCATCGAGAACCTGACGGCGGGCGATGCCGGAGAACTTCGTGAACGCCTTAGCGTGCGCCGATCCCGGAGTCTCACCGCGCCCCACTAGCATCTTGATCCGGACAGGGCCGGCTAGTAGTGCAGCGTTGCGCATCTCCGCGACAGGGAATTTCGGAGCCACAACAGGCCCCGTAGCGGTCCCAATTTCAGCGAGGCGATACTCGGACAGGTAAGACTCCGTGAGCGCCTGAGACTCCGCGTAGAACCGCTGGAACGTGGCAAGCTGCGCCGGCATCCACCGGACGAGTGACCGGTCAATGTCGGTAGGGTCAATCTGGCCCCATAGCGCCTGCGATACCACCACCGCACGGGCGGCGATGGTCAACTGTCCTGCGCGGTTAGCCTCAGTAAGCGCCTGGCCCTCAGCCGTTGACGCCATTGGATTGCGTATTCAGAGCGCTAGCGAGTTGTGCCTCGGCGGAAGGATTCTCAAGCTTGTACTTGATCCACCGCTTCACCGTTTCCTCGTCAACGTTCGGGATCCGCTCCCAGAGCATTTCAACGGGGATACCCAGCATGGTCGCCATCTTGCCCAGCGCATCCGCAGCCTGAGCCATCGAGCGCGATTCAAGGTCCGCCCACTGCATAGACAGCGTGAAGTCCGCAGCGTCCTCCGCCCGGCCCTCAATGTGCGAGGCGAGCCGGAGTGTCTGGCAATCGGAATCGCCGAACGACACCTTGCGTTCGCCCGCCTTAAGGTCGAGCATGGAGCGTGCTTCAACCAGGGCCTCGGCGGACAGGTTCACCATCTTGCCCGTGATGCCGTGTGAAGGCGTCTGGGAGACGGCGGCCAGGGTTTCGAGGTCCGACTCGTGCGCCTTGATGAAGCCATCAATCGACGTCTCATCAAGAGTGCCGAACTCGACGCCCTCCTCGCCGGTAAGGATGTCCTGCTGGCGAAGTAGCATCTTGATTCGTGCGCGCTCTGCAGGGTCATCCGGCATATCAAGCCCGGTTGCCGTGCGGATCTTCCATGAGTTGAAATGCTGAGTCAGGAGACGGTCGTAGGAGGTCTTATTGATCCGCTTCCCTAGTGGGATGAACGGCTCAACCTCGCCCGGCGTGCGGCCCTCAAGGTCCATCTGATTCGTGTAGCGCACAACAGGAGTGACGCCGACTTCATGGATCCGGGGCTCAATGAATGTCAGCTTGCCATGCTCAAGAGTCAGCCAGTACTCGGCTTCCTCATCAAGCACCCGGTAGTGGGAGCCCTGCACCCGCAGCGAGTACATCGGGAACTCATCCTCAGCCGGATCCTGATAAACGGCAACCATGTCGCGGGGACTAATCCCGCGAATCACGGCGCCAGTATCGCCCGGAATGACCGTCGTGAACGCCTGCCCGTAAGCCAGCGCGGCGCGGTAGAGCGGCTTCTGCTTGGCGTTCATGCGGTTCCGCTGCCAAGGCACCCAAAGCTTGGCCGTGTCACGCTCAGCCGAGCGCACGGATTCAGCATGGAGTTGCTGCGCCAGAGTCGTCACGATCAAACCGAGCCAAGGCGCCTCGGAGATGTCAGCGAGATCCTTGAGTTCCTTGTCCGCAGAGTTGGAAGTCTTGACCTTATCCGGGGACCAGCGATACCAGGAATCGACTTCGTCGAGCCGTTGCCGCTCGCTCTGATACTTCGGCAGGAGAACGTCGTTGACCAGTTCAACTACGGCGTTAGGTTTCATCACCATACCCGGCCACCTCGCTTCTTTCCGTTGTTCAAAATGAGCCGGCGGACCAGCCGTGCACCGACCATGCAGATTGCAAGGTCGATCTTGTTCTTCGATTCCCGGTTGTCCTTGGCGATGGAAACAAAGCCTTGGACCGGGTAGCGGCGGGCATTGAGGACGTGACGGCGTAGACGTGCATCGCCGTCCCACGTGAAGGCCGCTGACTTGATCTCTTCCAACGTGAATCCGACCGCCGACGCAAACGCCTTAGCGTTATCCCGCGCCGACATGTCGAACATCACCGAATGCCCCTTGCCGCCCTTAGTGCCGGACGCCCAGACTTTCAACTTGTGCCTGTAGCGCAGATGCCACTCGTCAAACAGCGGATCCCAGTAGCGGTCCATGGTTTCGTCATCAACCGTGTGTGACGGGTCGCCGAAGAACCCGGCCACCGAATACTTGGTGAACGTCTCCTTGACAACCTCGTCCACCTTTTCCCGGGGAGCCAGCCAGCCGTCCCCGCGCTTACCGGGCGGACGCTGCCACATGCCCAACGTGAACACGTGACCGTCAGAGAGGCGCGTACCAACAAGGGCCGTAGCATCGTCAGACTTGGAGCAGTCAAGGAACATCGTGATTTCCTCGCCAGGCTCAACCGTTTTCTCAATATCCTTGAGCGGGTCGAACTCCAGCGGCTCCGTCCATGAATCCTCGGCCGCGGTGATCTGGTTGTACCACTTACGCCGCGACTCACTCGGAGAGTTGGCGGGGTTGGCAATGGAGTTCTTGATACGCCCGTGAGCGTCCAGCCAAATAGCGTCACCGCGCACAGCCTCAACCACAGACGGGGCGGCAGTGAGAGTGAGCCCCGCCTCAGGCGGGGCCTCAAGCGAGTCGTACATGACGCCGAAGTCCGCAAACTCGGCATCCACTCCCACCGTTGACTCATACGCCTCACGCGCACGCTGCCCGACCGAATCCTCGCCCGGACGGTAAGCGTTACAGATGTCAAGCATCCGAGCCGGGGAATCAATCGCAGACTTAGCCGCGTTACCCTCAATCGCGCCGGCCATATCGTGACCGCCGTTGGATGAGTTCCAGTTCTGCGTCTCATTGCGGATGATCTGCGTAGGACGGCCGCCCTCAATCGCCATAACCGACGCCGTGACGGCCTCAATCTGGCGCGAATCACCATCGCCCCACACATTCAGCTTGCCAACCTGGATCCCGTAGTGCTTGCGGGCCTCGGGGCTAATCAGCGACGGGAATAACTTCATGGTGTTCTTCGTCTGATCCTGAGACACGGCC
>Ga0307408_100003759_pt1 | contig 10331 bp, 9 predicted proteins | sample 322Cmetagenome_FD_202116 | JGI IMG/M metagenome (GOLD analysis project Ga0307408, IMG submission 202116) | Maize rhizosphere microbial communities from greenhouse at UC Davis, California, United States - 322HYB-C-3 | ecosystem: Host-associated > Plants > Roots > Rhizosphere > Soil | place: USA... | reverse complement strand
TTTTATAGTACGCTGGCTATATGTTTTAGTATCGATTCCCCGTTGAGTTAACCAATGATGCATTTGACCAGATATCATCAATGGCGCACCTTGTAAATCTAAAATAGATTTAGCTCCTAACGCAGTCATAATTATTTTTAATCCATGATGAAGTGACGAAATTTCTTCTTGTAAAGAATCAACTCCCTCTTCAACAAGAATCTTCAAGAAATAACCCGCAAAGCCAACGGCACTAGCACCTAATGCAATTCCTTTCGCAATATCAATGCTAGAGGAAAATCCACCAGAACCAATGATCGTTAGGGGCATAGATGCATGCGAGGCTTCAGAAATAGAGATTGCTGTAGGAATTCCCCATTGATTAAAAAAAGCTTTAGATTCATCACTACGCTTGTTTTCTATTTCGGCAAAGTTGGTGCCTCCAAATCCACCAACATCTACAACAGATACTCCCACAGACGAAAGAGTTTCAACTGTTTCTTTGCACATACCAAATCCAACCTCTTTAACAATAACGGGAACGTTAACCTCTTTTACAATTTTTTCTATTCTCCTTAAAGCACCAGAAAATTCCCGGTCTCCTTCAGGCATTGCAAGCTCCTGGATTACATTTAAATGTATCTGTAAGGCATTTGCCTCAATCATTTCAATAGCTGCTTTTGCTAAATCAGGAGTTGCCTCACTTCCTAAGTTAGCAATAAGAATTCCAGAAGGGTTTTCTTTTCGAACAACCTCATATGTATATCTCTCAGATTTATCCTTCAATGCTGACATTTGTGACCCCACAGCGATAGCAAGACCAGCATCCCTCGCTACCATTGCTAGCTGCTTGTTAAGAGAATAGGTTTTCTCGCCTCCGCCACCTGTCATAGCATTGATAAAAATTGGCGAACTTAAAGAAAGTTCGCCAATTTTTTGGTGAATAGAAACATCTGAAACATTAATGTTTGGTAAACTTTGATGGATAAATTGAATATCATCAAATGCTGTTAATCGTTTTTGCCCTGTTTCTAAGGCATAGCGAATATGGTCCCATTTCCGTCCAGATCTAGACACTAATTATCACCATTATTTTCCTAGATTCTTTAATTTATCGCCAATCATTTCACCAAGCTGAAACCCTTTAGATTCTTCAGGAAGTTCGTAATCAAAGTTCTCATCAGCATCTTTTTCGAGAAGGTCCTTGATGCTTAGAGACAGTCTCTGCTCTTGTTCGTTCGCATCTAGCACTTTTACTTGTACTTCTTGTCCTTCCTTCAATACCTCATGCGGTGTACCAATATGCTTGTGTGCAATTTGTGAGATATGAACAAGTCCTTCAACCCCTGGGAAAACCTCCACAAAGGCACCATATGATACTAAACGTTTAACGGTCCCAGTTAATGTAGTGCCCTTAGGTGCTTTTTGGGCTACATCATACCATGGTCCTGGCTGTGTTTCTTTGATTGATAAAGAAATTCTTTCATTATCACGATCCACATTTAAAACCTTAACTTTTACTTTTTGACCTTCTTGGACTACATCTGATGGTTTATCAATATGTTGATATGACAATTGGGATATATGAACTAGTCCATCAATACCACCAATATCAACGAATGCACCAAAATCTGTAATTCTTTGTACGGTACCGTCAATAACTTGTCCAGGCGTAATATTATTTAAAATATTTTTCTTGTGTTTTCCCTTCTCTTCTTCCACTACTGCCCGGTGAGAAAGGATTAAACGATTTTTTTCCTTATCAAGTTCAACAATTTTAAAAGTAAGATTCTTACCTTTATAATCAGAAAAATCTTCAACAAAATGTGCTTCTACTAAAGAAGCAGGAACAAAGCCGCGTACGCCAAGATCCACGACAAGACCGCCTTTTACTACATCTTTCACTTCTGTTTCAAATACTTCGCCGCTATTGAAAAGTCCCTCAAGATTTACCCATGCTTTCCCAGCATCAACTTTTCTTTTTGATAAAATGATAGCATCCTCTTCTACTTTTAGGACTTCAAGATCTAATTCATCACCTTCGGAAACTACATCAGAGGCTTTTTCAACATGAAGGCTGGAAAGCTCACTTATAGGGATAATACCGTCATGTTTACTATCCTGAATATTAACTATTACCTGTTTTTCTTCTACCTTGGTAACTTGTCCAGAGACTTTATCGCCAATGGTATAATTTTTCACTTCTACTTGATTCATATCTTCCGACATATGTATTCCTCCTTAATCCATTTACTGCATGTTACATATATATTTTCTAATTACATGAAAAACGAGTGAATATTCTAATAAGATCTCTTTTTATTAACTTCTTACAAATAGCGTATTTTGTCAAGCAGAACCTATCGGTACGCTTTAATAAGTTTATGGATTTCTGACATAATTAATTCAGTTACCTCTTCTGCAGAAGCCTTCCTACTTCTCATATCTTCCATTGAAATCGGCTTTCCGTATACCACTTTTAATTTACCGAAACTTTTGTATGGTCCAATAATGGCACAAGGCACCACATCGGCTTCTGTTCTTAGCGCAAAAAAACCCGCTCCCGCTAGCCCTTTTCCGATTTCACCTGTTTTACTTCTGGTCCCTTCAGGAAAAAGTCCAAAAACATTTCCATCTTTTAGTACCTTTATTCCTGCTCTTAATGATTCCCTGTCTCCCTTACCCCTTTTTACTGGGAAAGCATTACACTTTCTTACGATATTACCCAAAACAGGGACTTTGAAAATTTCTTCCTTAGCCATAAAATGAACAGGTCTAGGAGCAGTAGTACCCACAACTAAAGGGTCAAAATTATGAATATGGTTCGTACAAAGAAGCACGCCTCCATCTTTAGGGAAATGCTCTAATCCAATAACTTCAAATCGGTACAATGGTTTCATAACCCCAGCAACAACCGATCTTGCAAACGAATAAAACGTCACACTTATCCAACCCTTTCATGAACGAGATCCATTATTTTTTCAACTACTTCAGGGATAGACAAAGATGTGGTGTCAATTTCAATTGCATCTTCCGCTTTTTTTAAAGGTGCAAACTCTCGCTCAGAATCAATTTTATCACGACGGGCAATGTCTTCCTTTAATTGTTCTAAATTAGAAGAGTAGCCTTTTTGGAGATTTTCTGTATGACGTCTAACTGCTCTCTCTTCAACGCTAGCAAGTAAGAAAACCTTTACCTCAGCATTTGGCAGTACATGGGTCCCGATATCTCTCCCATCCATTACAACCCCTCCATTCACTGCAAAGGATTGCTGCATTCTCACCATTTCTTCACGAACCTTTTGGTGCGTTGCTACCAGCGAAACAGAATTTGTTACTTCTGATGACCGAATAGCTTCTGTTACTTCTTGCCCATCAAGAAACACCAATTGTCCATTTGGGGATGGATAAAGTTCTAGCTTTGTTTCTAGTAAAGTGTTGAATAATCTGTTTTCATCATCTAAATTAATGTTATTAGCCAATGCTTTGTATGTCAAAGCGCGATACATTGCACCTGTATCGATATATATGTAGGATAACTTTTCTGCAACAACTTTTGCTACTGTACTCTTACCGGCTGCAGCAGGACCGTCAATGGCAATTGATATTTTGTTTTCCATAAATCCTCCTAAGTCATTCATGATTGTCTGGTAGACCCATACTTTTATTTTACCATAAGAAAGATGGAAGCCTCTTTTTTTTAACATTTTTATATTTGAATTTCTTATTACTTTCCCCATTTTAAGAATAAAAAAAAAGCAGGAATTCTGCTTTTTTAATCACCGTTAAAGGTTTGTAATATCTCAGTAAATGTATTTTCATTTACTCCTTCATATTTTGTTAACTGTTCTAACTGTGGAAAAATATCTAGCCGATGTAAGAATAGCTGTGCGAGAAAAAGGAAGATAAATTGGATAATAACTACCTTTATTAATATTCTTTCTACTATTTTCATACCATCACTCCAAAGTCCCAATTATTACTATTATTGGAGTGATGGCATATTTTTATTCTTAACCCTTAAACAACCTCGTCGTACACTTCCTCGGCGTTCTTTAACTTTTCTACTTCCTCTTCAGTACCATCTACTGCATTTATAAAGATCCTGTAGGTGTCATCATCTATGGTTCCTAGGAATTCATAACACAATACTTCTTTGTTTAGATCATTAACGATTATCGCTTGTCTCTCTTCCATGACTTTAAAGTTAGGATTTACTTTGGCACGAGCTTGCTCACTTGTTAGAACTGGTTTTTCTACTTCCCTAGTTTGAAAGGATTTTAGATATTCCTCTGCTGTGAAGCCTATAATATTTCCATTATCAAGTGCCACCTCAACCTTAATTGCCTCAGGGTAAATCCTAATATTGTTCTCACTGGTAACAAAATTAAAGACACCTGTATTATCATATTGCATACTCTCAAACAATTCTAGATTTTTATAACCATTTTCCTTTAGAAAAGCTGCTGCCTTAAGATTTGCATCATTTAAGCTAATCTTCTGTTTGTCAACTTCTCGGTGATTAATAAACCATATTGGATACCCTGCTTTTTTCGTGATATCCATACTGCCCTCTTGGCCAGTTTTCTTATTTTTTATTGACACACTATAAAAACCATAATCTGAATCTTTACCACTTTCGGTGACTTTTACTTCTGCATTCCCATCAAATTTCATATATTTTTTCGCAATACTAATTGCTTCTTTTTCAGAAATATTTTTTCCTTTAATTTTCTTAAAATTTTCATCCTTCTGCTGCATGTTCGTAAAGGTAGGTCCGAAATCGCTTTCATCATAGCCTGAAACCGTTTTTTCGACTGTTTTAAACCCATCAATAATCGTATTGTCGGTTTTCTCATTTCCTGAAGCTAACGCAAGCTCAACATCCATCCAGCGCAAATTGTTTTCCAAAACCATATGCTGTACTTTACGCAGTTCAGTCTGAATTTCACCTGATTGCTTATATAAAACTTTTAACGTTTTATACTCCTCTTCTGATAATGGTTCTTTATCCAAATCTCTCACTGCCGTTTGATAACTAAACTTTCCAATCTGAGCCAAAAATTCCTCCGTTTTATTGAACGGGAGTAATGTTAACGGAAGTTGACCGACATCACTATGAGCTTCCGAAGTTAATCGCCAAACCTCTACTAATGATGGTGACAAGGAATATCTTGAGTTCATTGCAAGAGTTGTTCCAATCTTATCGTGAAGTAAGTCCATCTCAAAGGTAAGATCGTGAAAGGCTCGTTGATAATTATTTTCAGCATTGATTAATATTGCATTTTTTTCTCGATGTTCTTGATAACCCCAGTAGGCTGTACCTGCAACACCTACCGCTAGAACACCTATGATTATTCCTCTTATCATCCTTTTCACCCCTCTATTCGCAAAAAATATGTTTCCCGATTCGTTTAATTTGTGGTCTTGACCAAATCCACTTACTTGTAGCAGTAACCGGATTAAAATAATATAGGGCTTCCCCTGTTGGATCAATACCATTTATTGCATCTAGTACTGCTTTTTTAGCTTGTTCGTTTGGTGTCAGCCAAATTTGTCCATCCGCAACGGCTGTAAATGCACCCGGTTCAAAAATAACTCCAGAGACAGTATTTGGAAAGGATGCGCTATTAACACGATTTAGGATGACGGCAGCTACTGCAACTTGTCCTGTATATGGTTCACCTCTGGATTCTCCATACACAGCATTCGCCATTAATTGGATATCGTTACTTGAGAAACCACCTGGCGTATTCGCAGCCGTTGGTTTTTTGGGTGGTGCTTTTGGGGCTGCAGGCTTTGGTGCAGCCTGTTTAGGATTCGCCGTATTAGCTGGTACTTTTGGTTGTGCATTGGGTTGTGCATTGGGTTGAGCTTTTGGTTGTGCCTTTGGTTGTGCATTGGGTTGAGCTTTTGGTTGTGCCTTTGGGTTCGGTGCACTCTGCTTTTTTTGGTCCACTCCACCATAATGGGTAAATTTATTCCCATTATTGATTTGTTCCTTTACAAATTGCTTATTATATTTGCTTGCTTTAGCTAATTTTGCCTTTGTCTCTGTACCGGCAAGTCCATCGATTGGTAATCCAAACTCATATTGAAAATTTCTTAGTGCCCAATAGGTGCTCCACCCGAACACACCATCAATTTTCCTATTGTAAAAGCCCAAATACTGAAGTCTAGATTGAAGCTCGATGACATCATCTCCAACAGCACCTTGTTGAATAACCTGGTTAGAGAATGCAAATGCCCTGTCGTCCTCTAGAAACGTAAATGGCACCATACAAAGGGAGATTAAGAGTGGAAATAAAAATTTAACAATTTTCTTCTTCATGGTAAAGTAACCCCCAGTTGTAAATCTTTTTGGATGTAAACCTATTTTTTGTTTTAATGGCAAATTTATTCAAAAAAAATCCCCTTCATTTAGAATGAAGGGAATTTCTCTTTAAGAATGAAAGGAATTTTGAGCTGAATATTGTTTTTTCTTATGGTTTGTCGTTAAGATTCTCGCCATTTTAACTTTTCTTAAGCCAAACCACCAAAGAAAGATCATAAAAGGTAAAATAATATATAGCCAGTTTTCTTGCGAAATTAAAATATAATCATATGATCCATGCAGGATGAACGGTAAAAGTAATGAAATGAGTACCCACTTTGTTTTTTTGCCTTCAGTGAATTTTGCTTTTCCTAGGTAAAATCCCATAATGACCCCGAATAAAGCATGACTTGAGACAGGGAGCAATGCTCTTGCCATTGCATGTTCAATCCCATTGGCAAATAAATAAAATATATTTTCAACACTGGCAAAACCAAGAGAAACAGCCACACCATATACAATTCCATCAAATGGTTCATCTAACTCAACATGCTGGTATATCGCATAGAACAGGATAAACCATTTAAAAAACTCTTCGAGCAGACTAGAGGAAAGGAATGCATCAATAAATCCAGATTTAATGATATTCTCCGTATGAAGCACATGCTGAATAAACATGATTGGAAACACCAGAAGAGCACCGTACATGAAGGTCCTCAAAACTACAGATATTGGCTCTGACTCATATTCATCTTTTAAATAAAAATAACTCAGCAAGGCCAACCCTGGGGCGATGCCGGCTGATAATATTCCCAGCATGGATAATCCTCATTTCAAATAATTCGTATACTTAATCCTAACATGATATTGTCAATAATTAAATCAAAGATTATATCCATTTTCCGATTTGTCTATTAAAAATTAATTTTCTCTAGGCCGCTAGCAAGTGCTACCGCTAATTTAATTCTTGCCTTTTTGGAGTCATTATCACTGCCAAGGATTACACCCTTATTGTATAAATCATAGGCACTCCCTTTATAATCATAAGTGGTATACACAGAACCCTCTTCTGCACTCGTTGTAATCACCAAAACAATTCCTTCTGAAAGTGATTTTTCTATTTCCTCCATCATTTGAGGAGCTACTTGACCTCGTCCAACACCTTCAAGGATAATCCCTCTGACCCCAGATTCCCTGGCAGCCTTAATAAATTTCCCATCCGCTCCAATATAACATTTTATAATATCTACTTGAGGAACCGGTGATTGAATGGCAAAATACTCCCGCTTGATTGGTTTTTGAAAAATATGAACCACATCATTATCGATAATTCCAAGGTAGCCAAATCCAAATACGTTAAATCCCTGGATGTTGGAGGCATGTTCCTTCTTTACATACCTAGCTGCAAATATCCGTTCATTGAACACAACAACAGCTCCTGCATAGTGTAAATCCTCTGAACAAGCTGAATAGATTGCATGTCTCAGGTTTATGTAGACATCGCTTCCTAAGTCTTCTGGAGACCGTTGAGATCCTGTTATTACGACTGGACGGGGGTCCTTAATAGTTAAATCCAGAAAGTAGGCTGTTTCCTCAAGTGTATCTGTACCATGCGTCACTACCACTCCGGAAACCTTATCATCCTCATAATATTTTTCGATTTTATTTTTTAAAACTACTAAATCTTCAAAGGTAATATGTATGCTTGCTTTTTGAAATACTGATTCAATGATTACTTCGATATCCTTAGGCAGATTACACATAGCTGCCAGTTCTTCTCCCGTTAATTCTCCCGAAGCTAATTTCCCTGAATCCTTATTGGTTTTACTGGCAATCGTTCCTCCAGTTGTTAATAATACAACTTTTTTCATGAATTTTTCACCCTTTATTTTTTATTGATTGAGCAATAAGACCTCCATGAAACCTGCCATTTTCAATAAATATTTCGTTAGCATTATTACCTGCAGCAATTACTCCTGCAATATAAATGCCCTCAATATTCGTCTCCATAGTGTCAGGATCAAAAAGCGGTCTTCCCGTCTCTTCGTCAATATTAATCCCCATATTCTTTAAGAATTGGTGATCTGGTCGATAACCTGTCATCGCAAAAACGAAATCATTGTATATGGTCTTTTCTTCTCCATCCTTTTTATATTTTACCTGATCAGTTGTAATCTTAATAATATCAGAATTAAATTCCATTGTTATGGTACCGTTACGAACTAATGCCTCAAATTCCGGGAGAATCCATGGTTTTATGCTCGAGGAATATTCTTTCCCACGGTATAAAACAGAAACCCTAGCACCTGCTTTAACAAGTTCAAGGGCTGCATCTACACTGGAGTTTTTACCGCCGATTACACAGACATCTTTATCAAAATACTGATGTGCTTCTTTAAAGTAATGAGACACCTTTGGCAAATCTTCCCCAGGCACATTCATATAGTTTGGGTGATCATAGTATCCTGTAGCAATCACAACAAACTGTGTTTGGTATGTCTGTTTATTGGTAACTACTTGAAAACCTATTTCTTCCTTCAATACCTTTGACACTTTTTCAAAAGAGTTAACACGCAGTTGTTTCCGCTTAACAACATCCCGATAATAAACGAGCGCTTGATTTCGTTTCGGTTTATAGCTTTCTGTAATAAATGGAACATCACCGATTTCTAACTTTTCACTTGTACTAAAAAATGTTTGATGTGTTGGATAATGATAGATGGCATTTACCACATTCCCTTTTTCAATAATAAGCGGGTTAAGCCCGATTTCTTTGAAGGCAATAGCAGCAGCTAAACCGCATGGTCCCCCTCCGACAATAATAATATCTTCTAATTGCAAAATTGATCACCTCAATATATTATTCCAAGGCTGTGTTAAATGGGTCTGTTGATTTGCGCTCCAACCAACAGAGTGCCAAAATTAATATCGACTTTAACACAGCCATTCCAAAAAACTCCTACCGTCATATGATAGGAGTTTTTCCAATATGTTTCAATAGTAAAGCTTTTAAATCCAACCTCTGAATCGGCTGGCTTCTGCCATTTTTCTTACCCCAACCATATAGGCGGATAGGCGCATATCAACACGGCGAGTTTGTGCAGTATCATAAATATTATTAAATGATTTTACCATTACTTTTTCTAATTTTTCTTCTACTTCTTCTTCAGACCAGTAATAACCTTGGTTATTTTGAACCCATTCAAAGTAGGAAACAGTTACTCCGCCAGCAGATGCAAGTACATCCGGTACAAGTAAAATACCACGCTCTGTTAATATTTCAGTTGCCTCAAGTGTTGTTGGTCCGTTAGCAGCCTCAACCACTATGCTTGCACGAATATTATGGGCATTTTCAGCTGTAATTTGATTTTCAATTGCAGCCGGTACAAGAATGTCACACTCAAGTTCTAGTAATTCTTTATTCGTAATCGTATTATTGAATAATTTCGTTACCGTCCCAAAGCTATCTCTACGGTCTAGCAGGTAATCAATATCAAGTCCATTCGGATCATATAATGCGCCATAAGCATCAGAAATACCAACAACCTTAGCTCCTGCATCATGCATGAATTTCGATAAGAAGCTTCCTGCATTACCAAAGCCTTGAACAACGACCCTGGCACCCTCTATTTGAATTCCTTTTTTCTTAGCTGCTTCACGGATACATATCGTTACACCCTTAGCAGTAGCAGATTCACGACCATGTGAGCCCCCTAGAACAAGCGGCTTGCCAGTAATAAATCCTGGAGAGTTAAATTCATCTATTCGACTATATTCATCCATCATCCAAGCCATAATTTGAGAATTTGTAAATACATCCGGTGCCGGAATATCCTTTGTTGGCCCAACAATTTGACTGATTGCTCGTACATAACCACGGCTTAATCTTTCTAGCTCTCTAAATGACATATCCCGCGGGTCACAAATGATTCCGCCTTTTCCACCGCCATAAGGAAGATCAACAATTCCACACTTCAAGCTCATCCAAATGGAAAGAGCCTTAACTTCAGTTTCTGATACATTGGGATGAAACCTAATTC
>Ga0307408_100003758_pt1 | contig 10332 bp, 11 predicted proteins | sample 322Cmetagenome_FD_202116 | JGI IMG/M metagenome (GOLD analysis project Ga0307408, IMG submission 202116) | Maize rhizosphere microbial communities from greenhouse at UC Davis, California, United States - 322HYB-C-3 | ecosystem: Host-associated > Plants > Roots > Rhizosphere > Soil | place... | reverse complement strand
TGAATCGTTCGCTCGGTCAGATCAATCCGCGACCACTCAATGTTCGCAATCTCGCTGTATCGTGCGCCGGTATCGAGCAGCATTACGACGAGGTCATAAGCATCCTGCATCGTCCTCTTCATCTCAGGAAGACGTTCTTCGTAGGGCGGCAAACCTTTGACCTCCCGCCGAGGATCGAGGCATACGAGCAGTCGCCGCTCCTCTTCATCCGATAGATACCGCAGCGGTGACTTTCCCAGCTTGACCTCTGGAAAGTTCAGTTCCGACACCCGGTAGCCAAGCTTGGCCGCGTATTTCCACGCACTGCGGATCAGATTGAGGTTGTGCCGGATCGTCTGACTGCTCGCACCGTCCATCATTCGGTCCCGCTTGAATCGCTCCAGGTCGTGTGATGTGACCTCGTCGAGCGGCTTGTTGACCGTCATGAATCGGGTAACGATTCGAATGCCGGTGCCTAGACCGCGATGATTCGGCGTGCCGACCTTCGATTCAGCGAACTGCGCCATCGCAGCCTTCAGCGTGATCCGCTCTTTCTGGCCGAGATGCTGCTCGGCGTGCAGCTTGGCCTTCCAGTCGGTTTCCATCTGCTGCGCCGCTTTCTTGTCGATCGTGCGGGAGGACTTGATATAGGTCTTGCCGTTGAACTGGAACTGGATGTACCAGACCTTGCTGTTGCCGCGCTTAATGATCGACATGAGGGCCTTTCAAGGGTGATCGGGTGATGAATTCCCGACGACCATCCCTTCGGTCTTGATCCAGGACAACGGCTTTCGGCCGTACCGATGCCGACGATCTGGACCTCTCTCATAAATACCCGCGGACACGGTTGACGACGGCCATAGCCTCCGTTCAGTTCCGACACCCGAGCCTCCAGCTTGTGCCGCCGTCATCTGTCCATCACCCGCCGCGCGGAACTCGGCGATCATTGCGATGAGAAGAACGGAGAAGGCATGAGCCAAACAGATCAAATCCCAGCACCAGCGGCGTCCAAGGACAAGTCGCTTCACCACGTCGATACCGTTAGCGTTTTCGAGACGCCACCCGAATTGATTCCCGCCCCTTCGCAACGGATCGTTCGCCTTCCGGCCGATGCGTTCCCGTCTTCGGCAGCCAAGGGCGGCAAGGGGAGCAAGCCCAAAAAGACTGCCCACACGCATCAGCCGTATCTGATCATTGGATTCGACACCGAATTCAAGACGCCGGACCACATGGTGACCCGGGAGGATATCGTCGCAGGAGAAGCTAAGTACCGCGTCCTGTCGTATCAATTCCATGCCAAAACTTCGGATGGCCGCGAATGGCAAGGCATCTGCTGTCCTGCCGGCACCGAACGGATGACGCTCGCCGCTTTCGTGGTGTTCGCACTTGGGCTGGGTGTCGAAGATCACGGATACAAGAACCTACCGACAAAAATCTACCTCGTCGGGCACTTCACTCGCGCCGATGTTCCGGCGTTCGATGATTTTTCGGACCTGACAGCGACCCTGTCGAACGTGCGAAACACTTTCGTCTCCATCGACAGCTCAACCCCTCTCGAAATAAGACACGGTGATAGCGTCCCAGCGACGAAGCTGCAGATCCTCTTTCGGGACACCTTGCTGTTGACACCCCAGGCATCAAAGAGCCTGAAGGCCATCGGCGAGCTTGTGGGACAAGCCAAGCTCGTACTTGATCCTGACCCGGCGAAACACAAGGAGATGATCCGCAACATGGATCGAGTGCGTGCCGAGAACTGGCCGGTCTTTCGAGCCTACGCACTCAATGACGCGACGATCTGCGTGCGCTACATCGAATCCGTCATGGAGCAGTTCGAACAAGTGACGGGATCAAAGAAAGTGCCGGTCACGCTGACCTCCATCGGAATCGAGCTGTTGCTCAAGACGTGGCGCGAGAAGCTCAAGCTCAATCCGTTGGATGTGATGGGCAAGGAAGAAGTAGAGCGCCGCGAGTTCGACAAACGACGGGGCTATTACGTGGCGAGGAAGGAGAGAGTCGATATCGAGCAGGTGCGTTGGCGTCTCGACTTCGTCACCGAGTGCTACCACGGCGGTCGCAATGAACAATTTTGGTTCGGCCCGGCCTTCGAGGACGAATGGACGGACTTTGACCTCTCCAGCGCCTATCCAACTGCGATGTCACTCATCGGACTGCCGCGATGGAAAGAAATCTATGAAGAGCACGATCCGAGCAAATTCACCGCAACCACGCTCGGTTTCGTCTACATGGATTTCGAGTTCCCGGCGGAGACTCGGTTTCCGACGCTGCCGGTGCGAACTGCACATGGCCTTGTGTTTCCGCTAAAAGGTACCTGCTACTGCTCATCACCGGAACTGGTCGTCGCGTTGAAGCTGGGCGCGAAGGTCAAGGTCCACCACGGCGTGATTGTCCCGACCGATCCGAGCGTTCGGATCTTCGGCGAGTTCATCGAGGAATGCCTGGAGCATCGCAAGGCAGCAGGATCAAAGACGCTCTCCGGGCTGTTCTGGAAGGAGATCAGTAACTCCACATACGGCAAGACGGCACAGGGACTGCGAGAGAAGCGCGTGTACGACATGCGCGACAAGACCAGCAAACCATTGCCACCCAGCGAGATCACGAATCCGTTTTTTGCCGCCTACATCACATCCTTCGTCAGAGGCATTCTGGGCGAGATCATCAACAGTCTCGACAACGACACCTGTGTCTTCAGCTGTACAACAGATGGATTCCTGTCGAACGCGACAGAGGCAGAGATCGGCACCGCGCAACAGGGAGTCCTTTGTAAATTATTCGAGGAGGCTCGCGAATCGCTGACCGGCATTGGCTCTGTACTGGAGAAGAAGCATGCCATTCGCAAACCGCTTGGATGGCGAACACGCGGTCAGGCCACGCTGCTGCCGGGAAGTGATCCGGATCAGGATGAAAGCTACACCGTGGTTCTCGCCAAAGGCGGCATATTCACACCGCCAGAATTCGAATCCGTTGAGGATCAGAACATCGAGATCATCCGGATGTTCTACGACCGCACCCCCGAGTCCATGATTCGTGTTGTCGGCAAGACCGGCGTGCGCGATATGGTGAACCATGATGCCGACCTTGTTGAAAAGGTGATTGAGAAGCGCCTGAGCATGGAGTACGACTGGAAGAGAAAGCCGTTCGGTGTGGCGATGGCGGATGTTGCCCAAGACCTTTCCATCCGCCCGCATCTGATGTTCAGCACCCGACCTTGGGAAACGGTCGCGCATTTCGAGACCGTCCGCGAGGCATGGCAGGACTACACCAAAGACGGTAGCGTGTGTCTGAAGGCCGTCGAAGATTTCGAATCGTTCGCAGACCACGTGGAGATTCGGACGTACCTGACGTCCGATCTGGGCAAGTACCTGAAGAAGGTAGAAGGTGACATCCTGCGACTTCGACAATTGCTTTGCTCGGCGTGGCAGCATTCGGAAGCCGGATTGACGCGAGGTCTTCAAGGGGTATCAGCGAAGGGCTTTGCAAACATCCTCAGCAAGCATGGCATTCCATGCTCGCGAGCCAATGTTGAGAACGGGAAAATGAAGCCGTTCTTGAAGAGCAGTTGCCCGCCGACCATGCTGGTTCAACAGCGCTTGGCGTCGTTGAAAGACGATCTGCCGGAACTCGACATCGAGGCCATAGTGTTCCGTGACCGCTCATCTCAGGCGATCTCGATGAAGAGCGCCGCCAACGATTGCCCATTCGTACGAAGGGCAATCGGCGGCTGAAGGGTATTGCTTCAGTTCTTCGCGGCTGCGGCGGCGTCCTTGGCAGCCTTGCGGCGCACGTTGTACCAGTACGTAAGCGCTCCTTTGTCAGTGAGAGTTGCCCCTTCGACGAACGCTGCGACCATCACTTCCTTCGGCTCGTCCTTGATCGAGGCGAAGATCGCTCGGGCAGCATCGGCCTTGGTCTTTCCCTCGGCAAGAACCGCCTTACCTTGATCGATCGCGGCACGGATCTCCGGCCTATTCAGATCGATCTTGATCGGTTCTGACGACTTCGAAGAGGACTCGATCGCGTTGGTTCCGCTCTCAGTGGTCTCGGCTTGTCCAGTAGTCACGGCGGGCTTCTTTCCCATGATAGGTGCTCCAGAGTTGATTGACGATGTGGCTCGCCTTGGCAGGCGGCATGGTCTCGAAGCCCGGAATGTTCTCGAACAAATCCAGCATCGCCTCTGCAAACTCCTCTCGGATCAGGCCGGGGCCAAACTGCTCATCGATGATCGCGAGCAGCGTGGCGCATTCGCTTTCCGACAGGGTGTGCGTGGTGATGTTTTTCTTGACCATGCGCACACCATCCCGTCGAAATCGAGGTCGGACAACAGGGGAGGAACGATAAATACCGGTGCAGAACTCACACGGGAGACGGAACATGCACCTCGATATCAACGACTACAACCAGAACCAGATTCAGTCGGCACTCGCCGCAAATATTCAGACAGCCATCGCGCTGTGGGAGGCCAAGGACTGGCCGACATACAAATCCATGCGCGATGTGCTGCTTGCGATGATCCGCTCGGGCCGCGGGGATGAAGTCGGTATTGAACAGATGCAGTTCATCTACTTCATCAACACCCACCTGCGACATCGCTTCCCGGGCCAGATGCCAGATTGGAGGGCATTCACTGCCGAGCTACCGGCAGCACACCCGGCTGGAGACAAGGCGTGACAGATTGCGACCGAGGGCGCCTTCTTTGAGGAAGAAATCTAAGCGGACTAAAGGCTCGGTCAGTACGGCGGATCCGATCATCATGGGGCAATCGCGTTGCGTGGAGGCGCGAGAAATCTCGAGGTGCATCGTTCGAAATCGCGGCAACTAGCGAAGCTCATCGAGCGCGACGTGCCCTCAACTCTCGCATCGACTGCGATGCCCGTGGGTTTCGAACCCAGTCCGCGTGAAGTTCCAGCATGCCTCGACTAGGGTGCAGCGACAACTTGGTTTTGTTAGGGGGCAGAAGCCTTCCTGGCAGACCTTGCAGAGAGGCAATGTCAACTTTCGCAGGTGTCAGAACTATCCAAAAATAGAACCCGTAAAGCGCGACGAGGCGCAATGTCGCGCCAGGCAGGGGGTCTCCGGGCATTTCCACCCTGGCGCATCGGATTGATGCAGCGGGTATTTCTTTCGTGGCGTTGCTGCCCGGCGACCACTTGGGATTCGGAGAGGCGTGAATAAGCTCAAGGCTTACCCGCACTTCAGATGGCGGCTCGCCACCTTCCAGGATGAAGCCTGCATAGTTCGATAGCACGCTGACGTCCGAATCATTGGCCCTAGCAGTATTGAATGAGATCTTGAGCAGCCAACGGAGCAGTCTCTCGTAGTCATAAACAAATGTTCGTAATTTTCGAGCGGCCACCGGGTGGCAGAACTGCGTATCGAACAGATGACAGATGTAGGCATCGAGTCCGCTCAATGGACCATTGTTGCAAGCTGCGCAGACATCTTTGATCGTCAGCTCCGCATCTATGAACTTTTCGAGTCTCCCGAAGTAGCTTGTATTGATCCCCTTGGCGCGTGCGATGACGCCCCCCGGCCATATGTGCTCCTTGGTCAGAGGGCCTTCCTTGGCGCAATATGCGCACAAGCGTGTGGAGTTCATATTCGTTAGGGTGTTTGAAGGCTGATCATGACTATCGCACGATTGATCAGTACACCGGAAACTGACACTTCTCGACGTTCTGGATCATCGCCCTGGCGCGCTTGATCATTCGAGAAGTTGTGATCGACATCAACTCCCTCTTGGCCGCCGCCTCGCGGCTGTGGTCATTCACGTTTTTAACGATGTATTGAGGTGAGACCTTGGCGAGCACGCCGATCTCGTACAGCGTCCTCTTCCCCTCCTGGGTGCTCCGTTTCTGGTTCTCCAACCAGAAGTCGTAGCACCTGAGCATCTTCTCGATCAACGGCACATTCGGCGGCCTAGCCAGTGCGAGATCCACCAAGGTTTGATCGATCGCTGGACGCCCTGGCTTGTTCCTCGCCAGTGAACGCACGAGCTTGCCGAAGTCCCGTATCAGGATGGACGACGGGGTGTAGAGATTGACGTACAGCAGCTTCACGCTCGGGTCGTAGCCGTACTCGCTCCACCATTCGTTTGCTTGATGTTCATCGTCCACCGGCACCACCGTGAACGGCTCTGGCGGCAAGAAGTACTCCTTCACCTGCTCCCACCACTGGTCGAACTCCAACCCATCAGCGAAGGCAAGGTACTCGCGCGTCTTCTTCGACCACTTCTTGCGGTCGCTGCGCTGGAGGGCTTCGTACCAGAGGCGATAGGCGGAAATGTTGTCCATGCGCCTATCTTAACAATCCAAATAAATGCGTTGCTTGATAACTGTTAGTGCGGCGTCTCTGGCGGAATACTTCATCCCATGCCTTGATTCACAGGGCATCTCAACCAGACCGGTTGAGCAACCAACCAAAAGGAGTTTTATGAAAGATATCAAGACCAATCCCTCCCGCCGCCGGACGGCTTCGAAGCGCAACAAGGCAATCGATCAGCTTGCGGCCTTCAAGGCAATGAGCCCACACGTCGTCTGCCGCGATGCAGACCTGTTTCCGGAGGGACACGGCGGTCCGGTTGGCTACGACCCCGAGAAGATCTACGTTCGTGCGGACTACAACGAGAAGTTGGTTCGCAAGGCTGTCGAACTGCGTGAGTCGGGTGCTACGTACGTGATGGTCCACCGCAAGTCCGTGTCGGGTCGGTTTTCGATCAAGCCCGAAACCCCCGAGCCCGGCTTCAGGGTGCGCCGCCTGGATCTGCGCTTCAACCTGGAGATGAAGGCTTAACATCCCTCTCCGATAGCTCCAACACTTTTAGTTAATAAATCTCAACATACATAGGAATATCAAATGTCTTTTCTTCAAAACCTTCACACCTACGGCACCGTCGAGACCACCCGCTCGTACTCCTACTCCAAGCACCTCGATCCGGTTCAACGGCTTCGCATGAACTTCACCGAGAACGCGAAACGCCAGATCGCGGATGTGAAGAGCGATGCGCCCCTCTCGCCCAACGCATGGGTCTCCAAGAAGGCCCTCGGCGGTGGTCGCTTCCAGTACAGGGTGTCGCTTCGGGTTGGACCGAAGCTCGTGCAACTGCCCGGTGGAACTCACGTGGTGATGAGTTCTCCGGATAGGGTAATCCAGTTCTTGGAGGGCGTCATCGCGGCGTGCGAGGCCGGCGAACTGGATGATCTTCTTCAGGAGACCTCGGGGAAGGGCAAAAGCCTTCCCGAATCCACGGAGGACGACGTGCCGACGATGAACTGAGGGTGAGCCACCTCTGGCCAGGGGGTGGGTTCGGGTGACCAAGCGACCCAGCCGAAAGGCTGCGGTCGCTTTATCTTATTGCGCGAGCGACGACCTGAAACCGAGCTTCGGGATCGGCTGGCCGTACAGCAGGAAGTCGGGTATCGCGAGCGGCTCAACGAAGCCGTGTTCCACGTCGCCAGCCTTGATTTCTTCACGCAGACCGACAAGCAGTTGGCCGAGGACGTTCTGGCCCTTCAACGTGTCGTCATCGACAACGAGCGCTCCCCAGAACGGATCCTTGGCCGACTGCTCGACGATTGGCTTGTCCTTCGTTGCCAACAGGAAACGGCTGAACTCGGTCCGATTCATCGCGAGCTTCGTCCGCAGGCACCATTCCATGATTGCCACACGCTGCTCATCCCAATCCGCTCGGGAACTGCTCTTCCGGTGCGGCTTCGACTTCATCTTAGCGGCCATCGGGCTGGCTTCGCTGATGATGGCCTTCTGGATATCGGGAAGGTGCGGGTAGCGGCACGCCTGATACAGCGCTTCGCTGGTCAGGATGTGCGTGCCGTTGATCTTGATCGGATAGCCGGCTGCCATGTTCGAGAGGTCTCCGAACGCTTCCTTCGTCTTGTGAAAGACGAGGGCTTCTGAACGCTTGTAAGTCTTTGGAGAGAGGTCGATGGAAATCATTGGATAGATGGTTCACTTAAATCTGAAGCCAAAAGCTATTGACACTACAGATCTGGCTCGGCCGACGGCACAAAAACCAAAAATCTATCAGCCTTCTTTCTCGGCCGAATCGATAAAGTCGATGTCGTCGTCATAACTTCGACGAAGATCGATCCATACCTCGACGAGAAGCAGGACTGATCCCGTGGAAACAAAAGCAGCAGCCAGAATTAATATTGGTCGAATCGTTTCGTTATACCAAATTATCGAAATGATCAAGGCAAATACCGAGATCCCGGCGAGCGCAAATCCTTTTGCCAGAGTGGAAATAAATCGATGCGTGACGATTTGCCGGATTGAAACGAGCCCGATTCGATTTAATAATCCTTCGATGTATCCAAAATGCATGCTAGAGATGAGAAAAAAGGTCCGCCTTTCGGGGTCGTCACTTTGTAGGCCAGCATCTAAGGACATGCAGTAGTGAATATATTCTGGTCCAAGGTCGGTTTGAGGAAGATCAGAAAGTGAGTGTTTGTCAAGCTCATATGCAAGCGATAGGCAAAGCTCGCGCTCTTTAGTTTTTGGAAGCGAAAGAAGCCACTGCTGAGTTGTGAGCAATCTCGCCTTCAAAGTATCGTATGCAAGCAGCCGCTCTGCCCTTGCCTGCTGTGAAATAAAAAGAATCCATGCTATAGACAATGAGCAAAACAATGCAACAAGAGTGGCAACAGTCCCAAGGGCTGCGATGTAGGTTGATTGGTCAAGTGAGGATATGTTCGCATGTGATTGATGCGGAAATATTACGCATAACCCCACCCCAGTGGTGAAAGCCAGAGAAATTCCGAGTTGCCACGACAGTTTTGTAAGTCGAAATACCGCTGAAGGCAACATGTGGTTCGAGGAATTTGGTTTATAGGAATGAATTAATCGGGACAACGAAATCCACCGTCGAGCTCTGCATTTGCAGCCGGATGTTTTTGCAGTTTTTGCTATCCAAATCGATGCCAGCGTCCAAGCTGACGCCGTATTTTCTCAACAGAACGTGAGCAGCATTTTTATCAACTGATTGGCCGCCACGATTCTGCCTGGATTAAACATTAAACAGCGCAAATGCATCCAGTCCTGGCAGCCTTTCTTGATTCAAGTTTAAATCAAGCATTTCAATTACCCAGTCGGCCATTTCGTCTTTATAATTATTTTCGCTTGGCGAGTTGAGTCTTCTGTTAACTGCACCAGCAACCAGATCAGCAAGCTGAATAAGAGAACTTGTTTTTGACGATACGGTGCTTAGATTTTCAATGGTGAGTTTTTCTTCGTACTCTTTCGCGTACTCACTCGCAATGCTTCTCTTCATTTCTGCAAGCGAAAAAGCGTCTAGAGACTGCTCTTGATCAAGCGTCACACTGAGGTGTCGCGGAAGGTCGATTCGCCCTTGACTAATCTCATGCTCCGCACCCCGAATAAGCATGTGCTCGTGCAATTTAGAAACTATTTCTTCTATTTTGCGAGTGGTCCGAGCTCTTTCGATTGCTATAACCTTGAAGCTCAGAAATTCTCGATTGTTTAATATAACGCCTAGATACTGCTTCAATGATTCAAAATCTGATTTGCCCATTCTCGAGAAATGAACCTCTCGAGTTGCCCAGGCAGACTTTTCTTTCCATTTTCTTATCGCCTCAGTAACAGTGAAGACTGATCGACCATTTAGAACCCATACTGCTGCGACGATTACAAATTTCCCGGTTTTCCCCGTTTCATCGGCGAAGACATTTACGACTCGCTTTGGTTGCACATCTTGCAACACGGCATCATGCATAACCTCTTCTTGTTGCTTGCGGTGATATCTTATTTTGTCATCCGCCTGAAAAAGCCCATACTCGTTTTGAATCTTTGCCCGGGCGCGAACAATGTAGTGAAGCCTTTCCAGTTTGAATAGATCTTGCGGCTTAATTCCAGCAGGATCATAAATTTCAGGCTGGAATGTTTCCCAATACTTTAGCGCCAACGTAATATCGCTATTTCTTGAACCTGGGAACATGTTTAGTACTGAGGCGACTTTATTCCTCTGAGTTGAAAAATCGCCACCTGCCAGTGCAGCAAGCAGCTCTCTCTTCTCTTTTTCAATCTTCTCCAGCTTTTTCGGGTCGACCTCTGAGACGGCTGCACTTTGATCATCGTCTTCCTTTTCATCCATGGTAGTCCTTTGCTTATGAGGTCATCGACTAAGGGAAGCGGCTAGATTTGCTGCGGCTTCGTAATCAATGTATCAGAAAGTTTAAATAAGGAAACCTCTTTCTAACGACTACCATCCGCTTCTCTCAAAGCTCCTGATCAGGGCTTGAGAAGCGAAGGAAACTGCGGGAGGTGACGGATCGGCTCGTGACTGGGCCGACTCTTGGGGAAGGT
>Ga0307408_100003754_pt1 | contig 10341 bp, 13 predicted proteins | sample 322Cmetagenome_FD_202116 | JGI IMG/M metagenome (GOLD analysis project Ga0307408, IMG submission 202116) | Maize rhizosphere microbial communities from greenhouse at UC Davis, California, United States - 322HYB-C-3 | ecosystem: Host-associated > Plants > Roots > Rhizosphere > Soil | place... | reverse complement strand
GAGGGCGCTTCGACGACGACACAGCCGAGCGCATCCCGCATCGCGTCGGCGGCGGGCTGCATCAGCGGGCAATGGAAGGGCGCCGACACGGGCAGCGGAATCGCGCGCTTGGCGCCCATGTCCTTGGCGAGCTCGATGGCCCGGTCGATGGCGCTTTTGTGACCCGAGATCACCACCTGCGCGGGATCGTTGTCGTTGGCGACCGTGCACACCTCGCCCTGCGCGGCCGCGTCGGCGATCTTCTGGGCCAGAGCGAGGTCGGCTCCAAGCAGTGCCGCCATCGCGCCCAGACCCACCGGCACCGCCTGCTGCATGGCCTGGCCCCGCAGTTTCAGCAGCTTAGCCGTCGTCGCGAGATCGAACGACCCTGCTGCGCACAGCGCCGAATATTCGCCGAGGCTGTGGCCGGCGACGAAGCTGGCGACGGCCGGAAGCTCGACGCCCAGCGTCCGCAACACCGCGAGCGAATGGGCCATGATCGCGGGTTGCGCATTCTCGGTCAGCTTGAGCTCGTCGTCGGGCCCGTCGCGCATCAGCCGGAACAGATGTGCCCCAAGCGCCTGGTCGACCTCGTCGAACACATCCTTTGCCGCCCGGCTGGCGTCGGCCAGCGCCGCGCCCATGCCGACCGCCTGGCTGCCCTGCCCCGGGAAAATGAATGCGCGCATCGCTTACCCTGTTCGGTTATGAACCGCGGCGGCGACTAGGCCGGGGCGGCGCGATTGCCAAGGTTCGAGGGGTATCGGGATGAACGCGACTGGCATCGCTGCAACAGCTACTCCGACGGAACTCGAAACCAAGCCGGAGGATCAGCTCGGCATCTGGATGACCAGCTCGATCGTGGTCGGTTCGATGATCGGCGCGGGCATCTTCCTGCTGCCGGTGGCGCTGGCGCCGCTGGGCATCAACGCCATTGCCGGATGGGTGATCAGCAGCATCGGGGCGTTGTGCATCGCTTTCTCGCTGGCGCAGCTGACCCGCGCCGGTGGCGCCGGGATCCAGGCGCATATCGAAGATGCGTTCGGACCGACCGTCGCCTATCTCGTCGCCTGGTCCTTCTGGACTTCCAACTGGGCCGGCAATGCCGGGCTGGCGATCGCCTTTGCCGCCGCGCTGTCGTGGATCAGCCCCGGCTTCGGCGGGCCGTGGTTCGTCGTCGTCGTTGCGGTCGCCGCGGTGGTCGCACTGACGCTGGTCAATGCCAGCGGCGTGCGCTCGGCCGGCGGGCTGGCGCTGGTGACCGTGGCGATCAAGCTGTTCCCGCTGGTGGCGGTGATGGCGATCATGGTCATCCACGGCCTCAAAGGCGCGTTCCAGCCGCTTCCCCCGGTGCCGCTCAACGTTCCCAACGTCGCCTCGGCGGCGGCGCTGACCCTGTTCGCCATGACCGGGTTCGAGAATGCGACGACGCCGGTCGACAAGGTCCGCAACGCGTCGCGCACGCTGCCGCTGGCGATCATGGGCGGAACGACGTTCGTCGCTTTGCTTTACCTGCTGTCGAGCAGCAGCATCCAGTTGCTGCTTCCGGCCAGCATCATCGCCGGCTCGGGCGCTCCTTACGCCGACGTCATCTCGGCCCAATGGGGTCGCGCCCCAGCCACCTTCGCCGCCGTCGCCATCGCGATCAGTGCGTTCGGCTGCCTCAACTGCCTGATCCTGGCGACCGGCGAGCTCGGCTTCTCGATGGCCCAGCGCGGCGACCTGCCCCGCGCCCTCGCCCGGACCCGCGGCGCCAATACGCCAGTCGTCGCCCAGCTGGTCGGCTCGGCGCTGACCATCCTCCTGATCCTCGCCAACAGCAGCCGCGCCACCGCGGGGCTGTTCACCTTCGTCATCCTGCTGTCGACCGCCGGCGTGCTCGTCCTCTACGGAGTCGGCGCGCTCGCCGCCTGGAAGCAGAGCCGGGCGCCCGGCCAGCGCGCTGCGACCATCATCGCGCTGATCTTCGTCGCCTTCGCTTTCTACGGCGTCGGCGCGGAAGCCGCCGGCTGGAGCCTGGTCCTGCTGGCGATCGGCTATGTGCTGCGGCTGGTCATGCGCAGGCTCAATTCGCGCGCAGCCAGCCCGGCGGCGGCGGCCGATCCAGCCGTGCTTCCGGAATCATCGTCCTGAGCTTCTTCGCGAAGCTGCGCAGGCACACTTCGCTCGTCCCCAGCGGCCCGGCCTTGTAGCTCGGCGAGCCCATGCCCTGCTGGACGCGGGTGATGAGGACCGTGTCCTCCTCATTGACCCGGCGGTTGATCCGCCAGTTGAGGTGGCGCGCCGCGCGCATCTCGCGGCGGTCGTCGGGCAGCGCATAGGAAATCTCGCGAATCACCGTCTCGGTCGCGCTGACCGGCAGGAACTGCATGAAGTCGACCTGGTCTGGGTAGATGTCGAAGGCGACGTTGGGAAACAGCTTGTAATAGAGCCACTTGCGCTGGTGCGAGGGCGGCAGGTGATCGACCGCGGGCAGAAGCCGCTGATAGGCGCGCTCCGAGCGATTGGCGCTTTCGGTTTCGACCAGATTGCCTTCCATCCGGTCGACATGGTCCTTCGCCTCGACCCGGTAGTTCCGCTCGAAGAGACGGGTGAGGCCCGGATGTCCAACGGGAATGTGCAGATGATCCGAGTAATTGTCGGCGATCGTCTTCCAGTTGAGCGGCCGCGGGCGGAGCGTGACCCGGTCCATCACCCGCAAATCCTCGAAGCGGTAGCGGGCGACCTCATCCTCGTAGGGCGCCATCATTTCGGCGACTGAGGGCGAGCCCGACTCCAGGGTCACGAACAGGAAACTGTGCCAGTTCTCGAGCGCGACAGGGAGGAGGCCGAGCTTTTCGGTCTGCAAACCAGGATATTCGCCTCGGTGCGGAACGCCGACCAGCCGCCCGTCGCGCGAGTAGCTCCAAGCGTGATACGGGCAGGTCAGCACTTTCGCGCAACCCCCAGTGCCATCGACCAGACGCGACCCGCGGTGCCGGCAAACGTTGGAGAAAGCCCGCACCTCGCCGTCGTCGCCGCGGATGACGACGACGCTCTCGCCGAGATATTCGAGCGTGCGCCACTCGCCGGCGTTCGCAATCTCGCTTTCGTGGCAGACGACTTGCGGCGCCGCGCGCAGAAAGGCTTTCTTCTCCGCTTCGAAGAATTCGGGATCGAAATAGAGCCAGCCGGGCAGGCTCATGTCGTCGAGCGGGTCCAGCACATTACTGACGCTGCGAAGGTGGGTCGCCATGCACCGCATCTGCCACGGAGGGCACTCGCGCGCAAAGAAATTGGAGGCTGCGGAGGGGGAAACGCAGCCCCCGTGGGCCTCAAGCGAGTTCGAGTGCGTGCCGCTCGAGCTGCTGGCCCAGATGGGAATTCTTGCTCACGACGAAGTCGATCAGCCGCTCCGGATAATCGTCTGCAACCGCGGAGCGCACGGAGGTCCGCTTCGCCAAGGCTTCGGCCCAGGCACGGACGGTCCCGGTTCGCTCGACCAAAGTACGGCCGAGCCGCCAGTCGAACACGTCAAGGTAGCGGAACACCGGGCCCCAGGCCGCGTCGACCAGTCCGAACTTGTCGCCGTTGAACCAAGGGCCGGCGATCTCGTTTTCGAGGCGCGTGAACTTGGCCTCGAGCTTGCGGCGCTCCGTCTCGAAGGCGCGCTCGTCGCGAGCCGTGTAGAGGCGATAAAGATCGGCGAGCGCCTGCGCGCCGAACTCGACCCATGCGCGCTCGCGGGCACGGTCGAGCGGATTCGAAGCGAGGAGCGTGCCCTCACCGATATCGTCGAGATATTCGGCAATCACCGCGCTTTCGAACAGGATGCGCTTCGTTCCATCCTCTTCGGTGACTTCGAGCAATGGCACCTTTCCGGTCGGCGAGATCGCCAGGAACCAGTCGGGCTTGTTCGCAAGATCGATATCGACCCGTTCGAACGGGATCTGCTTTTCCGCCGCGACGATGACGGCGCGCTGCACGTAAGGGCATAGCTTGTGGCTAATCAGGCGGAGGTGCTTGGGCATTCGACGACTCCATTAAATGCAATTGCATGAATATAAATGCAACTGCATGGATATGTCAAGATTGATGCATATGCATGAAATTGCTACACTTCGCCTATGAACGACCGTCCGGAGACCTGTTCGCACGCCGCGCAAGGCGCCTGGGTGCAGCTGATTCGCGCGCACCGAAGCGCGCTGTGCTCGGTCGAGCGAGCGCTTCGCGCCGCCGACCTCCCGCCGCTCGAATGGTATGACGTGCTGCTGGAGCTGGAGCGCCGGGGCCCACTGCGGTCGCGCGACCTGCAGGAGCGGCTGCTCCTCGCGCAGTACAATCTCTCGCGCCTGCTCGATCGGATGGAATCGGAAAAGCTGATCTCCCGGGAACGCTGCTCCGAGGACGCGCGCTGCCAGTGGGTGAAGGCTACGAATAACGGAAAGGCGCTGCGCAAGCGCATGTGGCCGGTTTATTCGGAAGCCATCGAGTCTGCCCTCGGCGCAAAGCTCACCGGGTCGCAAGCCGAGAAGCTTTCGGAACTCCTATCTCGGATCAGCACCTGCCCTAAGTGATCGCTCCGGCTTGCTTTCCGGGGGCCTTTTCGCCATAGGCGCGGCGCTGGCGCGGGGGTCCCACCCACGCGCCCGTAGTTTTTAAGACAGCCGGAGGGGCGCGCCATCGGGGCGCGTCAGCGATCGGCCAAAAGAGAGAAAAAACAACATGCCGCTCTACGAGCATGTTTTCCTCGCGCGTCAGGACCTGGCCCAGGCACAGGTGGACGCGCTCGCGGAAAACGCCAGCAAGATCATCCAGGATAATGGCGGGAAGGTCGTGAAGACCGAATCCTGGGGCCTCAGGTCCCTCGCCTATCGCATCGCGAAGAACCGCAAGGCGCATTATGTGATGCTCGACCTCGACGCTCCGGCCCCGGCGATCGCCGAGCTCGAGCGCCAGTCGAATATCAATGAGGACGTGATCCGCTTCCTCACGATCAAAGTCGATGAGCATGAGAGCGGCCCGTCGGCGATGATGCGCCGCGGAGACAAGGAGCGCGAGCGTCGCTCCGACCGCGGCGACCGCGATGAGCGCCCAAACTTCCGCGCCCGTGAAGAGGAGGTCGAGTAATGGCCCGCGCATTCTTCCGCCGCCGCAAGTCGTGCCCCTTCTCCGGGAAGGACGCGCCCAAGATCGACTATAAGGACGTGCGCCTGCTGCAGGGCTTCGTGTCCGAACGCGGCAAGATCGTCCCCTCGCGGATTACCGCGGTATCGTCAAAGAAGCAGCGCGAGCTGGCCCGAGCGATCAAGCGCTCGCGCCACATCGGCTTGCTTCCATACATCGTGAAATAAGGAGCGCTCGAAATGGAAGTCATCCTGCTTGAGCGCGTCGAGAAGCTCGGCGCCATCGGCGACGTCGTGAAGGTGAAGGACGGGTTCGCCCGCAACTATCTCCTGCCGCGCAAGAAGGCGCTTCGCGCCAACGAAGCCAACCGCAAGGTCTTCGAGGCCAACCGCGAGCGGATCGAAATGGAAAATGAGGCCAAGCGCGGTGAGGCCGAAAAGGCTTCGAAGGGCGTCGACGGCAAGACCGTCCAGCTGATCCGCCAGGCGTCCAACGTCGGCCACCTCTACGGCTCCGTCAGCGCCCGCGACATCGCCGAGGCGCTCGAGGGTGTCGGAGCCCATGTCGCCAAGAGCCAGGTGGTCCTCGACCGCCCGATCAAGGCGATCGGAATGCACGAAGTGAAGATCGCGCTTCACCCGGAGGTCGCCGTAACCGTGAAGGTCAACGTAGCCCGCTCGCCCGAGGAGGCCGATCTCCAGGCGCAGGGCATCGACGTCCTTCAGCAGATGTTCGAGGAGCAAGCTGCGCCGGTCGTGGCCGACGAGCTCGCCGAGGCTGCCGAGGAAACCGCTTCGGTTGCCGAGGAGCCTGCCGCGCCCGAAGATACCGCTGACGAGGCCAGCGACGAAGCCGTGGAGGAAGCTCCGGCTTCCGAGGGAGCAGATCAGCAAGGCTGACCTGCTTCTTCGCTCGACAATCGGGCCGTCGGTCGATCGACCGGCGGCCTTTTTGTTTGCGTCCAGCGGTTCGTCGCAAGCTTCGTTCGGCCCGCGGAACGGGTCGGCGCGCGCCCGGTTTAAGCCGCAGAGCATCGCGGGGGCCATGTGAGGAGTAATTCACGATGGCTGACGATCAGGACAGGAAAGACTTCAGCGAATCCGAGGACACGGAACAGACGACGGGTGGCCAGCAGAGCCATCGCAGCGAATATGGCGAGCAAGGGCTGCAAACCGATGGATCGACCGGACAGCCGATCGGCGGAAACGACAGCCAGACCGGATCCGGAACGACGATGAGCCAGGGCGCGACCTTCGGCGGCGAGAGCGCGACCGGCCAGGCACAGTCCGGCTCGGGTTCCGAGCCGCCTCGAAGCATGGGCGCCAGAGGCACCGAGTTCGGCCAGTTCGGCGATCAGGACGGCTCTCGCCAGCAGGGGCAGAGCGGCATGGGCCAGTCCGATCTCGGAAATCAGGCCGACACCACGCTCGCCGGCCGCTCCGATCAGCAGGATCTTGGCCAGGATCAGCCGAGCCGCGTCGGCGGCGCCACTGGCGAACGGGGCGAAGGCTTTATCGGATCACAGGGCTCCGGCTCGGACGATTACCTGCAGGAGGATCAAAGCGCCTCATCGGGCGAAGCAACCGGTGGAACGGACTTCGCCAACCAGGGCCGCGGCGCACCCGAGGAAGACGACGAGGGCCAGGGCAGTTCGTCCTGACCGGCGCTTGAACTTTGGCCGCGCTCCTCGCGGGCGCGGCCTCAACCCAGCAGGAGCAGGTGCCATGCGCAGCAACAGCGGGCGCGACGAATCTCGCAACAACATGCGCGATCCCACCCTAAGGGAGCGCGACTTGGGCCGTTCGAGAACTTCCACCGGTCGAGCCAAGCCCAAGGCGCCGGCGGATCATCGGCAGGGACGAAAGGACTGATGTTCAGCGGATCCGGTAGTAAGCCGCGACCCGGTCTAAAGCGAGCGTAAGAACGAGCTTGCCCGCGCGCGCGGGCCAGCCGAGCGCCGTTTCGGCCTCGCGCATTCCTTCCCCGGCGCAGACGATCCGCCACAGGATATCCGCGAGGCCGGGACCGGCACATCTGAGCGCATCGTCGAACCGTCGGCGGGCGTCGATCTGGGCGCCGCCGATGTCCAGGCCGAACGCGGAACCGCCGCGGCCCCTCGCCACCGGAGCGGCATCCCACGCCATTGTCGTTCGCGGAGCCAGTTGGGCGCGCTCCCAATCGGCCCGAAGCCGCTCGCCGGCATCGAACTGCTGCTGCGTCACCAGCCCACGCGCGAATAGCCATCCGAGCGGCGACTCGGTGATATTGACGGTTACCCAACGCGTCGGTCGCGCCGGACCTTCGGTGGCGTCCGGCGCTGGAATTCCCCACTCGATCCGCCGTTCGGTCAAGATTCGTGCTTCGCGCCTGATCCCCATGTCTGTCTCCCTGTGCTGATTCGACGCTGGCTTGCCACACCGGCGAAAGTGTAGGACAGGGGAAAAACCAAAACGGTTAGCTGGAGGCACAATGATCACTCGGATCAGGGAAGTCAGGCGCGCCCGGGGAATGACGCTCGACGACGTCGCCCGAGCCTGCGAGCCGCCGACCACTCCGCAAACGATCGGCCGCCTCGAAACGGGGACGCGAACGGTCTCCGTGGCATGGCTCAACCGCATCGCCAGGGCGCTCGGGGTCGACGCCCAAGATTTGGTGCACGGCGGCGAGACGGCGGAACTCAAGGTCGCGGCCGTGCTTGGTCCGGACGGCGCAATAGCCCCTCGCCGGACCGCCATCGTCGTCCCGCCCAAGGTCGAAGACGGGAAGATCGCCATCCTCGTTTCGAGCAGCATCGGCGAATATCGGTCCGGCGACGAGATCTGGTGCGATGCGCTCCAGGCGGCGGAGTTCGGCCGGGCCCTCAACCGCGACATCCTCGTCCCACGGCCCGCCGGCCGATTTCTGTTCGGACGTCTGATTGATCGCGACGGCGAGCGGCTCCAGTTGCTCCCGCCCGGTGCAGGGGCGCGGCAGCAAGTGGTCGCCAACCCTCCCTGGATCGCGGTGGCGACGAAACTGGTGCGGAGCCTGTGAGCGGCGGTTTCGATGCTCCCCCAGACCATCGCACTGCGTCATTGGTGGGCGGTGACGGGCTCGAACCGCCGACCCTCTCGGTGTAAACGAGATGCTCTACCAGCTGAGCTAACCGCCCGGGCGGCCGCTGCTCGCACGAATGCCGGGCGGCGGCAAGCAGCGCTTAGAACAGCTCGCCAACGATCTTGTGTAAGGCTTCGATCTCGTCGGCGACAACGGCGAACGTGGCGTCGGGATTGAACTGGCGAAGTTCCACCGACTTGTTGGTTCGCTTCACCAACTCGCCAATGAGGGCGCCTTGATCGCTCTTAAGGGCGAGCAGGATGTCATCGCCGATGGCAATCGGCGCGGCCGGCGAAACGGCTACCCGACGCCCACGCCGGAAGCGCGGCCACATCGAATCTCCCACGATCGTCATCGCATAGGCTTTTGAATCGCCGGCAAGGCTGTTCGGGCGTTGAACCAGATGAACGGTAACGTCGGGTCTCAGTTCGATCACCTGGATCCCGCTTCCGCTCGCTCCCCATTCGCCGCTTATGCTCGCCGCGATCAACGGCAGAGGCGGCAATCGCGCGGGACTCCATAACGGCGCCTTGCTTTCTTCGAGTTTCCCGGACCTGGTCGGCGCTGAGCGCGGTTGGTCACCGATCCGCAGCGCCTCGAATTCGGCGAGAGACGATCCGACGACCGCGAGCAGCTTTTCCAGGGTTCGGCGGGACGGATTCCCATGTCGCCGCATATCGGCCCAGACGGTTCGGCTGACCCCGGCCTGCACGGCCCAGGCGTTGGGGCTGAGATGCTCCGGCTTGAACCGCATGAGATCGCGGTAAATCGGGGATTCGCCCGCGCCTGCCATGCGCTGGTATCCCGCCCGCCGCATAGAACATCAACGTCAGATATCTCTAACTTCATGTTGACAGATATCGTTAGATTTGTCTAACGTAAACGGATGTCAGACCACTGCGACTTGCCCGATTTCCGCGAAATAGCGGCGCAATGCGGCGCTCGTATCGGGCGCGAGCTCGACGAACACGCGGCGCCCGTCGTGTGGGTCTGCCCGGCGAACGAAAATGCCCTGCTGGACCATTGTCTTGAGCCACCTCAGCGCGGTGGTGGCGGGAACTGCCGCGGCGATGCACAAACTGGAAACCGGCACGCGCAGCTGCGCGATCTCCGCCTGAAGCAGGTCGAGCAGCATGTCCCATGCCGGATCAGCAAACAGATCCTCGGGAAAGTACCGCCCGCGCAGCCGGCGCGCCCGGATCACCGCGCGAACCGTTTCCGCGGGTACGGCCGGAGCATCCTCGATGCGGACCGGATCGGCCCGAGGCGGGATCGCGGCAGGCCCCGTGGAAAGCCTCGCGAGCGTCGATGCGATCCGGCTGACCTCGTCGCTCAACTGGCGAAGCCGCGCCGCGTTCTTGTCGGCACTGACGTCAGACACACGGCGGACTTGCCAGACATCCGAAGTTGCGAGCGCGAGGGCCGCCGCCCGCTCCGCCTCGTCGGGATCGAGAATCAGTTCGAGACCGATTTCGAACGCCAGCGGCGCCAGTTGTTCGAGAAGCGCGGGGGGCGCGGCGATCACCGCACGATAGCGTCCGTCCGATACATCGTCAGCGATGCGGTCGAGAAGCGCATTGGTGGCCCGGTTCAGCTCCGCGCCGAGCTCCACCCAGAGCGCGGAGGCGGCGGCCTGTCGTCTGATCCGGTCGGAGGCTTCCGCGATATCGACGACATCCGCGAGCCGCGTCCCGGACAGCGCGATGGTTTGGCGCGCCCTGGTCTTCGCCTCCTCGCTGTCCGCGACGATGAGCACGGGCGGGGGGTCGAATATATTCGCACGATTTTGGCTATTGCTCAGATACGCATCCATGCGTCCAAACCCTGTGAGAACGGTACCGAGCACAGCGTTGATAGCGCGCAATGTGGAGAAAAGTCAGGCCATTTTCGTGTCCGTTCCGGACGAAGTGCCAACGTATGGTTAACGCGCCGTGCATAGTGCGCCAGCCCCTGAGGAGTCAGGAACCTTGCTGCGTGCCCGGGATCAACTTGTTGCGTTGGAGCGGGCACGCTGGCTGACCGAACTCGCTCAGGCCATCGCCCACGCACAGAAGCTCGTCTGGAGCCTTGGAGTCGTGGATGGCGACGATGAGGAGGCCCGCGAGCTCTACGCGCGGCTTGAGGCTGTTCGGAGCGAGGTCGATTCGCTGCGCTTCGGCA
>Ga0307408_100003753_pt1 | contig 10342 bp, 7 predicted proteins | sample 322Cmetagenome_FD_202116 | JGI IMG/M metagenome (GOLD analysis project Ga0307408, IMG submission 202116) | Maize rhizosphere microbial communities from greenhouse at UC Davis, California, United States - 322HYB-C-3 | ecosystem: Host-associated > Plants > Roots > Rhizosphere > Soil | place: USA... | reverse complement strand
ACAGCTGTTTGAACAAAGACATCTGAGCGCGTGCTCCTAGTTAGTCGTCTCGACCGGGAAACCTTCGGCCTGCATTTTCTTCAAGACATCCTGCCAGCGCGACAGGCGTTTGGTGTCGCCGACCTTCTTGTTGCCCTTGGCCCCCGGCAGATACAGACCTTCGGCATTGAAAGAGTAGACCGGCAGCAGATCGGTTCGCTGCGAAGCCGGTTGAATCGGATCGATCAGGCTGTCGAGCACCAGCGGCATCGCATCGGGGGTCGCATAGTAAGTCAGGACCATGTGCGCGCGGTTCTGGCGCAGTGCCTTGACGTAGGTGATGCGCAGCTTGTCACTGGAAACCCCGAGGTGGCGCAGGCTGAAATACTTGGCGATCGCATAGTCTTCGCAGTCGCCGGCGCCCTTCCACAAGGCTTCGATGGGGGTTTCCCAATAATCGACCTGCCGCCACAGGTCGATGTCTTCGACGTAACGCACCTGTTTGTTGAAAAACAGGTTCACCACTTTCAGCTTGTCCATTTCGCTGGCCTGCTGCTGTGTTGCCAACAGATTCTGCCAGGCATCGATGCGTTGCTGGCCGGCGCCCAGCGGTCCGTAAAGTGCTGTGGCCTTGCGGCTGATCGCGGAAAAATCCCAGTCGGCATGCAGGCCGCCCAGCATGACGCCGGCCAGCAGCAGTGCGCAGCATAGCCAGCGCAATGTCCGAGGGATCGCGAATCGTACCGCCACAGCAGGTTTCCAGAGGGCAGGAAGGGAAGCGTTCGATGTTGAAGCTTAGCCCGCTAAAAAACAATGGCACCATGAGATCATCGGCGCACGCTAAACTGTAAATGTGACAGCGTTCTTCTACACGGTTTGACAAGCTGTAGAGCAATCACTAGTGTCATTTGGATCCAAATCACCGACCTACAGGGTGCGTAGTCGTGACACAGAAGCCCAAACCGCTGCACAGCATTAAAGTCGATGGACCGATTCCTGCGCATCTGGCCCGTTCGGTCATCGAAGAAACGTTGCGTTCGGCAATTCTCGATGGTCGGCTGCCCTGCGGTACGGCGCTACGCCAGCAGGATCTGGCGGATCTGTTCGGTGTCAGCCGCATGCCGGTGCGCGAAGCCTTGCGCCAGCTCGAGGCCCAGGATCTGCTGAGTGTCACCACCCATAAAGGCGCAGTGGTCGCGCCGTTGATTCAGGGCGATGCCACCGAAACCTACGAGTTGCGCATCCTGCTCGAATCCGAAGCCATGCGTCAGTCGATCCCGTTGCTGACCGACGCCGATCTCGCCGAGGCGGCCGCCTACATCGAAGAGCTCGAAGCGCAGCACGATTACACGGAAATCGGCCGGCTCAACCGTTTGTTCCACATGGCCCTGTACAGCAAAGCGCCGAACAAACGCCTGCTGCGTCTGGTCGAGGACGGGCTTAACGAAGAAGAGCGCTTCCTGCGTTTCAACCTTGAGTCGATGGGCCTGGGCAAATTGTCCCAGGACGATCACCGGGCGATGCTGCAAGCCGTACGCGAGCGCGACATCAAACTGTCGATCGAACTGCTGGAGCAACACCTCAATCGCGGTGTCGATGTCATCACCCGCTACCTCGCCACGCCTGCCGCGCAAAGCCGCACTGTCGGCCGCTGAGCCCGTACCCTCCCGCGAATTACCCGCTTACAAATCCCCTGGCGATCGCCCGCCCTGCGGTGGGCGGGTCCGCGCACGCCACCGCCCTTTCCCGCTACGCGCGGCCCGATCGTCACGGCTCGTCAACGACGAATCGCTCATAGCCGTGGCGAAAAATTACCCGCACTCTTGAACGGCCACCCCATACAGAACGGGGACGCGCCGCCCTGGCGGTGCAGTCCCCGCAACAGGAACCTACGGAAGGAGCCTTGTCACGGGAAAAAAGGAAGTTCTGGCGCCGGTCCCGGCCAACTTTCGCCCCTATCAATCAAATAATTCTTTTCTATAGAAAGTTGCTTCGAGTGAGGCATTCACTCTTGTCATTAAATTTTGGTCATTATTGGCTGAAAGGAGCAACTACGCCCAAATAAAACTTCTAACGAAAGTCTTATTGGAACGCTTCATATTTGAAAAACAGCAAACTTAAAATAATTGAAATTGCACTTGTTAAATATTTGTCATCTGTATTAGCTTTTCCCTCGCCGACGTTAAGGCTGGTGTTCACTTCGGCACGCGGCGCCCTGACGTAGCACACCGCACAGGCTGCACGCTTGCACAGCAGGACTCTGCGCAGAAACACACCGAGCAGTTTGTTTGCCGGCAAACAACTTCAAACGATACAGACACACAACTAACCCGGCGCTGCATTAATTGCGCCATTGCACAAGCAGTTCCATTTCATCCCAATGATTAAGGACGTCATCATGCCTTCCAAGCACCAACTCGCCTTGAAGAAATTCGAACTCAGCAATCATCCAATCTTTGCCGAGATCACTTCGTTATCAATATTGCGCCGTTTCATGGAAACCCATGTATTCGCCGTGTGGGACTTCATGTCGCTGACCAAGCGTCTGCAGCAGGAACTGACCTGCACCCGATTGCCCTGGTTACCACCGCGAGATCCGCAGGCCGCCAGGCTGATCAACGAAATAGTGCTTGGCGAAGAGTCGGACGATCGCCTGGTCGACGGGCACTACAGCCACTTCGAACTGTACCTGGACGCCATGCGCGAAATCGGCGCCAGCACCACAGCGGTTGAACGTTTCGTCGCGCTGCAACAGGAAGGCGTGAGCTACGACGTCGCGCTGCGAAGCGTCGAGGTTGATCCGGCCGCCGCGCGGTTTGTCCGCGACACCTTGCACACCGCGCTGCATGCGCCGGGGCACAGCGTGGCAGCGGCGTTTCTGCACGGCCGCGAAAGCGTAATCCCGAGCATGTTCCAGCGCATCCTCGATGACTGGGGCATCGGCATCGAGCAAGCGCCAACCTTTCGCTACTACCTGCAGCGGCATATCGAGGTCGACTCCGAAGATCACGGCCCGGCGGCCGAGCACTTGCTCCAGCGCCTGGTCGAGGGCGACCCGCAACGCGAAGCCGAGGTCTACGTCAGCGCCGTCGCCGCTGTGGAAAGCCGCATCGCTTTGTGGGACGGCCTGCGTCTGAGCATGCGCGACCCGTTGGCGGAGGTGGCCCAATGAACGCTGCCGACTATCAATCCTTCGCTGACGCCTGGGAACAGCGCGCGACCATTCGCACCCGCCCGCGCCGGGTACTGGAAGACGATGAGCGCCTGATCTATCCGCTCAGCCGACAACCGCTGGTACTCAGCGAAACTTTCCTGCGCGAATGCCCGCAGCAGCGTGATTTCGCCTTGGTGCAGACGCTGTACAAGTTCATCAACGATGTGGTGATTTTCGAGACGGAGATCGTCGACAAGACCGCGCGCAGCATCGCCAAGAATCGCTTCGCCGTGGCGTTTCCCTTCGCCTGTCGTTACGACGCCATGACCGTGGTGGTCGATGAGGATTACCACGCGCTGGTGGCGATGGATTTCATGCAGCAGACGGTGGCCATGACCGGTATCGAACCGATCCAGCTACCCGATCAGATCGAACTGAGCCGGGCGATCCCCGCCGCCGTGGCGCTGGCGCCGGACCATTTGCGCAGCGCCGTGGAACTGATTTGCGTGGCCATCGCCGAGAACACCGTGACCGGCGATGTCGCTGCGTTCGCCCGCGACGACTCGGTCAAGCCGTCGATCAAGGGGTTGATGGCCGATCACCTGCTCGACGAGGGTCGCCATTCGAGTTTCTGGGCGCGCATGGTGCGCATCTATTGGCACACCGCGAGCGAAGCCGACCGCGAAACCATCGCGCAGATTCTGCCCGTGTTCATCGGCCACTACCTGATCAACGACATCCAGAAATCTTTCGACCTGCGCCTGATCGATGCGCTATCGGTCAGCGAAGCCACGCGCTGTGCGCTTCGGGAGGAAATCGCCGGCCTGGCTTTCCCGATCAATCGCCATCACCCGCTGGTTGGCAACATCGTCAGGTTCTTCCACAACAGCTCGCTGCTCGATGCGCCCTGCGTGCAGCACGCCCTGCGCGACTATCTGGTCTGACAAAGAGGTCTTCATGAAACGTCTCGACATTTTGCTGATTGGCGCCAGCCAGGCCATGACCGATCTGGCGCTGGAACTTGAACAACACGGTCACTCGGTGCAACGCAGTGCTGCCGCACAAGCGCCGGTGGATCTGATCATCGACGATGGCTTCATTGGCGCCGGCGATCGCTGCGCCATCCCGCACCTGCATTTGCGTCTGGGCGTCGGTGCGAGTCGCGCCGGCTTGCCGATCCTCGACCTGCTGTGCTTTCGCGGCTCGTCACTGATCAGCCGCGTGCCGATCGGCGATGAGCCGTCAGGCAACGGTCAGACGCTGCGCCAGCGAGTGCTGGCGCATGTGGTCGATGAAATGGCGCTGCTGGTCAGTCGCCTGTCACGCGACAGCGAGTATTTGCAACAACTCACCCCGCTGAGCGCGCCGGATTTCGAACGCCTGGAAAACCTGCGTTTTCTCGACAGCCTGGCTTACGTCCATCGGCGCAACGACACGGCGAATGCCGCGCTGCTGGAACAGGCAAAGGTCAGCGTGATCGAGCGCCTGCAACGGAGCCTGATCCAGCACGCTGAACGGCCGGCGCTGCACCTCGGCGAGCGCGCCATCAGCTATCGCCAGTTGCACGCCCATAGCCGAGCGATTCAGCAGCGCCTGCAAGCGTTGCTGGAGCCGCATCCGCAGCCGTGGATCGTCGCGGTCTGCCTGCCGAAGAGTCCCGAGCTGTACGCCGCGATTCTGGCGATCCTCGGCAGCGGCGCGGTGTATTTGCCGCTGGAGCCGAGCCATCCGTTGCAGCGCCAGCAATACATTGTGCAAAACGCCGGCGCGCTGCTGTTGCTGCATGACGGCGCGCATCCGCTCAGCGACACTATGCCGGGACTGGACGTCAGTCTCATCGACAGCGGCTCAGCGGATCTCGACCTGCCGTTGATGCGCCAGCGCCCAGAGCTCGACGCGCCGTGCATGGCGCTCTACACCTCCGGCACCACCGGGCATCCGAAGGGTGTGCTGCTCAGCCAGGCCAACCTCGCGCATTTCACGGCGTGGTACGCCGACTACGCGCAGTTGCAGGCCGAGAGTCGCGTGTTGCAGTTCTCCTCGCTGAGCTTCGATTCGTCGCTGATCGACATCTTTGCGACCTTGCTCAGCGGTGCCGAACTGGTGGTGCCGGACGACACGCAACGGCGCGATCCACTGCAACTGGTCGCGCTGATCCGACGCCGACAACTGACTCATGCATTCCTGCCGCCAGCGCTGTTGAGCATCCTGCCGCTGGAGCAGCTCGAAGGCGTGCAGGTGATGACCGGCGGCGATGTCTGCGAGCCGTTCGTCATCGAACAACTGACCCGTCAGGGCACGTTGCACAACCTCTACGGCCCGACCGAAGCCACGGTGCTGATCACCGCACGGCAACTGCAACCGGGCGACAGCAACCGCAGCCTTGGCGCGCCGATCGCCAACAGCCAGGTGCTGATTCTTGATGACGATCTGCAACCGGTGGCGGAAAACACCGTTGGCGAATTGTTCATCGTCGGCCCCGGTGTCTGTCTCGGCTACCTGAACAATCCGCAGCAGACGGACGAGCGCTATCTGCGCCTGAATCTGCCGGACGGCCAGACGCTGCGCGCCTATCGCACTGGCGACATGGCGCGGTGGGGCGAGCAAGGTATCGAGCTGTGCGGGCGGCGCGACAATCAGGTGAAGATTCGCGGTTTCCGGGTCGAGCCGGAGGAGATCGAGCGTTGTCTGCGCGAGAGCCAGCGGTACCGGCAAGTCGCCGTGGTGATCGACAGCCAGCGCAGGATTCTGGCCTTTCTCGCTCAGCCGCAATCGGCCACTGCTCGCGACGCACTGAAGGCTCACGCCCGACAATTTCTACCGGACTACATGCAACCGGTGGCGTGGAGCGAACTCGCAGGCATGCCCTTCGCCAGCAATGGCAAGGTCGACCGCAAGGCCCTGCTGGAGCTGCCCGTGAGCGTGCAGGACAGCGGGCCGAAGTGCCTGCCGAGCAATGCTGACGAAGCGTTGTTGCTGCAGATCTGGGCCGAGTTGCTGGAGCTGCCAGGCAGCGATATTTCCACCGATGAAAGCTTCTTCAATCTGGGCGGCCATTCGATCCTGTTGTCGCGAATGTTGCTGCGCCTGCGTGAAGAATTCGGCCGCAGCATTTCGATCAATCGCTTCATCGAACAGCCGACTATCACCAAGCTTGCGACCCTGGTACGCGGTACCGATGACAGCGCTGTGCTCAGCGCCCAGGCCATGGCCGACGCCGAGCGCGCGCTGGATATCCAGCCGTTGCCGGTCAGCCGCATGGGGGATGTGCACAAGGTCATCGTCACCGGCGCCAACAGCTTTGTCGGCGTGCATATTGTCGAGGCGCTGCTCGGTTGGGGCGCCAGCGAAGTCGCCTGTCTGGTGCGCGACGGGGGCGGGCAAACGGCGGCGCAGCGCTTTGCCCAGGCGTTGCGCGAAAACCGCCTGGAGCATCTGGATCTGAGTCGTGTGCGGGTCTATGCCGCAGACATCACCCGCCCGCGATTGGGCCTGAGCGACGAAGATTATCAGCGCCTCGATCGCGAATTCGGCGCGCTGGTGCACAACGCCGCCAACGTCAACCACGTGCTCGATTACGAGTCGCTGGCCGCGGACAACGTCGAGCCGATTTTCGCCCTGCTGCGCCTGTGCGAGGGGCAGAGCAAAAAGGTCTTCAACTTCGTCTCGACTTTGTCGGCGTCCAGCAGCGTCGATGACGCGGGCCGCGTGTTGGAACTGCCGGCAGCCACGACCCCACCGATCTACATCCGCAACGGCTACAACCTGTCGAAATGGGTCGGCGAGCGCATTCTCGAACGAGCCCGCGAGCGCGGGGTGCGGGTCAATCTGTATCGCCCCGGCAACATCAGTTTCAACAGCCTGAGCGGCGTCTGCCAACCGCACAAGAACCGTTTGATGCTGATGCTCAAGGGCTCGATCCAGCTCGGCCAGGTGCCGGCCTTCGCATTGAATTTCGATCTGATGCCGGTGGATTTCCTCGCCCGCTTCATCGCCTTCCACGCCAGCCGTTATTCGCCGGAACGTGCGGTGTTCAACCTGCACAACCCGGAGCCGCTGAGCTGGGACGCCTACGTCGCTTCGTTCCGCGAAACCGGCAGCGAGTTTTCGCTGGTCAGCGTCACCGACTGGCAACAGCAGCTGAGCCGGGTCGACGCCGACAACGCGCTGTTCGGCGTGCTCGGTTTCTACCTCAACGGCTTTGAGGAAGACATCGGCGACATCTCCCTGATCGGCCACGCCAACGCTGAAGCCGGCGTGCAGCAGATGGGCGCGCATTACCCACAAAAATCACCGGCACTGCTGCGCCGCGGCTGCGACTACCTGAAACAGATCAACTTCATCTGACGTCACCAAAAAGGAGCAACACCATGAGCAATCTGCAACCGGACACCCTGATCAAAAACCCCCATGGCTGCCACGTTGTGTCTTCGGTGCAAGTGCCGGCGGACGCGGCGCAAGTCTGGGCAGTGGTCGGCAACTTTGGCGCTTTCGAGCGATTCATTCCGGCGCTGTCGCACATCGAAATGACCGGCGAGGGCGTGTCCTCGCTGCGCAAGAAAATCTTCAAGGATGGCAACGTTGTGGTCGAGCAACTCAACTCCCGCGATGAGCAGGCGCGGAGCATGACGTGGACGACGATCTACAACACCTTGGGCGTGGCCAACCTGTGGGCGGCGATGAATGTCGAGGCACTGGGCGAAGGGCAATCCCGGACAACCTGGACGATCATTGCCGAACCGGCGTCGGGTGGGGAGGAAGCGCTGCCGGGGTTCAAGAATTTTGTGCAGGGGTTTGCCGATGATGCGATGGGGAATGTGCTGAAGCTGTTTGTTTAAGGCTTGAGTTGGGCGGTGAACTTCAGACCGCTTTCGCGAGCAGGCTCGCTCCCAGAGGGAAATGCATTCCAACTGTGGGAGCGAGCCTGCTCGCGAAGAACGATAACGCGGTCTCCAATCTGAAAAATCAGATCTTGAAGCTATCGACCAACTGCTTCAACCGGTTGGCCTGCTGCGACAACGCATCACAATCCTTCAACGTCTCGTTGAGGTTGGCCACGCTCTGCTGGTTCAACAGGTTGATCTGGTTGACGTCGACGTTGAGGGTTTCCACCACTGCGGTCTGCTCTTCAGTGGCCGCTGCCACCGACTGGTTCATGCCGTCGATTTCGCCGATGCGCTGGGTCACGCTGACCAGACGCAAACCAGCCTGATTGGCCACCTCCACGCTCTGCTCGCTGGACGCTTGGCTGGCGTTCATCGTGGTCACTGCTTCACGCGAGCCGACCTGCAGCGAGGTGATCATCTTGTGGATCTCTTCCGCCGACTCCTGAGTACGGTGAGCAAGGTTACGCACCTCATCCGCCACGACAGCAAAACCACGGCCCGCCTCACCGGCACGCGCCGCTTCGATCGCGGCGTTGAGCGCCAGCAGGTTGGTCTGCTGCGAGATGCCTTTGATCACATCGAGAATGTGGCCGATGTTATCGGTGCTCGCATTGAGGGTTTCGATCTGCGTGCACGACAGGCTGATCTTCTGCGACAGCTCGGTCATCGCCTGAATTGTCTGCTCGACTACCTGACGTCCGTCGTCGGCCTGCTCGCTGGCGCCACTGGCGTGTTGCGAAGCATCGGCAGCGTTGCGGGCGATTTCCTGGGTGGCGGCACCCAGTTGATTGATCGCCGCCGCGACGCTGTTGGTGCGCGCACTTTGCTCGTCAGAGCCGACGATCGAGGCGTTCGACGATGCCATGACCCGTTGCGACAAGTCGTGCACATGGCGGGTGGCCGAGGACACTTCGGATATCGAGGCATGAATACGTTCAACGAACTGGTTGAAGGCACTGCCCAGTTCGCCGAATTCGTCTTTGCTTTCTACCGACAGACGACGAGTCAGATCGCCTTCGCCCTGAGCGATGTCCTGCATCGCACGGCCCATGGTGGTCAGCGGCCGCATCAAGACGTTGATCAACAGGCTCAACAGCAACGCAATGGCAGCCACGGCGACAAACATCGCGATCAGCGCCGAGGTGCGGAACTGGCTGAGCGCCGCGTAGGCTTTGTCGTGATCGATCGACAGACCGATGTACCACTGCGCATTCGGCAGGTCGTTGACCGGGGTGAACGACAGAATCCGCTCCTCGCCGTTGAGCACGACGTTCTGGTTACCCTTCTCGATGCGCACGCTGGTGTTCGGGTAGATGTCTTTCAGGTTCTTCATGACCTGATCCTTGTCCGGGCTGACGATCACCTGACCGTCAGCGCTGACCAGGAACGCATGGCCGAGGCCACCGAAGTCCACCGAGTTGATGATCTTCACCAGGGTTTCCAGGCTCAGGTCACCACCGACCACGCCGAGCAATTCACCGTTCTTCTTCACTGGCATGGCGATGGTTACCACCAGCCCGCCGACCGCGGCCATGTACGGCGGGGTCAGCATGGTTTTATCCGCGACCACCGCTTGCTTGTACCAGGGACGCTGACGCGGATCGTAGCCGTCCGGCATCTTCGCGTCCGGGCGTTGGGTAAACACACCGTTGGCCTGGCCAACATAGGTGAACTGGAAATTCGAGGTGAAGGCCGGCTGATCGACCAGCCCCGGCAGATCGGCGTCCTTGCCCTGATGGGCGACGTTCTGCGCGAGGTTTTCCAGGACCAGAATCCGCCCGCTCATCCAGTTCTGCACGCTGCTGGCGGTCAGATCACCGGCCTGCTGAACGGAAGACTGAAGGTTCTGGCGAATGGTGCTTCGCTGCAGATAGTCGTTGTAGAGCGTGAACAGCGCGAACGCCAGGACCACGACGCCCGAGGCGGCCAGCAGAATTTTGTGGCTGAACTTTAGATTCATTTCATGGGACTTCTTATGCCAAAAGTGGGGATGCGTTCCGGATGCAACATTCCATGTACAGCGCAGGCAGCGTTCTTCCGGCCGCTCTACTTTGGTGCACGCATGTCTCACCAGTCTGTCGGCACACGTCGGAGAAATCTTAGGGTTGGGTCAGAAAAGGATGAGGTTTAGATCGGATTCCCGCCGAACGGCGGGCCAGAGCGGCTGACGGAAGATTTTTCCGAGCGTTGCGTGAGCAGCGGTTGCAAATTTTGCGACCCTTGAAGACAATGCGACTAATTATCATTTGTGACGTCCAGGCTGTCGCGTTCATGTCCTCCCCCGAGTTTGCGGTACAGACGCTTTATCGTTGTCATCACGGCT
>Ga0307408_100003752_pt1 | contig 10343 bp, 4 predicted proteins | sample 322Cmetagenome_FD_202116 | JGI IMG/M metagenome (GOLD analysis project Ga0307408, IMG submission 202116) | Maize rhizosphere microbial communities from greenhouse at UC Davis, California, United States - 322HYB-C-3 | ecosystem: Host-associated > Plants > Roots > Rhizosphere > Soil | place: USA... | reverse complement strand
AGGCTATGGGATGTATTAAAATTATCTCCAGAACCGATTATTGTCTATCAGGACGAGAAGATTGTTTTTGTAAATGAAAGGTTTGAGCAGTTAATTCAATCATCATCTACTGAAATTATTGGGAAGTCCATCCTACATTGTGTTCTCCCTGAATACCATCCTATAGTGAAAAAACGCTTGCAGGATATTAGCGAAGGAAAGAAAAGTCCAGATCGAGCACAATTAAAAATGAATACGACTTTAAATCAGGTATTGGACATTGAAATTTCTTCCTCCCAAATTGTTTATAATAATAAACCTGCAGTTGAGGTGTTCTTAAGAGATGTTACAGAACGGAATTGTTTGGAAGAAGAGTTGAGGAAAAATGAGGAGTTGTATCGATTTATTACCGAAAACACAACTGATCTTATCTCTTATATTAATCCAAATGGTTGTTACGGTTATATTTCACCCTCCTGTAAGTGTATGTTAGATTTTAATCAAGAAGAATTGATTGGTAGGAACCTTTATGAATATTTACATCCTGAAGAAATTGATAAAGTCACTACATTAATTTCAGAAGCAGATTCTGATTTAGATTTTGCTTCATTTTCACACAGGATAAGGAAAAAAGATGGTACGTTTATCTGGATAGAAACGAACGCTCGAACCATACGAAGGAGCTCTCGAAAGCTAGAAGGAATTGTAGCTGTATCACGTGATATTACAGAGCGTATAGAAAAAGAAAAGAAACTACAAGAAACAAATGCCTTGTTACGTTTTATTTCAAATACGGACGGTTTAACAGGTATTGCTAATCGACGTTTCTTTGATGAGAGGGTTCAAGAGGAATGGAATCGAACCAAGCGTAACAGCATGCCTTTTTCAGCCATCATGATCGATATTGATTATTTTAAAAAATATAATGATTATAACGGACACCAGGCTGGTGATGAATGCTTAAGACGTATTGCAAAAACATTAAAGGATACTCTAAAGAGACCTGGTGATTTTGCTGCAAGATATGGCGGGGAAGAGTTCGTAATCTTGCTCCCAGAAACAGACGAACAAGGGGCAGCACATGTTGCTGCTATGCTTCAAGCCAATGTAATAAAACTTAACATTCCCTATATACCACAGGAACATGAACCTGTTGTCAGCATCAGCATAGGCTGTGCAACACTCATTCCAAATGAAAAGTTAATCCGAGAAGACTTAATCAAACTTGCTGACGAAAAATTATATCAAGCAAAGGAAAGCAGATTGAACGAATTTGCTTTTAACCAATTTTCCCACCTTGCTTAGTGCAAGGTGTTTTTTTATATTTCCAAGGTTAATTTCTATAAAGTAACTGAAAATAAGGAAGGGGAAAATGGAAATCGAATTGGGGGTACAAAAACAGTTGAATTCTAAATATGCACCATTACTTAAATCATTTACATTAAAAAATGGAGTTCAATTAAAAAACCGAATCGTGATGGCACCAATGACAAATTGGTCATCCAATCCTGATGGATCAGTGACAGAAGCGGAAGTCAACTATTATGCTAGGCGCTCCGGTGGAGTAGGTATGGTGATAACCGCTTGTACATATGTTACAGCGAATGGAAAAGGATTTCATGGTGAATTTGGTGGGGACAGAGATGAATTAATTCCTAGCTTACAAAAGCTAGCGAATGGGATTAAAGACCAAGGAGCTAAAGCCATTTTACAAATTTTTCATGGTGGCAGACAGGTACCTCCTGAATTAATCCCAAATGGTGATGTAGTTAGTGCGAGCAACATCCCTGTAGAAGGAGTCGGAAAGCCTATACCAAGAGAATTATCTGAACAAGAAGTAGAATCCATTGTACATGACTTTGGTGAGGCTACCCGAAGAGCGATAGATGCAGGTTATGATGGTGTTGAAATTCACGGAGCAAACGGGTACTTAATCCAACAATTTTTCTCACCGCATTCCAATCGCCGAGAAGACCGCTGGGGAGGTAGTCTCGAGAAGCGCTTAACCTTCCCGTTAGCAGTTGTCGATGAAGTAAAGAGAATGGCAGCTGAGCATGCAAAGGGCCCATTCATTGTCGGTTATCGTTTTTCACCGGAAGAGCCCGAAACTCCAGGCATTACAATGGCCGATACACTTGTCCTGCTAGATGCTCTTGCAACAAAAGACTTAGATTACCTTCATGTTTCTTTACAAGATTTTTGGTCAACACCAAGGAGAGGGGTGGATGATACTCGTTCTCGAATTGAAATCATTCAAGAACGAGTTGGTGACAAAGTGCCTGTGATTGGGGTTGGGTCTATTTATACTCCGGATGAAGCACTAAAAGCTATCCAAACTGGGCTTCCACTTATTGCTTTAGGCCGGGAGCTTATTATCGATCCAGATTGGGTGCAAAAGATTGCAGAGGGAAGAGAGACTGAGATTAACACAGAGATTAACAAGGAAAACCAACACCAGTTAGTGATACCAGACCCACTATGGCAAGCTATCATTCATACACCCGGTTGGTTCCCAGGAGTTAATTAATAAGAAAGATTTCATCCCTAATATAAGATTGAATAAAATACCACCACAGATAAATAATAGTCTTAGTGTTAACCTATAACACTAATCTTCAATGTGGAGGGATATACTTTGAATATACTCTTTAGCATACTTAGAACTTTAATGCTTATTGGTATTAGATTAACCTATTTGCTTAATTATGTTCAATCTAAGTTAAACTATATGTTAAGGAAGCCACTCAAGCTGAGCCCAGTGTATTCATAAAGTATTGTCTGATTCGCATTGTAGTAATGAAAGGCGAGCATATCCCTATGCTTGCCTTTTTTAGTTTATTTATTTTAAAATTTCTTTATACTCTTTCCCTTTTTGCACATAATTTTCGCTGGAATATTGGAGCATTTGCAAATCTTTTTCCGTTAATTCACGTACAACTTTACCTGGAGAGCCGAGAACGAGAGATCGTGGGGGGATTTTGATACCGCCGGCTAACAGCGTATTTGCCCCAATGATACATTCTTCTCCCACTTCGACATTGTCTAATAAAGTCGAACCCATTCCGATAATAGAACATCTGCCAATCTTGCAGCCATGTAGAATAACATTATGACCAATGGTAACATCGTCTCCAATGACAACAGGTGATCCTTCATATAGATGAATGGTGGAATTATCTTGGATACTGCATCTTTTCCCAACGGTAATCGGACCATCATCTCCTCGCAATACAGCATTAAACCAGACTGTTGATTCTTCTCCAATCGTAACATCACCAATTAGATATGCACCTGGGGCTACAAATACACTTTTATGAATAATAGGGGATATTCCATTATAGGGAATACGCATGATTAACTCTCTCCTTTATATTCAGAATTATTTAACATTTTAGCTAGATTATACCATCATTAACTGTGAAGCGAGAATTCTTTAACTGAAAAATACTACTTTCCAACTGCACCCGTGAACTTGATACCGACATCAAGTATCGATACTACTAGGAAAAAGTAATCATTTTATTTAAATAGAGAAAATTACCCCAACAAAAAGTCGGACAAAGCAGTATAAAAGGATTTAGTCGCCACAGAATCTTATACTTTGTCGACCTTAAATTGGACTAATTTTCCATATTTCCCAATGACTACTAAACTCTCAATTTCTGCTAACTGCTATTTTCTATACGAGATTCGACACAAAACCCAATCACTAAAAGGTATTTTTAAATTAGCACCAATGTATATAAACATAAAGTGTGCGATAGGAAGGAGGGTAGAAGGCAGGTTAACCGAAAATACTTAGGGGGTAATGGGATGAGAAAAAAGAAACATCGTTTTCTATCGGTGATGTGCACCGCCATGTTAGTTTTGCCTATGCTCATACAGCCTCAAGTGAGTTCAGCTGCTACAAAAGGAGTCAGTGTTTCAGCGAAAGACAGCTTACCGTCTCCGGCTCAAAAAATTTCAAACAGACTAGATAAACAATTTGATGAGAAAGAAAAAGTAACCTTTTTAATCAAAATGAAGGAACAGGTTGATACGGCTAGCGTAGCAAAAGAGGCTGAGAAAAAAGCAAGCCTCAATAAAGCAACACCAGCTAAAAGCAAATCAATGAAACGTTCCTCTATTGTTTCCGAGTTAAAAGCAACCGCACAGGAAACACAATTTGAACTCTTAGAATACCTGCAAAAGCAAGTAGATGCGGGGGCTGCACAAGACGTTCATTCCTACTATGTCGTGAACGGGATTGCAGTAACAGCTACAAAAGAGGTTATGGAAAAGGTTGCATCCTTCCAAGAAGTAGAAAAAATTCTTCCGAATGAAACAAGACAATTATTTGTTCCTGAAAAAACTGCTGGAGCGGTACTTGAACCAACCGCGGAAACGAATGCGATTGAATGGAATATTGATCGCGTCGGTGCCCCTGCTGTTTGGGAAATGGGGATTGATGGAAGTGGAATTACGGTTGCATCCATTGATACTGGGGTTCAGTGGAATCACCCTGCACTACAGTCAAAGTATCGTGGGTTCGATGAAGATACAGGTCAAGCTTCTCATGAAAACAACTGGTTTGATGCGGTAGCCGGTCAATCAGCACCATATGATGACCAAGGACACGGGACCCATGTTACCGGGACGATGGTAGGTTCTGAGCCAGATGGTTCTAATGCCATTGGTGTTGCACCTGGTGCAAAATGGATAGCTGTTAAAGCTTTCACAGCAGCAGGAGGAACAGATACGGATTTATTAGAAGCAGGTGAATGGATTTTAGCACCGAATGGAAATCCTGACCTAGCTCCAGATGTTGTAAATAACTCATGGGGTGGCGGAGCAGGTTTAGATGAGTGGTATCGCCCAATGGTTCAAGCATGGAGAGCAGCAGAAATCTTCCCAGAATTCTCAGCTGGAAATACAACGTTAACCAACCCAGGCGGACCTGGTTCCGTTGCAAACCCTGCGAACTACCCTGAATCAGTCGCTACAGGTGCAACAGATATTAATAACTTACTAGGAAGCTTTTCCTTACTAGGTCCATCTCCATATGAAGAGATTAAACCTGAGCTAACAGCACCAGGCGTTAACATCCGATCTTCTGTACCTGGCAGTAGCTATGAAGGTGGTTGGAACGGTACATCGATGGCTGGCCCACACGTAGCAGCAGCGATTGCCTTATTACTACAAGCCAATTCAAGTTTAAGTGTAGAGGAGTTAGAAGAAATATTAGTAACAACTGCTATCCCTTTAACCGACAATACGTATCCAGAATCTCCAAATAACGGTTATGGATCAGGTCTATTAAATGTATATGACGCAGTATCCTCTGTCATTTCGGGCTTAGGCAAGCTGAAAGGACAGGTAACAAAAGAAGGAAACGACAGTGAAGCTCCTGTGTTAGAACATTCCCAACCTGCCACGGTTTTTGCAGGAATGCCGCTAACGTTACAAGCTTCAGCTGCCGACAATATCAGTGTAACAAATGTGGAAGTTGTATATCAATTAGAAGATGGCACATCGAATACAATTGCTGCAGAGCGAATCAGCGGTGATTATAAAAATGGAATCTACCAGGCTGCTATCCCTGGAGAGGAAATTTCGGGTGAATCATTCTCCTATACTATTAAAGTAACCGATTTCGGTGGAAATGAAACAGTCAATGAATATTCTGTTGCCGTACTTCCAGGAATAACAGTTGGATATGCACAGGATTTTGAAAACAATCCAGATGGCTGGACTTCTTATGGGGCAGCTAATACATGGGAATGGGGCACGCCAACAACCGGACCTGGTGCAGCATTCTCTGGTGAAAAAGTTTATGGAACAAACTTAGACGGTACGTATGATAGCAGAGCCAATATGTCATTACAAATGCCGCCAATCGATTTACCAGAAGGAAGCAGTTACTTACAATTTAAACAATGGTACAATCTCGAAAGAAATTATGATTATGGTCATGTATATGTATCAACAGATAATGTAAACTGGGTTCAAAAGCTTCGGGTAAATAATCTATCCAATGGATGGGTAGATGGTGAAGTTGATTTGAGTGAATATGCCGGTCAACGAATTTATGTTGCTTTTAATGTAACAACCGATGGCAGTGTGGTTAGAGATGGCTGGTATTTAGATGATGTTACCCTATCTAATGCAGCACTCACTGTACCTCAACAATTAGGAGTTGTAGCAGACAAAGAAGACTCTTCTGCAAAGGTAGGATTGAAAGAAAAAGTGGATCCAAATAAAATTACCATTCAAATGCCTGAGGCTACTAAAGAAGCTAGCAGTGAAAAGGCAGCTCCGTTTGTATTGCCGATGCAGGCCCAGGTAACGGTCTTAGAATCGGGTCGATCTGTTAAAACAAACCCTGCCAACGGAATCTTTGAAATGACACATGCTGTAGGTGAGTTTACGGTTGTTGCTGAAAGTTATGGTTTCCAATCAGAAACACAAACTGTGAACATTGAGCAGGATGGTGAAGTGACAGCTAACTTTACTTTACAAGAACTTCCTAAAGGTACAGTAACAGGTACAGTCATCAACCAAGCTACAGGGGAGCCTGTTGCTGGGGCAACGGTCTATCTAATGGAAGATGCAAACATTGCACCTGTTGCAACAGATGCTAACGGACAATATTCATTAACAGGCTATGAAGGAGACTACACATTAAAAATCATCGCACCTTATTTCTATAGTCAAGAAGTATCCATTACACTACAAGGAAATACAGCACAAAACTTTGAATTGAAGCCATTCATTGGTTATCCAAGTGAAATTGGCTATGATGACGGAACAGCTGAAAATGCCAGAGCATTTTTCGACGCAGGTAATGGCTGGGCTTTGAAAATGTCATTAGCACCTGGTAATGAAAAGGCACTTGTTTCCGGAGGATTATTCCGATTCTGGGATACTGAATGGCCGGTTCCGGGCGGTACCAATTTCAAAGTGGCAGTTTATGATGCCAATGGTCCAGATGGAGCACCAGGTAAAAAACTTGCAGGTCCAATTGATGCAACAGCATTAAGAAATGGTCAGTGGACACATGTAGATTTAAGCAGTCACGGTATTGTCGTTGAAGGAGATTTCTACCTTGTTTACATCCAAGCTGGAATCAACACGGCTTCACCTGGACTTGCAACAGATGAAGATGGTGAAAATGCATTAAGAAGCTGGCAATTAGTGGGCGGCGCTTGGTCACCATCACCTGAAGAAGAAGGAAACTACATGATTCGTGCAGTGGTAGACTATGAAGTAACTGCTCCAACAATCTCATCACCAGTGGATGGTTCCTTCACGAACGTTGGCACTGTAACGGTCGAGGGGAACGCTGCACCAACCACAAACGTTCATATTTACAATCATGGAGAAGAAATTGCAACGGGTGAAGCCACAGATGCTGGTACGTATGCAATTGAGGTATCACTTCAAGATGGAGAAAACAGTTTAACAGCAAAAGCTTCAACTGTACAAGGTATAACAGATGCGTCAGCACCTGTAGGGGTAGTATATGACCAGCATGCGCCAGAGTTAGCCATTACTAGCCCAACAGATGGCGGGAAAATAAATAAGGAAACGGTCACCGTTACGGGTACAGTTGTAGATGATTATTTAAAGTCTGTTAGTGTTAATGGTACGAAAGCCAAGGTGGAAAATGGCACCTATTCAGCTAGAATTCTACTAGATGAAGGAACAAATACGATTGCAGTTACGGCAGAGGACCAAGCAGGTAATAGAACCGAACAAACACTTCAAGTGAATGTAGATTATACCGCACCAGTGATTTCAGATGTAAAACCTGCTGTGGATAAGACATTGAAAAAAGGTGAAAGTGTAAAAATTGAATTCACAAGTGAGCCTGGTTTAAAGTCTTCTTTTGTGATTCATATGCCTTTAACGAATCTTATCTCAGTTCAAAATGCAACAGAACTGCCAATGATGGAGGTTTCATCAGGATATTATGTAGGCTACTACACAGCTACAAAGGACATGGTAGCCGATGGTGCTATGATTGAAGTCAAAGCAGTAGATACATTTGGTAATGCGACTAGAGAATTAGCAGCAGGCAAATTGTTTATCAATGTAAAGAAAGGTAAGTAATAATCAAAAAAGGAGTAATCTACCAATTGGTTTGGAGGTTGCTCCTTTTTTTCTACTTTGTGGAATGAAAGCGCTTTATAATTAACAAAATAATTAAAATAGTCAAATAATATTGACGAAGCCTATTTACAGTGATAATCTTATTAATAATTTAAAATAAATCAATGACGAGAAGAGTAAGATTCGCTGTTTGTCCCTAAGAGAGTCGACATTTGCTGGGAGTCGATGGCAGGGCTTATCTGAAAATCATCTCCGAGATGTGTAGCTGAAAATATCTAAAAGTAAGCTATACCGGAATAATCCGCCGTTACATGGGACACGTATAATTATTATACGTTAATCGAGAGCCGCAGCCTGGGGATTTTTGCTGCGGAAGTAGGGTGGTATCGCGAGCTAGCTCGTCCCTATACAAGGGGCGGGTTTTTTGTTGTTTACAAAAACCTATAAATGCCTTTGAAAATGGCAAATTTTAAAATGAAAGAGGAGGAAAGTGAAATGAATCAACAAGTTGACCAAAAAGAAAAAGCTGTTCAAGTAGAAGATATCATTATTGCAAGCCACACCATTAAGGATGTGATTTCGCCAACTCCCTTGCAATATAATCACTTATTATCAGAGCGATATGGCTGTAATATTTATTTAAAAAGGGAGGACCTGCAAAGTGTTCGCTCCTTTAAAATCCGCGGTGCTTATAATCGCATAAAGAAGCTAACAGAGGGAGAATTAGAAAATGGGATTATCTGTGCCAGCGCCGGAAACCACGCTCAAGGTGTCGCCTATTCTTGCAATCATTTAAAAATTAATGGAAAAGTCTTTATGCCAAGCACCACTCCTAAACAAAAGGTGAATCAAGTAAAATTTTGGGGTAAGGAACATGTAGAAATTGTTTTAGTAGGGGATACCTTTGACGATGCTTATGAAAAAGCGATGGAATGCAGTCAGGTAGAAAATAGAACGTTTATCCACCCATTCGATGATCCAGACGTTATTGCGGGTCAAGGGACAGTAGCGGTAGAACTGCTGAATGAATGCCCAGAAAAAATCGATTACCTATTTGCGGCAATTGGTGGGGGAGGCCTTATCTCAGGTGTTGGTACGTATATGCAGCATTTCTCACCGGAGACAACATTAATTGGTGTCGAGCCTCAGGGTGCTGCCGGAATGAAGGAGTCGATTTCAAAAGGTCAAGTAACTTCTTTGAAAGAAATTGACCCATTTGTAGATGGTGCAGCCGTGAAGACTGTCGGTTCCATGACCTATAACATTTGCAAAGAGTTCGTGAAGGATATTGTCGTCGTACCCGAAGGAAAGGTTTGTACCACATTACTATCTCTTTATAATGAAAATGCGATCGTCGTTGAGCCTACAGGGGCGCTGTCAATTGCTGCGTTAGATGAATATGCGGAAGAAATAAAAGGGAAAACAGTTGTCTGCATCGTCAGTGGAGGTAACAATGATATCGGTCGTATGCAGGAAATTAAAGAGCGCTCGAAGCTCTATGAAGGACTGCGACATTATTTTATCGTCCAATTCCCACAACGTCCAGGTGCATTACGTGAGTTTCTAGATGATGTCTTGGGTCCAAATGATGATATCAGCCATTTCGAATACACGAAAAAGAACAATCGTGAAACCGGACCAGCTTTAGTCGGGATTGAGTTGAAAACTAAAGCAGATTATTATCCATTAATGGAACGGATTAAAGCAAAAGGATTTGTCTTCCGCGAAGTTAATAATGACAGTACCTTATATCAGATGCTTGTATAAAAACAAAGAGCCCGTTAATGGGCTCTTTTACTATTTTCCTAGTATGTTCTCTAATTGTAACTATTTCCTAGCACTTTAAATGAATTTTCATTTATAATTGTTTCAAGATAACAATAAATTACAAGGTGGGGGCTATGTGTCAAAGACAATATTCACAAATGGGTTAATCTATACACTTGATTCAAACCAGCCAGTTGTTGAGTCGGTTGTGGTTGAGAATGGCAGGATTATAGATTTAGGATCACATCATGAAATGAGCTTACAATGGGGAAGGGCAGGAGCTAAAGTAATCGATCTGCAGGGGAAAATGGTTACCCCAGGTCTGATAGACAGCCATTTACACATGTCAGGTGTTGCATTTAACTTTTTAGACTTAGATTTAACGGGGGTTACATCGAAATCGGAAATGCTCGATAAAATAAAGCAAAAAGCGGATACGGTTGCTCCTGGGAAATGGTTAATTGGTATGGGCTGGGATGAAAATCTATTTACAGAAGGATCTATTC
>Ga0307408_100003750_pt1 | contig 10344 bp, 6 predicted proteins | sample 322Cmetagenome_FD_202116 | JGI IMG/M metagenome (GOLD analysis project Ga0307408, IMG submission 202116) | Maize rhizosphere microbial communities from greenhouse at UC Davis, California, United States - 322HYB-C-3 | ecosystem: Host-associated > Plants > Roots > Rhizosphere > Soil | place: USA... | reverse complement strand
AAGCTTACAGCGGCTCAAGTTCTGGCATCTAAGAAAAGCATTTACCAGGACAGTATCCATCGTGTAAAACTAGTAGTAGAATACCCTAATACAAATTGCGCTATCGACTCAATGGTTGATACTGTTGTTGTTTATGCAAAGCCCAAAGCTGCTTTCCTGCCAAGTAAAACAGATATTTGCGGAGCGCAGAATATCAGCTTCAAAAACCTTTCTTTAGGCTCTTCTTTTATCCCGACAGATTATATATTGAAGATCTACAATGTGTCTAAAACGTTTGAGTATCAAGATATAATCATGCAGGATTTTACCCTGAGGAACGTTCATTTCAATGCGGTAACCAAACGGGATACCTTCATAGTGAAATTGATGGCGAAGAATGCCTGTGTTAACGATTATTCTATTGATAGCGTAAGGATTGTCTGCAGTCCGACAACCATTGAGATGGGCTTAAGGGTAGATGGAACCTATTTATACGGCTGCGGGCCTCATTCCGTAAAAATCGAAAATAAAACCAGGGGAGGAGATCAGTTCCTCTATGAGATATTCAAAGGAACCAATCTTGAGTTCTCGAAAATGGTAAATAATTCCGATCCTTTATTATACACCTTTGAAAAGGGTGGGGCCTATAAAGTCAAATTAACCGCGTATAACTATTGTTCAACCGCTTCAGATTCACTTACCATAAATGTGGTTCAATCTGATGCAGATTTCGCCCTGGCCAAGGATAAATATTGTGTGGGTGAGAAGTTGAAGTTCTTGTTCCCAAGCGGTAAACTGGATTCCTACCAATGGGATTTTGGTGATGGTGAATTTTCGCCGCTTTCCGATCCTGATAAATCCTACAAAACTTCTGGAACTTATAAGATAAAAGTGAGGGGCACAAAGATATTGCTGGGCGTTGGTGGCGTTTGCGAAAGCCAGGATTCATTAACCGTAATAATTATTGATACGCCAAAAGCCAGCTTTACGAGCAATGCAAGTGCTGTAAACTGTAATCCGTTCGTGTTGAACGTAAAATGTACAACAGCCAATGCTTTCTTTGTGGAGTGGGATTTTTCCGATCCTGCCGGAAAGAACAATAAGATTGCTGGTCCCGAAGTATCTCACTCATTCGAACAGGGAGGAACTTATGCCGTTAAGATGAAGGTTTATAATGAGAACGGTTGTGTGGACTCTATCGTTCAAAATGTATTTATTAGCGCCAAACCCAAAGCTATTCTTACTGCATCTCAGCTCATTTGCGGTTCCACTGCTCCATTGCAGCTTAGTGCAGGTGCTTATGCGGGTAATAACAATATTCCATTAAGTTACGAGTGGCGAATGGACAGAATAGCATCTCCGTTAGGCCCGGATAGCCCAACGCTTAATTATACCTTTTCATTGCCAGCAAATGTACAACCGCCATATACAGATATTGTTCGTTTAGTGATCAAGAATAAATTGACCGGTTGTGCAGATACCGCTTATCAGTCTATTATTTATAAGGCCAGGCCTGTTCCTGATTTTACTGTAGTTGGTGGCACAAGCGGTTGTGTTCCATTAAAGATCAGCGTTACGAACATTAGTAAGTTCAAAGCCTTTGTTGATCGTTATGAATGGTTATTAGATGATGTGGTGGTTTCGAATGATGAAACCCCGGATATAGCAGAACTAAGTGTTCCGAATAGAACTTATAGACTTAAACTTCGGGTAAGCAATTTCGATTGCAGCTACTCTGCAGAAAGTAGTGTGAAAACCATTACCACATTTCCGTTACCAAAAGCATCATTTGAGTTGAAAGAATCAGAAGGATGCTATGGCTCGGTTTGGTTTGAAGTTAAGTCTAATGCTTCTACAACAGGACTAACCAATGCCGGGGCTTACACCTGGAGGATAGACAATGGTATCCCTGAAACAACCTTTACCCCGGTTCCCCGGAATTTAGGGCAAGGAGTGCATACGGTTGAGCTTACGGTAAATAATGGAGTGTGTACTGATAAAATGGTAAAAACAGTTAGAGTTATCGATCTGCAAAAGCCAAAGATCGTTCCTTCAGTTAATATCGGATGTGGAATTTTGAAAGTGAGTTTCAAGAGCGCAGCCAAAGATGCACTAAAATATTTCTGGGACTTTGGTGATGGATTCTCAGATACCACAGCAAATCCTGTTCATACATTTTACGCCAATGCCGACGAGAAACCTTATAAAGTTGTATTGAATGTTGCGAATGGAAATTGTTCAAGTAGTTCAGACACGGTACTGATTAAGCTTTACCATAAGCCTTTTGTAAACTTTAAAGTATTGCCAGACTCGGTAATAAAAGCTCCGAACTTTACCTTTACCTTCTTCAATATGACGGGTAAGGCTCAGAATTACAGGTGGTCTTTTGGTGACGGGGGCGTTTCTTTTGATCAAAATCCAACTCATAGTTACACAACAATGGGTGAATTTAAAGTGGAGCTAACAGCAGTGAATGAGTTTGGTTGCGATTCCATGATGTCACGAATGGTTCGCATCGACAGTATCCCATGTTATATGTATGTGCCAAATTCGTTCCAGCCAGATAACGTTCGTCCAGAATTGTCTGTATTTAAACCTAAGGCATATGGATTAAAACAAGGGACTTATTCACTGAGAATATTTAGCAGGTATGGAGAAATGATATGGGGTAGTAATAAGCTAAGTCCAGCCGGAGAGCCCGAAGAGGGTTGGAATGGGAAGCTGAAAAATGATACCGAGGCACCCCAGGGAGTTTATATATGGGATATTTCTGGAGAGTTTATAGATGGTACCGAATGGAAAGGGATGAGTTATAGCGGACCTAACGGGAAGAAAATGCGAAGTGGAACTTTAACATTGATCAGGTAGAATGAAAAGGCTTTTAGTGGTAGGGGTTCTGCTTATTTTAAGATTGGGTTCAATGGCTCAGGATGCTATATTCTCCCAGTTTTATCATGTACCAAATTATCTTAATCCGGCTTTGAACGGGCAGTTTGATGGCGACTTTCGGATAAATCTTATTCATCGCTCTCAGATGATTGCCTTGAATAGCCCACTTAATTATTCGGCATTTTCGCTGGATTATAATGTGCCAAAGTTTGGAGGAGGTTTTGGTTTTCTTGGGATGAGGAGTAATGAAGGTCAGTCATCCTATACCCGTACAACGGCAGTGGGAATTTATTCTTACAGTGCCCAATGGGATTACGCAGTTCTTTCATTCGGACTTTCCGCAGGTATTGGAAACCTGAGATACGATCATGATAAAGATGTATTCTACGATCAGTTTGATGAAAACGGAAAGATTGAAGGGGGGGCAACCAATGCAACGTTTCCCACTAACAATAATCGTTATTATTTTGACACAGGAGCTGGTGTAAACCTGGTTTTTCATGATGCAATGGTTGGTTTAGCATTTAATCATCTTAACCAGGCAGATGAATCATTTACCAATACAAAATCGAAAATACCGATGCGTATTAATGCCCATGCCAGCTATCATTTTGCACTCGATTATTATGATCAGGAAAACGGCCCGGCATTAATACCTTCAATCGTTTATTACAAGCAGTTTAATATAAACTCGCTAAGTACGGGTTTGCAGTTTAAAAGCAAGCGGGTACGTATTGGCGGCTGGTACCGAAATGAATTCCGTCAAAAAGAGTCATTCGTACTTTCTCTAAGCTTTGATATTTTCAGCCGCTCTGATTCTTATGATAAAGTACGATTGGGAGTGAGTCATGATGCAACTTTGTCTAAATTGGGTTATAGCGCAAGCGGCGGAAGTACCGAAGGGGCTTTGTCATGGGAAACCCGTATCAGAAGGAATGAAGGAAATTCAAGGGAGAGCTATGGTAAACGTTGCTTTGATTTTTATTGAGAAGAGGACGGGTGATACTCTAAATTGGGGATTGGAGCTTTGTAGGTATATTATTAGCGTCTCGCTGAGCTTGTCGAAGGGCGTGTGATGGGAACGCAGATCGGAACTTCTAAGCTGTGTGCCCGTCGTGCTCAAAGCTACTCGCAGCGTTTAAAAGAGCAAACTTTTAATTTTCTTTCCATTTCCAACAATCCAAACTATATCACCTTCATTTAGAATAAAACTGCTTTCCGGGTTTAAAATCCGGTCACCTTTGCGTTCTACAGCTATTACAAGTCCCTGAACCTGTTCACGTATAGCTGATTCGCGGATACTTTTATTGCACACGGCAGACTTTGACGTGAGGCGGATTTTATTCAGTTCGAGGTTCTCCCTTACATCGGGCAACGCGCTTTCTTCTTCCTCCACCTCAATAATATCTTTTAAGCGAGCCAGTTCTTCATCAGTGCCAATTACTGTTATTTTATCTCCTGGATATAGGCGCTCATCTTTCCCGGGGGTGGTAATAACTTTGCGACCTCTTTCTATCAATGCAATGTTTACACCATATTTTTCACGGATTGCAATCTCACTTAACGTGTGCCCAGCCTCCAGAAAGTCAGACGATACAGACATTGTTGAAAGGTGAGAATCCCAGGGAATTAATTTGTTAGAAGCTGCAAGGTCTTCCCTGGCATTAAGGTTAGAAACAAAACGATTTTCGAGTCTGCCATAAAACCTGTTTAATTTGGAAGAGAATACCATAATCAGTGCTGCGGTAACCAACGTTAAAATAACCACGGCAATACGGGTTTCAAAAATGGTGTTTAACAGAATGGCCATAAATGATACCGCCAGCGCCAGGCGAAGCACTTCGAGCGCAATTAAAGGTCCTCTTGAATATTGCCTGTTAAGCCATAAATGAGAATGGGCCTTTCGTTCGATCCGTTTGCCAGCCAGGCTCCACAAGAAAGGCGCCATTAACAGAATCGAAAATCCGAAAGTCAGGATTTTCGCAATGTTCTCTTGTTCAATGCGCCTTATTGCTGCCGGGTAAATTAGCTTGGAGGTAAGGGCAATAATCCCTACTAAAATGACCGACTGGATAAATGAATTGGTGAGATAAGATTTCAGTAGTGCTTTCCAATCGCTGGAGGTGGTGATACCTTGTGTGCTTGTGCTGTAATTTTCGATCCGGGTTTTCCAACGCGATGGTAAATTTCGTTCCAGAAACTTATAAAAGCCGGAAGATGATTTAATCAAATAAGGGGTTGTAAATGTAGTAAAAGCTGATACTGCCACTGCAATCGGATAAAGGAATTCGCTGGTTACCTTCAGACTTAAACCGAGTGTGGCTATGATAAAGGAAAATTCGCCGATCTGGGCTAAACTCATACCTGTTTGCACCGCAATGTTTAGCGGTTTTCCGGCGAGTAAAGCTCCCAGCGATGAACTAAGGAATTTGCCTGCAACAGTAACAGCTACAATTACAGCGATCGGAAAAGCATACTCAACCAACACCGAGGGGTTTATCAGCATACCTACAGAAACGAAAAAAACAGCTGCAAAAAGGTCTTTTACCGAGGTTGTGAGATGCTCTATCCGCTCGGCATATACTGTTTCGGCCAGAATAGATCCCATAATAAAGGCGCCTAAAGCAGGGGAGAAGCCTACCTTTGTCGCCAAAATGACCATAGCCAGGCATAACGCCAGAGACACAATAAGCATGGTTTCATCAGTCATGAATCGATTTGCTTTTTTTAAAAAACTGGGGATGAGAAAAATGCCTCCTACAAACCACAGCACCAGGAAGAAGCCCAGTTTTAAAATAGAAAAGCTCATTTCGGCACCAGCAAAGTTCTGACTTACACCGAGTGTGGTGAGGAGAACTAGCAAGAGGATTGCCACCAGGTCTTCCACGATAAGTACGCCAAAAACCAGTCTTGCAAACAGATTATGTTTTACCCCCATCTCATCAAACGCTCTTATAATGATTGTGGTTGATGATACGGATAAAATGCCTCCGAGAAAGACGCAGTCCATCGTTTTCCAGCCCAAAGCTTTTCCGGTAAGGTATCCGAATGCCAGCATAAATATTACTTCAACAATGGCTGTTATGGAAGCCGCACCGCCCACCTGTATCAGCTTTTTAAAACTGAACTCAAGGCCAAGGTTAAACAGGAGAAAGATCACTCCGATTTCTGCCCAGATGGTAATGCTTTCGTCGTCGGATACGGTTGGAATGAATGAGAAATGTGGTCCTACCAGGAAGCCGGCCAGGATGTATCCCAATACCAAAGGTTGCTTTATCTTTTTAAAAACGAGGGTTGTAATAGCGGCGGCGCCCAGTATTAAACCGAGGTCCGTAATCAATTGAGGTAAATGAACCATAGTTTTATTTGTAAAACGAGGTCACTTCTCAGAGTGCCCCATTAAATTTATCAATTGAATAATTGCTTAAGCTGGGCGGATATTTTTCTCAGACGATCAATGTCCTTTGGGCTGTCTCTGTGTTCTTTGTATAAGAGGAATTCCTGCCGTTCTCCCAGTTCTTTATATACAAATTTTATCTCGGAAGGATTGCTTAAGCCTCCCAGCTCTTGTACATCAAAGAATCTGATTTCTGCCTTATCGAGTAAGAGGTAGTCTTCCGCAGAATTGCTTTTGAATAATATGAGCACTTTGGCTTCGCTCGAAAAGGCAAAAGCTTTATTGCCAACCACAACCAGGTCTTCAATATGGAAGTTTTTTGTAATGGCTAGCTGCTGGCTACGATCAGAGAGTGCTTTGATCTTGTTTTTTGCACTGGTGTTTCCAGCAATATATAATGGTACAATCAGGATAAACAACATCCCGAACGCAATGCTTGCATTGATTAACATATTATTTATAATCTAAGTGTTGGTAATAATGTTTATGAGCTTGGGGCATAAACAAATACATAAGGCTGTGAACGACATAATACTGTTCCTTGCTAGAAGAACAATAGCCGTTTTAATCACAATTTTTAGAGAAATCCAAGCCGTTAATATGGCCCGATGAAGGATTTTAGGGATTAGTTACCACACCGAATGAAATGGATACAATAGAAGCTGATGCTTCCGGAAAAAAAGATACCGGACTTCTCTGAAATTAGAAGTTACCGATCGCCAGGCGATGCACAGAACTGAAAAGACGGTTGCCAAAACGAAAACCTGATAAAATGAAATCCTGGTTTGTGTTTTGAGCTGGAAGTGCAGCGTTGGGAAATGAACGAGTATAAATTCATTATGATGACTGCTCTCCTGTGTAAGTGCGGGTAATTCCTGCTTCTGCTCTTGAAAATGCGGTCTTGTCTTTTTTTCAAGATTACAAACGCAGGTAAAGGCTAACAGAAATAGCGAAAATGCTATTATATTCTGTAGAATGTAGTTAACCTGTTTTGAATGCATCCCTGCAAAGGTAATGAGATCTTTAACTTATGTTGTGAAAAAGGGAAAATATGGTGATAGTGAATCTGCCGGAATGAAAACTGATTTCATTTGCTGAATGCCCTGATTAAAGTTTGGTGTTTTCGTCTCGATGAAGGAGAAAAATTTTAAAACGCCTAATATGCGCTTTAATGTTATAATGATAAATCTGTAAATTGTTCATTAATAATGGTTTGCAGTTGTTTGTTTTGTCATATCGACGAAGATCCTATAAAGGTTGGCTATAAGACGATTGAGGATCCCTCCTTAGGTTATAATGACAAAACTGTAACTTGCTTATTCTAAGTCGATTGTAGAGAGGCGTTTTGTCATCTCGACGAAGGAGAGATCCCTAGAAAGTTTGCATGTAAAGTGCTTTAAGATCCCTCCTTAGGTGGGGATGACAAAGCGGGTTAACCGGTATTACGCTCATTGTCATCACTATATTGTTCTTCCTCAGGTTTATAAATGCGGGATGAAACAAGATGCTTTAACCGGTATTGCGGCCTGTCATACTAAACGGCTTTCAGACATTTCTACTGCTTATTTTTCTAAAGTTGCTCATCAGCATTCTGATTTTTTCAGGATTGATGCTTAAGTGAATGCCCGATTCTTTGGATTCTTTATGATAAACCTTATATACAGATAGTAAATCTTTATAAGCGAGAACCCCCACAACTATATTTTCTTCGGTTGATGACATTACGGGAAGTACGAATTTTCCGCTCTCACCCATCAGTTCAACTGCTCTGGAAAGTGTATCTGTGCTTTTTAAAAATGGTATAGAGGGACTTAAAAGACCAAGCAGCGTCTCATTCTGTTTATAATCTGATTGCAATATCTGGTCTTTCTCAAGCAATCCTTCAAAAAAGCCAGTGTTTGAAACCAGGATAAAGTAGGGAGTGCTGGTATTTTCATGAAGTAACCTTGTTCTTATTTCTGCAACCGAACTTTCTGCTGCCAATACCTCTACGTCGCTTTGCATAAACTGGCCCGCGGTGTTTTTTCTCAGTGGATCTGGCTCATACGAATCGGGAGTATAAACGCCGCGTCTAGCAATTTTCTCCGTCATAATTGTATTTTCCATCAGGAAGAACGAAACAATATACGAGCTGGTACAAGCACCCAGCAAGGGCAATAAGGCATTGCTTTGCATTGTAGTTTCCAGCGCAAAGGCTATGCTGGTTAAATAGGCACGGGAGGCTCCGGCAAACATAGCAGACATGCCAACCAGCGCAGATAGTGGAATATTTATTTCAGCTTCAGGGAAATAGGTAGTAATTAATGAACCTATTATTGCACCAGATGCCCCCCCGATGGTTAAAAGGGGAGCCAATGTTCCGCCAGATGTTCCGCTGCCTAATGCTATTGCCCAGGAAAGGAATTTGAAAACGCAAAGTGAGATCATTAAAATAAGAGGCACTTTGCCCGAAAGCATATTGGTGATGTTGCTGTATCCCACACCCAGCGTATCCGGATAAAAATAGCCGATAAAACCAACGGCAATTCCGCCGATAGCAGGCCACCACATCCAGTGAATGGGAAGCTTTTCAAAAGAGTCTTCAATGAAGTATAAAATCCTGGTAATACCCAGGGATAAAAAGCCAATGATGAGACCGATGAAGCTGTACACCGCTACCGCTTTGTTTGAAGGAAGTTCGATGTTGGCCATCATGAAAACTGGTTCAGTTTCAAAAAGAAGATGGTGACCGGCAGCACCGGTAATACAGGCTAAAGCAACAGGCACGATGGCCCTCGGCGAAAATTCAAAAAGTAAAAGCTCGATGGCTAAAAATATTGCAGCTATTGGAGTGCCAAATATGGCCGACATGCCTGCTGTAGCTCCGGCTGTAAGAATTACCTTACGTTCCTGCGAGGTGACCTTGAAAAGTTGTCCGACAGTGGAGCCTAACGCGCCACCGGTTGCAATGATTGGTCCTTCCGCGCCAAAAGGGCCTCCAGTACCAATTGCAATAGCAGAGGATACTGGTTTTAGAAAGGCCATAGATGGCTTTATCTTGCTTTGATTCACCAGAATTTGTTCCATAGCTTCAGGAATACCATGCCCCCTTATCGCTTTAGATCCATACAAAGCCATAAGTCCCACCACTAACCCGCCAATTGCCGGAAGCAGAATTACAAGCCAACCTAAATGGTTTTCGGCCGGGCTCCGGAAGCTGCCATCAATTACCCCAAAAAAGGATAAGTTCGTTACAAGATTGATCAGATAAACAAGCACTTTGGCTATAACACAAACCACGCTTGCAGTCATCACACTTAGCGCTGATATTTTTAAAAGCCTTTTTTTTTCTATTGCAGATGTCTGAGGCTGATCCCCACTGTTATTTAAATCATTTAATAATGGCGAAACGGGTATTTTGTGTTCTGAAGATATGCTCATTCTGTTAAAAAACTGTTTCGCAAAGATAATGGTGATTTTTGGAATTAGGTAATAAAATATGTCCATGGAAATGTTTTATTGCTTTGTTATTGGATTTTTATTATTATTTATATGTCTGTGTGCATTTGTTGAATCTTGGCCGTGTTGTCAATCCTAATACATAATATTGTAGATATTTTTAGGCGATGAAGGAGTGCAATAACATTTGCGATGTAAGCAGTTGTTTTCTGTGTAAAAGGTGCTTACCAGACTGGTTGCCTGCCATTCAGGCACATAAAAAGAACTTTGAAGTAAAAAAAGGTGAGCAGGTTTTTCGGGAAGACGAGCCTGTTTCCGGTATTTATTTTATTTTCAATGGATTGGTTAAAGTGCATAAAAGGTGGGATCAGGAGAAGGAGCTGATTATTCGCTTTTCCGGTCCCGGAGATGTTATCGGCTATCTCGGTTTGGGAGATCAGCCAATTTATCCCGTAACGGCTACCGCTCTTGAACCTTTAATGCTTTGCTTTTTGAGTTTGGAGTTTCTGGAGACTACTCTAAATGTGAATAATCGTTTAACCTATTCACTGATGCGCTTACTTGCTAACGATCTAAAGGAGTCTCACAAAAGCATGCGGGATCTGGTTCATATGTCAATGAAAGCACGGGTAGCTCAGGCC
>Ga0307408_100003749_pt1 | contig 10344 bp, 8 predicted proteins | sample 322Cmetagenome_FD_202116 | JGI IMG/M metagenome (GOLD analysis project Ga0307408, IMG submission 202116) | Maize rhizosphere microbial communities from greenhouse at UC Davis, California, United States - 322HYB-C-3 | ecosystem: Host-associated > Plants > Roots > Rhizosphere > Soil | place: USA... | reverse complement strand
TTATCCTTTATATAATCGTTGCCCGATAACTGAATACGGTACATTCCCAAATTGGCATTCATAATGCCAGGGTTATCGATATCTTCTGTGTACACCTGGGGCATAGTTATGAAAGCTCCCCCATCCATCTCCCAGTTTACTATCTGTGGAAGCTGACTTATTTCAGTTTGTCCGAATGTTATAGGGGCACTTGTTACTTTCTTTGGAAGGGCCGAAAAGGCGGTGTAGGCAACATCAAGATATTTAAAAGGATTCTTCGCGGCCTTTACAGGATCGGACTTGAGAGCAACCAGTGTTTGCATCTTATCCAGGGTATCTCTAAAAAGAAACTTCGAGCGATCGAGAGTACCAAACAAATTAGAAACTGCCGGAAATTTAGAACCTTTGATATTTTCGAACAATAAAGCCGGTCCCTGTTGTTCGTAAACTCTTAAATGAATAGCAGCCATTTCAAGATATGGGTCTACTTCTTCCTTTATTCGGATGAGATGTTTACTCCTTTCCAGGTCGAGAACACATTCTTGCAAGCTTTTATAGCCCATTGTAGTATTTTTCGGCAAAGTTATTGAATTGCGTGTACTTAATGCACTTAAGGAAACACTGCCTTTACAATATAGAAACATTGCAATAGACTCTTATTTTATTGCAATTAATTCAATAAACAAATTAAAATACTGATAAAATAATATTCATCAATCTATATTGTTATCACTTACTCAAGTATCAATTATCAATCTGTCAAGGAAAGTGGATTTTTGTGAATATTTTTTAAAAAAATCAAAACCAAGCCCTCTTTAATATGATATTATCATAAAAATTAAAATTATTTTGTCAGTTTTATACTTTACCTATACTTTTGTTGTGTAATTAATACACAAGATTATGAAAAACTTACTTATCGCTACTATATTAACTTTCGCTACTGCGGTTGGTTTCGCAGGTGAGAAGATCGAGAAAAAAGACGACGCTAAAGCCGTTTCATACAGTGCTAAAAAACAATTGGAAGCAGAATTTGCAGATGCAAAAAGTGTAACCTGGAGTGTAAATGAGGATTATCAGAAAGCTACATTTACGTCTGAAGGCAAAAAGCTTACAGCAATATTTGATGTTCAGGGAAATTATTTAGCAGCTACACAAGCTATCGCATTTGAAGATCTTCCAGCTGATGCAAAAAAGAGCATTGAGAAAGTTTACAAAGACTACACGTTTTCTGATGCTATAAAAATCGTTGCAAGACCAGCTTCTGATTATCAAAGCAATGATGTTGGAACATACTGGATCGATTTGACAAAAGATAACAAACAAATTTATTTGAATTATACTGAAGCATCGGGCTTGTCTTTCTACAAAAGAGTAGAAGGAAGCGCAAATGCCAAGAATTAAGAAAGTTTTAGTTTTAGATTTAGTTTTTAATAGTACGCCTACCTACAAAGTGCCTGCACCTGAGTGCGGGCATTTTTTGTTGGATTTAATTGAGGCATGATGTTACTGCTCCGCTTAAGGATAGTTTTGCATCAAGCAAAAAAGTTGGGGAGGAATAAGTACTTGAATATTGCAAAAAGTAAGCTCGCGAAGGCGCCAAGACGCAGTTCTATATGATGCTTATTTTAAGACGCAAAAAACAATCTCCGATTGCCTGCTTTGCCTTGAAAAGGCTTCCACGCCTCCTTCTTTAAACTATGCAAATCAATTGCGCCTCCTGCGGCTTTGCGAGGTTTAAATGGATACACTTGTTAAGAAGCCGCGTATTTAGCAAATCTCCCCAGATTTTTTGCTTGATCCGTGAACGAGAGTGTAAAATTGGCTCGCAGAGGCACAGAGCCGCTTTTGTATGGCGCCTATTTAAGAACGAAGAGAGGACAATCTTCAATTGCCAGCAATGCTAACTATACTGTTTGGCTTCGAAAATATCTTCTAACTATTCTACTTGATCCTCTACAAGAGCATTATTCATTTAAAAAACAAAGATTTTTCTTAAATACAAAGGCGATCTCTGCTGTTGTTCGCTGGTCCGTCCGAAAGATGACGCCTGAAAAATCTCTTTCATCTTTGCATCTCCTCCCCGGTCTCTGCGTTTAAACCAACCTCAGAAATACATGTCAGCCGCCACCCGGAACGTATTACAGTGAGCATCCACAATATCCTGTATTTTAGTAGAATATCCGCCGCCCATACTCACCTGAACAGGTACTTTATTTCTTTTGCAGAGATCAAATACAAGTATATCCCTTTTTTTGCAACCCTCTTTAGTTAAATCTAGATGCCCTAATTTATCGGTAGCGAGAATATCCACACCAGATAGATAAAATACAAAATCCGGATTAAACCGTTCAAAAACCTGCGGTAGTACTTTATTCAGGATTTCAAGATACTTGTCATCATCAGTACCAATGTCTAAACCGACATCAAGATCTGATTTTTCCTTTCTGAAGGGAAAATTCTTTTCTGCGTGAATGGATAGAGTAAAGACATTGGATTGGTTTTGAAAAATTTCGGCCGTTCCATTTCCCTGATGGACATCCAGGTCTACAATTAGTATCCGGCTGGCAATATCTTGTTTGAGAAGATAATTTGCCGCAATAGCCTGATCGTTCAATAGACAAAAACCTTCGGGCCAGTTACTCCCGGCATGATGTGTCCCTCCAGCAACGTTGAAGGCCACTCCATTCTCGATGGCAAAGTGGCAGCAATCTATAGTTCCTTGCGCAATGATCCGCTCCCGATAAACAAGCGCTTCTGTTAAAGGGAAGCCAGATCTTCTTATCTCCTGCGGACTTAAATTCAAATCACGCAAACGCTCCCAGTATTGCTGTTCGTGCGTGTAAAGAATAATATCCTCATTCACTGCTTTGGGCGAGAACAGGTTTTGATTGCTGATAAGGCCTTCATACAAAAGCTGCTCTGGAATAAGCTCGTACTTTAACATAGGAAAGCGATGCGCAGGAGGTAATGGCAATACGTAGGATGAATTATAGGCAATTTTTAACATGAGCAACGCGAATGCAATGGCATTAAATGAAAAACGCCATCTTAAAAGACAGCGTTTTAAATTCTTATATCAGAATGTATTACTAGTGACCTGAATGTCCGTCGATGCCATGAGCATGACCATGAGACAATTCCTCTTCGGTAGCCTCACGAACGCTTAATATCTGTCCCTTGAAATGCAAGTCCTGACCAGCCATTGGGTGGTTTAGATCCACAGTAATTGCAGCATCTGAAACTCCTGTTACTTTTGCACGGAAATGGTTGCCATGATTGTCCTGTAACGGTAAAACAGAATCAAGTGCAGGAAGATCCATTCCCTGGAACATATCCACTCCAAGTTCTGCAATTGCATTATCGTCTCTTTCGCCGTAAGCATCAACCGCACCTAGCTCGAAATCATAACTATCACCAGCAGACATCCCATTTAAGTTTTCTTCAAATTTTGGCAACATCATTCCAACTCCGTAAAGAAAAACTAGCGGTTGCTCTTCTGTTGCTTTTTCAACAAATACTTCCTGACCATTTTCGTTTGTGTACAAATCGTACGTTAGCGCTACAACGCTGTTTGGCTGAATCTTCATATTATTATTTATAAGCGGTCTCCGATATTTTATCGAGCAAACCTTAAATTACTACTTAACTGTTTATCCGTTTTACACCAAACGGGCAAAATTCAGTTCGGTTTTATAAAATTTAAGCCTCTCTAAATAAGAAGGCTTTTATTTTGTGGTAAAAATGTATAAAAAACTTCAAAAACACAGAAGTTTTTACAATAAATAAATGTGTTTTTATAGGTATTGATAGGCTCTGATATACATATTTAACTGTGCAGAACGTTATTAATTAGAGTGACAGAAATCATTTCCCGGCGATCAGAAGCGCCTCATATTTGTTGTATACTTAATTCATAATCAGCTATGAAATCTCCAGATCTAAATTCAGTTTTAAAGGCAACAGTTGTCGCTGAATTCGCTTTAATAGCAATTGCACTTTACGCCGTTTTTGAAGTAGTTTTTAATTAGAAGTAGAGTTTAGGCCAGGGTGTTTAACAAGCTATTTGAATGGTAGCTTTTGTAGCACCCTTTCTATTCGGCTACGCGCTTCTTGCTTTCTCGAAATTTACAGAAACCTATCCCTATAAAGGATGTTTATTAAATGGACTTTATGTCGCAAATGGTTTAAACGAACAACACTCCGAATTCTTTTAAGAGTATGGTAACAGATATTCAGCTTCGTTATGGTATCAATAACAGGCATAATGTCTTTCTTATAAATTAATACACACTTTTATGAAAACACCAAAATATAAAGGCCTCGATAAAAAGGTGAAAAGGGCCTTAAAAAAGGAAATTGAAGTTAGATTAAAGACGCAAACATTGGACGTGCTTAAACACATGGGCTACGAATCAAAGCAGAGCACAAGAGCGCTTGAAAAGAACGCCAAACAGCTTGCGAAAAAGCTAGCTAATATTATTGACGATAACGAAAAACGTGTAAAAGGAGTTTCAGGGCCAGAAAAAGAACAATTGAATGTAAGCGAGCCTGCAAAGAATAATGTGCCAGAATTTAGTTCGCCCCAGCCTATCCTTACTAGCGAAGACGAGAATTCAGCATCAGGAAATAAGAAGCCTGTTATACCATCAGACACCCCGGTTAGTCCGAGCGCATTGGAACTGGCGGAGAAAATTACAGAAGCTTAAATAACTTCTCACCAAGTTTACTCTCGCAGAGCCGCAAAGGCGCAGTTAATGACATGTCTAATATGGAGACGCAAGAGCCCTTGAAGAGTCTCTGCGATCTTAAATAGGCTCCATAAAAAACTGCGCCTTTGTGAGCTATTTATTCTTCCAGGCGCAAATATGCAGTTAATAACATGCTTCATAACAGGATGCAGGAGGCTATGTGGAGTCTATGTCCATGTTCTGGCGAGCCCATCCAACCCGTATTTTTACGTACTTTAGTGCCTCAAATAATTATAATGAATAGAAAATTCATTTTATCATTTCGTACTGCATTATTGTTCGTTTGCGTTTCTACGGGAACGTCATTTACGCTGAAGGCCCAGCAAACTGCTTCAGCGGTTAAGCATAAATATAATGTGCTGTTTATCATTTCAGACGACCTGAGGCCGGAACTGGGTGCATACGGAGTTGCAGGAATTAAAACACCAAACATTGATAAAATTGCAGCTAAAGGCACCCGGTTCGATAATGCTTTTGCTCAGTATCCTGTTTGTAACCCGTCAAGAGCTTCCTTTCTTACAGGCCTTTATCCTACCCAAACCGGAGTAATGAATAATAATGACTATTTCAGAAAATCACATCCGGACATTGTTACATTGCCACAATATTTTAAGCAAAATGGTTATGCCACTTTACGAAGTGGAAAGATATTTCATGGAGGTATTGATGACGAAATATCCTGGACTGAAGGAGGTGAAGCCACTGATCCTGGAATTACTGACCGAGGTAAAGTTCAGGCGAATACCAAACCTAAAGTAACAACAGAACAGGAACCTGATGCTGATCAACCAAACACCAAAGCTTCCAATTCTGACAGAATAATTGTTCTGGATGGTGATGGAGAATCACATGGTGACTACAAAGCAGCAAGCAGAGCTATTAAATTTCTTGATAAGTACAAAACGCAGCCTTTCTTTCTTGCTTTGGGTTTTGTTAAACCTCACAGTCCGCCTACTGCGCCTAAAAAGTTTTTTGACTTGTATGATGTAAATACGATTCCACTTCCAGCTGATTTTGGAACCCGACCAAAAGCGCCAGCGGGCTTTCCTGAATTGTCCATTCCTCCCAGAAACACAGATTTATTTATAGGCAGAGAATCTACACCTGAATTATCGCGTGAAATGAAGAGGGCTTATTGGGCTTCAACCAGTTTTATGGATGCTCAGGTTGGTCGCGTAATGGATGCCCTGGAAGCAAATAATCTAAGCCAAAACACGATCGTTGTTTTTTTCGGAGATCATGGTTATCATCTAGGAGAAAAAGGGAAATGGTCTAAAGCTTATTCTCTGTTCGATCTTGGATTACGGGTTCCCTTAATTATTGCGGTACCAAACGGAAAGTCTCAAAGCACCAAACAGGTAGTAGAATTACTAGACTTATATCCAACTTTGGCTGAACTATGCGGCTTAACTGCACCCAAAGGTATTGAAGGCCATTCTGTAGTCAACCTATTGAAATCCCCTTTATCTACACACAACATTCCAGCTTACAGCATAACCGACTATAAAGGAAAAACTGGCAAATCAGTAAGAACTGATACATGGCATTATGTAGAATGGGAAAATGGAGAAGCCGGTGCAATGTTATTCAAGCACCCTGACGATCCGAATGAATCTACTAGCCTTGCTGCCAACCCTAAATTTTCAAAAGTGGTGGCAGAAATGAAGCAGCTTTTGACTAAAATGCCCGACAATCGGGCAAAAAAGTAATGCCGTTAAAGGGAATATGTTGGATTTTAAATTTTACAGTTGCCCAATTCGATCTCCAATCGCTAGAACGCAGAAAAGAACTCTATTTATTGTATCAACAATCAGGTGTAATAAATAGAGTGAATTCATTACCGGGCTCAGATTCTCACTTCTTAAAAACCGTTTCATAGGTTTTGATCCATTCCTTCATTGATATCTTGCCAGCTAGTTCCTCAATTAGCTTAAATGGGATTTGTTCAGGCTTTTTGAAGCGGATGCAGCTTTTTCCCATGTCTGGCTTTTTTCCTGTGTACTTCTGATACTCGCTGACAAACCAATTTAATAGCTCCTCATTAGCATATATACCCATATGATAAACAGCTATAAAGTTTTTCTGGGATGCGATACTTATAAATGGTAATGCTTGTCCAGGAGTGCAATGATACCCTTCCGGATAAATATTGAGTGGAACCACATAGGTTATCATCCCATAGCTAATAACTTCATCGAAGTCAGGCAGGCATCTTTGAAATATTTCCCGAAGAGATTTCAATGCATCTATGCGTTCTTCGGGCAATGCTTCCATGTATTCATCAGGTGTTAATGCAGAGCTTTTCATAGATCTAAGTTTCTAAATAAATTTAAGTTATTTGATGATATCGAGTACTTTATTTATTGAACTGCTGATTTATTAAAAATGAAAACGTCAAAAATAAAAAATGCAGACAGGCCGATTAGAGTAACCATTGAAATTTTATAGATAATCATTCAGTCTGTTTCGGCAGCAGTCGGCTCGGCAAGCACTCTATTAATGTTTCCGGCTTAGTATCTGGTATCCATGTTGTGAGGTCCAATAATGGTAGCAATGTTTTGAACCAGGTTTGTGAAGCAATAAGAACTTTTGTTTATAGTTAATAACAAAGCCCGATTCCTCAGGAGGTCGGGCTTTGTTATTTTTTCTTTGGGCAAGGAGCTTTTCGCTTATATCGGCTACACTATAAAGTAAGCAACTCTTGGATTTAACCTTTCTTACACAATCCTGATATTCTCAAATCATACAGGTTAACGCTTTGTTGTTTAAAACGCTTGTTTGTCCAGGGATATATTCTGAAATAAATTTTCTTGCCTGAGGCCACTTCCTGCACTAATGGAAAGTGATACTTCTGCATGTCCATTGACTGAACATCCGCTGCCTCACCAACAGTAAAGGCATTACTAAAATCTGCGGAAAAAGATGCCATAATCCTGAAGTTAGTACCTCCACCCACGGTTATTTCCAAATCACGTACTACTGCCGAACCCAATGTAGACGCATTTAAACCAAATTGAAGATATCTTGAATAAACTATATCTATTTCATTGGCTGGCCAACTTCCACCCGAAATATTGTTATTCTGAACTCTTGCCATAAATGCGGGATTTCCGTTTTCGGGTACTCCATACTTTATAAGTTCAGTACCCTTCCACATCTCATCAAGAGCCGAAACTGGTCCACTAATTTCTGCGGTAGAAGTAGTAGCTAATTTATAAACAACACTAAATGGTTGCTTGTCCACGATATTTTCAACATTGATCTTTACCGGAATAAGGTTTTTCTCTCCATTTGCAGTAATTGTGATTTGACCATTAATTACCCCTGCCATCTGAGGAACGCAAACCAGGTAAACCTTGCAGGCATTGCCAGAAGAATAGTCTATGTCTAATTCGTTAGTTGGTGACGCATCTGCTGAACGTTTTAATTTAATACCCGGGGACGCGAGGATCTTTACATGTCGTTTTCTCTCATCCTCTCCTAAATATCCAACATCGAATATCGATTTACATTCCGTCCCGATAAATGCACGGTTGATCAGAATACTACCGGGATTGGTAATTAGCTTTTTTTGATAATTAATATAATCTGTAAGGATATTCTGCCGTTTGATATCATCTATAAATAATTTGGAAAACAACAAAGCGCCATTTGCGCCAAAATGGGTACCATCGCTGGGAAGATTATATATGAATGATTGGGCTTTCTCCTCTCCCATATCATTAATAAGCTTTGCCGTTAAACTAGTCATGTCAATTAACGGGCATTGCATTTGATTTGCAACAAACTTTATATTCTCCGGGTAAGAGAGCGTAAAAGTATCTTTGGAATCAAAATTTGCGTCGACGTTCTGTTTATAGATTTCGCCCAAATCATGCTTGCCCCGACGAGTTAATTTCCCCGATTTATCAAACATCTTTCTCACAACCGGAGTACACAATATTGGATGAGCGCCAAGTTCTCTTACTTCCTGAACGTATTTAGTCAGATAAATCCGAAAAGAATCTGTTGGAAAGGTTCCTGTTTCTCCATCTTTACCATTGTGTTTTTCGTCATTATGGCCAAACTGTATAAGCACATAATCGCCGGGTTGAATGTTCTTTTTAGCTTTTGCCCAGTAACCGTTCTTGTAATAGGTTTTAGTACTCGTACCCGATTTAGCAGGATCAATCACAGTTAAATCTTTTGTAAAAAAGCTTTGGAGCATCTGTACCCAGCCGCGTTGGTCCTTTACATTAGGGTCCTGTTGTTCCATAGTAGAATCACCAATTGTGTGTAATTTTACTTTCCTGGCTCCAAAAGCTAAAGCGGGCAGAATTAATAGTAATAAGGTATAAATACAATATTTTTTGCAGGTGTTCATAGTTTATAAAAGACTTGAATTAATATATCCGGAAGTACATGTACCGGATATATTTTGGTGTTATCCAGGTTAAATTCGATAGGGAATACAGTTGTCAAAGCTATTTGCGGTGTGCGTTGAGCTGAATACCGTACTTCGGAGCAGTTAAATAGATTTCCCAATCAGTGATCCCATTCTAAAGACCATTCTTTTTAAGCCAATTTGGATAGGCGGTTCTTAAAAGGTTCTGTGCCCAGCTGCCGTAGTACAAATAAGTTCTTCTTGCTCCTGCATCTAAAGAAACCGGACGATTATTTACAAGCGGCGCATCTTCATAGATATATAGAAAGCGGTATAAATATTCAGGGCGATTATTATCGTAAATACCAAAAATAGGTTGTAAGACTTTTTTAGGATCATAAGACGTTTCAACGTTCTCCTTCATAGACACGCCTGATCTAACCACCTTACTAAGATCGTAGGTAAGCTTCCCATAAACTCTTTTGCCTACACTACCCCCAATCTGAATAAATCGTCCCCACAAATCATCACCCGGAGAGTCAACAACCTTCTTATCTACCAAAACACCGCCTTCTGAGATATCAATAACCTTTTTATTTGGGATTTTAGCTTTTTCGAGCCAGGTTGCCGCTGCAACTACGGCGTCCTTTACCTCCTGCGAGGGATTTTCAATTTCCATTAAAAACCGGAGTATATCCACACCTTCACACCCGGAATAAGAGGGCAATTCATGCGGTCGTCCGAAGGCCGGATCTAAAGTATTTTCGTCATGCTGGGCGCACCAGAAAGTTTTTACACCGTCCTCTTTAACCTGGCAATTCAGAATACACTGTATACCCTTATCATAAGCCAGCTTAGCCTTTTCTGCTACATCTTTAGAAATGATGTCGGTAAAATCGCCCTTATTCTGATAAATATCCCGTAACACTCTCAAAAGACTGGTCATTGCATTATCGTTAAAGGTTATCCTGTCTTTATAGCCCTTTCCCACTAAGGGATACATTTGCGGCCAGCCTCCTTCGCCTTTGTAGGATGAACCATATTGAGCTTTTATTATAAAATCCAGGGCATTCGAAACAGCCGTTTTGTACCTTTCATCTTTAACAATCTTGTACATCTTCCCGAGGAATTTCATCTCCGAAGTAGTTGCACCGTTGTCGAATATAGCATCCATCGTCTTCTTTTGAGATTCAATTGCAGCCTTTTGTCCATCAGTTAATAAATGGTGCATCGGGATATTTTTAGGCCATC
>Ga0307408_100003747_pt1 | contig 10351 bp, 11 predicted proteins | sample 322Cmetagenome_FD_202116 | JGI IMG/M metagenome (GOLD analysis project Ga0307408, IMG submission 202116) | Maize rhizosphere microbial communities from greenhouse at UC Davis, California, United States - 322HYB-C-3 | ecosystem: Host-associated > Plants > Roots > Rhizosphere > Soil | place... | reverse complement strand
GCTTGCAAAAGAAAAACAAACTTCTAACTTTACAGGACAATCGTTCTTTTTACAGCACAAGGAAAGTGCAAACTGAAAACTTGGAAAACAGCCGAAAAGTTGCAAAAGGGAGTACGATTACGGGGCACGCTTCTACGACCCGGTAATAGGCCGTTTTACTACCATAGACCCAAGTGCGGACGATGCAGACCAGGAAACCACCTCTCCTTATGCTTATGTTGGAAACAATCCCGTTTCGAGAATAGACCCAGATGGACGAATTTGGTTCGTAATCCCCTTCATTCCTGCTATAATAGAAGCTGTAGTCGCTACTGCAGCAGTCGGAACAATAGTAGTAGGCACAGCAGGTGTTGTAAAATCTTACCAGAATAGACAGCAAAATAACACTACTGTTCAGAGTAAATCTACCGAACCTTCAACTAAAACTAATAATCAGAAACTCCGAGAATCAGCTAAAGTCGGTCAGGAAGCACATCGTCAAGAACAGAAGAAGTTAAAAGAAGAAGGGGCTCAGGTAGAAGTTCCAATGAAATTAAAGGATGGTACAAATGTTCGTAAAGACGCAGTAAAAGAGGATGGCACCGCTGTTATTATCAAGCCAGATACTGAATCCGGCAAGAAATCGGCAGAAAAGAGAGAGAAGTTAATGGAAAAGAATGGAGTTCCTACTGAAAAGATTTTTTATGATCCTAAAAATCCTGCTTATCAGCCAGGTTCTCCAACATACATTGGCCCTAAAAAACAATAGCTTGAGATGAAGTTGAGTAAAGCAAAGTTAATAAAGAAGACAAAGCCCTTGTTATCTAAGTTAGGGTACATTGAGGTAAAAGATACCCTTACAGTTGCAACTGGCTTGTATATAAAAGAGGTTTCAAATAACTTGTTTTTATGCTTGGGATTGACCATTTCGAGGTTCTATGACTCAATGTTTACAGGTGCTTTTTATTTGTCAAAAACTACTGAATGGGGGGCTGTCTGGGGCGATATTCCTAAAGAATCCTATAAACGAATAGGTGTATTCTTGACCCCAGATGAGCGTTGTCGACTTTTGTCAAGTGAATATTCTAAGGAAGGAGTGATTGATGCTTGGTGGGATGAAGAAGATGAAGAAGCAATATCCAAGTTTGCTAAAGCTGTTGAGCTTACAGAAGATAGGTTCTTAGGGCAACCTGGACTTTTGCAGAAAATAGAAAAAAGTTCGGAAGTAAAGGAATTGCATTATTTGTTTGAGGAATTAATGAGATCATTAACTGAGGTAGAAGATGAAGGGTTTAGTTATGCATTTACTCCTTCAAAATCAATTGATGGTATTCCGATAGAATGGTTTAAAGCATCTGAACGTGTCTTGGTTAAAAATGGAGCTATATTGAATCCTAATACAGTTAAAAGACTAGCTGGTGATGCCTGGAGAATCAATATTGTTAAAAAAAGTAAATCATAAACAGGTTCACGCATTCCATTATAAAAGTAAAACGCCTGGTTCTTTTTGAGCCAGGCGTTTTGTTTATTATCCAAAAGTAAGCCTTGTTTTAGCTTCCCTTATAAGCGCACCCAGCGTTTGTAAAATATGTTGCCTGTCTTCCGTTTTCAGGGATTGCAGTTCATTAATCTGTTTCATAATATCCTGGTCAAGTTCCTGATCAGAAAGCCCGGTGAGGTAATCCAAAGAAACACCTAAGGCTTCGGCCATTCGTGCAGCCGTTTCAATTGATGGCTTAACCTCGCCACGCTCATAACGCCCGATAACCGGAGCATGAACCCCCAGCTTTTTAGCCAGGTCATCTTGTGATACTTTTCGCCTCTTACGTACCTGTAATAAGCGTTCACCAAATAATATAAGTTCTGAATCTGCCATGAAATAAGCGTAAAGTTCAAATCTACACAACAAAAAGTATCTCTTCAAATCTAAAATTGTTTGCATGTTTAAAACAGATAGTATACATTTGAACAAAATATGTTCTAAAAACTTTTTTTCATTATGTCAGATCAGCATAGCAAAGCAACCCCAGAACTACAACGCCATATAGGCAAGCTGTTTGAGCAGGGCTTGAAAGTAAGTAATCCCCTTGCTCAACTTCACCAGATCCGGGAGAAGATAAACGCCCGTGGCTTCCAGAACTTTGACAAAGATGATATTATGGGGGAGCTGGGGCAGTTACAGCGTATTCTGGGAGAGTTACACGGGGAAATGTTAAGGATTGATAGCTTGTTGAACAAGGGCGGCAAATGAAAACAGGCAAGTTAATAACCGAAAACCCCGAACTGCTGCATTACTTAGACGGCCAGTTGCAGGTAACGGTTTTAGGCGGTATTAAGCTTAGCAGTTTAGACCGGTTAAAAGTCACCTTAAAACTAACCATTAAGGGCAAGCCAAACACCGCCTTTCGCCATAACCTCGACCTGTACAACAGCATCCAAAGCGAACAGCTAACCGAAAAAGCAGCCGAAGCCCTGGACGTAAGCGCCAACGAAATCAATCAAACCCTTAACCGCTTAACCTCTGCTTTAGAAAGTTACCGTGCTGAACGTTTGGAAGCCATGAAGCCCAAACAGCCGGAGAAAAAGGAGTTAACAGAAGCCGAACGCAAAGCAGCCCTAACCTTTTTAAAATCCCCGAACTTACTGGAAAGAACCAAAGCAGCCATTGCCCAAAGCGGGTTGATCGGCGAAGAAACCAATAGCCTGATTGCCTACCTCACCTATACGAGCAGAAAACGCCATACGCCCTTGCACCTGATGTGCTTAGGAGCCAGCGGAACCGGCAAAACCTGGCTTCAGGAAAAAGTGAGCGAACTAATGCCCGAAGAAGACAAACTGGAAATTACCACACTTTCGATGAATGCTTTTTACTACTTCGGACGGGAAGAACTTAAACACAAACTGCTTTTAATTGAGGATCTGGACGGGGCCGAAAGCGTACTTTACCCCTTACGGGAACTACAAAGCAAACGCAAAATATCCAAGACCGTAACGCTGAAAGACAATAAAGGCAACCTGAAAACAGTCACCCTGAATGTAGAAGGCCCCGTTTGCGTAAGCGGTTGCACCACACGGGAGCAGCTTTACGAAGACAACGCCAACCGCTGCATATTGCTGTATATGGACAACAGCCCCGAGCAGGATAAAAAGATTATGGAATACCAACGAAAGCTAAGCGCCGGACAGGTTGACCAGAGCGAAGAACGAAAAGTACAGGAGCAGGTTAAAAACGTACAACGCATCCTAAAACCCATCACCGTTAAAAATCCTTACGCTACCTATCTACAACTACCCGAAGCCGTTTTTAAGCCCCGGCGAACCATGCTTTTACTGTTATTGTTTACCGAAACGATAACCTATTACCATCAATATCAGCGGGAACTAAAAACCGATACCGACACCGGAGAGCAGTATATAGAAAGCACAAGCAGCGATATAGAAGCCGCTTTTGCACTGCTGGAAACCACATTGCTAAAGAAAAGCGATGAGCTGAACGATGCTTGCAGGGGCTTCTTTGAACGGCTAAAAACCTGGTTGAAAGAACAGGATACCGAAATCTTTTACAGTAAAGAAATACGATCAGCCTTGCGGCTTAGCCCCAGCAGTTTAAAACGCTACCTGTATGAACTGGAGCGAATGGGTTACATCAAAATAACCAGAGGTAACCGCTATAAAGGCTTTGAATATAAAGTGAATAGCTGGACTGATCTGGAAACCTTAAAGAGTAACGCCAATACCTTAATGGCAGAGGTATTGAATCAGGTCAAAACAGTAGCCCGTAGTTCAGGAGTAGCCCAAGGTATAAATGGGCTACATAAAGCGCAGGAAATCAGCGGAAAAGGAGCAGTAGCCCATGAACAGTAAAAAATGCAAGGCAGGCAGTTCCCCCTTCAGGGGGTTAGGGGGCAAAAATGCCCTCTACATACGTTTGCAGGCCGGTTTTAGTGAATGGTTACGAATCTTAAACTTTGAGCATACCAGCCAGAGGGACATGCCGAAAATGTTAACCGAGTTCCTGGCCTTCCTGGAAACAAAGGACTGTAACAGCATCACCGCCATACAGGAAAGCCACCTGAAAGCATTCCTGCAATACCTAAACGAACGGCCAAACAAAAACACCGAAGGCGCATTAAGCCTCAACTATATCCGGAAATATATACAGGTACTCCGGAAGTTTGCCCGCTACCTGGCCGATAGCGGACAGGAAAGCTTTGAGATAAACATAAAGCTGAGAGGCAAAACAACCAATATCAAAAGCATCCTTACCCAAGCCGAGGTTAAAAAACTATATGAGGCCACTACAGACGATGGACTGGGCTTACGGGACAAAGCCATGCTGGCTTTATATTACGGTTGTGGACTGCGAAAAAACGAAGGCTTAAGTCTTAACGTACAGGACATTCTATTGGAAAAAGAACTGGTATTGGTTCGCAAGGGCAAAGGCTATAAAGCCAGGTATGTTCCTTTAACCGGCAGCAATAAAACGGATATAGAAAACTATATCAGCTACTCACGGCCCTACTTGCTGAATGGTAAAAAAGAAGAAGCTTTATTGCTGGGTGTGAAGGGCAAACGGTTGACAACAGCCTTTGCACAGATGCAAAAACTAAAAGCGGAAGCCGGAATAACTAAGCCGGTGGGACTGCATACGCTCCGCCATAGCATTGCAACCCACTTGCTGCAATCGGGAATGAAACTGGAACAGATCCAGCGGTTTTTAGGCCATAGCAGTTTAGAAAGCACCCAAATATACACCCATATAGTAGCAGAAAGCTGAAAGGTAAAACTGAAAGCATAAAGTTAAAAGCAATGGAAAAAAGCTATGAAGAGTACTTAAAAGAACAGGGCTTAAAACCGGACACGGTAAGCCGGCATCAGGGTTATATCCGTTACTTTCTATGCTGGGCGGCAGATAACAGCCTCTTGATAAAGGAAATAACCCATAGCCATATACAAGACTTTGCCGATGGCTTGCAAAGGGAAGGCCGGAGCATCCGTCAGGTAAACAGTGTGCTGCTGGCCCTGCGTTACTACTTTAGGTTTTTGGGCAAAGAAAGTCTGGCGGAAGCAGCCCGGCGGAAGCCTGAAGGGCACACAGGCCAGCATAAACCCATGGGCCAGAAACATAAGTTTAGCGCAGCCCTGCTGTTGGAACTGAGAAGCTTTGAACACTATCTGCAGGAGCAGCAGCAAAGCCCCAGCCACAACACTATCCGTCAGCATAAGAACTATGCCGGTTTATTCCTGGAATGGCTGGCAGCAGAAAGCCTGAGCCTGAAACAGGTTAGCCATGCCGAAATGTTGGATTATGCGGATAAACTGAAAGAAGAAGGGCACAGCATTAACTATATCAACCGTCAGTTCCTGGCCCTTCGTTATTACTTTGAGCATTTGCAGAAAGCAGGGTTGGCCAGCCATAACCCGGCAGCCGGAATCCGGCTGAAAGGCGGCCTCCGCAGTATTCCCCAAGGCCTGTTAAGCAAAGAAGAATTGAACCATTTATATGAAAGTTATGCAGTAAAAGATGAACGAAGCCACCGGAACAAAGTAATCCTTTCTTTACTGATCTTTCAGGGGCTTGCCAACGAAGACCTGCATAAACTGGAAGCCCGTCATATCAAACTCAAAGAAGGCAAAATCCATGTTCCGGCAGGAAAACAGACCAATAGCCGGATACTGAAACTGGAAGCAGAGCAGATCATGGAGCTTTTCGAGTATATCCATGTAACCCGTTCTAAGATACTGGCAGGACGAACATCAGCAGAACGAAGCGGAAGAAAGCCCAAAGCGTATAAAGAAGCCGACACTATCCGCCAGCTTTTTATCAGTATGAACGGTTGTGAGAACTTTAAAACCAGTTTATACCACTTGAACGAGGCCTTACGGAAAATCAATCCGAAACTAAAAAACGCTGTCCAGATCCGCCAAAGCGTGATTACCGAATGGCTGAAAGAAAAGGACTTGCGGACAGTCCAATACATGGCCGGCCACCGGTATGTAAGCAGTACAGAGCGTTATCAAACGAACAATCTGGAAGACCTGAAAGAAGCATTAAGCAAACATCATCCCCGAAATTAATCGGGACAGGCCATCCAATAAAGAAGCAAACCAAAACCCCTAAAAAGCAGTAAATAACAATGAACGTAAAGCTAAACCCATCAGAAAAACAACAGCAGATACTCCACGAAGGAGAAGCATATAAGCTTATGCAACGGATACTTAAAGGGAGGGGCAAAATAGACCGTAACAAAGAACACTTCTGGACAATAGGGCTAAATAGCGGCAATCGTATTGTCTATGTAGAACTAATCAGCCTGGGCGGCAGCCGGACGGTACTGGTAGAGCCTATGCATGTGTTTCGTGTGGCCATACTGAAAGGAGCCCTCCGGTTGATCCTGGTACACAACCACCCTTCGGGAAGACTAAAGCCCAGCCAATCAGATAAAACCCTGACCGATAAATTATTGCAGGTAGGAAAAATCATCGATATAGAAGTAATAGACCACCTGATTATCACCGAAGAAAGTTATTACAGCTTTGCCGGTATGGGATTACTGGAAGAACTGCAAGCCAGTACACAGTTTGTTCCCGATTATCAGTTAAAAGCCGTAAAATAACAGGTTGCTTATCCTGTAAAGCCTTCCTTGCAGATTGCCCACCACCGCACCAGCCCAGCACACGGCTGACCCTTCTGCGGGTTTTACTGTCACACTTTTTGTCCCAACACACTTTTTGCACATTGCCCGAAGAGGGCAAAGAGCAAACCCGCCCCGCAAACAAAAAGTCCGCCAGTAAAACCCGCCCAAAGCTATGTTAACATAACCGCTTCTTATGGTACTGCCCCACGAAGCCAGCCCACAAACCAAAGCCGTCCCATAAGGCAATTATGTTAAATAGCCGCACCCCCAAGCCACGCCCAGCGCTCTTAGCCACGGCGTAAGGCGCTCCGCAATTGTGCGCATCTCCCTCCGGTCGGTCAAAAGCGCAAGCCACGGCGTATGGCGCTTCGCATTTGTTTAATTGGGGCCTCTTCCATTCCCCAAACCCCTTGGAACCTCGTCGGGATAGAAAGAGCCGCACAAATCAGCCCTCAAACCAAAGCTCTTTCTATCCCGACGAGGCCGCCGCCCTTTTATTACGCCGATGATGTCAGAGGTTCGGGGTAATCTTCTGTTAAGCCCCAGAGAGCGGGAGAAGGGTAAGCTGTCAAGGGGACGTGGAATAAATGGCCTTGTGTGTGAAATGCTTGTGGGTTTATGCCGCGAAAGCCCCTTTACTGCTTTCCCTTCGAGGGCTAACTTTGCTGTAACAGATGATTATCCTTACCGGTACTGCGATTGGATCGGAGCACCATTAACACACGTTGCCGACAGGTATAACGGCAACGAACTCACCAAAACTCACCAAAAACACGCTTGCAAAAGAAAAACAAACTTCTAACTTTACAGGACAATCGTTCTTTTTACAGCACAAGGAAAGTGCAAACTGAAAACTTGGAAAACAGCCGAAAAGTTGCAAAAGGGAGTACGATTACGGGGCAAGGTTCTATGACCCGGTCATTGCCCATTTTAACGCAGTAGATAATAGCGCGGAAAGTTATGAGGCTTTTTCTCCCTATGTATATGTTGGAAATAATCCGATTCGTAGAGTTGACCCAGACGGCAATGATTGGGGGGATATAGTTAAAGGTATCGTCGTAGCTGTCGTTGACAATGCAACGGGTGGTACTTCTACAAGACAAATGTCTTATAATAATGCAGGAGATTATAATAGGGGGCAAGACATTGGAGATGGTTTAAGTGTGATTGTTGGAGGAATAGAAGCTTTAGCTGGTGGAGGTACTGCAGCAGGTGGTGTTGGGGTGACGGTAACAACGGGAGGGGTCGCTAGCTTGGTAGGTGTGCCTGCCGCTGCTGCTGGAACTGCGATGATGGGGCATGGTGTAATGATGGGGACCAAAGGAGCTCAGAACTTTGCTAACAAGAAGGGTAGGGTAACTGAAAGTCAAAATAGCAAATTAAGCAGTAAAAATGAAAAACATGGTGATGGTGGAAGAGCTCTTACAAAGGTGGAAAAGCAAATCAATGAATTAAAGGAAAAATTAAGTACTGCTACTGGTAAGGAAAAAAAGCAGATACAACAAAAGATAAAGAATATCCAAGAAATTGCTCAACAAAAGAAAAAGGGCGAAGAGCATAGCAGAGCAAATAAAAGATAATGGCAAACACTAAACTAATACCAAATTTATCCGTCGGGGATATTAAGTTCGGAGATGATATTAAGAACTATTTTGATTTGGAATTCGACTATTATCCCAAAGGTGAGGATTATATTGAAGACTTGTATGTTTTTAGAAAACCTCCTGTAAGTGTTTATGTGGATGAAAGAAAGTTAGTAACATCTATAAATTGCTTCAAAGAATGTTATTGGAAAGAAACTAACCTGATCGGTCTTCCCATAAAAAATTTTATAAAGTTAATAGGCGCCAGTCCAGATAGTTCAGAAAAGATTTTTCTAATTGTCAATAAAATAGGTCAGACTCAAACTGTCTACGAGTTTGAAAGTTTCGGCTTGCAAGTTTGGACCTACAGAAATAAAATTGTTTCTATTTTTTGCACTACTTATAATGATGTTTAATGTCGGTACTGGCATCTGTGGTAATGACTACGAAACCTGTAGCGGGTGACACTTTGGATCAATTATGAAATCAAACTTCTTGTTCTTAATTGAGCCATGACGTTTATTTTCTAAATCAATTTTTGATATTAGTGATGGTAATAGCAGAAAAATCGCTTTTGTTAATTCGCGCAAAACGGATTGGAGCTTCCAAAACAATGACGTTCTAGGAAGTATGGTTCTCCAGGTAACAATGAAGTTGCTTTTATTTTTCAACTGGATAATATCTTTTGCTTTTAAGGAGATTGTTATTCAGTTTATTGAAAAATCCGCTTCTATAAGTTAATCCTAACATTATCTTGTCGTTGTTAATGAGCACTACCTGATTACCATCGATTGCAGTCACCTTTTTGTCATTGATTATATAGGATTTATGAATGCGTGAAAATTTCTGAGCAGGCAGGCTTTCCAGAATTTCTTTCATTGTTAAATAGGTTAAATGATTGCAGTTATCTAAGTAAATGGTGATGTAATTTTGACAGGCTTCAATATATATAATATCGTCATGCTTAATGCGTATTATCTTTTTACCTTTAGAATCTTTCCGTATAAAGAAATAGTCTGTTTCATCTTCAATCCTCTTTAGCCGATTTTGCAATTCTCTGAGCCTAATCTTTTTGATTTTGATTATGCTGCTTAAAAAACGCCCGTAATTAACTGGAACCAAAAGAAAATCCGATGCGTGAGCTTCAAGGGCAGGGTAGGCTTGTTCAGGTAATTCACCCAATATAACGATCGATGAGAAATTGCTTAAGTATATTATTTCATCTTTACAGGAGTTCAAAAAGCTAGCATCAATATAAATGACATCAATAGTTAGTTGCTTTATATTACTTAGAAGTGCGTTTAAATCTGATGAAGTTCCTGTAAGGTTGAAGAAATCAACTAATGATAAAAATTCTGATATTGCATTTTGAGTGCCTTGATTTCCAATAATGTAACAGTTAAACATAAGAACAACAATCTATTTCTTAAACACTTAGACAACCTAACTATAGAATATTGGTGTTAAACTAAATACGCGTCAAAAAGTTACAGGAAAGTAATGGTTGTTGCTACAGGACAGTGGCAGGCATATTGCCGAAGGTTGGTTTTTTCCGAAACTTATCAAGGCATCATCAAAGCCCTTAATGCGGTTTCATAAAAGACAAGATCTTATTATTTATTATAGTGTTTCTCTGATCAAATAAACCCTCAAACATGTCCCCAAATTTACCGAGCCTTTTAGGAATCGTTTTTATGGTAAATCCACCGGGGTTAAGTCCATTGCGAACTTCTTTCCAACCAAGTGGGGTAGAAACAGATGGGATTTGATATGGCCTTACACTGTAAGCAGATGCAATAGTGTCCGCAAAATCGTTTTGACTATCATCGACATACAGCAAGTTTCCACGTTTGTCAACATTTCTTTCACGGGTACTTATTGCAGGGACTTTCCTTTGAATCTCATCACACAGATATGATCCGATTGATCTTGCCTGTGAGTGGGTAAACCCGTTACATGGAATAAGTATGTGAATCCCTGTTTTACCAGAGGTTTTAATAAAGGATGTAAGATTATATTCGTCAAACAGTTCTTTCGCAGCTTTTGCGGTTTCAATGGCTTTTGAAAAGTCACCATCGGACGGGTCAAGGTCGATGGTAATATATTCGGGAACGTCGGGCAAGTGGACTGTCGAATTCCATGGGTTAAAGT
>Ga0307408_100003744_pt1 | contig 10352 bp, 10 predicted proteins | sample 322Cmetagenome_FD_202116 | JGI IMG/M metagenome (GOLD analysis project Ga0307408, IMG submission 202116) | Maize rhizosphere microbial communities from greenhouse at UC Davis, California, United States - 322HYB-C-3 | ecosystem: Host-associated > Plants > Roots > Rhizosphere > Soil | place... | reverse complement strand
CACTGCCACGCTTTGGCGACAGCTACACCCTGATCGGTTCCTGGGTCATCGGCGACCAGGCCGCCGGTATCGGGGTGCGGGAAGACAATAGCCTGATCACCAAGGATTCCAGTCGGTTCCTGCCGCATCTGATCCTCGATTGATCCCCCCTGCGTGGCAGCGAGCAAGCTCCCACCCAGGGCATCTTTGCCTGGACATAGCCACCGCCTGTCGCCTTTGCGGAATTGCGCCTGTCGCGTTCCTGTCGATTTCAAAGAGTCCATGAAAAAACGGAAATCGACGCGCCATTCGTGACAGGAGGCCCACATGCATATCCACCACCTGAACTGCGGTTGCATGTGCCCGGTGGGCGGGAAGTTGTTCGATGGCTACAGTCGGGGACTGACGGCGTGCCTGGTGTGCCATTGCCTGTTGATTGAAACCGACAGCAACGGCCTGGTCCTCGTGGACACCGGTTTTGGCCAGCGCGATGTGCAGACCCCCGAGCGGTTGAGCCGATTTTTCCGGGCGTTCAACAACATCAAGTTCGAACATCGCCTTACCGCGTTGGAACAAGTGCGGCGGCTAGGCTTCGATGCCAATGACGTTCGGCATATTCTCCTGACCCATCTGGATTTCGATCACGCCGGTGGGCTCCAGGATTTTCCCCAGGCCCGGGTTCACGTGATGCGCGACGAAATGGCGGCGGCGCGTTCCGCCGACAGTTGGATCAGCCGGCGGCGGTTCCAGGCACGTCAGTGGCAGGGCATCGACAATTGGGAGTTCTATGCCCCGGACGGCGACACCTGGTTCGGTTTCGACTCGGTGCGCGCGCTCATCGGGGCCGAAGAAGAGGACATTTTCCTTGTGCCGCTCCAAGGCCATACGGCCGGGCACGCCGGCATTGCCGTGCGCACGCCCGACGGTTGGCTGCTGCATGCCGGCGATGCCTATTTCTTCCACGATGAAGTCCATCAAGCCGAGCGCCACTGTCCGCCGGGGCTGAAATTCTATCAATACATGATGGACACCTACCGTTCGGCACGGATGCGCAACCAGGATCGCCTGCGGGAACTGGCGCGGGTTCAAAACGGGCACGTCGAAATCTTTTGCAGCCACGATGCCACGGAGTGGGAGAAGGCAATGCTTCGATCACGCACGGTCCGGGTTGATTCCACGGCGATGCCTTCGGCCGCAGGTAAGCAATCCTCCTGACTCGGCCTGCGACATAACCGCTTTCCCTTTGCCCACGTCTCGTGGGCTTTTTTTTGTGCGCGATGCCGTTCGTCACCGTTTCCAGATGTTTCTCTCAACTTAGCCGAGGGGGCCAATTCTAAAAATCGTGTACCCCAACAACACTGTAAAAGGAGAAGGCCATGCCTGCTTCTCATGATCTTTATCAGGATTTGAATTGCAGTAAAGAGGCGGTCCAACAACGTCGCCAGCAGGATCCGGAACTTGATCGCCTGCTGGATGAGTACATGGATCTGGATAACCAAGTATTGGCCGCCGAATCCATTTCAGCGGGCAACGTCGAGGATGACGACCTGCGCAAACTCAAGGAACAGCGCCTGTCGATCAAAGACAAGATCACTCGGCAACTGGCAAGCAACCCATAAGCGAAGCGTAAGAGATGCGAACTCGACTGCCTTGTTACTTATCAAGGTTGTTGCTGGTCGGCGGGCTGCTGTTGCTCGGTGGTTGCGACATGGTGTTGTTCAATCCCAAGGGACAGGTCGGCGTCGATCAACGCAACTTGATCATTCTCTCGACATTGTTGATGTTGCTGGTGGTGGTGCCGGTCATCGTCATGGCGTTCGTCTTTTCCGTGAAGTACCGCGCTTCCAACACAAAGGCGAAGTACACGCCGGAGTGGGCGCATTCGCGCAAGATCGAAGCGGTGGTCTGGGGCGTGCCGCTGGTGATCATCATCATTCTCGGCGTGGTCACCTGGAAGTCCACCCATGCGCTGGACCCTTACCGGCCGCTGGATTCCGACGTGAAGCCGCTGGTGGTGCAGGTCATCGCTGCGGACTGGAAATGGGTCTTCATCTATCCGGAACTGGGCATCGCTTCGGTCAATGAGCTGGCAATGCCTTTGGACACACCGGTGAACTTTCGCGTGACCTCCGATGGCGCGATGACCTCGTTTTTCATTCCGGCGCTGGGCGGGCAGATCTACGCCATGGCCGGCATGCAGACCCAACTGCACCTGATCGCCAACGAGGCCGGGCAATACCGGGGCATCGCCGCCAACTACAACGGCCCGGGCTTTTCCGACATGCATTTCCAAACCCTGGCCACCGATGCGGCGGGTTTCGAGAAGTGGGTTGCCAGCGTGCGCGCAGGACAAGGGCGGTTGGATAAGGACAGCTACGCCCGACTGGCCCGACCCACGGTCAAGCACCCGGTGGAGCACTACGCCTCGGTCCAGCCGGACTTGTTCCAGAGCATCATCGATAAATACGAAGGCATGAACCGTTCCCGTGAAGTCGAGCATCGCATGGAGCACATGCAGGGCAGCATCGAATCACCCGTCGGGGCTCAACGCAAAGCGCAGGAGTAAGGCATGTTTGGAAAACTGACGCTGGAGGCGATCCCGACGGATGAGCCGATCATCATGTGGACCCTTGCGGTGGTGGGGCTGATCGCCCTGGCCGGCATGGGTGCCATCACCTACTACCGCAAATGGACCTACCTGTGGAAAGAGTGGTTTACCTCGGTCGATCACAAACGCATCGGCGTGATGTACATCGCCGTCGGCCTGGTGATGCTGCTGCGTGGCTTTTCCGACGCAATCATGATGCGCACGCAACAGGCGATGGCGTCCGACGGTTCGCCCGGCTATCTGCCACCGGAACACTATGACCAGATCTTCACCGCCCATGGCGTGATCATGATCTTCTTCATGGCGATGCCATTGGTGGTGGGGCTGATGAACATCGTCGTGCCCTTGCAGATCGGTGCCCGGGACGTGGCGTTTCCGTTCCTCAATGCATTGAGTTTCTGGCTGTTCGTCGCCGGGGCGATGTTGGTGAACATTTCCCTGGCGGTCGGTGAGTTCGCCCGCACCGGTTGGGTCGCTTATCCGCCGCTATCGGGGCTTTCCTACAGCCCCGGGGTCGGGGTGGACTATTACATCTGGTCATTGCAGATATCCGGGGTCGGGACGCTGCTCACCGGGGTGAATTTCTTCGTCACGATCCTGAAAATGCGTACACCCGGCATGACGCTTTTCCGCATGCCGGTGTTCACCTGGACGGTGCTGTGCACGGCGGTGCTGATCCTGGCGTCGTTTCCGATCCTTACCGCGACGCTGTTCATGCTCAGCCTCGACCGTTACTTGGACATGCACTTCTTTACCAACGAGCTGGGCGGCAACCCGATGATGTACGTCAACCTCATCTGGGCGTGGGGCCACCCGGAGGTGTACATCCTGATCCTGCCGGCGTTCGGGATCTTTTCCGAGGTGGCGTCGACCTTCAGCCGCAAGCGCCTGTTCGGCTATCACTCGCTGGTATGGGCGACGATTGTCATTACCATCCTGTCGTTCATCGTCTGGGTGCACCACTTCTTCACCATGGGCTCGGGGGCGAACGTCAACGCCTTCTTCGGCATCATGACCATGATCATCGCCGTGCCCACCGGGGTGAAGATATTCACCTGGCTGTTCACCATGTACCGCGGGCGGGTGCGCTTTGAAACGCCAATGCTGTGGACGGTGGGCTTTATCGTCACGTTCAGCATTGGTGGCATGACCGGTGTCTTGCTGGCGGTGCCCGGCGCGGATTTCCTGCTGCACAACAGCCTGTTTCTGATCGCCCATTTCCATAACGTGATCATCGGCGGCGCCGTGTTCGGCTATCTCTGCGGCCTGACCTACTGGTTTCCCAAGGCCTTTGGTTTCAAACTTCACGACCGCTTGGGCCGGGCGGCGTTCTGGTGCTGGATCATCGGCTTCTACTTCGCCTTCATGCCGTCGTACTTCCTTGGCTTCATGGGCATGACCCGGCGTTTGAACCACTTCAACGTGCCCGAATGGGAACCGTGGCTGCTGGCGGAGTTGCTGGGCGTGGGCATCATTCTCTGCGGTGTGGTCTGCCAGATCCTGCAGATCTACTTCAGCATCCGCCAGCGTCACCAGAACCGCGACCTGACGGGCGACCCCTGGGACGGTCGCACGCTGGAATGGTCCACTGCCTCGCCACCGCCGTTCTACAACTTCGCCCAACAACCGGTGGTGGAGGGCATCGACGCCTATTGGGGCATGAAGGAGCGTGGCCAAAAGACCGCCGTCGAAGCGGATTTCCAAGCCATCCACATGCCGCGCAACACCGCGATGGGGCTGGTCATAAGCCTGTTCAGCCTGATCATGTGCTTTGCCCTGGTGTGGCATATCTGGTGGCTGGCGATCGTCGGGCTGGTGGCGACCATCGGCGGGGTGATCTGGCGCAGCGCCGATGACGACATCGATTACTACGTGCCTGCCGAGGAGGTGGCGCGTATTGAAAACCAGCGCATCAAGATGTTGGCGGAGGCTTGATCATGTCCAATCTCGTCCAGCCAAACGCCACTGCGCCGGAATCCGAACACGGGCACTCGGACGCCAGCTCCATGACCCTGTTCGGGTTCTGGATCTACTTGATGACCGACTGCATTTTGTTCGCAACGCTGTTCGCGACCTATGCGGTGCTTGGGCAAAGCGTTGCCGGTGGCCCTGGCGCCGCCGACATTTTCGAGCTGCCCTACGTCCTCGCGGAAACCTTCATCCTGCTGTTCAGCAGCATTACCTACGGCTTCGCCATGCTCGCCCTGGGTGCCGGCCAGAAGCAGAAGGTGCTGGCCTGGCTCGGCCTGACGTTCGTCCTCGGCCTGGCGTTTATCGGCATGGAAATCCATGAGTTCCAGAAGCTCATCGCCGAAGGCTACGGCCCGAACCGCAGTGCCTTTCTCACGGGTTTCTTCACGTTGGTGGGCACTCACGGCCTGCACGTCGCCACCGGCCTGCTGTGGATGGCGGTCGTGATGTTCCAGATCCAACGCAAAGGCCTGACCACCGTCAACGCCACCCGCATGGGCTGCCTGAGCCTGTTCTGGCACTTCCTCGACGTGGTGTGGATCTGCGTGTTTACCGTGGTCTATCTGTTTGGAGTGATGTAATGAGCAGTCATCAGAGCAGCGTCGATGCCAGCCATGGCAGCGCAAAATCCTACCTCACCGGGTTCGTTCTGTCGGTCATCCTCACCGTCATTCCCTTCGCCCTGGTGATGTATCCCACATTGCCCAAGCCGATGACGGCGGCGATCGTGGCGATCTTTGCGGTGATCCAGATCGTCGTGCACCTGATCTACTTCCTGCACCTGGATTTCTCGCCGCAGCAGCGCTGGAACGTGACGGCGCTGGCGTTCTCGGCGGTGGTGATTGCGCTGCTGGTGGGGCTGTCGCTGTGGATCATGTACAGCGTGCACCACAATATGTTGGCGCACTAAATCGTCCGGCGAACCGCCTTTGTGGCGAGGGAACTTGCTCCCTCGCCACAGGTAAGCGGTGTGTCAGTACCTCAAGTCCACCAATACCGAACCAGGTGAAAGAAGATCGGCGCGGCGAAGCACACCGAGTCCAGCCGGTCGAGCATGCCGCCGTGGCCTTCGATCATGTGGCCCCAGTCCTTGACGCCACGGTCGCGCTTGATCGCCGACATGACGATGCCACCGGCAAAGCCCAGCAGGTTAATCAGCAAGGCGATGAGGAACGACTGCCACGGATTGAACGGTGTGATCCACCACAGCGCGCCGCCGATCAGCGAGGCCAGGAAAATGCCGCCGACAAAACCTTCCACCGTCTTCGACGGTGACAGGTTCGGCGCGATCTTGTGCTTGCCGAACAGCTTGCCGCAGACGTACTGCAACACATCCGAGAGCTGCACCACGATCACCAGGTAAGCGATCAGCAACAGGTTGCGCCCTTCAAAACCAGCGATGTCCAGCGTCAGCAGGGCGGGCACGAAGGAGATGCAGAACACCGCGATCATCAACCCCCACTGCACTTTCGAAGCGCGCTCGAGGAAGTGCGTGCTGTCGCCGCCCAGCGACGCCAGGATCGGCAACAGCAAGAACACGTACACCGGAATGAAGATCGAGAACAGGCCGTACCAGTCGTAGTAGATCAGCAGGTATTGCAGCGGCAGCGCCAGGTAGAACGCCGCCACGAGGGCAGGGTAGTCACTGCGCCGGGTCGGGGTCAGCGTCAGGAATTCGCGCAAGGCATAGAACGACACGGCGTAGAACAGCAGGATCACCGCCGCGTTGCCGAGCCAGAACGCAATACCGATCACCAGCACCATGATCCACCAGGCGTTGATCCGCGCGTTGAGGTTCTCGATCACCGAGTTCGGCGCGCCTTTGGTCCGCAGCTTGAGAATGAAACCGATCAACGAAGCCAGCAGCAGAATCGCGCCGATCCCGCCAAACAACATCAAGGTATATCGATCCATGTCAGACGTGCTCCGGGGCCAGTGCCAGCAGCGCGGCGCGGCTGCGTTCTAGAAATTGCTCTTTGCTTTCGCCTTCTTCGATGCACAGCGGCGCGCCGAAACTGGTGGTGCACAGCAGCGGCAAGGGCAACACGCGGCCCTTGGGCATGACGCGGTTGAGGTTGGCGATCCATACCGGAATGACCTCCACCTCGGGATGGCTTTTCATCAGGTGGTAGATCCCGCTCTTGAACGGCAACAGGCCTTCATCCGGATTGCGCGTGCCCTCGGGGAAGATGATCAGCGAGTCGCCGTTTTCCAGCGCGTCGAGCATCGGCTGCAATGGGTTGCAGGAAGGATCCTTGCGCTCGCGATCCACCAGCACGCCGTTGAACACCCGGTTGATGATGTAGCGGCGCATCGGGCTGGTTTGCCAATAATCGGCCCCGGCGACCGGACGGGTGAGCTTGCGCAGCGCTGGCGGCAGCGAGGCCCAGAGCAACACGAAGTCACCGTGGCTGCTGTGGTTGGCGAAGTAGATCCGCTGCACCGGCGTCGGCGCGCAGCCGAGCCACAGGCTACGCGCGCCGGTGACCATCCGCGCGGCGGAGGTGATGAGGTTGGCGACCACGGGTTCGAACATGAGGATTCCTTGTCCTGAAAGCTTGAAGTTATGCGACATCTATCGCAGGCAAACAATGTGGCGAGGGAGCTTGCTCCCGCTGGGCTACGAAGTAGCCCTAACACTGAGGTCGCGGTTTATCAGGCAGATCATAGGGGAGGGCTTCGCCCCCCAGCGGGAGCAAGCTCCCTCGCCACAGAAGCCATTCATCTTCCTGTTTAAGTTCCAAGACCCGAGTAAACCAGCCAGGGACTCGCCAGGACAAAGCTCACCGTCAACAGCGCTTGGATAGTCACCAGCCAGGCTTGGCGGCGCAGCAGTCGCATCGAACCATGGCTGCGCTCAGGCCAGGACCGCCCGCCACGCTCGACCGGTTGCAGGCCGAGATTGGCGAGGGCCTCGTCCAATGCCTGGGTGCGTTCGGTCAGCGGCTTGCTGGCATCCGCGACGATCTGAAACAGATCGGCATCAAAGGCCACGCGAAACGCCAGGTATTTTTCCTGCATGCCGAGGACGAACACGCCAAAGCTCAGCAACAGCAGCCACGGATCGACGCTACCCACCAGCCATTGGCCCAGGCCGATCAGCGCCGCCAGCAGCGTCAGTCCGGTGGACAAATGGTCCAGCGATTGACCGCGGCGCAACAGGCTCGCCACGGTGTGCAGTTCGATGTCACTGCTCATGACCATTCCCCGAAGCCCGCGGATATTTGCCCCAACGCCTGGCGATGGGCCTTGTGCAGGACGACACGTGGGCGCACACGCTGGATCTGCGCAATGGCAGCGTTCACGCTGTCAGCGCGGCCCGTGCTCAACAACCAAGCCGCCACGGCGGTGGCGCTGCGCGAGTAACCCAAGGCACAGCAGACCAGCACCGGCCCATGCTGGCGCAGGTGCTCGATTTGCTGCGCGGCGTCCAGGCATTGCTCGACAGTCGGTGCCGTCAGGTCGAGTACCGGCACGGTGCGATAGGCGATTGCCGTGCTGTCCATGGACAACTCGGCGCAGAGGTCGAGCACCGCGCTGAACCGACTGTCCTTCAGGGCAGCCGATGTAGGAATCCGCCCGAGCCAGACGTCATCCATGATCTGATCCGGCTGTGGGTGCTTGCGCGTCCACAGGCGGGAATTGATCCACGCCGCCGCCAGATAAGGTGCCAGCAACCAGCGCACCGCAGGGCTCAGTCGACCGTCTTCACGCTTCTGGAACCCGCTCGCGCCGAACAGCAGGTAATTCAGCGCCACCATCAGCACCGCCACCGCCGGCCAGATCAGCCAGAGCCACGCGCCACCGAAGGCAAACGCCAACGTGAACAACGCGGCGGCACCCACGCCATAACGCAGGGCCAGGCGCCGACGGGCCGGATCTGTCGTCAGTCGTGCACTGAACAGCGGGCTCGGCCGGTCCAGCGGCCACAACCAGACACACAACCACCCGGCCAGCGCACCGGTCGGCACGTCGACAAAATGGTGTTGGTAAGTGGTCAGCACCGACACGCCAATCAAGGCGAACCAGCCGTGCATCAACCAACGCCAGACGCCTTGCAGGTGGCGCTCATAACAGACCCAGAGCACCACCAGCAACGCGATGTGCAGCGACGGCGCCTGGTTGAACGGCTTGTCGAAGCCGGCCAGCACGTCGAACATCCAACCGAACACCCCATCCATTTCCGGTCGCGGGAAGGTGAACGTCAGCGGCCAGAGCAGGAAGCAACTGACCGCAATCGCCTGGGCCGTGAGCAGACGCAGCGCGTGGCGCTTGAGTTCGTCGCGGCTGTTGGGCAGCAGCAACGACAAGCCGTACAACAAGTCGATCGACCAGTACGGCACGATGGTCCAGGCCATGAACGGCATGTGGCTTTCCCAGTCGAACACCAGGCTGCCGACGTCGTCACGCTGGGCCGTGACCCAGGTGGCGAAGCCGTACGTGGTGAAGAACAGCGGCGCCAACAACAGCAGCCACAGCACCGCCGGTTTCAGCAGCGCGGGTTCGCGGGCCGGAGCGATGACGGCGCTCATTACTGAACCCGCTGCGCCAGCGAAACGCTGAAAATGCCCCACTCATCGACCCGCAGGGTGATCTTGCGGAAACCTGCCGCCTCGACCAATTGGTCCATTTCCGCCTGGGTGCGCCGACGCATCACCCAGGCCTGGCCGGCGCGGTGGCTGGTCAGGGCGCGGGCGATCAGTTCCAGTTGCGGGTGCCATGGCTGGCCGGTGTAGACCAGGAAACCGCCAGGCTCCACCGCTTCGGCCAGGCCGGCGAGGGAGCCGCCGACCATCTGGTTATCGGCGAACAGTTCGTACAGGCCCGACACCACGGCGAGGGTTGGTTTCGGTTCGAGCGCCGCCAGATCCTGGCGGTCGAACGCATCACCCTTGACGAAACGCGCGATGTCGCCGAGGCCTTTCTCAAGGATTAGCGCACTGCCGTCACGCACGTTGATGTCGCTGTAGTCGCGCAGCAGGATCGACTCCGGCAACGGGCTGACGCCTTGCAGCGCTTCGAGAATGTAGCGGCCATGACCGGCGGCGATGTCGACGATGCGCACCTCGCGGTCCTGGGCGCGCAACTCGGCCATCGCCAGGCGCAGCAGCTCTTCGACGTGCACCTTGCGCTGGCGAATGCCGCGCCAGCCGATGGAGTTCAGGTAGTTCTGGTCGATCATCTTGCCCAGGGCCGAGGTGCCGGTTGGGCGGTTGCGGTACACGTAATCCAGGGTGCTGCCGGAGTCGAAGCCGGTGTCGAAGCCCAATTTCACCCCGGCCGACAATTTGCTGCCAAAGCGCATGCTGGCGCGGGTCATGCGCCAGTAAAGATCACGCAACGAGTTGTGCGGCAGCGGCGTCGCCAGGGTTTCGGCTTCGGCGCAGGTCACGCCCAGGCGATCGGCGTCCAGCAAGGAAGGGCGCTCCAGCGGACGGGCGAAGTTTTGCAGGATGAAGCGGCGGGCGCTGGCGATGGCTGGCGCACGGTTTTTCTCGCCGAGGGTGTCGTGGAAGAAGCCCGGCAGGATGTGCTTCTCCTTGTGCAGGCTGCCCAGCCGCTCGAAGAACTGTTCCTGGGGTTTACGATGCACGACGAAGTCGGAACCGGAAATCAACAACTGTGTCGGCACCTGGATCGCCTGGGCATCGGCTACAACCCGGTCGGCGGCTTCGTACAGGCCCAGCAGCACGTTCACCGAAATGGCCTTGGTGATCAGCGGATCGCTGTCGTAGGACGCGACTCGCTCCGGGTCATGGCTGAGGAACCTGGCCTTGACGTAACTGTTGACGAA
>Ga0307408_100003743_pt1 | contig 10354 bp, 20 predicted proteins | sample 322Cmetagenome_FD_202116 | JGI IMG/M metagenome (GOLD analysis project Ga0307408, IMG submission 202116) | Maize rhizosphere microbial communities from greenhouse at UC Davis, California, United States - 322HYB-C-3 | ecosystem: Host-associated > Plants > Roots > Rhizosphere > Soil | place... | reverse complement strand
AAGGGAATTCGAACTTACAGCGGCAAGGTTGTGCGAGATGGTGTTCAGTTCGAACTGAATCCCACTAGCGCAGGGAGTGTCTCTGAATTGGGGCGCAATATCGGCGGCCTGTTCGGCGCGGTCCAGAAGCGATTGCAGCAAAATCCCGGTGTCTCCGTGTGCTTCGATGGCTTAGTGGAGGTTGCAGCAGAGGAGCTTGCATCACTCTCACCAGCTACTCGTGTTCTTGGTTGCATGCCAAGCTACAATGCTTACGAGGACCGACCCATCAATGTGGATCCAGTGCTCTACCGTAAGCGCAGCAGTGGTGGGCATATCCACACAGGCATTGCCGATAAGAACCTGATGGACAACCGCAATCAGGCCATTTATGCCTACGACATTATTGTAGGTAACACCATCGTTATGTTCGATAGGGATCCGGGCGCCAGAGAGCGTAGGGAGAACTACGGCAGGGCGGGTGAATTCCGTTTGCCCAAGCACGGTTTGGAATATCGGACGACCAGCAATTTCTGGCTGAGAGATTACTCACTGATGGACCTAACCTTTGGTTTGGCCCACATTGCTTACGAACTTTCGTTCCAGTCGTTCAATGGGAATCGGGAGTTGTGGGACGGACTCGCAGCAAGGGTCAACATCAAGCGCATTGTGCAAGCGATTGACCAGAACGATGCAGAGCTTGCACTCAAGAACTTCAAGCGCATTGCACCATTTCTGCGGAAGCAGTTGCCTAAGGAAGGCTTCGTGTTGAATCCTAAGAACTTCGATATGTTCCTTGGATTCGCAGAGGCAATTCAGAATCGTGGTATCGAGGCGTTCTTTCCTGAGGCGCAGATCATCAACAATTGGGTTGCCGGTCGGCAGATTACGTTCAATGAATTCGCTGGGAGGCTGTAATTGGAACCGTTTCTCATTCCCCTGAAACAGAAATATCGAGCACGTAAATCAGCTGGTGGTGGGGCATACAAGAACCGAACCGGCAATTGTTATGGTCCAACACCTAAACGAGCCAAGGGCGCACAGGGCAAGGGTGAACGAAGACGACAGGGACTAGGCGCAACAGGATTGTAACAGAAGGAAAAGCATGAGCGACGTTAAGCCACTCAATCTCGATGCCCGTTTGGGCAAAGTGAAGAATCGCGTAGAGCTTGTTGGCGTAGAACTGGAGGGGGGTTGGGTAAAGCTTCCTCCTGGAGTTCAGGCCTTGGAGCACGATGGAAGTGTGTTCAATGGCCGTATGCCAGCAGGTGTCAACTACATCGGAGAGCTTCCCATTGGGCCTGCACTACCCGCAGGCATTGGTGAACTTATCCGAATTAATCACCCACAAAAGGTAAATAACACTTGCGGTATGCATGTGCATATGAGCTTTCCAACCTTGTGGTATTATCACCTTCTGATGGTTCCAGAATACCAGAAGACTATGCTGCATTACCTCACCTTGTGGGCACAGGAGGCGAAATTCAAGGAAAGTCATCACATCTGGGGTAGGTTACGGGGTGAATCTCGGTTCTGTCAGGAGAAATTCTGGCCTGACGCACAGGCAAGCACTAAGCGTAAGGGACACGATCAGAACGTGCATGGACACAGATATACGCATGTGCATTACTGTGGTAGGCAGAATACAATTGAGATTCGCACACTTCCCATGATGGACGCTCTGAAGACTGCAATCAGCGGTGTGCATAGGGTTATCGAAATTACTAATGCGTGTCTATACGTGTTAGGCACTAAAAATAAGAAAACTACAGCAGCCGGTAGGATCTCTTTGCCGGACAACGCTGTCTACGAAGAAACCGTTATCGAGCAGCTGTAAAGGAGTTAAGCATGTGTGTAATCATGATCGCGGGTAAGGTTCGTCCCACGGAGGAAATGATTGACCGGGCGTGGGACCACAACAAGCATGGTGCTGGAGTGGCATGGCAAGAGAAGGACCGGAAAGGCGAGTTGGAAATCGTCTATGAGAAGGGAATCATGGAGATCGCCAGGATCAAGGAACTGTGTGCAAAGTTGCCGCTTCCCTATGTTGTTCATTTCCGGGTGGCTTCTGTTGGTGGAGTCAAGCCGGAGCTGACGCATCCGTTTCCGATTACAGAGGATGTGCAATTGGACCTGAAGGGTCGCACCAAGGGTGGCGTGCTGTTCCATAATGGACATTGGACCCCTTGGAATGAGAAGGCGCTTGACGCTGCGATTCATTCCAATCGGGTGATTCCAGCCGGTAGTGAGTGGTCGGATTCACGTGCTATGGCATGGATGACTTACATCTATGGTCCCGGATTCATGGAATTGCTCACCAATCAAAAGGGTGTCATCATGACTCCCGGCGATCTTGAGGTTTACACCGGGAGCGGTTGGGAGAAGATCAACAATGTCTGGTGCTCCAATGATTATTTCTGGAGTGGGCGTCGATGGGCCGGACATCACCAGAATCACAACTACCAGCACAATACCGGCTATAACAAGATGTGTTCCCTTGGCAAATGCACGCGCCCTCGTCAGGAAGGCAAGAACATGTGCAAGGAGTGCGAAGCAGAGGCGACTGGCGCCAAGGAGGGGGACAGTCCCAGTTCTAGTGTAGGGCAAAGCCAGCCGTCTACTGTAGACATCGTTACCGGGGGTGCAAGCCCTTTCAAGGAGCCCTTCACTCTGGCGCAAGTGGAGGGGTTAGCGAAGCAGGGGATCTGCAGCAAGTCGCAATTGAAGAAGTATCGCAAAGCCAACGGGAACCGAATGGAGAAGGGAAACCGGGGATTGCGAGCACGGAAACAAATGCAGGAGCTGACCACAGCCATCTCGGAGAGGTGGATCCAACACGGTGGTATCAAAAACTAAATCCTAAACGATTTAGGGCTAGTTGGCGACCAAGCCTGTAGGAGTGAATATGAGTGATGTAAGGGAAGATTGGGACATTGCGCTCAAAAAGCTTGAGCAGCAGCGCACGGTCAAAGAAGCAAAGGCCTCCAAAGCTTCTGACGAGTTTGAGGAAGAAGAGGAAGATACCGATTCCTACGTAGCGTCGGAAGAGCTTGGCAAGGCAACCGATTTGCTGAAGCGTACCGCCTTGTTGCTGGAGTTTCTCAGCGATTCTGGCTTCTGCAAGAACATTACCAAACGCGAGCGGGAGCTAATGCTTAAGCACGTTGAAGAAATCAACGAGCTTACCGACGAGTTGGATGAAGCGGTTGAGGCATTCGAGGAAGTTGAGGAAGAAGACGAAGACCTCTGAAGCAAAAATGCGACGGCTGGATGCGGTCGTTGAACCGGGAGCAACAATATGAAGTTTGAGAAGCTTGAAGCCGAAGAGAGGGTTAAGGTAAGTGAGGAAAATAAGGGAGGGGCGTTAGTGCGCAGAGGCAGGACGCCACTAACGTCTCCGGCCCATGCTGGACTTGCCGTTCCCCATGACGCAATTGAAGAATGGGAACATTTCATGGAGTATGGATATTTACCCCATGATTTCCATGGGTTCTAAGCCATAAGTAAAATTACTTACGTTTTACGGGGCTGGCAAGCGTGTTACGGTTAATAACACGTGAGGACACGGGTTCGACTCCCGGCAGCTCCACCATGGGGGAGTAGTTTAATGAAAACACTGGGGGATTGTGGTCCAAGCCTTTGTACCCAGAGATATTGGTTCAATCCAATCTCCACCACCAATTTGGGTCAGTCGTCTAGAAGCCTAGGATACTTGGCTCCAAACCTCGTGACACTGGTGCGAATCCAGTCTGACCTGCCAACGCTAGTTACCGATAATTAGAGGAAAACATGATTTACATCTACCGCCGTCGCAATAGCACAGGTGCTCGGGACTTGAAGGAAGCAATCACACTAACAGGAACCTTGGCTCGCAGGACTAAGGGAGAAGCGTTGCGCAATCTCAATCCGCAGCAGGATGTGGTAATCTGCTGGGGAGACAACTTTCAGGCTCCGGCTGGCCTCCGCACGCTGAACAATGAGCCACCGTTGAGTAAGTTCAACGAAGCGAGGGTTCTGGCAGAGAAGGGTGTAACGACAGTTACAGTGAGTCGGACTCGTCCTGCGGCTGCTGCAGCGCGTCCCGCTGTCCGCGGAAATTATACGCTCGGTCAAGCATTCATGAAACGAGAGCTGACTGAAGCAGAAGTTAACGCTCTTGTTGCAGACCTTAACCATTATCGCAATCGACCCCTACCGGCTGCGGTTCCCGCCGAAACATGGCTTCCCCGGAAGAACAACCATGTAGGTGGTAATGACCTGTTGACCGACAACTTGCCGGACCCGGATTTCTACAGCAAGAAGGAGAACATTGTTGAGGAATACCGAATTCACATGTTCCGTGGCAAGAGCGTTCGCGCTGGTAAGAAGGTGTCCCGAGGCCGTCCCAACGGTGCGGCTGCACATCAGTGGGTTCGCAGCTTTGACGCTGGTTGGGTAATCCAGTATGACAATTTCAAGTCCACAAAGGAAATGCGGGCGTTGGCGGCTAAGGCTGTCAAGGCTTTGGGTCTGGACTTCGCCGCAGTTGACCTTGGACGGAAGGCTGACGGAAGCTTGATCGTGTTGGAAGTGAATCGTGCGCCGGGAATTGAAGGCGGCACGACTACTGCCTATGTCAAGCACATTCTGAACTGGGTTACTGGCAAGGAAGAGACGAACGAGGACTAAAGACATGATGCTGAATGTAATGGGTCTTTATTGCTGCGGTTGGGCTGAGACTAGTGGCATAACACGTTATGCGACTGGAGATCTCAACGAATTCCTACGAGAATTAGTCTACAAGGGCTTCATCTATAGTAGAGGAGTGCAACGTGGCGCACTCCTCTTTACACAGGCTGGCACTAAGTCTGCCTATGGAAAGAGATTGGCAAAAGACATAGTAGATGCGGGATTAGGAAAGGTTCAAGTGTTGGATACGTTCACCAATCCCAATACACGACATGTCATTACCCCATTCATGTGGATTATTGATAAGGATGCCCTGTTGTCCTATTGCTTTAACAAGGGTATTCTCACCTAACCGAGGGTATAAATGAGTCTATACATCTACGCTCCGGTCCTGCAGCCGGGAACAAAGGAACTGATTGAACTTCTGCAGGCCAAGCGATTAAGGAAGCACGATGGCATGCATTTCCTGCATAAGGGAACGCCAATCGATTTCAGTCCCGTCGATGTCATCGTGTGTTGGGGTTCGCATGTACCAGCACCAAATAAGGTGAATGGGCTGAATTGTAGCCTCAGTTACAACTCTTTACTTGGGTTGAATGTTAGAGGACTCGCAGAATTGAATAAGCTTGGCTACGTAGTTTTAATTCCTAGTCCGCTACGTCAGGAGGACTATCAGGCCGGCTTATGCAAGGGCGATTGGCCCAGTAGAGCACCTAAGTCTGGGTATGTCTCATTACCCGAGTTTGAAGGTTACGGGACTAACTACTATAAATTCGAAGTCCGAGACGACGTTGCTGTGTTTCGTGGGGAAGTTCTTAACCAAGTGCAAAGCATACTATTACGGGATGTTGCTATTGGTGCGGCGAAACACTTAGGACTAGACTTTGGTGTATTTTCCTGTGGATTAGTCAATGGCACCCCAGTGCTTTACAAGATTCAAACTGCGCCAGCATTGGATGACAAGGGGCTTAAGCTGTTTTCCAAACGCATTGCTGCTTGGGCCAAGAGCGTTGGAGAGTTTAATGCCACTGCTGGAAAATATGAGGAGCTACTAAGGTAATGCATATTGAACAGTTTGTTTGTGGTAGTTGCGCCGTAGGTAGCTTGGAAGGAATCGGCGAGCATAAAAATCCAGAAGACGTTTTGCGGAATTTCTGCTACAACCAACTTGGGATTAGGACAAAGTATCGCAAGACTTACAGCACACTAACATGCTTCTACGTTTTTTGCGCGGGTCCAGAGGTAAAGAGTAATGAGAAGGGTGGATCACACCACAGCAAGAATCATTGGCCTAAATATGGCACAGAACTAGCACAATACATTACGGACAATGAACTTGGTGATATTGTTACAATTGGACCCAAGAAAAACTTGAAGCATCACAAAACCACCACCGCGCAAGCTTGGATCTGGAGTCCAGATCAGAAGGCGCTAGAACGTTGGTGGGATGTCAATTTTAAGAGGGATCCAAAGGTTCCATCAGACTTTGATTATTCTTACGAAGATGAGGGATACTAAATGTGGGATTTGGAACAGGGTTTGCGCGTTGTCAGAGCCTTACAAGCTACAACACGAGAGTATAATTATCACTTGACTATTGGTGGGGGTGTGATCAACAATGGTCAAAGTAATAAGGATTTGGATCTCTATTTTCTACCCATGGGAGGTTTTCCCAATAGCGAAAGTAAGCCAGATCCAGACGGTATGCTGCGATGTTTGATGCGTCTGTGGGGAGAAGCAGTACCACTTGCCAATCTGAATACCGAGCAATACGGACCAAGCTGTTATAAACACGCAGTAAAATTTACTAGGCGTGGGGGTCCACAAGGTCAGATACCACAACGTATAGATTGTTTCATTTTTTAGGACTACTTATGGCAATGGAAAAGAAATACTGCGGTTCTTGTCGCAGGACTGCGTGGCACAACCCATCCGGCAAGAAAGACGGCAGTCCACGTTGCACGTTTTGCGGATCCCCGGTAACAACAAATCCTGGGAAACGGGAGTATTGGGAAAATCTTCGTAGAAAGCAATCAGCGCAGCCAATTCGATAAGGAGTAAATATGTTGGAAAATTCTTGGGTTGATTTTGTCTTGACTCGGGGACCAATTCGTGGTAAGGACCGCAATCGAATTGGTTTGACTGTCAAGGTTCGGGCACGCAGGGAAGTTGAGGACTTCATGGCGGGCTTGGCAAATGGTCGTCGTTCACCAGTGGATGCTGTTGCTGACGGATGGTTCAACGGCAATCCGGAAGGGGGCGCTCTAGAGTTTTATGATTCAGATTTCCAGTCTGAGCCACATCATCTCTACACATTGGCAAACATTGGCGGGGCTCCATTGATCCAACGGTATGATCCGAACCAGCCGCGCCGACTTGCGCAGCAGCTTCCGGCGGCAGGAGCACAGGACGAGTTAGTGAACCTGTCGTTTCTCCGTATTGCTGGCATCTCAGATGAGAGTGGTATTACCATCGGTTTGTCGGGTCCGTATTCGAATGAGTATGTCACCCGCTTCCGTAAGCTTTACATGGCAGCTGCTAAGCAGTTCCTGCATGATTACTTGGTTCCCATCACGGTGAATCTTCATGTTATTGACCGTCCGGGGGCGTAAATGGAAAAGAAACTGTTCAAGTATTACGCTATCCGTGTGATGAATACTGTAGTATTTCGTCGCACGGTAAACCAAATTCAAAAGGTGAAATCGGTGATTTACAAGCCGAATAGCGACTTCCGGCTTGAGCAGGTTACGTATATTGGCGGAACAGCCGTTGGATCTATGTCATATAATGATTGGGCAAAGCACGGCGGCTCTAGACTCAGTATCAATGCATGTATAAGAGTATCACGAGAACAATTTAGGGCACTAGACCCTTACATCAATAAGGAACGATAATGGACATTAACGCTAAGCTAGATCGAATCATTGAACTGTTGGAGAACCTTTCAGACAAGCAGGATGAGCAGCATGAAGAGGTTCTAGACGCCATTAGTAATCTGAGTCCCGGCGGGCAAGGGTATCGATTCTTTGATGCTGATGAGGGGGATTAAATGGCTTGGCCACAGAGTAAAGATTATGATGTCACCATAAGTCAAATTAGGACTTACGCAGTTCAAGTTAGAGCTTTAGATATAGCAACTGCGGAACAAGCTGCTATAACTGAATTCAAACATGGTGACCCACTCTGCACCAAGATCAGTAAGCCAGTAGTAGTGAAAATTACAGAGCGGAAATCATGATTCTCAGGGAGTTAAGAAAGTTACTTAACAAGATTGTAAAGTGTCATCCTGAAGCACAGGACGCAGACGTATGGTCTGTAGACGATGAAGGAAACACACACCCAATCAGTTTTGTAGGCTTCGATAAACATCGTAAACCACCACGTATTAAACTGGAGCAATAATGGTAATGCGCTACGCTAAATCGGTATTCAAATTGTGGAACTTGCAGTGTAGTAAGTGCAAGAACTACTTGAATTATCTTTCTTGGGACTATGATGTGCCAACCAATTGTCGCTGTGGTGGGGTTTACACATCTAGTGATGGAGATACGCCAGTTGCATCTAGGCCGCAATTTACGCGGGAAACACCTGTGGTAAGGACAAGCGATCCAAACGTGATTCTAGAGGATTTGCGTTGGCAGGATGAAAAGGGGGGTTAGGTTGCGAGAACTAATGGAAGAGTTTATTGCAAAGAATGGGCTACAGGCAGTATTGACTGAGCTACTTCTTATCGCAGCAAAGCAAATAACTCCGATAGAATTTGGATATAGAGTTTTACATGAAAGCGCTGCGAATCTTAACCAGATTCTATATAGTCTAGACTTAGCAAAACGCAATAGGAGCGCATAATGGGAGCATGGCACAGCCCACAAAGTATCTATAACTTGGGGCATCCTGCGGTAAAGGGATTGTTTGATGTTCCTGTGCAGATTCAGGAAAAGGTGGATGGGAGCTTCTTTGCGTTCGGGTTGTTTGATACGCCCTGTGGCTGCAGCTACGAGGCGTTTGGTCCCGGGCATGATGAGGACTTAATCAAGCTGGATAACGAGCCGGATGAGAACGGAATACGCGGGCATTTTGTGCACCGAGAACTTAAGGTCCGCTCTAAAGGCGCAGTGATGATTGCAGATGCTCCAGAGGCTCTGTTTAAGCCTGCAGTAAAAGCTGTGCAAGATCGGCAACACTTGCTCAAGCCGGGTTGGCAATATCGCGGGGAAACACTCGCAAAACCAAAGCACAACGCATTATCCTACGACCGCGTACCTAAGGATAATATTATATTGTTTGATGTATGCACGGATGAAGAAACTTATTTGCCGTACGAGGAGCTTTGTGCAGAAGGTGAAAGGTTGGGGTTGGAAGTTGTACCTCAGTTGTTTTCGGGCGTTGTTGCTGATGTTAATCAACTTAGACAATATCTTGATCTTACGTCTGTGCTTGGTGGACAGAAAATTGAAGGAGTTGTTGTAAAGCCTCTGACACCGTTATACGGTCCAGACAAAAAGATGCTGTTCGGTAAGTTTGTATCCGAAGCGTTTAAAGAGGTGCATAAACTCTCTTGGGGCGAGAGCAATCCAAGTCAGAAGGACATTATTCAGCGAATGGTTGACGCATACGCACATCCGGTCAGGTTTAACAAGGCTGTGGTGCATCTACGTGAACAGGGCCAGATTGAAGATTCCCCACGAGATATTGGAAAGTTGATCAAGGAAGTTCCGGCGGATATTCTGAAGGAATGCGAACAGGACATTAAGAATGCGCTGTTCAAACAAGCTTGGCCACACATTGCAAGGGGAATTACAAGGCAGATTCCCGAATGGTATAAAGAGAAATTGCTACACTTACAGTTTGAAAAAGAATCCGGTTCTGATGGCGGAACCGTAACGGAGGGGTAATGTTTGAGACAATTGCACTTGCATCACTTTTGTTTGTTGCAGCTTACTTGTTAGCTGTGTTGGTGGATTGGTATGAAAAAGCCTCTGGACGGTCAGGTACTGGCAACTGAAATTCTTTCTAGGTCTGGTTGTAGTGTGCAGGTTGGCGCTGCAATTGCGGATAAGTGGGGTATCTTTAGCTGGGGTTGGAACGGGGTAGGGAGCGGATATGGACAGTGTGCTGAGAGGCATGCTGTCCATAGAGCCAATAAGAAACGCTTGTATGGCGCCACCGTTTATGTAGCTGGAGTTAGGAAGCGGAATGGGAAGTTGGTTCCAGCTAAACCCTGCGAGAAGTGCCAGAAGGTTATAGATAAGTGGAAGCTGCAAGTAGTGTGGCGCGACAATAATGGGGAGTGGTGGAATGAAGGACCGTCATAGTAAAACATGTAATACACTCAATCCTTGTAGCTATTGTAAAAGCTTGCCCAAACACAAATACGTGGGACCTATAGACCGCGCGGATTGTCAAATATGCGGCTATAGTATAGATATGCCATGTCACGAGGTGAAAGGTGAAGGACTATAAGGAATTTACAGGCTACAAACAAGCGCTGGCAGGCCGGAACCTCATCTTCCTTGCCACTGTTGGTTCCACAATGCTAGGTTTAGAGCGCAAGGAGCAGTCAGATACGGATGAAATGGCGGTGAGTTTAGAAACTCCTGAGCAGTTATTGGGTTTCTCGCCATTTGAGCACGATGTCTATCGTTCAGCTGTAGAACGAACGCACAAGAACGATGCCAAGTCAGAAGCGGGAGATGTAGATCTTACC
>Ga0307408_100003742_pt1 | contig 10359 bp, 8 predicted proteins | sample 322Cmetagenome_FD_202116 | JGI IMG/M metagenome (GOLD analysis project Ga0307408, IMG submission 202116) | Maize rhizosphere microbial communities from greenhouse at UC Davis, California, United States - 322HYB-C-3 | ecosystem: Host-associated > Plants > Roots > Rhizosphere > Soil | place: USA... | reverse complement strand
GGTCAGGGGAATCGTGCTGTCCTTGGCCAACGGCGCTTTCAGGTCCATCAGCATGACGTGGTAACCGCCGGGCTTGAACTCCACCTTTTTGCCGGCGGGCAGCTTCAGCGATGGCAGCGCGCGCATTTTCATGACGTCGCCTTCCATCTTCATTTCATGCACTTCGGCCACGCCCGCCACCGGTGACGACACGCCCACCAGCCGGGTTGCGTCTTTGGCCGTCAGGCTCATAAAAGCCCCCGAGGCTTTTTGACCTTGCACGGTGGCGCGCGCCCAGGCGCCGTCAACCTGGACGGGCGCGGTCTGCGCCAGGGCGGCCGCGCTGCCCAGCGCGAGTGAAAACAGCAGTGCAGCCTTTGAGAGTTTTGCGGATGTCATGGGAAATTACTCCTTTGAAGCGGTGAATGAATGATGGAAAAGCGGCGCTGCCGGCTCAATGGTTGTGCTCGCCGCCACCGCCCGCGGGCATCAGCTCCAGTGCGGCGGCCGGGTTTTTCAGGTCGTTGAGTTTCTGGCCCGGCTTGGGCACTTCCGACCAGTCCACCTTGCCCTCTTCACACACCTGCAGCACAGGCCAGTACAGCATGCCGGCCTTGGCGGGCAGCTTGGCCTGCAGCACGAATTCGTCGTACCAGTCGTTCTGCAGATAGTCGGCCGGGGTTTTGGCCGTCCAGCTGATGCGGGACACATCTTCGGTGATGGTCTTTCCGTGGTCCTGCCGGGGCTGGGCCAGTTTTTCACGCGTGACTTCCAGCGTCCAGCCGGCTTTGGGCATGGGCTTGGCGCCTTCCACGCCCGCGGGAATCGTCACCACGATCTGCTTGACGGGCGAGTTGCCGCAGCCGTGCCCGACCTTGAAGCTGCCCTTGTAGTAGCTGCCCGCATTGGCCACCTGGTATTCCAGCGTGACATGCGCGGCGGCCGGCAGCGCGGCGGCCAGAAGCAGTGCGCCGGAAACTATGGCTTTAAAAGCGTTGGGGTGTTTCATGATTCGTCCTTGGTAATGATCAGAATTAAAGCGAAAACAAAACAGGTCAAAGGAAAGCGGGTCAAAGGCTGAAGTTCAGCTCAGCCATAAAAGTGCGCTGTGGATAGGGGTGGAAGTTCCAGTACTGGTAGTTGTTCAGGTTGTCGATGCCGACCGCCGCGCTCCACTGCTTGTTCACCTGGTAGCGCACGCGCACATCGGTGGTGAAGTACCTGCTGGTGCCCTGATAGGCAAAGCCGTTCACATCCGTGTTGTCCAGGCTGGAATATTGCCTGCCGCTGTAGCGTGCCGCGAAAGTGCCCGACAACTCGGGTGTAAAGCGGTAGCTGGCCAGTGCCGTGGCGCGCCACACCGGCACGCGCGGCTGGTACTTGCCCAGGGTATCACCGGCCACCGCCACAAAACCGTTGTTTTCCTTGATGCGTGAGTCAGCGTAGGTGATGCTGCCGCTCAGGTCCAGCCCTTTTTTGAACACGTCGCTGCCGCTGAAGGCCAGTTCCACGCCCTGGGTCTTGATACGCCCGACGTTCTGCACGCGACTGATGTTGGTGTTGGCGGCGGTATCCAAAGTGGTCTGCGAATACAGCGCGTCGCGCGTGTTCTCGGCGAAGAAGGTCAGCCGCAGCAAGGCATTGCCCAGGTCTTTTTCCGCCGTCAGCTCGGTGGTCCAGGATTTCTCTGGCTTGAGGTTGGGGTCGTTGATGTACTGGGAATTCACGGTGGCCGTTGCGCCATACAGCTCGCCGACCGTCGGGAAGCGCACCGCGCGGCCGACCGAGGCCTTGAGCACCGTGTCCGCCGACCACTGGTAAGACAGCGCGCCCTTGGGCGATACCGCGTTGTCGCTGCGCGAGGCGTAGCTGGTGTTGGCCGGGTTGCCGGGGCCGAAGGTGGTGAAGCCGCTGGAAGCCGTCCAGTTCTCCATGCGCGCACCCAGCACGGTTTTCCATTGGGGCGCGAAGGACCAGGCGTCCTGTGCGTACAGGCTGCGCAGGCGGGTCTTGCCGCCCACGTCGCTCACCACCGCACCGGCGCCGCCGGTGAGCCAGCTCCCGACGGTGTTGGATTTCAGGATCCGCAACTGGTAGCTGTCCTGCTGGAAGCCGAAATCCACAATGTGCGCACCCTTGAGGCCTTCGGGCCGCCAGATGCCCTTGAAGGCCAGCGTGTTCCAGCCGGTGCCGTCCTGGTCCTGCAGCGTGCCGGCGCCGCCGTTCAGGGCGGCTGGTTGTGCGGTGGTGGCAGCGCGGATCTGGTCCTTCTGGTAGTCATACAGGCTGGCCGCCACTTCCCAGTCCCAGGTGCCCTGGGTGTTGGACTTGACGGACAGGCCGTGCATCACATGCGTCAGCGCTTCGTTGCTCACGCCAAAATCGCTGGCCGCCAGCGTATAGCCCCGGCCGTTGATGCTGACATTGCCGCTGTACACCGGCGTGCCCGCCGCATCGCGCAAATAGCTCTGCGAGCGGTTCTCTGCGCCGTTCTTCCAGTAGCCCAGGGTGTAGCTGGCCCGCACCGTGGAGGAAAAGTCATACGCCACCTTGAACTTCAAATGTTCCTGCCGCGTCTCGTACTGCGTGGCGCCGCCCAGCAGCAGCCACGGAACGTTGCGGGTGTTCAGGCCGGGCACCGCGCCGCTCACCACGGTGGCGCCGGCTGCTGGGGCTGTGGTGCTCAGCGTGCGCGTGGCAAAGGTCAGGGGCTGGCCCGTGCTTTCGGTCCGGTTGGCGTTGATAAACCACGACCAGTCGCCATTGCGGTTGCCCAGCGAGGCGCTGGCCTGGCTGCCGCTGAAACGGCTGTCGGTGCCGTAGAGCTTGAAGTCCTGCGTGAAGCCGCTGAGCTTGGTGTGTGCCTCGAACTTCGTCGGCATGCGCGTCACATAGTCCACTACCGCACCCACCGAGTTGCCCGGATACGCCGCCGAGAACGGGCCGTAAAGCACGTCGACCCGCTCGATCTCCTCCGGCGTCACCAGGCCCCAGCGCGGCGCGTAATTGGTGCCGTTGGCGATCCCGTTGCCCAGGTAGTTGGACAGCAAAATGCCGTCGGCGTACACCGCCGAGCGCGCACTGTTGCCGGTGCCCGAGGCACGGCTCGAAAGGATGGCGTGGTTGTAGTCGCCGATGTAGCGCTTGCGCACCAGCAGGCTGGGAAAGTACTTGAGCGCGTCTTCGCTGTCGGTCGCGTTGATGGTTTGCTCAATCTGCTCGCGCGTGACGCCTTCAATGGTCGTCGGGATTTGCGTGGGCAAAGAGGTCGGCTGGCCGCTGTTGACGGTAACCACGCCAAGGGATCTGGCCGGCGCTTCGGCAGGCGTCTGCGCGAAGGCAGCCAGCGGAAACGCCAGCGCCGTGGCGCCGCGCCATGCAAGCGCGCACGGACTTCGGGAAAGATTCATGAATAACTCGCACTCTGAAATGAACGGACGCACAGACCGAAAGGCCCGCACGCAGGGAATGCCTCAGGCCTCAGGCCAGGGGCGGTTCAAATCAGAGTAGAGGCGGCCCGCGGCTGAAGGGCAGCCCGGGGACAGCGGCGCCGATGCTTGCCGGAACATCCGCCACGGCAACAACGGTGCCGGAAAAGCAGGGAGCGGGCGCCGCAGCCAAAGGCGGCAGCACCAGGCCCATCGAACCACAGAGGTCGCAACGCAGGCCGGTGGAGGCAGCATCATCGTCAGTGGAGTCGCTGCCCGCATGGGAAGAAGCGGTGTTGACGCTGCAAATGCCGCCCAGCTTGCCGGTTTGCACGTCCTGGGCCAGCATGGACACAGGAGCCCACAGCGCCGACAACACAGCCAGGAAAGCCAGCCAGGCGGCCAGGCGTTTCCATATAGGCAGGGTTGGGCGGGGGAGCAAGTGAGGCACGGGAGGATTTTAGCCGGGTCTTGCTCCGTCCACCTCTTCAAGGCATCCCAAAACCAAATACCTTGTGCATCGCCTTGATCGTCATGGTTGGCTCCTGATGGGTTGTCGCTGGATTGAAAAGTTCCGTGGCCCCTGCCAGCGGGGGCCGCGAAACCGGTTTCGCCGGCCGCAGGCGCCGCCCTCTTGAGGGGAGCAGGCTACACGCAGTGAGCCTGTACAGGGGTGAGCCTATTTCGTTGCATTGGGGAAGAACAGCTGCTCGCCGTTGATCTTGTAGGCGGCAATCACGTTCTGCCCCGCGGGCGATATCACCCAATCCACAAACTTCTGCGCCTCCACCACCTTGACCTGCGGATGTTTCGCAGGATTCACCACCATCACGCCGTACTGGTTAAACAGTTTGGTGTCCCCCTCCACCAGCACGGCCAGGTCGCCGCGGTTCTTGAAGGACAGCCAGGTGCCGCGGTCCGCCAGCACATAGCCACCGCTGCTGGCGGCTATGTTGAGCGCCGGGCCCATTCCGCAGCCGCAGGCCTTGTAGTTGGCAAAGGCCGGCTTGTCGGCCGGTGTGTCTATGCCGGCGGCTTTCCAATAGCGCAGTTCGGCGGCGTGGGTGCCGCTCTTGTCGCCGCGCGAGACGAAATTCGTATTCGCCGCGCTGACCTTTTTCAGCGCCTCGACGATGTCTTTGCCTTTGGTTTTGGCGGGATCGGACGCGGGGCCGACCAGCACGAAGTCGTTGTACATGACCGGAAAGCGTTTGACGGCAAAACCTTCGGCGACCACCTTCTCTTCGGCGACCTGGTCGTGCACGAACAGCACGTCGGCGTCGCCACGGCGGCCCATGTCGATGGCCTGGCCGGTGCCGACGGCCACGACTTTGACATCGATGCCCGTGGCTTTCTTGAATTCAGGAAGCAGATGCGAAAACAGGCCCGACTGCTCGGTGGAGGTGGTGGACGCCATCACGATGCTGCCGGTTTGCGCCAGGGCCAGGGTGGCGGACAAGGCCAAGGGGACCAAAGCCAGGGCCTTAAGTGTTTTGAAGGTAATCAAGCAAGTTCTCCCTTTAAAAATGCTTCCGCCGCAGCGGGGACCGGGCCATTGAAAAATGCCGCCGTGGGCAGGTCGGCCACCAACCGGCCCTGCTCGAGGTAAATCACACGTTGCGCCAGGCGCTTGACCTGGCCCAGGTTGTGGCTGCTGAAGATCAGCGTCATGCCGGCGTCGGCAAACTCGGCCATCAGGCGCTCCACCTCGCGCTTGGCCGCGGGGTCCAGGCTGGCCGTGGGTTCGTCGAGCAGCAGCACGCGCGGCTTGAGCGCCCAGGCCCGCGCCAGCGCCACGCGCTGCTGTTGGCCGCCCGACAGGGCCTTGGCGTTGCGCGTGGCCAGGTGCTCCAGGCCCACGCGCTGCAGCGCCGCCATGGCCTGCGTTTTCGCTTCGCGCCAGGGCACGCCACCCAGCCACAGGCCCAGCGCCACGTTGCGCAGCACGCTGGCGCGCAGCATGTAGGGACGTTGGAACAGCATGGCCTGGCGCGCCTCTTTGTCGTGCTGCAGGCTTCCGGCCGCGGGATTGAGCAGGCCGTTGAGGGTGCGCAGCAAGGTGCTCTTGCCGCTGCCGTTGGAGCCCACCAGCGCCAGCCTTTCGCCGGCCTGTATGCGCAGGGTGCAGTCGCTGAGCGCCTGCACGCGGCCGAAACGCACACCGACGCCCTCCAGTTTGAAGAGCTCGGTCATGGCTGCGCTCCGCGCGCGGCCAGGCCGGCGGCCGCATCGGGCAGGCGGTCATCGAGCTGCTCGCGCCAGCGCCGCACACCTGCAATCAGGATGTTGAGCAACAAGACCACACCCAGCAGCACCATGCCCAGGGCCAGGGCCAGCGGCAGGTCGCCCTTGCTGGTTTCCAATGCGATGGCGGTGGTCATCACGCGCGTGAAGCCGTCGATGTTGCCGCCCACCACCATCACCGCGCCAACCTCGGAGACGGCGCGACCGAAGGCGGCGATGATCACGGTGAGCAAGGCATAACGTTCGTCCCACAGCAGGATCAGGCCGCGCACAAAACGTCCCGCGCCCAGCGACTGGAACTGCTCGCCATGGCTGCGGTCTGCATCTTCGATGGCCTGGCGCACCAGCGCGGTAACCACCGGCAGCACCAGCACGGCCTGCGCCAGCACCATGGCCTTGAAGGAAAACAGCCAGCCCAGAAAGCCCAAAGGCCCTGAGCGCGACAGCAGCAAATAGACCACCAACCCGACCACCACCGAAGGCAGGGCCAGCGCGGTATTGAGCACGGCCAGCACCGCGCCGCGGCCGCGAAAGCGCGACACGCCCAGCCAGGCGCCCAGCAGGAGGCCGCCGCTGCAGGCGATCACACAGGCGGACGCGCTCACAGCCAGCGAGCGGGCAACAATGCCGGCCAGCATGGGATCAAGCGAGGTGATGAGGGAAAAGGCCGTGGCGGCGCTGTCGGAGAAGGTATTCATTGAAAGGTGATCGGGGACTCTAGCCTAGGGCCTAAGTCCTTGAATCGCATCAGGATTCCTCGCTATGAACTCATTTGCATAGGCCGCGGCCAACCACCGCCGCAAGCACTCATAATCAACGCAGCCGCCGCCCGCCATGCACAAAGTCGAACTCTCCTACCTGCTCACGCCGCAACGCGGCAAAAGCGCGCTGATACGCAACCCGTTGATGGACCTGCTTCACGCGGTGCGCGAGCAGGGCTCCATCTCCAAGGCTTCCAAGGCACTGGAGCTGTCTTACCGCCACGTGTGGGGCGCGCTCAAGGACTGGGAGCAGCAGCTGGGACGCGAGCTCATCGTGTGGGACAAGGGCCAGCGCGCACGGCTCACCGAATTTGGCGAAAAACTGCTGTGGGCCGAGCGCCAGGCGCAGGCCCGGTTGGCGCCGCAGATCGAAGCCCTGATCAGCGACATCGAGCGTGCGTTTTCCACGGCCTTCGACGACGATGCCCATGTGCTCACGATCTACGCCAGCCACGACGCGGCGCTGTCGGCGTTGCGCGAGCAGGCCGGCCCGCGCGGCTTGCACCTGGACATCCGCTTCATGGGCAGCGTGGACGCGATCGCGGCGCTGAACGCAGGGCGCTGCATGATGGCGGGCTTCCACACGCTGGAGCAGCCGGGCAGCCAGTCGCCCACGGCGCAAAGCTACCGCAAGCTGCTCAAGCCCGGCCTGCACAAGCTGATCGGCTTCGCCCACCGCACCCAGGGCCTCATCGTGGCGAAGAACAATCCGCTGGGCATCGCCGGCATTGCCGACCTGGTGCGGCCCGGCTTGCGTTACGTCAACCGCGCCGAGGGCACGGGCACGCGCGTGCTGTTCGATGAATTGCTGGCACAAGCCGGCGTGGCCTCTTCAGCGATCAAGGGCTACCAGAGCCAGGAACCCTCGCACACGGCCGTGGCCCAGGCCGTGGCAAGCGATGCAGCCGATGCGGGGCTGGGCATTGAAGCGGCGGCGCGTGAAAAAGGCCTGGGTTTTGTGCCGCTGGCCGAAGAGCGTTACCACCTGGTCTGCCTCAAGTCCGAGCTGCCCACGCCGCAGGTGCAGGCGCTGCTCAAGGAATTGCAAAGCCGCGACTGGCAGGCCACGCTGGAAGAACTGCCCGGCTACAGCGGCAAGCAGGCGCAAAGCGGCAAAGTGCTGTCACTGCGCGCCACCCTGCCCTGGTGGACTTACCGCACGGAAAAGCCCGGCAAGGCCAAGGCGTAGCCGAAGTCGCCGACGAACGCTCGTTCAGGTGTTCAGGGCGTTACAGCGCACAGGAACGGAATCCGCAAAACACGTCGTCGCGGCCCGGCAAGGCAAAGCCGCGGTGCTTGAGGTTTTTCATGCGCGCACGCGTTGCGAAGGAAGCGCCGCGCAGCACCTTGTGCGTGCCGAAGCGCGGCTGCGAATAGGCCTGCCAGGGACCGGGTGCAAAACCGGGGTAAGGCCTGAAGCTGCTGCCCACCCACTCCCAGACCTCGCCCCATTTAAAACCGCGCCGTGCGGCCGTGTGCGCGGCCAGTTCCCACTCCACCTCGGCCGGCAACCTGCGCCCGGCCCATCGGCACCAGGCGTCGGCCTCCCACCAGCTCATGTGCATGGCCGGCTGATTGCCCTGCATGCGGCGCGGCACGCCAAAGCGGTTCTGTATCACCGCACCGCTGGAGATGCCGATCTGGTCCACATAACGCGGGCCGCGCCGGCCCTCCCCCGCGGCCAGGCCTTGCAGCCAGCGCCAGCCCTCGGGATGCCAGAGCTCCTCGCAGTCATAGCCGCCGTCGCCGACGAATTCGACGTACTGCGCCCAGCTGACGGGCTGGGCGTCGATCTCGAACTCCGGCACGCTCACGGCATGCACCGCCTGTTCATTGTCAAAGGCAAAGCCCCCACCGGGTGCGCTGCCCATCTGCCAGACGGTGGCCGGAACCAGCAGGGGTTCGCGCAGCGCCATGGGCGCCGGTGTGAAAGCGTCCTCCAGGGTCTTGTCCAGCGCCAGGCCCAGGGCCTGCGCGCTGCGCACCAGGGCCTCACCGCGCATGTCCTCGAAAAACAGGCTGAGGCGGTAAAAGTACAGCGCATCGTCGCCTCCGGTGCCCTGGCCGGCGGGCGTGGTTTTTTCAAGCAGCTCCAGCGTGCTTTCCAGCGTGTCGAGCAAATAAGCGCGGCAGTGGGCCGCCCCGGGCAGGTCCAGCGTCCAGCGCGCGCTGTGCGGCACGGCCTGTGCGTTCCACCAGCGGTCGGCGCTGGGTTCAATGGAGGCCAGCCGCGTGCGGGTGGATTCGCAGCGCGTGCCCAGGGCACGCTGTGTATTGCGGGCGATCCACCATTCCTGGAACCAGCCCACATGGCCGAGCTCCCACAGCGGCGGATTGACATTGGGCAGCCGGGGCACCGTGAAACCGCCGGCCTCCATAGCTTTTTCGTATTGAGAGAACAGGTTCAAAGTATGGTTGCGCGCATCCATCAAGGCCAGCGACAACGGACCTGGGCCAGCGGCGCGCATGGCGTGGGAATCACCCAACACAAGGCCTGCCGCGGCGGGCGACGGAGAGGGTAATGAATTAGGTGTAGCGTCTGAAGACAAGGTTGCCGTCCCCGCACGCCCGGCCGCGAGGGACACCACAAGGCCCCATCACATCCGCGCACGCGTTGAAACCAGAATAGCAGAGACAGGCGCCTCGGACGGCTATAAGCCGATAGCTTGCATGCCGCATTTCCACCGGCCCATCGCCCCTGCGCCACCGCCGGTCGGCCCGCACGGTCCATGCGTATTTCCCCCTTGGGATTCCGCAAGGACACGGATAGACTGCGGCGAGCCTCCTCCAATTGAAGGAGGCAGGGGAGCTATGAGGCACAGCGTTTGCCTCCGAATCGACGACCAGAATCTCGGCCTTTTTCCGGCCAGCCGCCACATGCAAGTACACGACCTCAACTCCTCACCCGCCGAACTCGACCTGACCCTGCTGGATCTCGGCCCCCTGGCCTGGGTGCTGGAAGAACTGCGCAAATCGCTGGAAGGCTCCGCCAAGGCCCTCAAGCGTTTCATCCGCGAGACCGAGGCCGGGCGCGACTCCGAGATCGGCGCGCTGGACGCGGCCCAGCTGCGCACCGCGCGCCAGCAGTTACACCAGGCCGTGGGTGCCCTGGAGATGGTGGGCATGAGCGCGCCGGCGCTGGTGCTGAGGGCCATGGAAACGGCGGTGCAAAAATTCATCCAGTCGCCGGCGCTGTGCAAACAGGACGCCGTGAACAAGATCGAGCTGGCGGGCTTTTCCATCGTCCACTACCTCGAGGAGGTGCTGGCGGGCAAGCCGGCCTCGGCGGTCTCGCTGTTCCCGCAATACCGCGACATCCAGGCCCTGGTCGGCGCCGACCGCGTGCACCCGGCGGACCTTTGGTTGTTTGAGTGGCGCTGGATAGAGCCGGCGCTGGAGATCACTGTCCCGGCCTGTGAGTACGGCGAAGAAACCCGGCAGTTGCTCGACCGCCTGATGCTGACCTTGATACGCACCGGCAGCCCCGAGGCAGCGCGCAGCCTCAGCGATGCCTGCCTGGGTTTTGCAAGGACACAAACCGGCGTTGAGTCCAGGACCTTCTGGAAGATCGCCGCCGGCTTTTTTGAGGCGCTGGCGCAGGGCCTGCTCAATGTCGACCTCTACGTGAAGCGGGCGACCCTGCGTGTGCTGCTGCAGTATGTGTGGCTGGCCAAGGGCGCGGAGGCTTCAGCCAGGCTCGCGGAAGACCTGCTCTTCCTGTGTTCCCAGGCGAAGGTGCAGCGCAGCAGCGACTCGCCGGTGTTGTCGGCGGTGCGCTCGGCCTACGGCCTGAAGCGCTTCAAGCCGGTGGACTATGAATCGGTCCAGTTCGGCCGCTTCGCACCGGCGCAGATTGCCCAGGCCCGCAAGCGCATCGCCTCGGCCAAGGAAACCTGGTCGGCGGCGACCGCCGGCGACCTCAGCAAGTTCAAGGTGCTGACCGACCA
>Ga0307408_100003741_pt1 | contig 10360 bp, 14 predicted proteins | sample 322Cmetagenome_FD_202116 | JGI IMG/M metagenome (GOLD analysis project Ga0307408, IMG submission 202116) | Maize rhizosphere microbial communities from greenhouse at UC Davis, California, United States - 322HYB-C-3 | ecosystem: Host-associated > Plants > Roots > Rhizosphere > Soil | place... | reverse complement strand
CACAATCTCAACTTCACGCAGCTTGCCGATGATCTCTTCCGGCTTGTGCTTCTTGAATGGCATCTGTCGTCCCTTTCGTGGTCCAGACTATCATAGTCTCTGGGCCACTCAGCAGGGGGCAGATCAATGGCGACGTTCGTCATTGCGATCGGACGGCATTACGGGGTCATCACCGCCGAGGATATCGACGGCAGCGTCGCTATCGTCACCGAATTCGATCCCTTTGCGTGAGGGCAGCTCCGGGCGCCCGCGCGGTGCCCCGGATTTCCGTGTGCCTGCCTCGATCCCTTGTGCAAAGAACCAAATATTCAGTGACGGGATGTAAGTTCGGGGACCATGGACATGGAAACCCCGATCACGGCGGAGCGCGAACCCGACTGGACCCGGGTCGCGCAGGACGTCAACACTTGGCGAGGCGCAAGCCTGCAATGTTTTGCGAGCGTCGAGGCGGCGGTGACCGAAACCCTGCTGCATTTGAGTGCCATACCGGGCCGCGGCGATGACGTGCGGCTGCGGCATCTGGTCGGTCAACGGCTCGATGATCTGGCCCAGGTCGTCGGGGAGGGTGGAGCCTTTGCCACGGAAGGGCGAGGCGTTGTGCCTCTGCTTGCAGCCTTCCGTTGCCATGAAGCTTTGCGCACCATGCTCGCGCATGGGCAGGCGAAACTCGCTCTGGAACGCAATGGGCGCTGGATCGCGATATTCCGCATCGTTGCGATCCGCGCCAAGCAGGCCGAGCGTTCGGAACTTGTCCTCGAAGAGAGCGATGCGGCGGGCAAGCTGCAAGAGCTCAAAGCCATTTCGCAGAAGCTCTGTTCGGCGTTGGGCAATTTTCGGCGAACGCTGGCGGTTTAATTTCCTGGGAGACAAGGTTGTGGCGCCCCCGGCGAGCGGGTCGCGCTCTAGGCTGGCGCCCTGAGCCTTGGGTGCCCCAAGTCTCAGCCCATGCGGGTTGCGATCCCTGCCGTGGACGCTTGGGCGTCAATGGCGATTCATCGCTACGACCAGGCCGCCCGCTCCATGGGCCGGGGGGCATTCGTCGAGGCCCGATCGAAGGGCGACGCTTGCAAGCAGGCTGTACCAGTCCCCATCGTAGCGCCGCGCGCCAAGATAATAGGCCGCGCCATCGCAACCGACCATATGACAGCGCCGTTGGCGGTCGATCAGGCTCGCCTGCTCGCCATGGACGCAAATGAGCGTATCGAGCTCTTCACGGGTCAGCGCGCCGCAGCGCCGGCAGCAGGAGCGGAGTTGGACATGGTGGCGACGCATAGCGCCGAGAGTCGCGGCCCAAGCGGGCATGAAGGCAATGATGGCAGCATCTGAGCGCATCCTGCGAGGATAGCGATCGGGCACAGGCCAGGCCAGCGAATAGGGCAGGGGAAGGCATCATGGCCTCGGCTCCGCCCAAGACCTTCCTTCTCTGGCTGCCTATCCGGCGCGCGCGCCGCCGCAAGCCCGCAGGCGGGCTTCTCCACTGCCGTTGCGACCCTGGCGGGTGCGGCGCCGCGCTCTAACGCCGGCTGACGGTGCGCCTGTCGGAAGGCACGATGGACGGGGCCGGACAAACAGGAGCTTATCCCCATGTCCCAATCCTCTCCGCGCTCCCTGAGCCAGGCCGAACGGATCGTCCGGGTCGCATCGCTCAACGACGCACTGCGCCAGTCCATTCATGCGCCGGGCCGCGACCAGATCGTCATGACCGCGGGCGTCGCCGCGCTGACCGGCGATGTCGCTCTCTTCCGGGGCTTTCACAGGCGCGCCGAGATCCGCCGCGCGGTGCGCGACTATGACAGCTTCACCCCCGACAATGATCCGCTAGGCGAGCATGATTTCGGCCGCTTCGAATATGACGCCGCCATCCTCTACTGGAAGATCGATTATTATGATCTCGAGCTCGCCTGGGGCTCGCCCGATCCCGCCAATCCCGACGTCACCACCCGCGTGCTGACGATCCTCCTCGCCGAGGAATATTGACGGTGCGGGCCATCCCCCCGACCGGGGGGATGGCTCCGAAAAGTCTGCTTGAGCAGACTGCGCGGGCGGCGGCCTCCCGCGCATCGGCATTTGGGAGGGGAGGGCGCGCCGGTGCGGTGCCCCGTGCGGCCGCGACATGCAGAGCATGCGCGGGGCTTCACTATCCTTAGAGGAGCTGACCATGTCCGCCTATTTCGCTGCCCATCCCGATCACGCGATCCTGTTCGCCTTCGGCTGCTTCGCGCTCACCGTCTATCTCTTCCGCTATGTCGGTCCCGGCATCGGCGGCGGTGGCGACTGGTCGTCGCGCGACCATTATGAGCGCAATCTGCGCGATGGCCCGGACGACTATTGCTGACGGGGCCGCCGCGATGAAAACGATCGTCGTGAGCCTGCTCAAGGGCGGGGTGGGCAAGACCTTCCTCGCCACCCATCTCGCCTGGTATCTCGCCGAGGCGCCCGCACGCCGGGTGGCGTTCGTGGACCTCGACCCGCAGGGCAGTTCGTCACGCCGCCTCGCCGGCGTTCGGTCCAGCGGGTTTTCGGCCGATCTTTTCGATCCGGCCGCGCCGCTCACCGCCGACGGGCAGACCGGGCTCACCCTGCTGGCCGCCGACCAGCGCCTGCAGATGGTCAAGGCCGCGCAGGACGTGCGCGATTTTCTTGCCCGCTTTCCCGCGCTCGCGCCGAGTTTCGACCTGTGCGTGATCGATACCGGCCCCAAATGGGATGAGCTGACCCTGAGCGCGCTGGCGGTGGCCGATGCGGTGATCGCGCCGGTCCAGGTCGCCGAGGATTCGGTCGAGTGCGCCAAGATGCTGCTGACCGCGCTACGCAAGGCGGAGGCGGCGAGAGCCGGGCGCAAGATCGATTTTCTCGGATTGCTGCCGTCGATGGTCAATCCGTTCGACCGGCGCGAAATGGACAATGCGGTCAAGCTTGCCCATGCGGTCGGGGAACGGCTGATATTCCCGGCCTTCATCAAGGCTCGCCCGACCTACAAACATGCCGCCGAAAATCACCGGCCGGTCTGGCTCGAGAGCAGCAGCGGCGCCAAGGCGGCGGCCGAGGAACTTCGCCCGATCCTTGCGGAGATCGAACGGCGGCTCTGTCCCGCGCCGGCGGCCGCTGCCTGATGGGCAAGTTCGACGAGCGCATCGAGGAGTTCGGCTTGCTGGTCGGTGCGCACGAGACAGCACGGCGGGTCGAGGATTTGCCACTGACCCAGGTGATTCCCGATCCCGGCAATCCCCGGCGCAGTTTCGACGATGATGCGCTGGCCGAACTCGCGGCCTCGATCGCGGCGCGCGGCGTGTTGCAGCCGATCACCGTCGCGCCTGCCGATGCCGACGGCCGCTATCGCATCCGTCTGGGCGAGCGGCGCTTCCGCGCGTCGCAGCTTGCTGGCCGTGCGACGATCCCGGCGATCATCGTGGCCGAGGGCGAACCGACGCATCTGCTGGCCGACCAGATTGTCGAGAATGACCAGCGCGCCAATCTCTCTTCGGTCGAACTTGCCCATGCGATTGCCCGCATGCTCAAAGGCGGCATGAACCAGGTCGAGATCGCCGCCGCGCTCGGCCGGTCCAAGCAGTTCGTCTCGCTCTATGCCGCTTATGGCGACATGCCTCCCTATCTCAAGGACGCCCTGCCGCGCGCGCCGATCCGTCTGCTTTACGATCTGCATCGCGCGGCGCGGGATTTTCCGGCGGAGGTCGAGGCCTATGTGGTGGGCTGGAGCGAGCAAGGCGCGACACTGGCGGAGGGCGCGCGGTTCATTACCGGGCTGAAGGGTAGAGCGAGCAGCCCTGGGATCAGCGCGCCGCCGACCCGGATCGCAACGGCGCCCGCTGTCCACCCCGAACCGCATGTCGCGCCCGGTTCTGTTGCGGGATTGGCGGTGAAAATGCCGGAGGTCAGCCTACCGGTTGATGTCGATGGCCGCCCCGCGCGCCTTATCCTTGCAGCCCGCGTCACCGTGCTCTTCGCCGACGGATCGCGACAGGAGATCGACGCTGAACGGCTTTGTCCCGCGATGCAGGGACGCGCCGACATCGCCACCTCCTGACCCCCTTCCTCCGCGTTTGCATATGCTGTTCTTGTGAATGTCGGCCGTGCCCCTTTCGGGGTGCGGCCTTTTTCGTGGGACAGGGTGGGGCGGCGCCAACGGCGCCGCCCCTTCACGGATTAGGCGTGATCGAGATGCGCCATTCTCGAGAATAGCCGAAGTCTGCTCAAGCAGACTATCAGATGAGTTGAAGGAAGGTGAGGGCCGGATAGGCTTGGCGCCGGGGATGTTAAACAATAGCCTCAGTGCATGGCATTCTTCGGTGTTCGCCTCGATGATGATCTCGCTCAGCGCTTCGACACGAAGGCGTCTGAGGCGGGCGGTCGCTCCGCCTTTCTGCGCCGCCTGATCTTGGCGGCGCTGGAGGAGGGTGCCGCGGGGGAGGTGGGTGCGCCGCGACGCATGCGCGCTACGCGCCGGGTGGAGATCCGGCTCGCCGAGGAAGAGATTGCAGCGCTCGATGTCGAGGCCGCGGTTCTGGGTCTCAAGCGCACTGACTGGGTGACGACGCTGGTCAGGCGGAGGCTGCGTGTCCGAGGCGAGCTGCCGCGCGAGGAGCGGGCCGCGGTCGCCCGGGCTTGGCGCGAGCTCAACCGCATCGGCATCAACCTCAATCAGGCGACCCGTGCGCTCAACGCCTCGGTCATGGTGGAATCCGGGCTCGATGTCGCGCGCGACGCGGCGCGGGTGGCGAGGTTCCGTGCGGAGATCGGCGCGGCGCTTGCCGGTCTTGGCGCCGCGCTCAAGGGCGATCTTGCCTATTGGGACAGCCTCGATGGTTGAGGAGGAGGGCGTCCTACCGCTGCCTAGCCTCATGGAGGCATGGCGGCCGCCCACCGGCGGTAAGCGGACACTGCGGGGGGCCTATGTCCGCGTCGGACGGGGCGGACCAGGCCGGAGAGGGCAGGGCAGTGCCGCACCGCTCAGCCAGGCCGCTGCCCGGGCCAAGCTCGAGCGGATCGTGCGCAAGGCCCCTGAGGTCATGGTCAAGGTTTCGGGCAAGCAATATGGCGCGCACCATCTGTCCGAGCATTTCGGCTATGTCGCGCGGCACGGGAAGCTCGCGGTGCGCTCGAGCGAAGGCGAGATCATCGACGATCCCAAGCGGCTGAAGGAGATCGCGCAGGACTGGGCGATGCTCGACGAGGCGATGAACGAGCATGGCCGCGAGCGGCCAACGTCGCTGTCGCTGGTGCTTTCCATGCCTGGTGGCACTACCGATCCTGAGACGCTGCAGGATGCCGCGCAAGCGTTCGCCCGCATCCTGTTCGAGGACCAACACGCCACTATGCTGGCCCTCCATACCGACACCGATCACCCTCATATTCATCTGACGGTCGCGACCGAAGGGGCGGACGGAACGCGGTTCAATCCACGCAAGGCCGATCTTCATCATATGCGCGAGGTCTTTGCCCACGAACTGCGGGCTCGCGGAATCGCGGCCGAGGCGACGCCCAGACGCGCGCGCGGCCATGTCCAGAAGCGGGTGCGCTCGGCGGCCCTCCATCTCGGGGCGCGGATCGGAGAGGGCGGGGGCCGGCTCACCATGGATGATCTCAACGCGCTGCGCGCCCAGGCTTTCGTGCGGTCGCCCGACGAGGCGCTGCGCCCGCAGGATGTGCTGGCGCTGGTTCGCCAGAAACAGATACGCGGGGCCTATGCCGAGGCGGCCGTGGCGCTCGCCGGCACCGGCAAGGCGGATGACCAGGCGCTCTCGGACGAGGTCGCGGGCTTCCTGGCGGCGATGCCGCCGGCGGTTTCCCGGCGTCTCGCTTTGGCCCGCGATATGATGCAGGCGCGGCAGCCGGCATCCGCCCGCGAACCGGATGGCGGGGCCGGTCCTGAGAGGCCTCCGCCCGATCGCGGACGGGAGCGCTGATTCGCAAGACCTTTTCTTTCGATTTTTCAGATCGTTTACGCCATATCTCCTGCGTATCCCCCGGCGGTCCCTGCGTTGCAAACCGTCGGGGCACTTTTTTGAGGCATCGTCGATGCTGCCGCGGGGCTCCGAGCGCCCGTCTTCAGATTGGGTGATTCAGACACTGATTGAGCTGTTCAGCCTGGGCGGCAAACTTGTCAGGGTTTTGTTGGCGAAGGCGCTCGAGATTCATCAGCTTCCAGCGCAGCGCCGGTAACTCGGCGATCGCCTCGCCAAGGCCGAGTACGGACCAATCCGGTTCGGTCGCGACAAAGCTCTCGAGAAACCGGCGCGCGGCGGGTTCCGCAGCACGTCGTTGGACAGCTTCGATCAGCGCATCGCGGGCCGTGAGCAGGGTGTCGAGCGGCAAGGGGGTCACGGTCATACCGACAAATTCCTCGTCATACTGCGCGGCAATGTCGAGCTTATGCGGACAGAGCAACTCGTGGACGGGGCGGGGATGGCTGGCGAGATAGATGAGGAAGGCCCGGAACAGATCCTCGTCGATGCCTTCATTTTTCAACAGATGATGGATGTCGAAAAGGTCACGCGGATGTTGGCGGTCAAGCGCGGCCGCCATCTTGCCCGCATAGAGGTCGGGCAGTGAGACGATCTGCATTTCGGCGAAACCGAAGCGGTCCTCGACCGCGGCGCTCACGGCCCTGATCTCGGGCGGGAAGACCGTGCCGCGCAGGACCGGGGAAATCTCGACCTTGATGGTGGCTCGCTCGACGTGGACGATCAGCCGCTTGCCGTCGCTGAGAAGGTGGCGATCGACCTTGAAACCGAGACGGGTTTCAAGGCGCTGGGCAATGCGTTCGAATCCATCACGAACCGCGGCAAGCGACGCCTCGCGATCGGCGACGGGCAGATAGACAAGGTCGATGTCGACCGAAAGACGCGGCAGATCGCGCACGAACAGGTTGATGGCTGTGCCGCCTTTCAGCGCGAAATCGCCTTCGGGGGCTATTTCCGGGATCACCCGCATCAGGAGATCGACCTGGTCGAGATAGCGTTCGGCGGTCACGTATCGTCTCCCGGGTGTCCCATAAGCGAAGCCGGGACGGTGATTTGATAGCGCGGGTCGAACTTCCCGCCCGGCGCCAGTTGCCGCTTGCCTGTGCCGAGATCGACGGCTTCGCGATCGACATGCTTGAGCCATGCATGGCCATGGCGTTCGGCATAGAAGAGGAAGAGACGCTTCGCCCGGACACTGCGGCAACTGACGAGCAGACGGGTGACAAGGCGTGGCCGGAGATTGGAGAGGCCCTGGAATGTTTCGTCGGCATGGTCGAAGCGGACCTCGTTCGGAACCTGATCGAGCATCTCGATCGTCGCCCGCTCTTCGCCGGCCATGCGCAGGAAATGATCCCAAGGATTGGTGCGTGACGGCTCGGAAACTGCCGCCCCCAGGCGGCCTGTGCCGAGATCGTAGCGTCGCCATTCGACGCCGAGTATCGAGTCTGCGAAAAGTGCGCGCGTGTGGACGGAAAATGTCGCATCGACCGGTAGCCGGTGCAGCCAGCTGGGCGCTGTCCCCTCGGGATCGTAGAGGTGAACGGTCGCATTTCCGCCGAGGCGCAGATAGTGACTGCGTCCGAGGAGATCGAGAGTGGTGGGGCCGCCGACATAGAAGGTCGAGGGCCGCAGCGATTGCGCCGACAGGATTGCCGCATCCCAGCGGACCGGCAGGGTGGGCGCGGCGGCAGAGCGCCGATAGACCCGCGGCGCCACCCGCTCCAGCCAGCCATTCTTCACATAGGCATGAACCGATGGACGCGATATGCTTTGCGCCTGCAGCCACGCGCTATCGACGAGTTGGCCAGGGGCCAGCTCGGCAAGGAGGCGGTTTAGCGGAGGCAGCGTTTGTTCAGCCATAATGAACAAAATCGCAGAATTATAAACTCAGCGCAAGGAGAGGTTTGCGGATCGTGATTAAAGTTCATTCAACGTGAACGTGCAGCGAGTTTCGTAAACCTCGCTTTGGATGCGCACGAGAGAGTCGGCGGACGATCCATATGAGGAAAGTGCAGCATGATTACAGCGAAATACATCCCGTGGGATCCGATTGGCGCGATGCCCGACGACCGAAAAGACGGCCGCCTCATGCTGCTGTGGGAAGGAGATCGCCCCGTGATCGGCCGATGGGATGACGGGCGCAAGGGCTGGGAAGATCCAGAAAGCATGCACCTCTTTCAAGAGATCACCTATTGGGCGGATATCAATTCACCGGAATGACCGCTGCTTTTCATAGAATAAGTAATTGATATTGCGGTTTCGATTTGAAGTGCGACACCCGAGGTGATGCGTAGCATTTCATCCGGGGTGGGGCGAGCCCCACCCCGGATGGCAAAATTTATCCGGCCTTGAGGAGGGCGATTTGCTCTCCCAGGACTTCGTACGGAGTGCGGTAGCCCAGGCACTTGCGAGGCGTGCTGTTGAGGCGATCGGCAACGGCCTGGATCTCTCTGTCCGACAGCAGTGCAATGTCGGTGTTGGAGGGTAGGAAGCGCCGTATCCGTCCATTGCAATTTTCCACGCCGCCTTTCTGCCAGGGCGCTGACGGCAGGCAGAAATAGCTGGTGATGCCGAGCCTGTTGCGCAGTGTCGCGAAGGCGGCAAATTCCGTGCCGCGATCGAAAGTGATGCTGCGCCGGAGGGAAGGGGGATGCCACGCAAATGTCGGTCGATCCCAGCCATGACGCCAGCGGAGTGCCGGCTCGGATTACGCGCGAGGAAAGTGAACCGGCTGCAGCGTTCGACCAGCGAGGTGAGATTGGCTTTGCCATATTCTCTCCGGAAGATCAGGAGATCGCCTTCCCAATGGCCAAAGCTGCTGCGGTCAGCGATCTCCTGCGGTCGTGCGCCGATCGTATTGGCCACAGGGATATGGAGACCGCGTGGCTTTCGACCATAACGTTGCCGGCGCGAACGGCGCGCAACGGGCAGATGGTGCCACAGCTTCTGGTGCCGTCCATCAGGGCCGTAAACATATTGATAGATGGTCTCGTGGCACACGGCCTCGCGAATACCCCGATGGCGGCGAAGGTAGCCGGCAATCTGTTCTGGCGACCACGCCGCCGACAAGCGATCAGCGATATACGCGGCGAGCTCCGGTCTGCGCGCGATCTTGCCGCCGCGCACCCGCCGCCCGCGCGCGATGGTCTGTGCGACAGTCGGAAAATAGCCGCGAAAGAGCGGATGCTCATCCAGATGCCGGTTGCGCTTGAGCTCGCGATAGATCGTCGCAGGATGACGTCCCAGTGCATCCGCGATTTGCCTTACAGACCGCCCGGTTGCCACCAATCGATAGATATCGCGCCGCTCGTCCAAACCCAGATGCTGATAGCCGTTCATCGTGTGCCTTCCTGGAAAGGGGATCAAACCCTTATAAATCCTAGGATTTCGCACTTCGAGATAGAATCCACCGCTTACACTATATAAGTACGATAATGTACGTTATGTTAAATTGATGGCGAGCGGGGGATTGGACAGCCGTAGTTGTTGGCCGACGGCCAGATTTCATTTCTCGTCTGCAAGCGCGGCGTCGATCATCGCATGCCACATGCTGACGGCGTCATTGCGATGGCCTTCTGATATGCCTTCACCCGCGTCTCGCATGACCTCGTGCGGCTCACGGATGGCTACGAGCACCGCGCGCGCCTCGGGTACATAATCGCGCCACAAAGGCGTGCCATCCATCATAGCGTTCTCTGGATTACCGTCGAGACTACATAAAGCACGGGCTGCGCGTTCGAGAGCGGTCTTCATACAAATGACCTCCGATGGCGATCGGGTCAGCATTACATTGTAACAGCATCAGACGACGCCATCATTCAAATTATGTGCAACGATGGCGCGGCTGTGGGGCCGACGTCGACCCATCCTTGCCATTCAGCTGCCCATTTTTTATTTCTAGGGCCGGACTGTCCGGTTTCCCATTCTGCGTGCCAGATCTTATCGACTGCGGAAGAGGGTACTCGCCGCTGCGGCGACCCGCACTATTTTTGGCCATGCACTCGCTCCAACCAAGTTATTCTTTCTCAGCCATCCGACAGATGCCCAATGAGCAGAACTTCTCCACTATTTTGAACTTCATACGTTCTTCAAAAAGTGCCGCTGCGTTTCATCTCGATGCTTCCGTAGATATGCCATGAATGGCGTGCCTCCAGTCCCCACCGCGCTACTGTTGCCCAAGGCGTCTTTCGCCTGCCGGTGGATATAGCTTGCTGCATATTCGAGGTGGCGGGTACGGAAACGGCCGAGACCGGCAACGCAGCGGTTATAGGCTTCGCGCAGATCGGGCCGCTCTGACGCGGCGACAAAATCACGCAGCCCACTCGCCTTTCGCACACGATCGATGAAGGCGCGGTGCAGCGGCGGGCGATAGGCGTGCA
>Ga0307408_100003740_pt1 | contig 10361 bp, 8 predicted proteins | sample 322Cmetagenome_FD_202116 | JGI IMG/M metagenome (GOLD analysis project Ga0307408, IMG submission 202116) | Maize rhizosphere microbial communities from greenhouse at UC Davis, California, United States - 322HYB-C-3 | ecosystem: Host-associated > Plants > Roots > Rhizosphere > Soil | place: USA... | reverse complement strand
TGCGGTCGTTTTGACTTATGATTAGAGATTGCTCTGATAGGCAATTTGGGGAGTAATTAAAGCAATGAAACAGGATATCCATCCGAACTACCAGGAGATCAACGTCGTTTGCGCTTGCGGGCACACGTTCAAGACCCGCTCGACCCTGGGCGAGGAGCTCCACGTCGAGATTTGTTCCGACTGTCATCCGTTCTTCACGGGCAAGCAGAAGCTCGTCGACACGGCCGGGCGCGTCGACCGCTTCAATAAGCGCTACGCCCGCGGCGGCACCACAAAGGTCGAGGCCGCATCTTAAGATCGTGATCCTATTGGCCGACCGTTATTAGCTTTGCATAATTTGACGCCGACGCTTTTTCGCGCCGGCCGCTTGGGGTGTGGGATAAAATGCCCCGGCGGCCTGTGAAAAAGGGTCGGCGTTAGTCGTTTTCTGGAGGCAGGTGGAGACGCTCTTTCGAATTGACTGGCGATCGATGTTCGTGCCGACCGAGTCGATCCTCGAGATCCTGATTCGCGGCAGCGTCATGTATATCGCGATGTTCGTCCTGCTGCGGGTGTTTCGCCGGCAGGCGGGTACGATCGGGATAGCGGATCTGCTCGTCGTGGTCGTTATCGCCGACGCGGCCCAAAACGGTATGGCCGGCGACTCAAAGTCGATCACCGAGGCCGTCATACTTATCGGGACCATCGTCCTTTGGGATTGGCTTTTCGATTGGGCCGGCTTTCGCTCGTCGTTGATCGGCAAGCTGGTCAACCCCGAACCGCTTTTGCTCGTCCGGGACGGCAGGCTGCTGCGTAAGAATCTGGAAAAAGAGATGATCACCGAGGACGAACTGATGGCCCAACTCAGGCTGCAGGGTGTCGAGAGCCTCGAAAACATTCGTAAATGTTACCTTGAGAGCAACGGGCGGTTCAGCGTTCTAACCGAATCGGAAGACCGGCGAGATCAACAAAAAGGCAACGACGGCGGCCCGCAGCCCGTCAATTGAATGAGATGAAAAGACCCAACCCCAGCCGCAAGCTCAGATTCCTGCACACCGTCTTCGCCATGGAGCGCGACCTTATCGTGGGCGGGCAGGCCGTAATGGAAGGCGTCATGATGCGCACGCCGTCGGCGTACGCGATCGCCTGCCGCAAATCGGACGGCTCGATCGTCCATACGGCCGAGCGGCTGCCCAAATGGAGCGACAAGCACAAGTGGCTGGCGTGGCCGGTGCTTCGCGGCGGGGCGACGCTGATCCAGTCGATGATCCTTGGCGTAAAGGCTCTGAATTTTTCGACCCGCATCTACGAAGAAGACCTGAAAGCACAAGAGGAACCGTTGACGGAAAAAGCCTTGAAGCTTGAACCGGCGCTAATCGAAGGTACCACGGACGAAGGTTTCACGAAGGCACCCGTTAAAGTGATCATGCCGGAGGGCTCGAAGGCCGAAAAGCCGGGACAGTCGATCGGCGCGGCGGCATCGATCGTTTTCGCCCTCGCTTTCAACGTCCTTTTGTTCATCGCCGCTCCGCTGCTGCTGACCAACCTCGCCTTTATATGGCTGGGCTGGGCGGACGGTCCGGTGCTGTCCGAAAGCGCCGGCTGGTGGGTGACAATTAAGGCCTACGTCTGGGAGATCAAGCCGCATTCATGGGTCGCCTTCAATCTCGCCGACGGCCTCGTCAGGATGTTCTTTTTCATCGTGATGATCTTCACGATGTCGTATCTGAAGGACATCCGCCGCGTGTTCGAGTATCACGGCGCGGAGCATAAAACCGTTTTCACATGGGAGAAAGGGCTTGAGCTGACGCCGGTGAACGCGACGGTGCAAAAACGACAGCACCCGCGATGCGGCACATCGTTTTTGATGGTGGTGATGCTGGTCGCGATCGTGCTGTTTTCGGTGATCAAGTTCGACGCGATGTGGATGAACCTTTTGGTAAGGATCGCGTTGATGCCGCTGGTCGCGGGGCTGTCGTACGAGGTGATCCGCTACGCGGCGAAAAAGGAGTCCGGAGCGATCTTTAAATTCATGACCTTGCCCGGACTCTGGCTGCAGAACATCACAACACAAGAGCCGGACGATTCACAGCTCGAGGTCGCGATCGAGGCGTTGAACGAATCGCTGAAGCTTGAGCCGGCCTAAGAATTATGGCCTTGGCGTGAACGAGATTTACCTTCTCCTAAATTGAATCACGCGTAGACGCGTAACTCTTACTGGATTTTATGTTCGAAAAGCTAGCACAGATCGAAAAGAACTACGAAGAATTGACCGAGCAGATCTCGTCGCCGGACATCATGTCCGATATGAAGGTGTACGCCAGGACGATGAAACAGCACCGCAGTCTCGGCGAGATCGTCGAGAAATATCGTGAGGTCAAGAAGATGAAAGAGGATCTCGCCGGCGCTCGCGAGATGGCTGACCTAGCGGATGACGACGATATGCGGCAGATGGTAGAGGACGAGATCCTGGATATCGAATCGCGATTGCCCGACGCCGAGGAAGACCTTAAAGTACTGCTGCTTCCCAAGGATCCCAACGACGAGAAAAACGTGATCCTCGAGATCCGTGCCGGTACCGGCGGCGATGAAGCGACGCTGTTCGCGGCGGAAGTGCTGCGGATGTACGCCCGATACGCCGAAAGGCAGGGTTGGAAGATGGACGTCATGGAAGCGTCTGACACCGGCGTCGGCGGCATAAAGGAAGCGGTCGCGATGATCGAGGGCGACCACGTCTACTCGAAGCTGCGATACGAATCCGGCGTCCACCGCGTACAGCGGGTCCCGCAGACCGAAACGAGCGGCCGCATTCATACCTCCGCGATCACAGTAGCGGTGTTGCCGGAAGCGGAAGAGGTCGACGTCCAGATCAACCAGAACGATTTGCGGATCGATACTTTTTGCTCGTCGGGCCCGGGCGGTCAGTCGGTCAACACCACCTATTCCGCCGTTCGCATCACGCATCTGCCGACCGGTGTGGTCGTCTCGATGCAAGATGAAAAATCGCAGATAAAAAACCGCGAAAAGGCGATGCGCGTGCTGCGTGCCCGACTGCAGGAGATCGAGGAGCAGAAACAGCACGACGCCCTTTCGGCCGAGCGCAAATCGATGGTCGGCAGCGGTGACCGTTCAGAGAAGATACGCACTTACAACTTCAAGGAAAACCGCGTCAGCGACCACCGAATCGGTCTCACGGTGCACCAGCTCGACCTCGTGATGGAGGGCCAGCTCGACGAGTTTATCGACGCCTTGCGGACACACTTCCAAACGGAAAAGTTAAAGGCCGAAGCCGTCGCCGCATAATTATTTGATATTCCAAATTCCAGATTCCAAATTAGGATCCGGTTTGGAATTTGGAATCTGGATTTCGAGGATGCCCGTAACCAAGCTCTTTCTCATCCGACACGGCCAGTCCGCCGGCAACGCCGAGGGTCGTTTCGGCGGACACGGCCCGACGCCGCTTTCGGACCTTGGGCGTCAGCAAGCAGAGGCGACCGCGTCGTTTCTCGCAAAGGAGGGCGTTAACGTCATTTTTTCCAGCGACCTGCTCCGCGCGGTTCAAACAGCGGAACCGCTCTCGCGATTGACCGGGGTTCCGTTAACCGCCACGCAAGCCTTTCGCGAGCGTCACGTCGGCGTTCTCGAGGGCCTGACCTTTGACGAATCGAAGGAAAAATACCCAAAGGACTTCTACGCCCTTGTCAACCGAACCGTTCACCACGTCATCTCGGGCGGCGAAAGCTACCGCCACCTTCTCCGACGCAGCACCGCTGCCCTAAACGAGATCCTGCGCACCCACCAAGGCCAAAAAATAGCGATCTATTCACACACCGGAGCTCTGTGTTTCCTGACCCTCTACCTGCTCGGAGCTATCCGCCGCGACACGAAACAGACACCGTGGATCGTCACCTCGAACTGCGGCGTCAACCGCTTCGAGATCCGCAGCCGACGCAACATCCGCCTCCTCGCCCTCAACGACACCCGTCACCTCACTCACATTACTGGCAACGATGCCTTTGCGGCGAGGTAACGCCGATCGCTTGACATTATTCGGCGTGTTCAATTTTACTAGCCACTAACGGACCGGATGCGGAAGTGTATTATGACAACTATTTTGCGCGTGTTTTTTGTATTTGCGTTGCTGTCGCTGTCTTCTGCGATCGCGTTTGCCCAGGATGACGAGGCGAGGTCGGCGAGCGGGCTCCCTTCTATGATCGGCCGCCGCGCCTGCACCAGTTCCGTAGCGGGCGCGGACGCCATCGTTTCCGGCACTGTTACGATCACGGGCCTCGACGAGTCCAATAAGCAACCGGTTTTATCGGTATCTCTGCTCGCGAACGGCGTGCCGGTCTCGCACGAACGAGTGAAAAACCGCGGCTCATTCAGTTTCTCGTGTATTCCGAGAAACGCGGTCACGCTGATCGTGGAATTGGACGGCGCGGAGATCGGCAGGTACCCGCTCGGGACGCTTAGCCCGCCGCCACTTTCAAACCGCCAGGATGTGCAGTTGACCTGGTCCCAAATGGGGTCGGCGTCGTCCGAGGCTAAGAAAAGCGCCGGCGCCATGCTGAACGCGTATGCGCGCAGTGAGGAAAATCAAAAAAAATTCGACCGGGCCGTCGAGGCATTAAAAGAGAAAAAGAGCGATTCGGCCCTCAAGCAGTTCAAGCAGATCACGGCGACGGACACGGCGGACTTCGTTGCCTGGACCGAGCTCGGATCGCTTTATTTTACCGCCAATAAACCGACAGAGGCGAAGGACGCGTATACACACGCGTTAACGCTGAAGCCGGACTTCGCGCCGGCCCTTCTAAATCTTGGCAAGCTGCAGATCAGCCAAAAGGAGCCGGACGCTGCGGTGGAGACGCTCACGAAAGCCCTCGCGGTGGCGCCCGAGTCCGCCGATGTTAATCAATTTCTCGGTGAAGCATATCTGCAGGCACGAAAGGGATCCAAGGCTGTTACTTATTTGAACAAGGCTCTGGAGCTTGCACCGCTGGAAAAGGCGGAAATACATTTGCGGCTGGGAGCTCTCTACAATGCCGCCGGCGCCAAGCCCCTCGCTGCCAGCCAATACAAAATGTTCTTGGAAAAGGTCCCCACTTATCCGCAAAAAGGTGAGCTTGAAAAGTACATAACCGAAAACGATAAAAAGAACTAAAAAAACCGGGGCACAGGCCCCGGTTCTAAGTTTCGATACGACCTAGTTAAAAATCGTACCTGATGGCGAACTGCAAAACCCGAGGCGAACCCTGGATCTCGCTGAAATTGCCGAAAGTTGACGACGGCTGGCTGCGGAAAGGATCTTCGCCAAATATGGTATCGACCGTCGTAAACTTCTGGGTGTTGGTGACGTTGAACGCTTCCACCCTCAGTTGGATCTTGTGATTCTCGTTCCACGGCATCTGGAACGATTTAGCCAGACCCATATCCAGCACTATATAACCCGGATACCTGAGAACATTTCGGTCACCTGTTTCCCCTGGTCCTGCCAGACGGAAGCTTTGGTAGGCTGCCTCGGGGTCGCTGAACAGGTTCGGAACGCCGTTGACATTACTGGACGGCGACGTAGAGACGGGTCTCGTCCGAACAACAAAGCTGCGCGAGTTCCAGTTGGTCGGCCATCCGACGATGTCGACGAAATTCGCGGAAACGCCGGAGATCGGGAAACCGGTGTTATAGCGGAATACGCTGCTCACCTGCCATCCCCCGAACAACAAGTCTGCGACCTTCGGCATATCTTTGAAGAAATACCGACCGCGTCCGAACGGCAGTTCGAAAACGCTGTTGAAGTTGATGACATGCCGCACATCGAAATCCGAAACAGCACGGTTGTCCTCGGGTCTGAGCGCGTTTAGGATGAACGCCTGCCCAAACACGCCGCTCGTCTGTACCCCTGACGCATCGTCGATCGACTTGGAGAACGTATAGTTCAGGTCCCACGTCAAGCCCTTGAACCGCTGCCGAACGCTAAAGGTACCGCCATGATAATCGGAGCCCGCGACCGTCCCATACGCAGAAAGTGCGCCGTACTGCCTGTTATAGAACAAGGGCGGGCCAATAAATCCGTCGAGGACATCCTGGAGGAACGTCCAGTCGTCGACCGACTCGTAACAACCGAAGGTTAACGGATTCGCCGGCTCACATCCGGGCGTATCGTTCGTGGCCATGAATCCGTACGCAGCCTGCGTGTTCGTCAAGCCGGTACCGAAAAGGAGTCCGTCAATACTACCCGTCGGCCACAGATTTTCGAAAAATGGCAAATTCGGGATCTGTGTTACGGGCGTCCGGTTTCTCCTCAGGCTCTCCAGGATCCCCGCGGCCTCGTACCATGTCTGGCCCGACTGCGGGTCGCGCAGATTGTTCGGCGTCATGATGTCCCGGGAAGCGAGCAGATTTCGCGCCATTCGGCCGATGTAAGAGGCTTCAAAATATAAACCTTTCGGCAACTCTCGCCCATAGGTGATATTCCACTGGTAGTTGATGGGCGAGACCAGATTGTCGTCCAGCGAGCCTTCGATACGCCTCATATCGTCCAGCGGCTGCTGCTGCGGAAACGTGAGTGAAGTCGGCAGCGACGTGCCCGGAGGAAGGGGCAGACTCCGCACCGATTGGTTAAAGCCCGTAAACATCGGTCCCGGCCTATTCGTAACGTTGTAGGTATTGGCCGCGATCGCAAGCTGCGAGGCAAAACCAAGAGTATTGTTAGCGTCAAAGTTGACTGCGAGAGCTTGGCCAAAGTAGTCGTTGGTGATTCGGAAACCACCCCTTAGTACCGAGGCACTGTCGCCGCCAAAAATAGTTCTCCAAAGCCCCTTCTTGAAGTTCGGTGACCACGCTACTGAAACGTTGGGCTGGAAATTGTTCTTGTCCCAGGGGTAAACGTTTCCTTTACCGTTCGCGGGCCCCGCGAGGTCTATGATCAAAGCTTCATCCGGCGTGTCGCCGTAGTTTTGTCCCAACTGAGACGCTGCGATACGTCTTTGCAGATACTCGGACAGGCTAATGTTCGGTTTAGCCTGATAACCCTGCGTCTCGTACACCGGACGGCTGAGTCCGTAACGAAGCCCCAAGGTCAGATTCAGGTTTTGCCTTACGCGCCAAGCATCCTGTACGTAAACGTCATATTCCTCGGTTGCGAACTTGCGGATGATAGGCGTTCCAGGAGTGAGCGGCTGCCCGCTTATATCGAAATTGGTGTTGAACTGGTAGTCCGAAAACCTGCCGAATACCGCCGCCATAGCATCGCGTACGGACAGGATGTCGGCGGAGCGGATGGTGTAAGGCGTTCCTGTTGCCGGGTTTGTCGTTACAAGTATCGGATTTGTAAGAACGTTGCCGGAGCCGGAAAAAAACGACCGATTTATGATCGCAATGTCGTGGCTCGCGGTTTCGTCGGCCCGCTTGTTTCGTACGAGGCGAATGTTTCCGCCAAATTGCAGGACGTGACTCCCAATCGTCCAGGAGAAATCATCTATGAAGTTGTGCGTATCGGTTTGCCGACTGAACGGATAATCGAAATTGAACGGCGAGAAGACACCCCGAAACGTGATGGTGTCTCCGTTAGTGTCGCCCGTGTCTTTGAATTTCTGTCTCGTCCAACCGTACCGGAATGTGTTGACCTGGCTGCTGCTCAGGAGCCAGTTGTGCGAAACGCCGATATTGAACGGTCGGTTTATCCTTCGCGTTCCCATCGTGTCTGGAAATCGCTGGGCCGAGTCGACAAAATCATCCTGAAATGTCGAGCGGAAAGACACCTTGTGAGCGTCGTCGCTCGTTACATTCCAATCGAGCCTTGCGGTGTGGGTGTTCTGAGCCTGGGGGATCCGTGCATTGAACCTGAACCCGCCCGTGTTGAGCCCGTCGCCCGTGGTGAAATCATTTGCCGGATAACGTGCCGCGGCGTCCGCCAACACGTTAGTTGCGGCCGTATTAACGTTGATCAACGGTGTGCCTTGCGGCGTACCGTTGGTCGTGAGGGCGTTTATCTGGGCCGTCGTTAGCTGGTCGACTGCGCCGCAAGGATTAGCAGATGTTGCGCCCCGACCGCTGCAGAACTTCACAATGCCCTGTCCGAGGCTCGCCAGGGGCACAGTACGGGTTACGGGGGTCTCGCGGGCCTCGCGAAGCGCCTCGTAATTGTAAAAGAAGAAGAAGCGGTCTTTTACGATCGGGCCGCCGAGGCGACCGCCAAAGAGGTTTCGAACCAGTTTCGCACGCGGTACACCGGTCTGGTTGCTAAAAAAGTCGTTCGCCGTGCCCTCGGTCGGACGGTTGTATTCGTAGAGGGCGCCTCTGAAATCGTTCGTTCCGCTCTTTGTCGACAGCGAGATCTGCGCACCCGACGAACGGCCCCTCGCCGAGTCGGCATTTGTGGTCGTGACCCTGAATTCATCGACGGAATCGGGCGTGACGCGGACGACCGGTGTGAACGCTGTGCCGTTTTGCTGGTCGTTGACGTCGACGCCGTCGAGCGTGATATTTGCCTGATCGCTCCTGGCGCCGGCTACTTCCCCTGTGCGCGTAACGCCGGGCTGTAGGCTTAGCAAAGCTCCGACGTTTCTTCCTTCGAGCGGCAGCTCCTGGATCTGTTTTGAAACGAAGTTGTTGCCTAAGCTCGCATCCTGCGTGTTTATGATCGATTGAATGTCGCCGCCGGCAACATTGACGACCTCGCTGATGTTTCCCGCCTCTAGCATTGTATTCAGGTCGGTGACCTTGTCGACCAATGCAACGACGTTCGAAAGCACGAGCTTTTTGAATCCCGCCGATTCGACCTCGATCACATAAGTATCGGGCGGGACATTCTGGAAACTAAAGGCTCCGCTTCCGGACGTAACGTCCGAACGCGAAAAGCCTTTCGATTCATTGATCAGGCGTACCGCGGCCCCCGGGACCACTTTGCCTTGAGCATCGACTACCGAACCATTAATGGACGAGGTTCCACTCTGGGCGGCAAGGCCGACGACAAATAGAAATAAACTAACGGAAGTTGTGAAGGTGAGGAAAAACTTCTTCCTTTGAGCAAAAGATCGCATGGTTCCTCCTGAAACGAACTAGTTTTCCTGAGCGACAATATTGGCTGGCAAAGAGGCTGAGGCAGTTCCCGTTCCAAACGAGTGTCTGATCATTTAAGTGCCCTATATTGTGCGAATTACCCCGCGGGTGGGGATCAGCGTAAAAGCCTTTAAAATTAGAAATATCGGATGGAATTCAATTTTTCGGGCGTGCTGGTGGTGGGATTATAGCACCCAACTCACATTGGGCAAAGAGGTTACGGTTTCGACCGCGGCTGTATGCGCTCTCGCTACCGGAACCAGGACAGCCAGCGTACGGCGCTTCATTTGGATTCGAACTTGTCGATCAGCTTCCGGATATTCGCCGCGTCCTTTGCGTCCGGCAGGGCTTTAAGGTATAGCCTGAGCTCGCGGGCTGCGTCCTTATAACGCTTCAGCCCGTAAGCGTAGAGCAACGCCAATTCCCAATTAACGTCGGGCATCGCCTCGCCGAATAATTCCTGAGACTTCTTCAATTGTTTTTCGGCTTCAAGGTACCGGTGTGATCGCCGAAGAAGCCGGCCGTACAAGAGTACCGCTTCGGGCGAGGTCGCATTGATCTTCAACGCCTCCTCGATCGCTGACAGGGCTTCACCGTTAGCGTTTTGCAAAAACAACGTGAAACTCAGTCCAAACCAGCTTCGGTACGCGCGAGGATTAACATTTACCGCGACCGTGAAAAGGATCCGGGCCTCGTCGATGTGTTTCAACCTTACGTACTCGACCCCTAACCGCTCAAGAGCGACGTAGTATTTAGGAAATATCTCGAGTGCGGACCGCAGGCGCTTTAGCCCTTCCTCTTCCCGATTGTTCTTCAGATCAACGATCGCCTGATCGTAAAGGTCGCTCGCCGGGGTCGGGACCTCTTGTGCGAAGACCGTCTCCGGCGACGTCAGGTGTTCGCGTTTTGAAAGACGAAGCTGAAAATCCACCTGTTCATTCGCAAATCCCGATGTCGTCCGTCCACGCGCACTATCGCGAGTGAGATTAACGATCTCTACTTCCTTTGATTGATCGTCGTACTCCCCGCTTATTACGAATACCCGAACTGTCAGCCTGCCTGCCGGCACCGTCCCAAAAAAATACCGCCCGGAGCTATCCGTCCGCGTCCTGCGGATGAGCCTTGTAAATTCATCCAGCAGTTCGATGTTCGCTTCGTAAATGGGTTTCCCCTCGGCCCCGTAAACGTTGCCGCTGATCGTATTCCTTCCTTGCGCGGTTATCGACGGTGCCGTAACGAAGAACGCGGCCGCTATCCCAACCATTACCAGATTTTTAAATAGCTTCTTCGACATATTCTCGCCGCCCTCATTATGTCTTCGATGT
>Ga0307408_100003739_pt1 | contig 10362 bp, 8 predicted proteins | sample 322Cmetagenome_FD_202116 | JGI IMG/M metagenome (GOLD analysis project Ga0307408, IMG submission 202116) | Maize rhizosphere microbial communities from greenhouse at UC Davis, California, United States - 322HYB-C-3 | ecosystem: Host-associated > Plants > Roots > Rhizosphere > Soil | place: USA... | reverse complement strand
GAGCTGGGATATGGCCGACGCTCGCGCCGTAGTTCACAATCTGACCTGACGCACGATCCGCATAGAACTTCGGGATGTCAGCAACCCCGACCTCGATCTCGAGAGCGGTGGTGACGCCGTCGCGCACCATCATGCGGTACGACTCCTCGTTCTGCCCGTGCTCGTGCAGGTCAATGAAGCCCGGGGCAACGACGTCGTTCTTCGCGTCGATGACACGCTTTCCCTTGAGCGGCGTCGCAGAAACCGTCGCGATCTTCCCGCCCATGATCCCGATGTGACGCACAGCGTCGAGGCCGGACACCGGGTCCATGACGCGCCCGTTCGCGATTACGAGGTCGTATGTCGTCTGGGCACCTGCACCGCCAGCGACGGCGGCCACGAGAACCAGCGAGGCGATCCACCGCATCCATTCCTCCGCCGAACGTGAAATTCGCAAAGGCCGTCGAGAGGAGGAGAGAATGGGCTCAGTGACAGGGACCCGCCAGAGCCCGCCACACCATTCCCGCGTTGACGCGGGCGCCCGATGCCGGCATGCTAGAGTGCCCTCGGCTCAGCACCCGAGCAGGCGATCCCGCTGCTGCAGCCTCGCTAATGCGGCGATGCCGTCGCGTGGCGCTCCATCGTCGCCACTGCGTGCAAGGCACCTGGCCCCAGAGGTAGGCCACCAATGACACGCGCATTCGCAGCACTCCAGGCGGCGCTGCTCTCCGTGAGCGGTGCCAGTTTCGCATTTGGTCAGGGCATACCGACGTCGCAGCCGAATCTCATCCAGATCACCCGCGAGGAAGTGAAGACCGGGCACAATGCCATGCATTCGGCCTTCGAGGCGGGATGGCCCGCCGCGTTCGCGAAGGCGAAGTCACCGAACTACTATCTCGCCATGGTCTCCATTACCGGGCCTAACGAGGCGTGGTATGTCATTCCTTTCGCCTCGCACGCAGCGCTCGGCGAGTCGATGAAACTGGAGACGGACAACAAGGCGCTGAGCGCCGACCTCGCGCGCCTCCAGAAGGGAGACGCGGACCACATCAATAGTACCCGCACCATCCACGCCGTCGCGCGCACTGATCTGAGCTACGGCGCATACCCCGACATGGCGCTCGCGAGATTCTGGGAGGTCACGACGTTCCGCGTTCGCCCCGGCTCCGAGGAGGCCTTCGCGAACGTTGCCAAGGCGTACGCCGGCGCAGCCAAGCGCGCCGCGCCTAACATAAGCTGGCGTACCTACCAAGTGATCGCTGGTCTTCCCGGGCCGACTTTCCTCATCTTCTCCTCCGTACAATCCTTCGCCGATTTCGACCGCGGGATGAAGGACGACATGGAAATCGGGAAAGCGTTCACGCCCGAAGAGCTGCAGATGATGGAAAAGTTCGGCAGCTCAGGGCTGATCAACGCGGAGACGCAACGGTTCCGCCTCGATCCCGCCCAGAGCTACGTGGACGCCGCGACGAAGGCGAAAGATCCGAAGTTCTGGTCGCCCAGCGGAATCCCGTAACCGACCCTGGGGTGCGTGTGCTCCTGCGTGCTGACAGGAGTACATGCCCGTCAGGTCGGCTCGGAGCTCGATTGCTGGTCGCGGGCGGGCGGCCCGATGCGCTTCAACATCCGCGTCCACTCCGGCACGTAGCCGTGCTTCTCGTACACGCGCCGAGCGCGGTCGTTGCCCTCGAACACGTGCAGCGTGATCCACGGGTAACCGTTCGACTCGGCCCACCGGTCGGCCGCATCGAGTAGCGCGCGTCCGATCCCGCGCCCCTCGCCTGCCTTGGTGACGGCAATGTCGATCACGTGGCCCACCGGCATGTCGATGAAGTAGTCGCGCTCCGTCTTCAGCCACACGAAGCCCACCGGGCTGCCTAACGCATCCTCGGCCACGAGAAACGCGGAGCCGGGCGTCGGGCTCGCGAGTTCACGCGCCCATTGCGCGGCGACGGCGTCATCCATCACCCGCACGTCACGCCACGGCGGCGGCCCGAACTCGTGCATCCGGGGGCCGAGGGGAATGATCCACTCCGCATCGTCCTCCCGCGCCGGCCGGATCGTGACGTCCGCATCGCTCATGACCTCGCACCTCGTGACTCGCCGAGGGGCGGAATCTACGGGGTGGGGTCATCCTGAGCGAAGCGAAGGATCGCGGTCGTCCCGAGAGAGAGCCGTCTACCTGGAGGATCGCGATCCCTCGCCTGACGGCTCGGGATGACACGTAGCTACTAATGCCACTGTACGGCTACGGGGGCGAGCCGCGTCTCCGTCGATCCGTCGCCGAGCTCGCCGTCGTTGTTCGAGCCCCAGCAGAACACGGCATTCGCGGTGGTGACACCGCACGTGTACCCGGTGCCCGCGGCGATGCTTCGGAAAGCCTCACCACCCACCACCCGTACGGGAACGGAGCTGTGGTCGATGGCACCGTCGCCGAGGGCGCCGAAGTTGTACCCCCAGCAGTAGCTCGCTCCGGAATCGGTCACGCCGCAGATGGTCTGCCAACCGGCGGAGAGGCTGCGGAATGTCAGGCCGCCGGAAACGGGCACTGGCGTCAGCCGTCGCACCACCGTGCCGTCTCCCACCGTCCCGTAGAAGTTGTGGCCCCAGCAGTACGCCCTGCCGTCGTTCGTTAGGCCGCACGCACCTTGGCCAGCACCAGCGAGCGCGCGAAACTTGAGCCCGCCCTCCACCGCCACCGGAGTCGTGCTGATCTCCACCGTGCCGTCGCCAAGCTGGCCGAGGGCCCCAACGCCCCAACAGTACGCGGCGCGCGCCGTCGTGAGCGCGCAGGTGTAGTCGCTGCCGGCCACGATGCTCTCGAACGCCAATCCCGGCGCCGAGATCATGGGCGTTAGGCGCGTGCCGGTGGACCCGTCACCGAACGCGCCGTTCGGCGACGACCCCCAGCAGTACGCCGCACCGCTCATCGCCACGGCGCACGCGTGTCCGGTGCCCACCGCGAGACTCTTGAATGTCAAGCCGCCGGCCACGCCCGTGGGCACGAGCCGCCGCGTCGTCGTCCCGTCGCCAAGCTGTCCTTTGTCGTTCTTGCCCCAGCAGAAGGCTGCGCCGCTGGTCGAAAGCCCGCACGTCACGTCGTCGACCTTCGAGACCGAGACGCTCGAGAACACGATGCCTCCAACCGTACGAACCGGTGTCGCCGTGATCGTGCCGGTGGTGTTGTTCCCGAGCTGGCCGTTCGCGTTGTACCCCCAACAGTAGGCCGCGCCTGTGGTGGTGAGCGCACACGTGTGCGCGCCCGTCACGACCGAGTGGATTGCCGGCGGCGGATCCGAGGTGGTAGGCCCTCCGCCACTGGAGCTGACCGGATCGGAGCAGGCCGAGAACAGGGCGGCGACTGCGAGCGTCGTGGCGGCAACGACGGAGCGCCGGAAGGAACCGTGGCGGAACATGGAAGGGACGTGCCTTGGGGTCGTGCTGCAGTACGAGCGGATCGCTCGGCTCCCTTGGGAAACGTCATTCCGAGCCCATACCGGCCAATCAGCCCGAGTTGCACGTCGGAATTCAAGAACCACGAACGCTGGAAACGCAGGCGGCGCTGCGCGCCGGGCGCTGAGAACGCTGTACAACACGTGCAGTTCACACAAAGAAAGCTCAGCGTGTTCTGCGGCGGCGCGAAGCGCCGTCTGCGTTCTCAGCGTTCGTGGTTCTGAGCGTTCGTGGTTCTCTCCGATCTCATGGTCGGCTCCTCATCTGGTACGCCTTGGCAAAGAACGATATCAAAGATGGCACGCTTGCCCGTGGCCAAAGGCCACCTGTGTCGCGTAAAGTTTGAAGTCGAACGTCCTGGATTCACGCGAGTATCTGTCATGCTTCCGACCACCGCACCGCGAAACATTCTGCATTGCATCGGCAACACCTCCCTCGTCCCGCTCACGCACATCGTACCGACGAACGGCGCCCGCATTCTGCTCAAGATCGAGAGCGAGAACCCCACCGGCAGCATGAAGGACCGTATGGCGCTCGCGATGATCGAGACCGCCGAGTCGGACGGTCGTCTCGCGCCAGGCGGCTCGGTCGTGGAGTACACCGCCGGAAGCACCGGCGTTTCGCTGTCGCTCGTGTGCGGCGTGAAGCGATACCCGCTGCACATCGTCACGTCCGACGCCTTCGCCCAGGAGAAGCTCGACCACATGGCGCTGCTCGGCGCCAGGCTTCGCGTCCTGAAGAGCGACGGTGGCCGCATGACCGAGAAGCTCACGCGCGACATGATCGAAGCCGCCCGCCTCATCACCGAGGAGACCGGCGGGTTCTGGACCGATCAGCTGAACAACCACGACCAGCTCGCGGCGTATCGGGTGATGGCCGAGGAGATCTGGACGCAGACCGGCGGTGAGGTTCACGCCTTCGTTCAGAGCGTCGGAACCGCGGCGTCGCTTCGCGGCACGGCGGAACGTCTTCGCGAGCTGAAGGCCGACGTACAGATCGTCGCCGTCGAGCCGGACGAATCAGCGGTATTGTCCGGTGGTCCTGCCGGCGCTCACAAGATCGACGGGATCGGCGCCGGGTTCGTGGTACCGCTGTGGCAGGATGGAATCGCCGACCGGATCGAGCGAGTCTCTACGGACGACGCTGTGGCAATGGCGTTCCGCCTCGCGCGCGAGGAAGGGCTGTTCGCCGGAACGTCGACCGGAGCGAACGTGATCGCGGCGCTTCGCGTGGCAGATCGGCTGGATCCCGGCGCGACCGTCGTGACGATCATGTGTGACACCGGGATGAAGTACTTGAAGAGCTACGGTGCCCGGCTCAAGCGGTGATGTAAACTCGGTGGCACGCTCGAGCGTGCCGAGCCCAAGTTCTTGCTCCGAGCCGCACGACGGCGTTTCTTAGACGTCACGAGTGACGGAGGTTCTGGTGATACGCCCGTTCGTGATCGCGTTGACGCTGTGTTCCGTCACGCTGACACATGACGCTTGGATGTCCCGGCCGGTTCGACGCTCGGCGCTCCTCGAGCGGATCGTTATCAGTGACAACCGTGCGGGTGCCGGCACCCTTCGGGACGGCGTCCTGACGATTCGCCTCGAGGCACGCCTGGGTGACTGGCATCCCGACGGCGATGCCGACCCCGGAATCACCGTCGCAGCCTTTGCGGAAGACGGGAAGCCGCCTCAGATCCCTGGTCCGCTCATCCGCGTGCCCAAGGGGACCGCGATCCACGCGGTCGTGCGCAACTCGCTCGCCGACAGCACGCTCTTCGTGCACGGACTGTACACGCGTGGTGCTCGAGGCCCCGACACGGTGCAGGTCAAACCAGGCGAAGTGCGTGAGGTTCGCTTCGATGCCGGTCCGCCAGGGACGTACTACTACTGGGCAACGACGAGCGCGACCGCGGCGGTCGGTTTTCGGGGGCCGGCGTCGCAGCTCAGCGGTGCGTTCGTCGTGGACAGCAGTACCGCGTTAGGCACGCCGCGAGATCGCGTGTTCGTGCTCGGATTCTGGACTCCCGGGGACAACACCGGCATCATACGACGCACTGACGTGAACCGGTTCGTGATCAATGGCAAGTCGTGGCCTCACACCGAACGGCTCACCTACACCGTCGGCGACTCGGTGCGGTTCCGCATCGTGAACACGACCGTGGTGCCTCATCCGATGCACCTGCACGGCTTCTACTTCAACGTGGACTCGCGTGGCAGCGAACGCAGCGACACGGCGTACGCCGCCGGCTCCACGCATTTCGTCGTCACGGAACGCGTCGCGCCAGGCCGCACGGTTTCGCTCACCTGGGTGCCGGAGCGAGCAGGCAACTGGATGTTCCACTGCCACGACAACTACCACGTGCTCCGCAACCGCCCGCTCGACGGCTCTCCGCTGGCGGCCGAGCATCGGATGCACGTGAACAATCACGCGCTCGAGATGATGGGCGGGCTGGTGATGGGGGTCGAAGTGCACTCCAACGGCCGCCCGGTAGCGCAACCTAACGATGGCGTTCGCCGCCGGCTCCGGCTGGTGGCGCGTGTCGACTCGGGCGGTACCGATTCGGAGCCAGCGTACGGCTACGTGCTGCAGAATGGCAAATCGACGACGGCGACGCGTTCTCCACTGCTGCCCGGCCCAACGATCGTCCTCAAGCGCGGTGAGCCGGTGAGCATCACGGTGGTGAACGAGCTGCCGGAAGCGACGGCCGTCCATTGGCACGGCATCGAGCTCGAGAGCTATTTCGACGGCGTCGCGGGGTTCAGCGGCGGTTCCGGGAAGGTCTCGCCCGCCATTGCGCCGCGCGACTCGTTCGAAGCGCGTTTCACTCCGCCGCGCGCCGGCACGTTCATCTATCATCCTCACGCCGACGAAGTGCGACAGCAGGAGGCGGGATTGTCCGGCGCGATCGTCGTGCTCGACAGCCCTGACACGTACGACCCGGTTCACGATGTCGTCCTGTTGGTGAGCTCGCCGCGTCGCGATGTGGACGGCGCAACCATATTTCTCAATGGAACGAACGCCCCGAGGCCGCTCGACATGCGCGTCGGCGAGCGTTACCGCCTGCGGCTCGTGAACATCCACACGTATCGCCCGAGCATGATCGCGCGTCTCATGCGCGATTCGACGCTGCTCGAATGGCGAGCGGTCGCGAAGGATGGACGCGACCTCCCGCCCGACCAGGCGACTATGCGCCCGGCGCAGCAGCAGTCCGGCAACGGCGAAACGTACGACTTCGAGTTCACACCCGCCTCGCCCGGTGACCTTCGATTCACGATGTCGAGCGCGGTGGGTGAGCGTCTCGTCTCACTGCCGATCCACGTGCGTTGAGCCGGCCTACCACCGCCGCGTCTCGAGCGACCGGGTGAACGTGACGGCGTTAGGCATGGCGGAGCGCACATCGCGGATGGCGCGGTCGGCGTCGTCCGTGCCCACGTGGAAGCCGACGACCTGCTTCGGGCGAATCCACCGCTCGATCACGCGTCGCCCCGCCTCGTTCGTCATCGCCCAAGTCGGGATGAGCGCGACGTCGATCCTCGCTGTGTCGAGGCGGAAGGGCGCGAAGTGCGACTCGGTCACGTCCGTGTCGCCGACGTGCAGCACGCGCCGCCCTCCGATCTCCACGACATAGCCCAGGTGCTCGACGCTCCGATGTCTGTTGCCACCGTGAGGAAGGCCGAGCACCTCGACCGTTATTCCCGCAATCGACTCGCGTCGTCTCGCGCCCGGCGCCGTCGTCCGCGACATGATCCTCGGTGAGCGCAGCTCCTCGGCGGAGAGCTGGCTGCCGAGGCTGTCGATCACCTGCTGCGAGGTGAGCAGCGTCGCGCGCGGATTCGCACGCAGGTGCCCCGCCATCGGAACGGGATGAAAATGATCGCCGTGACGGTGCGTCACGAGAATGACGTCCACCGAGTCGAACGGCGCGCGGGCGTGCTGCAGCAATGCCTGCGTCGAATCAGCCGGGACCGCGTACCCCGGTCCGTACTTCAGGAAAAGCGCGTCGATCAGCACCGTCTGGCTGCCTGACGAGAGCATCACCCCCTCGTTGGCGAGGAATGTGATCGTCACTCCATCCGCGCGGCCCTGCGGCTCGAGCTCGAGCGGCGCGGCCGGGCCCATCGCTCCGAGGACCGACATGCCGGCGAGAATTGCGTATGTTGGTTTGGCGTGCATGCGTGCTCGACTTCGTTGGTCGGTGCACGACTATTCGATCACGTCGTTTCGCTCTCAAGGCGGGCGAACCGAACCGCACACATTCGTGTCCGGTTCCTGACAGGTCGATCACCTTCGACAATCATGCGCATCGCGATCCTCGGCTCGGGCAACATGGGCAGCGCCCTTGGTCACCTGTTCGCATCGGCTGGTCACTTCGTGGCATACAGCTTCTCGCGGGATCCAGCGAAGCTCGACCGCCTGGCGAAGTCCAGCGGGCCTCGCGCTCGTGCGGCGTCTGCTGCTGACGCCGCGCGCGATGCCGAAGTCATCGTGCTCACTGTATTGTGGCGGCACGTACGAAGTGTGCTCCGCAGCGCGGGGAGCCTGAACGGCAAGGTGTTGATCGACTGCACGAACCCCTTGACACTGTCGGACGACGCGCTCGCCGTGGGCCATCGCACGTCAGGCGCCGAGATCATCTCGCGGCGTGCGCGCGGCGCGCTCGTGGTGAAGGCATTCAACACGACACCGTCGGAGCTGCTCCGAGCTGGCGTCGATGTGCTGCCCGAGCGGCCGGCAGCGTGCTACTGCGGTGATGACGTGGGTGCGAAACGCATCACCGCGCGGCTCATTCGCCAGCTGGGCTTCGATCCGGTGGACTGCGGCGCGCTCATGAACGCTCGCTACCTGGAGCCGCTCGCGATGCTGGTGGGAGAGCTCGCGTACAATCAGAGTAAACATCCGGAGGTCGGCCTTCGATTCCTGCGACGCGGTCGAAACCACGAACGCTGAACACGCTGGCGGCGCTTCGCGCCGGCGCTGAGGACGCTGGACTGGAACGATTACAAAAAAATCTCAGCGTGTTCTGCGGCGGCGCGAAGCGCCGTCTGCGTTACCAGCGTTCGTGGTGCTCGCCGAGCGTCCTGCCACTAGGCTGGAGGTTTCGGTGCGTCGCAGAGCACGCATTCGAGCTCCGTGCCAAGGTGCGACGCGCGGCCCGCCGGCGTCGTGACCCAGACGCGGACCTGCCACGGCGGATCGTGTCGGACATGCTGCGAATGCCCACACTCGAGCTCGGCCACCCAGTGGCCTTCCTCGTCCTGATGGTAGCCGACGATCGCGCGGCGCAAGTCTCGTTAGGTTCCCTGGGCGGATCGGCCGCTAGGGCGTCACGGGCCAGATGGTCACGTCGCGAAGTGCTGTGCGGGTCATTCGGCCGCGCATGGTCCGGACCACCGAATCGAGCTCGAACAGCTGTCGCGGGTAGAGTGCCAGTGCATGCTCGTTCGGCTGGTCAACCGTTCCTTCCGGATAGTCGCGGTAGGGCGCGGCGGTGTTCTCGATGTGTGCACCAAGCAACTGTGTCACCGTGTGCGTCCGCGTAAACTCGGTGAGCCGGTGGATGCTCTCGGCGAAGGCGGCGGTATCGCGGACGTAGAGCCGGCCCGGATAAAACGTGTCGCCAGTGAGAAGAATGCCGGTACGGCGATCGTAGATCGCGATGCTCGCCGCCTGGTGACCGGGAATGGCGATCACGTCGAGCGCGCGTCCGCCAAGATCGATGGCGCCAGGGTCCGTCGGCCAGTGGGCCATTCGGAAGAATGCCCGGACCGACGCGGTGTCGCGGCCAACGACAGTGGTGGCAGATCGGCGCACGAACTGACTATCACCGGCAACGTGGTCGCCGTGCGCGTGACTGTGGGCCACGACGAGCTGAATCGAATCCGCGGCTCGCCCGTGCCGCGCCAGCCACGACCGAATGAGCGTGTCGATCGGCGTCGCCACGTCCACCCGCTGGGCGCCGGTGTCCAGCAGCAATGCCCGATCGCGGCCGAACACGAGATAGAGGAACGGCTTTTCAAAGTTGGTGCACGCCGCCTGGCGGAGGATGAAAAAGTCCGCGTTGTACTCATGGACCTGGAACGGCGGTCGCGTGCACTCCGGTCCACCGGCATAGAAGGTTGTTGGAAGGCTGCCGGGTTCCACTGCCGCCGGTGACGGCCGGCCCCGGGAACACGCGCCGATGATGGCGATGGCGGCGAACGGCACCAGCAGTCGGCGCCTCGGGCGCGGGAGTCGGGGGCGCATGCCTACCGTCCGTGCAGCATCGCCAGCGCCTTCTCGACAGCCGCGTCTTTCCCAGTAGCCCTGGCCGCGGGCGTGAAGCTCTCGACCGCGACGTCGGGCGCGATGCCCACGTTGTCGAAGCTCTTGCCATCCGTCACGAACCGCTCGTTGGCGAGCCCGAACCGCCACCCGTTAGGCAGCGCACGGCCGAGGACGTCGGAGAAGACCCCCTGGGTCGTCTCGCCGAGCCGGATGATCTTTGGCGTCCGGTCCATGAGCGCCTGCGTGAACGTCTCGGCCGCGCTGATGCTCTGGACGCCCGTGAGCTCGATGATCGGCCCGCGGAAGCTCGGACGTGTGGAGGGCTGCACGACGGACGGCTGTTCGTCGGTCCAGCGCGTCGGGTCCGCGGGATCGCTTCGCGCTTGCTTGACGTACGCCGTGTACGGCGTCGCCGTCAAACGTCGGGCGATGGCGAGGCCGTACGGGTCCGCACCGCCGCCATTGATACGGACGTCGATGACGAGCCCCTTCCACCCCCTCGTATTGGCGAACGACGTGTCGAGCCCGGCCTCGAGCGCGGCGAGCCCCGTCTCGTAGCCGCCGTCCTTGGAGTATCCACTGAACCCACGGATGCGAAGGTAGCCGACGTCCGGCGCGAGCATGCCGAACTCGACGTGCCCCTCGCAGAAACGTTGGAGTGGAGTCGTTAGGTGT
>Ga0307408_100003738_pt1 | contig 10363 bp, 13 predicted proteins | sample 322Cmetagenome_FD_202116 | JGI IMG/M metagenome (GOLD analysis project Ga0307408, IMG submission 202116) | Maize rhizosphere microbial communities from greenhouse at UC Davis, California, United States - 322HYB-C-3 | ecosystem: Host-associated > Plants > Roots > Rhizosphere > Soil | place... | reverse complement strand
CATTGCCGGGCGCGATCGCTCTTGCTCGGCGCTTATCACTGGAGTGGTTACCAGCAAAGCCGAGACTAATCCCCAGAATAAAATGTTGCGCGGCATAATCCCCTCCGTGGCGAACGACAAAAATTGCATGACGAAAAATTAAAGCGCCGCCGTCGCGCGAAGTCAAATTGGTGCGACGCGGTAGTCGCCAGCTTCGGATGCATTGGAAACTATTTTTTCCTCTTGACATTCGTATTGCGCAGTCGTAGAGCGGAAGCAGATTCACTGAACGTTGCCAAACGTAGGGGCGCGTGAGTCGCAGAATCGAAAAGCCCCAAGGTGTGAAAGGAGGTCTTTGCTATGCAAGACGGAAATCCACCGAAGCACTCATGCCCGCTGTCGGCGTGCGATTTTCGACCGGAGACATATTCCCACTTACGCAGCGGCGTTAACTAACCGGACCTCAACTAAATTGCCTGTCGGCAAAGCGTCGCGTTAGCGACCGATTAAGGAAGGTCTCAGGTAGTATGACACGCGGAGGTAACTCACGTGAGTGCGATCTGGGTCGAAAATGTTTTTACCGTCGATAGCGGGATCAATGACAAACCATGCGCAGTTAAGAGCGCGATACGCGCCGCAAGGGCGTCCTTTTAGCCGAGGGCGCCCTTGTCCATTCTAGTCTAGCCCGAAAATTTCGATGCGCTGACAATGACATGAGCTTCAAACACGACCGGCCGGGGAGAAAATCATGATAGAAGCGGATCACCGCTATTTACGCTATGCCTTGATGGTCGCAGAACGTTCGCGCGATCACGGCGACCGCCCGTTTGGCGCGGTACTGGTCAGCAGTCGGGGTCGAATTTTGATCGAAGCGGAAAATGTCGGCAACGTCACCCATGACTGCACCAGCCATCCCGAAACCCGGTTGCTCGCCCAAGCATCACGGCAATTTCCGCGACACCTGCTGGTTCACTGCACGCTTTACGTGAGCGCCGAGCCCTGCCCGATGTGCGCTGGAGCGATCTTTTGGAGCGGGGTGGGTCGCGTGGTATTCGGGCTTAGCAATGACCGGTTGCGCCAACTCATCGATTATCGTTCGGAGCAGCTTTTTGAGCACTGCGCGGAGGTCCTTGCCAGAGGCACGCACCCGGTCGAAGTGATCGGGCCATTGTTCGAAGACGAAGCGGCTGAGGCCTTTCAGGTAGGACTGGTACTGCCGAGAGTTGTCGTCCACTGACCCGCGGCGGGTGTGCGCAAATCACATCAAACCATGGTCGCCTTGTCGCATGGGTTGCAGTTGGCGCTTCCCCGAAGGAGAACACGATGCAAATCATAACTATCTATCAAGGCGCGTCCGGCAGCGGTGAAGAGTTGGCCGACGGCGTCGCCCAAGCCTTGGGTTACGGCTGCGTCGACCGCGAAGTGCTCGTCCACACCAGTTTGCAGTACGGCATTCCCGAAACCAAACTCAATGAGGTCGTTGAGCGGGAACCGAGTTGGTGGGCGACGTTCACGCGTAATCTCGATCCTTATCGGATTGCGCTACAAGCGGCATTCTGTGAGATCGCCCGCGATAACGGTATCGTTTACCATGGTCATTTGGGCCACGAGCTGATCCCGAAATTCCAACACGTTCTCAAAATCCTGCTCACCGCGCCGATGGAAATGCGCATCGAGCAAGTGCGCGCGCGCCACAAGCTCAACGAATCAGCCGCCCGCCGCTACGTCGAAGAAGTCGACAAGGCGCGCACGCGCCGGCTGCAAGGGATGTTCGGCACCGATTGGCGCGACGCCAGCCGTTACGATCTGGTCGTTAATCTCGGTTACATGAGTTTGAGCACGGCGAAAAAATTGATCGTCGACACCGCCCACGCAGCCGATTATCGAATGACCCCGGCGTCCAAGCGAGCATTCGAAAATTTTGCGCTGGCGTTGCGCGTACGCGCCACTTTGGCTCTGGCTCAGGACTTATCTCAGGTTCGCGTCGAAGTCGATGCCAATGACGGCGATATTCTCGTCTCGGGAACGGTGCCGGAATGGGTTACCGCGCGCGAGGTCATAAGCCACATTGAAACGATCCCGGGGATTAAACATGTGCGCGCCGAGCTTACGACACTGCCGGCCAGTCTCGGAATGACCAACTAACATCAGGCCCGGTCGCTTCGCTTGCCCGGCCGGCAATGCGCTAATTCGTGCGCACCGTCTCTTTGAGAAAAATCACCAGCGCAACACAGCCGAGTGCGATGACGCCGGCAAGGCATTGCCACGCGAGCGCATAGGAACCGGTACGGTCGACGATATAGCCAAACAGCGGCGTGCCCAGTGTGGCTGCGGCGGCATTGATCGTAATCATCAGTCCCATCGCCACACCGGTCCGGGTCGTGCCCGCGAGTTCGCCAATCAGGGCATAGGAAACCCCCTGGTAACCGACGATGCACAGGCCGGAAAGGAACACGATAACCAGGAGTAACGGGATTGATGACTGCTTGGTCATGAGACTCAGAGCGATCATCAACACAATGCTCAACCAGCCGATGATGATCAGCACAACTTTGCGCCGGCCGCCAAATATCCGATCGCTTGCAACTCCCCAACCCACCCGTCCGACCATGGCGCCGCCCTGAGCGATCGCCAGTGCTTGACTTGCCCAATAAGGCGAGAATCCCATCGACTCTTTAAGATAGAGCGGCACATACGTGATCAGCGACATCTGCCCGATCAGAAAAACCGCCGTGCCGAAACTCGCCGGCAAAAAACCTCCGGCATTAAGCGGCGCGGGGACTTCAAGTGGTGCCTGCTGCTTCACCACGCGAGGATTCGGACTATCGGGCGGCTCGCGCCAGAGTTGCGAAAAAAGGAATCCGAATAGAAAGTTCACCACGCCTACGGCAATAAAGGTGCCACGCCAGCCGATAACGAGAACCAAAGGCGGCGCAATCAACGCGGTGACGAAGCCGCCGGTGGGCACACCCGTTTGCTTGATGCCCATCGCCGTGGCGCGCTCGTCGCGGTGAAACCACTCCATCACGCCCTTGGTCGATGCCGGATTGAGATAGGCGTAGCCCAAACCGCATAGGAAAAAACACGCAAACGCCCACAGGAAGGACGGTGCAAGGGATGCCGCGGCGGTGCATACGCCAACGACCAGATGCCCCTGCAACGTCGTATTGCGTACGCCCAGGCGGTCAGTGAGCCAGCCGGCGCCCAATGACGAGGCGGTCATCGCCAAGTAAAACGCCGAGAAAAACAGCCCCACTTGCGCGCGCGATAGTTCGAGCTCGTCCTGGTAAAACGGCGCCAATGTATTGATGCCATATTGCGCCGAAGCGCCAATCACATGAGAGACACTCACGAGCGCGAGGATCGCCCAGCGAAAACTATCGCGCACGGGAATGCTGTCGGGCATGAGCTGAGTCAATCAAAAACGGTGGCTGAATATGTCTCCGCATCGACGTAGGCTTCTACGACGCTCGGTCCGTCTAGGGCAAACGCCCAGTCCAGGACTCGGCGAAACTCGTTAGCGGATTTCGCCGCCCGGCAAGGCACGCCGAAATAATGCGGCGGCGAATCCGGTGGAACGCCCAGGTGCACGCCCGAATGCGGATAATTGCGCTTTTCCTGTTTGACCTTCATCAAGCCAAGCCAACCATCATTAAGGACGATGACCGGTACCGCCAGGTTCAGCCGGCGGGCTAACGCGAGCTCCCCGGCGGTCATCTGAAATCCGCCGTCACCGACGATGCAGACCACGGCGCGATCGGGATGAACGAGCTTGGCGGCAAATGCCGCCGGCATGCCATAACCCATTGACGACCAACCGTTGGTGGCAAGCAATGTTCGCGGGTGATCGGTGCGCCACTGGGACGCGATCTGATGCGTATGCGCGCCGACGTCGTAGGCGAGTATGCCGTCGATGGAAAGTTTTTCGCGGAGAATATCCAAAGCTTGGAACGGCGCGAAGGCCGCGCTAGCTGGGCGGAGCGCTTGTTCCACTGAGCCGCGGTGGTCTTGGAACTCGTGCACCGACCAGTCATTGATGGCCGCGTCCATGCGGCTTAGCGCTGTAATCGCGCCATCCAGGTCGCAGGCTTTGTTCCAAACAAAATTCAAGCCGTTGCCCATCTCAGCGGCTTCACCGCTGAGATGAACGATCGGCGTCCCCTGCTTCACCCATTCTTCGTAGTTGATCTCGATAGGATCGTAGCCGACCGCAAGTATGAGATCGGCTCGGTCGGTGAATTTTTTTACATCGCTGCGCCGGGCCCGGCCAATAACCCCGGCGAAGTTCGCATGACTCTCGGGCAAAAAACCTTTGCCATGGAGCGTCGTGACAAATGGAATGTTTTGCCGCTCGATGAATCGACGCAAAGACCGACTCGCCGCACTTCGAGTAAAGGTCAACCCGGTAATTAACAGTGGACGCTTAGCATTGTTTAGGGCAGCGGCAACCGCCGCAGCGGCGTCCGTCGACAAATCCGCAGCCATCGTCGGCGTTATACGTGAGCTGCGAGCTTCCAGCGCCAATCCTTGAGCGACATCCTCGGGCAAGTCGAGATGCACCGGCCCCGGCGGTTCTTGGATCGCGATGCCGATCGCCTGAGCGAACATCTCGCCGACATTTCCCTGCCGGCAGGCGAGCGATGCCTTGGTTAGCGGCTCGAAAAGCTTGTGGTGATCGATACGCATTTGGATGCGCCGTTCGAGCCAGGTCGTGGCTATATTGCAGGTGATCGCTAACAGCGGCGCACGATCCAACCATGCCGAGCCGACGCCGGTGGTAAGATTGGTCGCCCCTGGCCCCAGCGTGGAAACACACACACCGGGAACTCCGGTCAAATAACCCACCGCGGAAGCCATGAACGCCGCCGACGTCTCAGTCGCAGTGAGCACGAAAGCAACCGAGCTCTGGCGCAGCGCCTCGATCAACGGCAATACCGGCCCGCTCGGGATGCCAAACACCCAGTGCACCCCGGCCTGTTCGAGCGTGCGCACGATGAGATCGCTGTTGTTCATGGAATGAAATGGCGTGCGGGAGTATAGGCGATCGAGGGAGCAGATCGCAGTGTATCGCTTCTTTGGTCGTTTTCGCCGGCGATCAATTAGTTACCGATCCGCACCGGATCGATGACATCTTGCAGCGCGCGCACAATCGACATCGCTGTTAGCTTCCCAGTTTTGGGATTTTCGCTGGGAATGTTCTCAATATGCACGTGCAGCTTGCCGAAATCACCTTCGACATCTATGTCATGACAGTTACGCGGCAAGCCGGGCACCGCGAGGATGCGCACGCGTGTCTTGTCGGGACCGATGCCCGCCAAACTCACAGCACCGGTAACGTTGACATTAGCGGGAAAACCACGACAAGCATCTCGCGCGCATCCCGAGAATACCTCTGTCTCCTCCTGCAAACCGACAAGCGAGATGCCGCGCTCGACCAAATACGGCGCACCCTCAAGGCCCAAGGGCGGTTTGCGCGTCGTATGGGTTACATGGGTAACCGCACCGACACAGGCGGATTTAATGCCGTCGAGGCCGGCAATGGCACCGGACGGAACATACAGACGGCATCCTGTGCGCCGTGACTCTGCCATCACCTCAGGGTATTCAAGCAGGGCGCCGACACTGATGACCATAAGATCTTTGCCGGCAGCGAAAGTGCTGCGCGCGAGCTCTACAACCACGTGGCCGCCCGCCGCTTCGACGAGCAGATCGGAAGCTTCGATCAGCTGACTCAAAGGCAGATAGGACGGTGGATTCCTAAAGCCCGCGAGAAACTCGCGCGCGCTATCGGGTGAGCGGCTGGTCACGCCGGCAATGCGCACCGCGAGCTTGCCCGCTTCCACCGCGCGCACCAGCGCTTTGCCAATCGCGCCGCATCCGACGATACCTATCGACTTGACTGCCATCGTGAGCTGCCACCCTTCACAAACAAAAATATGAATCTATCTAGCTCGAAGCAATTCTCTCTGTCAATCGAGGAAAATCAAATGGACAATTCATGCAAATATACGCCGTCGGTGACAAAGTGAAAGACATTTTAGTATATCTCCAAAAATGTTGTACCGAGGCAACCAATTGCAAGCGAACTACGCAATAAAAATACTCGGGTTAATCTTGGAAAATCGTGAGCGGGATGGTACACGAGATCTATGCCGGCATACGAGATTTATTTCCGTTGTGACGATTGCAAACGCGAGCATACAATCCACACCAAGATTCACTTAAGCCAGGGGCCTGATCGTAAACAAAGCCTGGCCGAATTCTTTGTTGGGCGTTCGATGCCGCCGCAGGCGTCATCGCTGCAGGGCCATAAGGCCTTCTGCCTAAGAACCGGACGGCAATTTCGACTGGAAAGCGACGAGCAAATCCTTTTGGTACCGCCCTCAGCCCGTCCGCTTCCCCCGAGCCAACTGCCGCTGATTCCCGACAGCCGTTGACTCGCCTCGAACACGGTGACTGCGGCGGTGTTAGCGGCTTAGGACCAACTAATTTTGTACAGCATCAGATAAATCACCACGCCGGTAATCGAAACATACAGCCAGATAGGAAAAGTCCAGCGCGCGATGCGGCGATGAGCGTCGAATCGTTGGCGTAGCGCGCGGATCACCGTTACGAGCGCGAGTGGTACGACAGCGGCCGCAAGAATAGTGTGGGTGATTAGGATCGTGAAGTAAATCGGACGGATCCAGCCTCGCCCTTTAAAGCCTATGGAGCCCACCTGGAAGTGGTAGGTCAGATAGGAAATCAAAAATAATGTCGAACAAGTGAGGGCCGCCACCATGCACCGCTGGTGGGCAGCACGGTTCTGGCTGCGAATGAAAAAATAACCGGCACAAAGCAAAACGGCGCTGAGGGAATTCAGCGCCGCATTCAGAGTCGGAAGCTGTGCAGCGGTCATCACCGCGGGAAAATATCCGGCAGCAACATCAAGCTCAGGAAAACGCACAGCACGAACGGCACGATCGCGATGATAGTGAGTGTCTTCTTTTCGAGTTTGAGATGCATGAAATGCAGCGCTACGAGTGCCGCCTTCCACACTGCCAAGCCGACCAGCAGTGACACCAGCAGCTTCCTGGGTAGCCCCAGGAAGGTAATGCCAATCTCAACGGCGGTCAGCACCGAGAGAATAATAAATATCTTGATGTAGTTGTGATGCGAGTGGGCGGTTGATGACATGAGCAGATCCTCGAGCGGTGGATTATAAGAGATAAACAAAGGTGAAGATCAATATCCAGACTAGATCGACGAAGTGCCAGTAAAGGCCGGCGATTTCGACATGCTTGGCCTGATACCTGCCGCGATTGACCGCCGCGAGCACGCTGGAGTTATAAATCACGCCACCCGTGACATGCATGCCATGAAAACCGGTGAGCACGAAGAAAGTCGTCGCGAACAGATCCTTGCCGAACGCCAAATTGTAGTGCGGCAGCGTGTGGCCGATAAGATGCGTCCACTCATAGGCTTGCAGGCCGAGAAAAAGTGCCCCGCCAAGAATCGTGAAGCTCATGAATTTGTTGAACCGTGGCTTATCGCCCTCCTGCAAACCGGCTAAAGCCAACACCATGGTAACGCTGCTGACGATCAGCAGGAACGTCATCAATGCGGTCAGGTTGATGCCCAACACCTCGGCCGGCACAGGCCAGCTTTTGCTATGGTAACGCAAGGCACCGTAGGCGACGATTAGACCGCCGAACGACATCGCGTCGCCAGCGAGAAATAACCACATGCCGAGTTTGCCCCAGCTCTCCGGGGTCAACGGGGTTTCAGCTGGCTCAACCGCACCATGCACCGCTACCGCTTCACTCATTTCGCGCTTTCCTCCTGGGTCCAAATCAACGAATCACTGGTTTCCTGTTCTTCCAAAATTGCGCGCTTCGCCGCGGCCTTGCGATAGGCGACCGCGAGACAGCCGGCTATCGTCCCGGTAATCACGTAAGGTGCGGCGAGCAAGAAGCCGACGCTCCAATTGAAGGCATGAGTCACTGCGTCGTCGTCGCCGGAAAAGCACACCGAACACGCCCGCGCAAACGACGGCAAGATCATTGCCACGAAGGACATAGCAATTACAATTCTTGTCTTGAAGAACATAAACAGCCGAAAAACTATCTTAACGACTCTGAACTGTCAACTAAACCGCGCTCAGTAAAGATAAACCAAGCCATAAAGCAAGGGCCACAACGCCACGACAAAAGTCCAGTACATGCGCGTGGTTTGTACGCCGACAAAATCCTTACTGGTAAATCGTCCGCGCTTGGACTGCCAGCAAACAAATAAGAGCCAAATCATGCCGCCGATGACGTGAACACCATGCGCACCGATGAGCGTGTAGAATAGCCCACCATAAATGCTGCTCGATGTGGTCAAGCCGAAATGAATCATACGCAACCACTCATAACCCTGGATCACTAAAAACAGCGCGCCCAACAGAGCAGTCCAGGTCAAGTGGCGAACGACTCGAGCGATCGCGCCGGCGCGCGCGGCGCCGACTGCCCAATGAACCGTCAAGGCGCTAAACAGCAATATTGCCGTATTGACACCGGTGACACCGAGCGGCAAGCGCGGTTGAAACGGCGGCGGCCAGACCTGGGCGCTCAAGCGAAACACTAAAAACGCGCCGATCAGACCGGCGAAAAACATCAGTTCGGCGCCAAGCAGCATGACTACGGCGAGACGGGCATTGCTGAGGAGCGGCACATTTGGCCGCACGGGAGGACCGCCGCCGCCCCCGGAGGATTCACGCCGAAGTTTGGCATCGATCTCCGGTGCGGTGTCGTCCAGCTTGCGAGCTAAAGAACCGGCGGCCATGATTTTTGCTTCAAACGAACACTAATAAATTATGATAAACGCTATGATCGCAGCGATGTAAAGAATCACGGCAGCCGCCAAGAGCGCGCCGAAACGGATCGCACGTGCAGGCTTCTGTCGACTCGGTTCGCTCAAGATCTGGCTCATAAGGGTGTGCGGTCCAGAGCCATTACCAGCAAGAGCACTGGCAAATATACCAACGATGCGAACAACAGCCGGCGCGCGTTGGCCAATGTTGAATTCAACGCCAATGTTATGCCGGCGGCGATAAAACCGACACCCAATGCAAAAGCGACAACGAAATAAACACCCCCGGCGATACCAAGCAAAGTTGGTAATAAACTGACGGCCAGCAGCGCGGCGCTGTGACTGACGATCTGGCGGTTGCTACTGCTGCCTTCGGGTTCGATGACAGGCAGAAACATAATACCGGCTTTGGCATAATCTTCACGATAGAGCCGAGCAATCGCCAAAGTATGCGGTACTTGCCAAAGAAACATGATTGCGAATAAAACCCAGGCTCCAATGTCCAATGAATCCCGCGTCGCCACCCATCCAATAACCGGCGGCAATGCCCCGGGAATGGCGCCGACCAGCATGCATAACGAGCTGCGCCGTTTAAGCGGCGTGTAAAATAACAAATAGCTGATCGTGATAAACGCCGTCACGTACGCGCTCATGAGATTCACCGCTAGTGCCAGATAGCCGAGCCCCAATATCGTGACGGCGATCCCGAACCAAATCGCTTCGCGCGGTTGCAAACGACCGTCCGGCAGCGGCCGACGCTGAGTGCGCCGCATGACCGCGTCGCTATCCCGCTCCATGTATTGATTGAGCGCCAAGGTCCCGCCCGCCGCCAGTGCGGTGCCGATCAAGGTCTGCAGCAAAATTAAATACTGCGGTACCTGCTCGGAGCCGAGATAGAAACCAACGAAGGTTGTAATCAGCACCATGAGTACGACACGCGGCTTAGCCAGTTCGACAAAATCACCAGCCCGCCGCAGCGTACTTGTGCCGCTCAAAATCACGGTATCGGTGTTCGAGCTCATAGTGAATACTGTTGCGTCAACAGCGTCCGGTCCTGGCGCGATTGGCGCCGGTGCGAGTGATGAAACGCCCGCAGAGTGATCGTCAGGCTGGTCGCTAGCATCAACGCACCGACTATCAAATGTGTCGTTGCGGTCAAGACCAAGGCTCCGCCGCCCAGCGGCAACAGAGCGGTAAATTTCCCTAGATAGGCGGCTGTGCCGAGCGACAATTGGACGAGCAGCAGCCCGCCGAGCCAGTAAGCCGGCCGGACCAGCGCCAGCTCTGCGCCATGATGATTGCTGATACGGAGCAGTAACAAAACCACATGAATCGCGACCAGTGCGGCGAACAGTAAGTGGCCATCGAGCCGCTCGCCCGTGTGTCGCAGCAGCGCGCCGAAAACGATCTGGATATAGACGAGGGCGGTGGTAATCGAGGCGAGCCGGCGCAGCCCGCCGCCGTCATCGATCAATAGAGGTTTTTGAGCACGCCACTCTTGCGAGGTGAAGAGCGCCAGACTGACGGTCAATGCGAAAAACGCTTGAGCGAA
>Ga0307408_100003737_pt1 | contig 10363 bp, 9 predicted proteins | sample 322Cmetagenome_FD_202116 | JGI IMG/M metagenome (GOLD analysis project Ga0307408, IMG submission 202116) | Maize rhizosphere microbial communities from greenhouse at UC Davis, California, United States - 322HYB-C-3 | ecosystem: Host-associated > Plants > Roots > Rhizosphere > Soil | place: USA... | reverse complement strand
CGAATGTCTTCAAGAGCGCGATCGCCGGCGCGCCGCTCACGGACATGGTGAGCATGTACAGCTCCGTCTACTGGAACACGGGCGGTGGCAACATGGCGATCTTCGAGTCCAGCCAGGGGCGTTTCAAGGGGAACTTCGTCGAGAACTACGACGCGTACATCCGGAACTCGCCCGCCTTCCACGCCGACAAGGTCAAGACCCCGCTGCTGATCCTGCATAACGAGCACGACGGCGCGGTGGACTTCAACCAGGGCATCACGTTCTTCAACACGCTGCGTGAGTTGGGCAAGGATGTGGTGCTCCTCCAGTACGTCGGAGAGAACCACGGCCTCGCGCAGCCGAAGAACATGAAGGACTACACCATCCGCATGCGTGAGTACTTCGACCACTACCTCAAGGGCGAGCCGGCGCCCGAGTGGCTGGAGAACGGCATTCCACGCATCAAGATGGAGGAGCATCTCAAGTCGCGGCAGAAGAAGACGGAGAAGATCGCGTCCTGATGCCGCTCCGTCTTGCGTTTCTCATGTCGATGGTCGCGACCGCCGTGACCGCAACCGCGCAGCCGCCTAACGGGCGCGCTCGCGCGCGAGACCTCGGTGTAGCGCCGGGCGTGTTTCCACCCGGCGCCAACAACGCCATCACCGATGTGAGTGGTGTGCTCGTCGGGCAGACCACCGTGACCGACGGCGACTCCGTCCATACCGGAATCACGGCGATCCGCGCACACGGCGGGAACCAATACCTCGAGCGGGTGCCAGCCGCCGTTCACATCGGCAACGCGTTCGGCAAGCTGGTGGGGAGCACGCAGGTGAAGGAGCTCGGCGAGCTCGAGACGCCGATCCTCCTCACGTGTACGCTCTGCGTCTGGAAGGCCGCCGACGCCATGGTCGAGTGGATGCTGGCGCAGCCGGCGATGGAGCGCGTCGGCTCGCTGAACCCCGTGGTTGGCGAAACGAACGACGGTGGCTTGAATGCGATTCGCTCGCGACCCATCACAGCCGAACATGTTCGCGCCGCGCTCGACGGCGCGAAGAGCGGCCCGGTGGCGGAGGGCAGCGTGGGCGCCGGGGCGGGGACGCAGGCGTTTGGATGGAAGGGCGGAATCGGCACGTCGTCACGCGTCGTCCCGAAGTCGCTCGGCGGCTATACGGTGGGCGTGCTCGTGCAGTCGAACTTCGGCGGGATTCTGCAGGTGCTCGGGGCGCCGGTGGGGAAGGAGCTCGGCCGCTACGCCTTCAAGAACGAGGTCGAGCGTGAGCGCGGGGACGGCTCGATCATGATGGTCGTCGCCACGGACGCGCCGTTGTCCGACCGTAACCTCGAGCGGCTGGCCGCGCGCGCGATGATGGGGCTCGGGCGAACCGGCTCGTCGGCGTCGAACGGCTCGGGCGACTTCGTGATCGCGTTCTCGACCGCGCCGTCCGTGCGACGGCGCCTAACGCCTGCGGGCTCCGGACCCGAACCGCTCACGCGTCAGACCGAGGACGTCACGAACGACGCGATGTCGGGGCTCTTCGAGGCGGTCGTCGAGGCCACGGAAGAGTCGATCTACAACTCCCTGTTCATGGCCACCTCGGTCACGGCGCGTGGCCGGACCGTCGACGCCATCCCGCTGGACCGGGTTCGCGAGATTCTGAAGAAGTACAACGTCGCCAGCCGTTAGCCGCGCCGGCGGTACGGTTGTCGCAAAGGCGACTGCGCATGAGACAGAACCGTGCGCTGCTGCCGGCTGTGCTTCTTGGAGGAGGACTCGGGGCAGCGATGGGTTTCGCGGTCCTCGCCAGGAAGGTTCGGCGCCACGGGACGCGCCAGCTGGACGCGACCGTTCGCAAGACTATTCCGAGGCGCCATCGCCCCGTGACGCGTCTCGCCGCGGAGTCTATCACGCCGCTGGGCAAGTGGTATGGGCAGATGCCGGTTGCAGCGCTGGTGGCAGCCGTGGCCTGGCGATCGGGCGGCCCGCGCGCGGCCATCCCGATCGCATCGGCGTCGGCCGCCGCGGCGTCGCTCGCCTGGCTGCTGGAACAGGCGATGCGTCCGAGAACGCCGCCGCCAGGCCGACACTCACCGACCGAACCGTCCTTCCCGAGCGGGCACGCTCTACAGACAGCCGCGGTGGCGTGGGCCGCCGCGTACGTGCTGACACGCGAGGGCGTCGCGTCGCCGTCTCGAGCACTGCCGGTGGCCCTGGTAGTTCCCGCCATGAGCGGGTTGGCAAAGCTCTGGCTCGACCGCCACTGGTACACGGACGTGATGGGCGGCTACCTCCTTGGGGGCGCGCTCGCAGCGTCGGCGGCCGCGGCCTACGAGCTTGCGCGCCCGCGCCGGAAGCCTCGGCTCACGCGAGTGATCGCGCGGTTGTCGCGTTAGGTGTGCTGCGTACTCGCCATGCGCCGATTAGCTTTGCGGCGGTCTCAGCCAGTCACAGGTTTCAATGCGCTTTCGATCGCCGGTTCTCGCCGCACTCATCGCCCTCGCGCTCACGCGTCCGCTTTCCGCGCAGTCCATCACCGATCGCTACCGGCGTGACGCTGACCGCATCATCGACGCGGCGCTGAAAGACAGCACCGCGTGGAGCCGGCTGGCCGAGATGACGGAGAAGTTCGGGAACCGCCTGAGCGGCACGCCGGCCCTGGAAGAGACAATCGACTGGGTGATCGCCCGGATGAAAGAGGACGGGCTCCAGAACGTTCGCGGGGAACCCGCGATGGTGCCTGTGTGGGTGAGAGGGGAAGAGTCGGCGCAGATGGTGCGCCCGCGCGCCCAGAACCTCCCCATGCTCGGGCTCGGAGGCAGCATTGGGACGCCTCCCGGGGGCATCACGGCCGACGTGCTCGTCGTAGGCAGCTTCAGCGATCTCACGGCGAAGGCCGCGCAGGCGAGCGGGAAGATCGTGCTCTTCGACGTCCCGTTCACCAACTACGGTGAGACGGTGCAGTACCGCGCTCGTGGCGCTGTCGCTGCGGCGAAGGTTGGCGCCGTGGGCGCGCTCGTCCGCTCGGTGACGCCCTACTCGCAGCGCACCCCACACACCGGCGGGATGTCCTACGATTCGACTGTTAGGCGCATTCCGGCTGCCGCGATCACGGTGGAAGACGCCGAGATGATTCACCGACTCGTCGATCGCGGAGAACGTGTTCGTGTGAAGCTGACGATGTCGGCGAAAACGCTGCCCGATGCGCCGTCGCGCAACGTCATGGGTGAGCTCGTGGGTTCGGAGAAGCCTGACGAGATCGTGGTATTTGGTGGACACATCGACTCGTGGGACGTCGGCCGGGGCGCAATGGACGATGGCGGCGGGGTCGTCGTCGCATGGGAGGCCGTGCGCCTCCTCAAGCGGCTCGGGCTCAAGCCCAAGCGGACGATTCGTGTCGTGGGCTGGACGAATGAGGAGAACGGGGGCCGTGGCGGGCAGGCCTATCGCGACGCCCACAAGGCCGAAGTCGACAAGCACGTGCTGGCGATCGAATCGGACGGCGGCGTCTTCAAGCCGCAGGGATTCGGCTTCACGGGGTCGGACGCTGCCGTCGACATGCTCAAGCAGATCGCCCTGCTGCTCGATCGCATCGACGCCGGCGCGATCGTGAAGGGTGGCGGCGGCGCCGACATTGGGCCGATCATGGCGCTCGGCGTCCCCGGACTGGGGCTGACCGTTGATGGCACCAAATATTTCTGGTACCATCACACGGACGCCGACACGATCGACAAGCTCGACCCCAACGACATGGCCCGCTGCGTCGCCGCCATGGCGGTGATGGCGTACGTCGCGGCCGACATGCCGGAAACGCTACCGCGCGCTTCCGCAGAGACGCGCTGACGCCGCCGCCGATCGGCTGTCGCGCGGGTGTGACACAGGTCGCTTGCGGTGCCGCTGCAGGCTGCTCAGCTTCCACGAGCAGAGGTCCAAACACAACACCAGAGGGTGCATGGCGAAGCAAGGTGCAATCGAGATGGAAGGGACGGTCGCGGAAGTGTTGCCGAACGCGACATTCCGCGTGACCGTCAACGGAGGCCACGACGTGCTCACGACGCTGGGCGGCAAGATGCGTCAGAACCGCATCCGGGTGCTCGCCGGAGACCACGTGACGATCGAGGTCTCGCCCTATGATTTGACGCGCGGGCGCATCACGTACCGCCACAAGTAGCGCGTCGCCGGCGCGCCTAACGCGCGCGCCGCCTCGGCAGGTTCGCGCCGATGACCATCGTGACGGTCCCGAGGACGACAGCGGCACACCTCACCCTCGCGTTGTTCGCTGCGGCAACGTCGGCCTGCGACCGGTCTGTCTCGCATGAAACGCAGATCGGACAGTGGATCTGGTCATCCACGGATTCGGCGCTGTTTGCCGATGCGGCGCGATCGATCCCGAACCTCGTCCCGACGGTATGGATCGGGACGATCCGCGCGTCAGGCGATGGCCAGGTCCAGTCACAGCTCGCGCTGTCCCCCCGGGTGTCCGGACGATCGGCCACGGGCGTCGTGGTGCGCTTCGATGATGGCTTCTCGGGCGTGTGGGCGGTGCAGACCGACAGTGCGGTCGCGAACGCGGCGGGCCTGGCGCTGCGTGACATGCTGGCCGCGGCGCAGCGCTCCGGTGTGACCGTGAGCGAGGTGCAGCTCGATTACGACTGTCCCGAGCGACTCCTTCGCCGGTGGAGCGCGGTTATCGCGATGCTGTCGCGCGGCCCGGTCGCGGGACGATCACTCTGGGTCACGAGCCTCGTCTCCCACGTTCGACACGCCGAATACGGCGATCTATTTCGCGCGAACGTCGCCGGCCACATCCTGCAGGTCTTCGATACCGGCGACCGGATGTCGTTGCCTTACGCACGCCAAATCGAACGGCTCGTGTCACGCCACCGCATGCCGTTTCGTCTGGGTGTAGGTGCGTTCGAGCGACGTCTGGCGAACGGACGGACAACCGATCACCAGGCGTGGTTCGAGGCCCCACATATCGTGCGCGGGAGCCGGTGGTTTCGTGGCGTCTGGGTTTTTCCCGGCAACGTGTCGTGGGCACACCTGCTGGAGACAACCAAGTGAATCGATTTGCCCTCACTGCTGTCGCGTTGGCGCTTGTGGCCATGCCCGCGTTCCCGTGCGGTGGTCCCGGCGCCGACATCGTGGATCGGCCCCTCGTCCCAGTCCACGACTACCTTCGGCGTACGCTCTACGACGACGAGTACGAATCACAGCTCCGGCCCGAGCTGCGGTTCCTGGAGCCGTTTCGTCGAGCGATGCCAGACTCGGTCGGGGCGCTGCTCGCGTTTGCGTACGAGGGTGACGGCTACAGGCCGGCCGCGGACCGTGATACGCTGCCGCGGCACTACGAGCGCGAAAGACTTGGCGCCATGGCGCGTCTGATAGAGCAGGGCGACTACGCCGGGGCCGAAGCAACGGCGCGGCGGGTCGTGAGCGATGTGCTCGATATGCCGGCGGGCCTCGCGTCGCCGTACGCGCAAGCGCTGCGAACGGCGGTCGAACTTGTCGAGCTGGCCCGGAGCCTAACGCCAGGCGATCGCGTCACCGCCGCGCGCTATTTCTCCGGAGACTCGACGACTCGCGAGTCGCTCGCGGCGGCCGGGGCGCTCCCTCGGGTGCTCGGCGCTGCCCTCGACATCCGGCGGCTGAGGCGTAGTGAGGCGAGTGTGTACGCGGATGCGCACGCGAGCTCGCCTCGATTGGCGTCGCTCCGGTTTGTCGCTCTTCAGGAGGCCATGCGCGCCGGCATCCCGGACGGATGGGCGAGCTCGACTCGCGACAGCGTGCCGCCGATGCGTTGGGATGAGCTCGAGCGGCTGCACGCCGACTGGCTGCGACGATTCCCGAATCACCCGCTGGCGGACTATGTGCGGCTGTCGCGAGTGCGTCTCCTGTACTTCAAGGGCGACGACACGCGCGCGTGGGAAGAGCTCCTCGCCATGTATCCACGCCATCGGGAGCGCGTGCTCGGCGAGATGCGCTATCTCGTGCGGCAGGGTGCGTTGCCGGAATCGATCGAGGGCCCGGGGTTCGATTGGCCGCTTCGTGCCGCGCTCATTCCTGAAGTGCGCCTTGCGCCAGAGCAGTGGGATGCCTACTGGCAGGCGACGGAATCACACGCGGGTGAGCCGTGGGCGATTGTCATGCAGGAGCGACTTCTCTGGCGCGCCACCAAGCTTGCCGAGTCGACGCGATCGCTTCCGTCACGGTTCCCGCAGCGGCCCGCCGCGCCAACGCCGCTCTGGGCCAAGCTGCGGCTCCTCGCACTGCTCGAGGCGGGAAACCTGGACGGCGCGACGGCGCAGGCGGACAGCACCGACGACTCCGAGGATGATCTTGGCGCGATCCGCGTTCGCTTGCATCTGCTTCGACGAGACTGGGGGAAGGCACTCGCCGCTGCACGCGCCGACGACGCCGCGACCGCGTACCTCGTTCGCGTCCTCGCGCCCCAGCCGATCGTGGACTCGCTGGCGGCCGCGGCGGCATCGCCGCTCGCAACCGATGTGCGCCTAACGATCGCCGCCCGGCGGGCCGCCATCGGCGACTGGACGGGCGCGAGCCGGTCGGTCGCTGCCACCGATCCCGATCAGGCCCGACGCTGGGCGCGCACCGCAACACTGGCGGCCGACACGTCGCGGTCAGGCGGACTCGCGTTCGCGCGGTGGATGCGGGACCAGCACGGCCGGCTGTTCTTCGGCGAGGACACATTCTGGTTGCGCGGCCTCAACTGGCGACTCGACGCGCTCGATCGGGACACTACGGACCGCTTGGAGCCGCCGGCGTTCGACCCGCGATTGCCCTGGACCGCAGCCGAGGAACGCACGAAGATCGACGCGCACCTCCGGTCGACCACCGAGCTCTATTACTCCCTCGGCGCGTACGCGCGCTGGCTCGACGGCGCAACACGATCCACGCCGGGGCTGGTCGCGGTCCTTCGCGAAGCGGATCAGGTCTACAACCGCCTCGTGAACTGGGATGAGAGTAACTCACGTTTCTGGTCCGCCGCGCTGACCAGAAGCCCGGAAGCGCGCTCGATCCGGCGCGCCGGCTTGCTCGTCGGGAAACCGCGTTAGGCGATCACGGATTCTGCTGCGGCCCGCGATACACGACGCCGCCCTTCATGACGAACTTCACCTTGCGCACCGCAGAGATGTCGCGCGTCGGGTCCCCTTCGACGGCGACGATGTCCGCAAGGAGGCCGGTTTTCACGGCGCCGATGCGGTCGTCCATGTGAAACACCTTGGCGTCGATGGACGTCGCCGAGCGCAGCACATCCACCGGCTTCATGCCATAGTTCACGAGCAGCTCGAGCTCCCGCGCGTTGTCGCCGTGGGTGAACACACCGACGTCGCTGCCGTTGCAAATGGTCACGCCGGCCGCCAGGGCAGCCTTGAGGCTCGCCTTCTTCTGCGTAATGCCCGGCGTGTCCGGGTCGACGCCGCGCTTCCAACCCCGGTAGGACAGAATCGCGTCGCCCGCAGCGACAGTCGGGCAGAGGGCGACGCCCTTTTCGGCCATCAGGCGGAACACCTCCGGCGTCCCGCCGTCTCCATGCTCGATCGTCTCGACGCCCGCGACGGCCGCTCGGCGCATCCCCTCCGCTGTGCTTGCGTGCGCCGCGACCGGCCGACCACTGCTGCGCGCGATCTCCACGATGTGGGTCAGCTCCTCCACGGTGAACGTCGGCCGACTCTCACCGTTAGGCCCCCAGCGATAGTCCGCGTAGACCTTGATCCAGTCGGCACCTCTCCCGATCTGGTCACGCACGACTCGCGTTAGGCCCTCCATGCCGTCGGCCTCCTCCGCGCCCTGGGGCAGATCGATGTCGGGAGTCGGATGCTTCGGCCCGTACGTGCCCGTGGCGACGATCGCGCGCGTCACCACGATCATGCGCGGGCCCGGAATGATGCCCTGCTCGATGGCGCGCTTGAGCCCGACGTCAGAGTACCCGGCGCCCTCGGTCCCGAGGTCCCGCACCGTGGTGAATCCGGCGAGCAGCGTGTTGCGCGCGTGGTTCGTCGCGCGCGCGACGCGCAGCGCAACGGGCTCCTGCAGGACCTGATCATCCCACGGGGTTTCGTTGTAGGGATGCAGTAACAGATGAGAGTGCCCTTCGATCAGCCCCGGCAATAGGGTTGTACCGGGCAGCTCGATCGTCGTCGCGCTCGCTGGTGCGCGAACGTCCGCCGCCGGGCCCACCGCGGCAATTTTGTCCCCCGTGACGACCACGACCCAGCCCTCGTGCGGCGCTATCGTTATGCCGTCGAAGACGCGCGCCGGTTTGAGCAGCGTGCTCTGCGGATTCTGTGGCTTCGTCTCCGGCGCGGGCCGTCCACCGACCTGCGCCACGACGGCGGCCGTCGCAACGGTGGACGAGAGCAGCGCGACAACGAATGCTCGGATCGGCGACATCGACGTTCGGAGTGGGGTGTGGGCGGAAACGACTCGACGTGCCCACGATTCTATCGCGCGCGCGCGGATCGCGCACGTTCGCCGCGATCTCTGGTTACGCCGGTCTGATCACCCGATAGCGGGCTTGCACGACCTCATAGGCGCCGTACGCGATGAGACCGACCGCAACGATCGCCAGCAGCCAGTCTCCGAACGGCTGTCGCGCGATGGCCCCGAGTGCCTCGCCCGTGTCCGCGGCAGTCGTTGCGTTGTGGGCGATTCCAGCGCGAACGAGATACCAGCCGCAGATCCCGAACACGACGCCCCGGGCGGCGATTCCGCATCGGCAGACCATGAGTAGCCACGATCCCGCTTCTCGCGATAGCGAGGCGAGATCGAGCTGCCGGCTCAGCTTCGCGGCCCACGCGCGGTAAAGCTGGTAGATGCCGTACGCGGCGACCGCGAGCCCCGCGCCAACGACGAGCCAACGCCCGAACGGTGCGTCGAGCAGCCGGGCCGTCCATGTTTCGACAGCCTGGCCTCGGTCTCGCGCGGTGCCCGTCGCGAGCCGCACGGCTTGCAGGCCGAGCGCGGCGTGCACGATCCCGCGCGCGGCGAAACTCGTCCGGAGCGCGAGTCCTTTGGCGGTAGTGCCGCGGCGTTCCGGATCGAGGATCGCCTCGATGATCCGCCACGCCGCGTAGCCAAACAGACCCGCCGCGATGATCACGAGAATCAGCGCGCCGAACTCCTGCCTGACGAGTGTCGTGAGGGCGCCCCGCGATCCGGTCGTCCTCCCGCCGCTGCCGAGCGCCGATTGGAGCGCCAGCACGCCGACCACGGTGTAGAGCACCGCTTTTGCCCCGTACCCGACGCGTGCGAGCCACTCGATCCAGGGTGCCGCGGGCAGGATTGCCTCACGCGCGCGGGCCTTTTCCCCTTCCTGGAATGATGCCGCAGTCGTGGGTGCGTGGCTCATGCCGAGATTGAATTGGCAGGGCCCGTGCCGCAATCCACACTTGCTACCGCTGCCTCACGACCCCTTGATCTGCCTTTCAGCTCCCCGGTCGCGGAAGACGCGGGCCGCCGGCACGCCCGTCACGCCGCCCGAGATGATGAACGCCATGACGTCGGCGCTTGGGGCGTCGAGGGGCTCGACCTGCGATGACGGGAAGACCACCAGATTCCCGGCAAAGTTGTAGGACTGCGGAAAGTACACCGAGGCGTATCCGGGAAGCCCAAGCCGGTCCAGCGACTCCTGCGTCACAAAGCCGACCATGCGCGCCTCGCTCTGCATGCTCAGCCGGACGAGCACCGGCTTGTCGAACCGGCGCTTCTCGCCAACGAATGCGTTGAGCAGGTCCTTGGTCGATGTGTAGAGCAGGCGCACAAAAGGGAGCCGTGACACCGCCTGCTCGACGATCGCCACCATGCCTCGCGTGATGAGGTTCGACCCGAGGAACCCGATGAGGGTGATGAGGACGATCGTGAGGATGAATCCGAGTCCCGGCACGGGCAGCCCGAGCCAGCCGTCGATGCGGACGAACACGACCCAGCACACGTACAGCGTGATCGCGAGCGGCGCGACGAGCACGAGCCCGCGCAGAAAATAGTTGAGCAGTCTGCGCATGGCTCAACTTACGTTGTCATCCTGGGCGGAGCGACGGGATGACTCCTCGGTCCGCCGAATGTCCGGCACGGCGATGATGCGCTCACCAACTGCCGGTCGAGATAGATGAAGTGAGCGATGTTCGCCTGCGTTCGCCGCGCGGCACGACTCACGCGCCGAGACGAGATCGACACGCTCGAACTCCGCCGCCTTCGACGGCGACCGATGCGGTGTACCAACGAGCTGGAGCAACGTGTCGCAGCCCGCGACGTGCATCGAGAACGTGGACGCATCGAGTGCGTCGCCGACGATGCTCGTGCAGCCGTGCGGGAGACGGAGCTGTGATGCCGGTCGCACGAGCGCTCGCAGGCGATGGCCTCGCTCGA
>Ga0307408_100003736_pt1 | contig 10364 bp, 9 predicted proteins | sample 322Cmetagenome_FD_202116 | JGI IMG/M metagenome (GOLD analysis project Ga0307408, IMG submission 202116) | Maize rhizosphere microbial communities from greenhouse at UC Davis, California, United States - 322HYB-C-3 | ecosystem: Host-associated > Plants > Roots > Rhizosphere > Soil | place: USA... | reverse complement strand
GCGGAGTCCACGGCGGTGGTCACTCGTTACGGGTCGGAGCGCATCATCCGATACGCATTCGAGTACGCGGTCGCACACGGCCGTAAGAAAGTGACGGTGGTCCACAAGGCGAACATCCTGAAGATGACGGGCGGCCTCTTTCGAGAAGTCGGAATCGAGATCGCGAAGGAGTTCGCCGGGCGTGTGGAATATGACGAACGCATCGTCGACGCGATGGCGATGCAGCTCGTGATCAAGCCCGAGACGTTCGACGTCGTCGTCACCACGAACCTTTTCGGCGACATTCTCTCGGACCTGATCTCCGGGCTGGTCGGTGGGCTCGGGCTTGCTCCAGGCGCGAACCTGGGGACGAATGCCGCCATCTTCGAGGCCGTTCACGGCACCGCGCCGGACATCGCAGGGAAAGGCGTTGCGAACCCCGGTGCGCTCGTGTACGCGGCGTGCCTCATGCTCGAGCATCTCGAGGACCACGCGCGCGCGCGCCGCATTCGCGATGCGATGGAAAGCGTGATCCGCGAGCGGAAGACCGTGACGCGCGACTTGGGTGGCACCGCGACCACTGCGCAGTTCACCGACGCCATCATCGCTCGGCTCGCTTGACGCCGGGGGCGGACCGATGGTGACGGCATTCCACGTCTCCGACCTGCATTTTGGTCGCCCATTCGTGCCCGACCAGATCGAAGCGATCGAGACGATCATCCAGGAACGCCGGTTCGACGTCGTCGCAATCTCGGGTGACCTCTCGCAACGCGCACGCTCGGGCGAGTTCCAGCGGGCTCAGGCCTTCATTCGCGACGCGAATAGGGTGAGCAGGACGATTGTCGTGCCGGGCAATCACGACGTCGTCTGGTGGAAGGCTCCGTTCGGCATCGGTGATGGTGAGCGGCCGTTCGAGAACTACCGGCAGTACATCGCGGAGGATCTCGAGCCGGTGCTGCGCGTGCCGGGCGCGACGTTCGTCGGTCTGAACTCCGCACACGGCGTGACGCGTCACACGCTCACGTGGCGGCTTCGCGACATCTCCATCATCGGGGCGATCCGTCGCTCGCAGGTCGATCATGCTCGCGAGGAGTTCGAGGGCTCGCCGTCGGACGATGCGCGCGTGATCGTCATGCATCACAATCCGGTGAAGGGCGAGCTCTCCGGGCGACACGGCCTCAAGGACACGCGCAAAGTGCTCGGCGCGTTCGCCACCATCGGTGTCGACCTCGTGCTTTGCGGCCACGACCATCAGGAAGCGGTGCACTACATCGAGCACACACAGAAGGGCACGGTGATCTCGACGGCCGGCACGGTTTCGAGTCGCTCTCGCGGCGGTCGCCCATCATCGGCTAACGTGATTACCATTCGGCAAGAGACCATCGAGGTCGCGACGCTCGTGTGGTCCGCGGCCGAGAAGACATTCATACCAGGACCGTCACGGTGCTTCGATCGTTAGGCCGGCTGTTCACGCGGCCGCACGACCAGCTCGCCCTCCCGCTCGATGCCGCGCCACGGAATGCGACCGAGTTGCTCGCGCGGTTGCGAGCCCTCGGATTGAGTGGGATCGATCGCTGTCGGCTCACTCGAAATCGCGCCGTCATGGTGAGCTACCGAGGCCGCGAGCTTCGCGTGCACGAGGGCTACCTCGCCGCGCCGCCGGAAGTGATGGCCGCCATCGTGACGTTTGTCAGCGGGCGGACGGCGGCCTCTCGCCGGCTGGCGCGTCGTCGCATTCTCGCGTACCCGATCGCGCGTGCGCCACGGACGCGGCGACCTGACGCGCCACACCCGGACGATGCGCCGCTCGCGAAGCGTCTCGTGGAGTGGCATCGCCGCTTCAACGACCGCCACTTCGCCGGCGCGCTCAAGCCCATCGCTGTGCGGGTCTCGCGTCGCATGCGTGCGCGACTCGGTCACTACATGTCCGCGTCGCCGTCGGGCGAGCCGGCGGAGATCGTGGTGAGTCGCCGGCACATTCGTCGCCACGGGTGGGAGGAGGCGCTGCATACGCTGCTGCACGAGATGGTACATCAGTGGCAGGACGAGACCGGTCACCCGATCGATCATGGCCGGCTGTTCCGGTCGAAAGCGCACGAAGTTGACGTGGCGCCGTCGGCGCGACGAACGGTCACGCCACTGCGTTCTCGCAAGGACCTGCCGAGCCAGAAGAACGCGCCGGCTGCGGCGCAGCATCTGTCTCTCAAGGCAGCGCGCGAGGAGTGACGACTGGGGACTAGTCCCCAGTCCCCAGTCCCCAGTTAGCTTTTGCTCCATGCCCACACCAACCGATTTCTACGACATAGACAGCGTCCTCGCCGAAGAAGAGCGCGCTGTTCGCGAAAGCGTTCGCCAGTTCGTCAACGAGAAAGTCCTTCCGATCATCGGCAAGTGTTACGTCGACGGACGCTTTCCCAAGGAGCTCATCCCGGAGATGGCTTCGCTCGGAGTCCTCGGCGCGAATCTGCCCGAGGAGTACGGCTGCGCGGGGCTCAACAACGTCGCGTACGGCCTGATCATGCAGGAGCTCGAGCGGGGCGACTCGGGCATTCGCTCGTTCGCGTCGGTGCAGGGCGCGCTCGTGATGTATCCGATCTACGCGTTCGGCTCCGACGAGCAGAAGCAGAAATGGCTGCCCGCGTTGGCGAAGGGCGAGGCGATTGGGTGCTTCGGCCTCACGGAACCGGACTACGGCTCGAACCCCTCCGGCATGGTGACGATGGCGCGCGAGCAGAACGATGGGACGTGGGTGCTGAACGGCGCGAAGATGTGGATCACCAACGGATCGCAGGCCAACATCGCAATCGTTTGGGCAAAGACCAACGGCGACAAGTCGGACAAGTCGATTCGAGGCTTCATCGTCCCGACGAACACGAAAGGCTTCACGGCGAAGGACCAGAAGGGCAAGCTGTCCCTCCGTGCCTCGGACACGAGTGAGCTCGTCTTTCAGGACGTATGCGTCAGCGCCGATGCGATTCTCCCGACGTCGGGAGGGCTCAAGAGCCCGCTCATGTGCCTCACGCAGGCGCGATACGGCATCTCGTGGGGAGCGATCGGCGCCGCGATGGCGTGCTACGAGGAAGCGCTGTCGTACTCGCGGAACCGCGTGATGTTCGACAAGCCGCTCGCCGCGTTCCAGCTGCAGCAGGCGCGTCTCGCCGAGATGGTGAGCGAGATCGTGAAGGCACAGCTCGTGTCGCTGCATCTCGGACGCCTCAAGGACCTCGGCAAAATGACGCCGCAGCAGGTCTCGCTCGCCAAGCGCAACAACGTGAACATGGCGACGAACATCGCGCGCGAAGCGCGGCGTCTGCTCGGCGCGAACGGCATCCTGGCCGAATACGCGTCGATGCGACACATGGCCAACCTCGAGAGCGTGTACACGTACGAGGGGACGCACGACGTCCACACGCTGATCCTCGGCCAGGCCGTGACGGGGATCAACGCCTTCAACTGACCCGACGCCGAGCAGTGGCCGTGTGATGGGTGGTCGTTTCTGGGCCATCGCGACGCTTGTCGGGATGGCCGGCGGATCCCTCGCGGCGCAGCAGGCGACGCCGCCGCAGCCGTCGTCTGCGCCGCGCTCGCGTCTCAGCCTACCGTGGCGCATGACCGTGCGCGCCGACAACGACGCGTTCAACTTCTGGCGCGGGGTCCACGACCGGCCCGACAAGGAATACACGAACGGGGATGAAGTCATCGTCGAATTTTCGGCGGCGCCGTGGTGGGGCAAGCGATTCGCCAGCCGCCGCGCGCCCTGCACGGCCAACGAGCCGTCGGGCGGCCGGTGCCTAACGACTGCATTGTCCATCGGCCAGGACATGTACACGCCCAAGCCGAGCCGTGAGCCGCGGGAAACGCCGGACTGGCGCCTCGACCGCCCCTATGCCGCCTGGCTGTACGCGAGCGGCGAGGCGCGCGTGCTGGGCGAAGAGTCCATGCGAGCCGTGAGCTTGGCCCTCGGTGTCATCGGACCGCCGGCGTTAGGGGAGCTCACGCAACGGACAGCGCACAGGCTCTCCGGCGTATACACGCAGGACCCGATCGGCTGGGACACGCAGGTTGGCTTCGAGCCCGGCATCATGCTGTCGGGGCGGACCGTGCGCCGCTTCGTCGGGCGAACGCCGTCGGGCCGCGCGGTGGTGGACTTCGCTCCGCAAATCGGCGCGTCGTTCGGAAACGTCCTGACGGAAGCGGAGGGCGGGTTCCAGCTCCGCGCGGGGACGAATCTGTCGAGCCCCTGGTGGACCAGCGGAGGGACCGGTCGCGCGCCGGTCGAGCTCTATGTCCTGGGGGGCCTTCGCGGCGAGGCGGTGGCGCACAACATCACGCTCGACGGCAACACGTTAGGCGCCACCCGCCGCGTGGATCGCGTGCCGCTCGTCGGCGAGTATGCCGTCGGGGTGGGCGGACGCATTCGCGGATTCGTCGCCGAGTGGCGAGCTGTGACGCGCAGCCGCGAATACACGACCGGGCCGACGGCGCACGCGTACAGCACGCTGTTCGCCAGCTACGAACTGCCGGCGCACATCGGACGCTGACGCGGCTTCCGCGTCCCTGCATGGCCGTCTACCTTTTCTTGTGAAATCCTTCACAAGCGAGGTTCGACGGTGAAGATCGCCGTCTGTATCAAGCGCGTCCCGGAGATGGACGTGCGCTTCAAGATCGCGCCCACCGGCACGAGCGTCGACGAGACTGGGCTCAAATGGGACATGAGCGACTTCGACGGCTACGCCGTGGAGGCGGCGCTCCAGATGACCGAAAAGCTCGGGAGCGGCGAAGTCGTCGTCGTGACCGTGGGCCCCGATGCCGCACAGGAGACGCTTCGCAAAGCGCTCAGTATGGGCGCGACGCGCGCGATCCACCTCAAGGCCGACCCGATCCCGTTCGACAATTTCGCCATCGCCAGAGCGCTCACCGCCGAGCTGCAGGGCGGGGGCTACGATCTCATCCTCTTCGGCAAGATGTCGATCGATTCGTCGAATGGGGCGGTCGGTCCCATCACAGCCGAGCTGCTGAATCTGCCGTGCGTGGCGGCTGCGTCGAAGCTGGAGGTCGCGAACGGGAAGGGGACCGCACGCCGTGAGCTCGAGGGCGCGGCCGAGCTGCTCGAGTTTCCCCTGCCGGCCGTTGTGAGCATCGACGAAGGCGTGGCGCGGCCGCGCTATCCGTCGCTCAAGGGCATCATGGCGGCGAAGAAGAAGCCGCTCGAGGTGAAGCCCGCGCAGCTCGGCGATGTTCGCATGACCGTATCGACGATGGCGCTTCCGCCGGAACGCCCACCAGGCCGGATCCTCGGTGAAGGCGTCGCCGCGGTGCCCGAGCTCGTCCGACTCCTGCAGACCGAGGCGAAGGTTCTCTGATGCCCAACAATGTTCTGGCGTTCGCGGAGTCGCGTGGTGGCGACCTGCGAAAGGTCGCGTACGAGGCGGTGACGGTCGCGCGCGCGTTGGCCGATGCCACGGGTGGTGAAGTTCACGCCCTGGTCGGCGGGCCACCCGGCATTGCCGCGAAGGCCGGTGTGTTAGGCACGTACGGCGCCGACGTCGTCACGGTCGTCGAGCACCCCGCGTTCGCGGACTACAATCCCGAGGCACTGGCAGCGCTCCTCGCCGAGCGCTCGACGGGCGGTGGATATCGCGCGGTGACGCTGATCGCGTCGGCGCAGGGCAAGGACCTCGCGCCACGCGTGGCAGGGAAGCTCGGCGTGCCGCTCGCCTCCGACCTAACGACGATCCGGCTCGACGGCGACAAGGTCGTGGGGACCCACCCGGTGAACACGGGCAAGGTCATCGCGACAGTGACCCTGGCAGCGATTCCCGCGGTCGTGTCACTACGCCCGGGGGCGGTGACGGCAGCTGAGAAGCCGCGCAGCGCACGCGTCGAGAGCGCCGCGCCGTCCGGTGATCCGACTGCATCGCGAGTGAAGGTCACGCAGACGATCGCCGGCAACACGGCAAAGCTCGACCTCGGCGACGCACCCGTCATCGTGAGCGGGGGCAGAGGACTCAAGGCCGCGGAGAACTTCAAGCTTGTCGAAGACCTCGCGGCAGCGTTCGGCAATGCGGCAGTGGGCGCCACGCGTGCCGTCACCGACGATGGGTGGCGCCCGCACAGCGACCAGATCGGACAGACGGGCCGCCAGGTGAGCCCGACCCTCTACGTTGCGGTCGGGATCTCCGGCGCGATTCAGCATCTCGCAGGCATGCGCACGTCGAAGACGATCGTCGCGATCAACAAGGACCCCGAGGCGCCGATCTTCAAGGTTGCGGATTATGGGATCGTGGGTGACGTGCTCGAGGTCGTTCCCGCGCTGACGGCGGCGGTGAAGGCGGCGAAAGGTCATTAGCGGGAACGGGGAACGGGGAACAGGGAACCGTAGCCTCCGAGAACTTCGGTTCCCGGTTCCCCGTTCCCCGTTCCCGATTAGAATCACCGCATGACCCAGAACGTCCTCTTCCTTCTCGTTCTCGTCGCGGCGCTCGGCTTCTTCTCGTACAACGCGCAACGGCTCGTTCGTTACCTCACCACCGGTCACGACGAGCGCCGCACCGACCACCCGTGGACGCGACTCCGCAATGTCGTCGTCATCGGCATCGGGCAGGCGAAGATCCTGCGTGAGCCGTTCGCCGGCATTCTGCACGCCTCGGTGTTCTGGGGCTTCGTCGTCCTGACGCTCGGCTCGATCGAGATTCTCGCACGCGGTGTCTTCCCCGCGTTCGGATTCGACCGAATGCTGCCGACGCCCGTGCACGGGCTCTTCCTCCTGTCGCAGGAGCTGTTCGCGGGACTCGTGCTCGCCGCCGTCGCCGTGCTGCTGTATCGCCGCCTCGTCATCAAGCCGAGACGACTTCAGGGAGACAAGGTCCACTCGGGCGACGCCGTCTTCATTCTGTCAATGATCGCGGCGCTCATGGTGACGCTCTTCCTGAGCGCGACGTTCGAGCGCGTGGTAGAGGCGCGCCACTCGGCTGCGTTCCAGCCGATCTCCAGCGTGCTGGCAATGATGTTCAGCCGCGTTCCTTCCGGTACCGCGGGCTCGATCGCGACGGCGAGCAGCTGGATTCACGCGTTGCTGCTGCTCGCGTTTCTCAACTACCTGCCGTACTCGAAGCACCTCCACGTCATCACGTCGCTGCCTAACACGTTCTTCTCGAACACGAGCGGGCCTGGGCAGGTCGGCGTCATGCGTCCAATGGACCTCGAGGCGGAGGGAGTCGAGACCTTTGGCGCGGCTGACGTGAAAGACCTCTCGTGGAAGAACCTGCTCGACGGATACTCGTGTACCGAATGCGGCCGATGCACGGCGGCGTGCCCGGCGAACATCACGGGGAAGCCGCTCAGCCCGCGCAAGATCGTTGTCAACGTCAGGCAGCGTACCATGGAGCTGGCGCCCCTCTTGAAGGGCGACCGGGCGGAGGCGGCGCACGCGGTGCTCGCGGGTGGCGAAGGAGACGACGCCGGCGGCGGGACGGTCGGCGAGCGCGCGGGCCACCGGCTGCTCGACACGTATATCACCGAAGAGGAGCTGTGGGCGTGCACGTCGTGTCGGGCGTGCGTGCAGGAGTGCCCGGTCTCGATCGATCAGCTCGACGTGATCAACGAGCTGCGTCGCAACCTGGTGCTCACCGAGTCCCGCTTCCCCGAGGAGATCCAGCCTGCCTTCGAAGCGATGGAACGGAATGGAGCGCCGTGGAAATTCCAACCGGCGGATCGCGGGCGATGGGCAGACGGCCTCGGTGTCACGACGATGGCCGAATTCGCCGAGCGCAACGAGCGGCCGGACGTGTTGTTCTGGGTCGGATGCATGGCGTCATTCGACGATCGCGCGAAGAAGATCGCCGTCGCGTTCGCGCGTATTCTCAACGCCGCGGGCATCCGGTTTGCGATCCTGGCGCAGGAAGAGTCGTGTAACGGCGACCCGGCGCGACGGATGGGGAACGAATACCTCTATCAAATGCTCGCGCGGCAGGCGATCGAGACGCTCGATCGGTATCGCGTGACGACGATCGTCACGACGTGCCCGCACTGCTTCCACCAGATCGGCAACGAGTATCCGCAGCTGGGCGGGCACTACGAGGTCATTCACCACTCCACATACATCGAGCGGCTGCTCGAGCAAGAGCTCGTTCCGCTCCGCACGGAGAACGGGAAGCAGCTGGTCGTCGCGTACCACGACAGCTGTTATCTGGGTCGGTACAACGACGTCTACGACGCGCCGCGCGAGACGCTCAGGCGTGCACTGCCAGTGGTGACCGTGGCGGAGGCGCCGCGGAATCGCAGCCGGGGACTGTGCTGCGGAGCGGGCGGCGGTCGCATGTGGATGGAAGAGCGGGTCGGCAAGCGCATCAACGTCGAACGCACCGAGGAGCTGCTGGGCACCGGCGCGGACGCGTTGGCCGTCGCTTGCCCGTTCTGCATGACGATGATCTCGGACGGCGCGAAGGCGCTCGGGAGCGAGGTGCCCGTCTACGACATCGCCGAGGTCGTCGCCGGGCAACTCACGCGCTAAGGAACTGATAACCGAACACGTGTTCGGTTATCAGTATTACCCGCCCTCCAGCCGCTTGCGGTGCTCCGCTTCCTCCGGCGTCTCCTCCACGATCACCGTTAGGCGCCCGCGCTGAATGTGCGCCGAGATCGGCCGCTTGCAGCGCGAGCACGCGGTCGTCCCGTAGCGCTGCAGCGCCTCGCGATCGACGGCGATTCCGCACCCTGGACAATGCACGCTCATCCCCAGCGGCGGCCGTGACGGGGTGATGAGGTGGAGTCGCGGTGTCGTCGCGGGATTGTGGGCGCTCGCCGTGGAACCAGTGGCCTCGGACGACCTCGGAGTCGCCTGATTCGCCCGCTTCCGCTCAGCCGAGGCGTCGACCCGACGTCCGGCCACCGCCGCGAGGAACCCGCGCTCGCGAGGTGTCATGCGGGCGAGATCCTCGGCCGAAACGATGCCTTGCCTGACGAGAGCGTCGGCGGCTGCGGCCGGCATCGACGCGGCGAGCGCCTCGACGTGCGCCTCCTCGACACGCGAGTCGGACACGAGCGACCGCACGTTGCGGCCGACCCATTTGATCAGGCCGTACGCGATGCCGACCATGGCCAAGGCTTCTGCGCCGTACTTGAAGCTGACCGCCATGTGGGAAGGGACGGGGACATAGTTCGAACCACCTCTTCCCATGACGCCCCACGCCCGGCGTGGGTTACCGCCGGCGTACCTCGTAGAGATCGATCGTCTGCCGGATGCTGCCCTCCTCGAACGGCACGCGATCGAGTATGGCTGCCGGCATCCCACGCTCCTTGCACTCGTCGACGAACTGCGGCGCCGCAATCCGCCCCGGATCCGCAATGACCGCCGAGCCGCGCGCGGTCAGCGTCCGGTCGAGCACCCCGGCGATAAGTGCGGCGTGTGGCTGCTCGTACAGCACGTCCGATCCGACGACGAGCTCGAAGCGCCCGATGTCATGCGGGAAGCGTCGCCAGTCACCGATGCGCGTATCGATCAGCGCCCCGGTGTTCACCAGCACGTTGAGCGCCGTAAAGCGCAGCGCTTCGTCGTAGTAATCCGTCGCCGTGACATCGAAGCCCGCCATCGCCGCGGCGACCGACACGAGACCGGCGCCGCAGCCAAGCTCCAGGAATCGTCGGCCATCCACCGGCATGGTCGCGACGCGCTCGGCGAGCACGCGTGCGGACGGCCACAAGTCCGCCCAGTACGGGAGTCGCTCGTCATCCGCGAATGCTTGTTCGTCGATCAAGTCGTCGGCGTTTCGCGGGTGGTGTATGCGCACCTCTCGGCCGGCGACCACTACGTCGGTGCGGGCCATGTCGAACTGGGCGCCCAGCTCGCCGAGCGTTTGGTTGACCAGGGCGGTCGCTTCGGCGGACAGCACGGGGGAAACCGGCGATATCGGCATCAGAGAGCGAACTCGGTCGTTAGGCCTGCCGTGTCACCGAACAGCAGGGCATGCAGCGTGTCGCCTGCTTCCACAACCGGCCGATCCTCGGGTACGACCAGCAGCGCGTTCGCGCGCGACATGGATGTCAGGATGCCCGAACCCTGCGGCCCGGTGAGTCGCGCCGTGACGAGACCGTTGGTCCCGGTACTGACGATGGCGCGCAGAAAGTGCGTCAGCCGGGCGCCGATTGTGACGCGCTCCTCGAGCACCACGGGAAGGGGCCGTCGAAACAGCCGCGTGTGTCCGAGCATTCGTCGCAACACAGGCCGAACGAACAGCTCGAACGTCACCATCGCGGACACCGGGTTGCCTGGAAGCCCGATCCACGGCGTGGCGCCGAGCAGACCGAATCCGAGTGGTGCGCCGGGTCGCATCCGTACACGCCAGAACTTCATTTCGGCGCCGAGTGACTGGATGACCTCACGCGTG